>Ga0326727_10005142_pt1 | contig 37886 bp, 25 predicted proteins | sample MB2enrmetagenome_FD_207643 | JGI IMG/M metagenome (GOLD analysis project Ga0326727, IMG submission 207643) | Lab enriched peat soil microbial communities from McLean, Ithaca, NY, United States - MB29MY | ecosystem: Environmental > Terrestrial > Soil > Wetlands > Peat | place: USA: New York... | reverse complement strand
TTTGACTTCAGAAGCGGGAGGAAACTGCCTGAATCTTGCCAAGGCGCAGCCGGTAAAAATTCGTCGGCCTTCTGTTCCAGGCTTAGGCAACCTAAGGCGGTTACGAAATCAATGTATCCCAAAGCCGCAAGGTTTGCAAGTGATATTCGGGTTTGAATCCCGGTTTTGATGGAGTAACCATTGCGAGGTAGAAATCTGACCTCGAAGCCGAAAACCAGCACGAGTCCGACCTGCTTCGAGCTTTTGGTTCGTGCTTCAAAACTCTGCCTAACTCGCAAAATGACCCAGATTTGGACAAGGGTAAGAGCGCTGGAAGTCGCTCCAGGTTTGATCGTTTGGCGATGGAGGCGCACATGGGTCTACTGGCTTATGGTGCCGAGAACGGATAACGAACCCACAACCACTACTTAAAGCAAAGGTCTGGGGAAAGGCTTGCAGGTCAGAGGGCTCGGGCCTATTAGGGACCAAACGACGTTTCGATTCTTTCCTTTGCGCCTAGAATTGCCCTTCATCGTCGCACATCTACCAGAGCTTGACCTTCTTCTCATGCTGGCCAAGCTGCTGGCCAACTCTGCCTAACCTGATTCCAAATTCCGCTTATCTGAATGTCTGAAATGAGGCAAATTTGGTTTCTGATTCTCATTCCTGAAGAGAGTTGTTTGGGTAGTGGGTAGGATCAGGCTTTCGTAAGCTGAACCGCCGAAGTCGAGTGGACCGCTTCTGGAATGGTGCCAAATCGCCAAGGCACTTATTGACAGCAGATCAGTTCCCGCAAGTCGGCTTGTGGGAAGGATTGAAACGGTTTAGAGGGGGAATCGGTGAAATGTCCCAACGGCTATTTCACTGTAGTCGATTTTGTAACTGTCAAAGCACCCAGAAACCACAAGGATCAACAGGGATCGGGATGCACGCGGTAAACAGTTCAATCAAAAGCACTTATATTCACTCAATTTCAACAGGCTTCAATAAATCGTTTGACCTGTTTTGGGAGCAGAGGGTCGGGGGTTCAAATCCCTCCGCCCCGACCAATATATTCAATCACTTACAGACTCAATCGGCAGTGGATTGTAGAGCCATGATACGAAACTATATGTCCAAAGTAAGCCTTGAGATGGAAACTTTTTTTCTATTGCGTTGAAGAGAACAGCGCCATTTGTTCCAGCTAATCTATCTATCGATGACCCGATCCAAGCGCTTGCACGTTGAGCGGCATCATCTCCTTTATGGTTGCCTACACCAGGTCACACGCTGGAGCGGAATCTACTTGATAAAGTTATGCGCGAAATCTCCATCCCACTGTAACCGCACGTTGACTTGGTAGAGGCGGTAGATCCTTGACTATAAAACTATGCAATCAATTGCCCATTCCTCTTCTATTGCGCGGGGTGTTTTCGCATCTGCCCTCTCCTGTTGGAACTGGAAGTGCGCCCTGCTCAGCGCTGCCGCCCGTTCCATCGTCTATGTGGTTGCTCTCTCGCATACCGGCCATCACGGCAGCCTATCCATCGTGCTGGTCGAAATTGCTTATGTCACCCTCACTGCCGGAATCTATGCCGGAATGCAACAGAAGGCCCTGGGCCTGCGCAATCGCCTGGCCGGCAACCTGATTGTGGTCCTCTGTGTGCCCGGCCTGGCGCAGCTTCTGGATTGGCTTGCTCATCGCGTCGTTGGAGCGACCGTGCCCAATCGAACCATCCTGGCCGTTTGCATCTTTACTCTTGTCTCGGCTCTCTTCCACTTGCACGTCATGCGCCGCGGCGTATTTCTCACCAACCACCGCGGCCGCTCGCTCCTCGATGATTTTCGCCGTATGCCCAGGCTGATTCTAGGCTTTGTGATTGCTCCGGCCGTCATATTCATGGCTGTTGCAGCCCGTATCGTCAGCGAAGCCGAATCGGAAGCCGTTCTCTAATCGTCGTTCTCCCGTGCAGGCTTTTTGCGGCGCTCATGCAGCATGGCTGGAATCGGCGCCTGGCCCATGGCGTCCTTCCACAGAATGACGTTGAGCTTCTGCGCGTCCGCGTGATCGGCGTAGCGGAAGTCCATCTTCATGCTTTCGCTGGCGCCTGGGGCCTTTTTCGAGTTGGCGGTGTAGATCAGTCCGTTGTCGCGGTTGGAGGCGTCGGCTGTAAAGGGAGGCTGATCGCCGGGGCCGGTGAAGAGGGTCGAGATCAGGGAGCTGAAGGCGTCGTTGTTATTCATCGGAGGCAGGCCGAGCAGCGACTCCATGGTGCGTACCACGCTGACCGTGGAGTAGAAACGGCTGTCGACGAAGGCCGAACCATTCGGCCCGTGCGGCGAGTATTTGCTGACGACTAGGCCCAGGCTGCGATGCGCGTCCACATGGTCGCCGCCATCCTGCGCATCGTCTTCCAGAATGAAGAATGCCGTGTCCTCCCAGTAGGGCGAGTGGGAGATGGCTTCCACGGCGCGGCCGACAGCTAGGTCATTATCGGCCACCGAGGATTTGGGCGTGGGCCCGCCGGGACGCGTGCCTGCCGTGTGATCATTGCCCAGCCGCAGCATCACATAATCGGGCATCGTGTCCTTGCCCTGCTTGCGCTCCGCAACCCAGATCTTCAGATGACGCAGGAAGATCTCCACCCGTACCTGGTCGGGGACGGAGAGATTGAAGTCCGGGTACTCCACGGCATAATGGCCCTCCAGCTCCGGTTTGGTGGCGATATTCGAGGCCATCAGCGGAATCGGCCACGGCCACTTGTTCACGCCGCCGCCCCACTCGGCGGGCAGCGCCTCGCCCGGCGCGACGGCCTTGCGCACGCAGTTGCCGCCGGCAAGCATCGGCCCTTGCCGCGCGTTCGCCGTCTTCACCTCATTACAGAATGTGCTGGAGATGAATTCGCCAAAATGGTAATAACTCTTTCCGTGCGCGGCCAGATTGCCCCATAGATAGCCGCTGGCCGGTTCATTCACATCCGGTATTCCCTGCAACAGCGGGTAGCCCTCAGCCACCACGCCTTCATAGTCATAACTGCGCTGGCTTCCACGATAGCTTTGCTGCCAGGTCTTCTCCAGATAATCCGTCCCGATGGCGGCATTCGACCATACGTGCCCGTCGCCCGAGACCTCTCCCGAGTCAAAAAAGTTATCCAGCACGCCGAATTGCAGTGCCAGTTTGTGCAGGTTGGGAGTAATCGCCTCGCCATACATCGTCAGGCTGGGGTCGCCGTTGCCCACCCGCTTGCCGTCCTGCTTCAGGTCGCCGAAGATCTGGTCGTAGGTGCGGTTTTCCTTGATGATGTAAATCACGTGCCGGATGGGATTCTGCACAGGATCCGCAAAGGAGATCTGCTCCGCGGCCGCCTTCATGCGGTTGGATTCGAGCGCCTGCTGCGTCCACTGCGGAAGCTTCCGCTCTATCTCAGCCGCGTCCAGCGTGGCCAGCGAGCCATGCAAAAGCGTGCCAATGTAAGTCGTCGTGCCGCGCAGCTTGCGCGACGCCTTCTCTTCTGTCTCCGGCTGCGGCATATTGTTGGGGCCGGTTCCCCTGCCCTTGGCGGTAGCCACATACAACTTGCCGCCGGAGAAGGCCATCGAGATGGGCATCCACTCGGTAGGAACAAATCCCAGCGGCTCGATCATGCCCTTGCGAGCGGCAGACTTGGTCAGCATTTTCGTATTAATTACCGCAACCGCATCGCTGGCCATGTTAGCCACATACAGACGGCTGCCGTCGGAGTTCACCGCCAGCGCCACCGGCTCCGCGCCGAAGTAGCTCTGCTGCGGCAGGCGGGTGTCGAAGAACCCCTTCACGGAGAACTGCTGCCAAGTGCTAATGTCGACCGCGGCCACGGCATCGCGATTGGACAGCGCAACATATAAAGTCTTCCCGTCTGGCGAAAACGCCAGAGCGCACGGGTGCGAGCCCGGCTTGACCGGGTTCGATGGTTTCAGCAAAGCCAGCTTGCGCGCAACAGTGCCCTTGGCCAGATCGAGTTCCACAATCTCCGAGGCGTTCCAAAGTGCAACAAAGGCTCGCGTTCCGTCCCTGGTGACGGCCAGGGCGATGGGGTAGGTGCCGGGCACGGCATCGCTTTCAGAAAGATCGAAGCGGCGTTCCATCTTGCCCGTCGTGGCGTCCAGCAGCAGTACATCGTCGGAAAGGTTGCCAGCCACCAGCAGTTTCTCCGCTCCACCTTGAATCACCACCGAAATCGCCGCCGGAAAGGGCACGCCCTGGCCGCCATCCACGCCGCCCATCAGTTTTGTCTTCCGGCCCGGCGCAAGCGGTTGCAGCGGCAGGGGAATCAGGCGCTCCGGCGCAACCTTGCCGGCGGCGAAGCGATAGACCACGATTCCACTTCCGGTGTCCTTCTTTTCGGTGTCTTTCGGGTCATTGCCCAGCGGATCGGTGATCGAACCCAGGCTGGCGTACAGGCGGCTGCCGTCGCGGCTGAAGGCCAGACCGGAGTATAGCGTCTGCTTGGCGTCGTACATGGTGCGGCTGTCGTGAAAGTCTGTCACAACGCCGGACGCGGTGTCCAGCACCGCCAGCGACTGCTCATATTTTGACTCAAAAGTTCCGTAGCCGGCGTTCACCGTAACCACGTAGCGCCCATCCGCAGAGACCGCCATGGAGATCGGCAGGCTGTTCAATCGCTGCGGGTCTCCCGGAATCTCTCCAATCAACTGCTTGCTGCTGGGCAGATCGACCGTTTGCGCCGCAAAAGTTCCCGTTCCAAGAACGATGGCCGCCAATGAAACCGTCCATTGAGCCGCAATATGCATAGCCAAACAGTAGCAAATTCAGGGCAGCTTTGCTTTACAGAGCCGTGACAAAAGGCCGTCTGTCTCCCATGCTGGGCTCTCATGATCCGGTTCGCGCCGAACTTCAGAACAAGAGTTTCGCGGCAGAGTATGCATAGGATGAACGCCAGAAGAATAGTAAAGCGATTCATGCGCCATTGATAGAGAATTCACGGGGATTTTAATTGTTTTCTATAGCCTCGCACCCATGAAGAACTTACAGTTGATCCCCAGATCCATCTTTGTCGTAGGCCTCTTGATCGCAAGCTGTGGCATAGGAGCAAGAGCGCAATATGAGGATGGCAGCCTGATCGGCTCCATCCATGACGCCACCGGTGCGGCGCTTCCCAACGCTGCCGTCACTGTCACCAACGTGAATACCGGCATTGTCGTCAAAACCGCCACCAACGGCTTGGGCGACTATGAAATCTCTTCGCTGCGCGTCGGCATTTACAACATCGAGGCCACTGCGCCGGGGTTTGCGCCCGCCGAGGCGAAAAATATCACCGTCTCCGTCGGCGGACGCCAGCGCATCGATCTGACCCTGAAGGTGGGAGCGGGCGCGACCACCATTGAAGTCAGCGATGTCTCCCTGCAGATCGAGACTGAAACCAGCGAACGAGGGCAATCAGTCTCCGGATATCAGACCGAAGCCCTGCCCCTGGTCAGCCGCAACTTCTCCGACTTGCTGGGGCTTGTCACCGGTTCGCGCCAGGCGCCTACCGCCGCGACGACCAGTTCGATCAGCAGCCTGGTGCGCCAGGGCGCGTACAACGTCAACGGCCAGCGCAGCATGTTCAACAACTTCCTGCTGGACGGCATGGACAACAACGCCTACGGCGAAAGCAACCAGGGATTTGACAACCAGATCATCGCTATAGCGCCGGATTCGGTTGCCCAGTTCAGCGTGGTGACCAACAACGAGAGCGCCGAGTTCGGCCGCTCCTCCGGCGCTACGATCAATGTGGCCTCGGCCAGCGGCACCAACCGCTATCACGCGACGGCTTATGAGTTTCTACGCAACACCGATCTGAACGCTGCGGGCTACTTCAAGCCTCTGCTGGTCAGCAACACGGGCGCCAGTGTGCCCTTCCAAAAGCCCACTATCAACCGCAACCAGTACGGTTTGAATACCGGCGGGCCGATCCTAAAGGACAAGCTCTTCTTCTTTCTCGACTTCGAGGGCATCCGCCAGACCCTCAGGCCGCTCTATGTGTACACGCTTCCCACCCAGAATGAATTGAATGGCACACTGGTTGTTCCGGTCAGAAACCCCCTCACAAACGTTGTTTACCCGGCGAATACGGCGATTCCATCTGGCGCGATCAACCCGCTCTCGCAGCAAATTCTCAGTTACTTCCAGCAATTTGCAGCTCAGTTGCCACTGAGCGGACTCTCGACAACCGGCCTGAATTCAAATGATTACGCCAAAGAAGTTCCCTTCACCGACAAATCCGATAAGGGAGATCTTCGTTTGGATTACCAGCAGAACCCCAGCAGCTCGTGGTTTCTGCGCATCAGCGACCGCAAGGAAACGGGCGTGAATTATCCGACGATTCCGCTGCCGCTCGACGGTCAGACCAACGGAACCATCCGTATTCTTGATCAACAGATTGCGCTCGGCTATACGCGTCTCTTCGGCGCCAACAAGATACTGGATGCGCGACTGGGACTCTCGCGCACCAAGGCCGGCAAGTACACGCTCTCCATCGGCCAAAACGACTTCACCATTCCCGGATTGCCTTCCAACCCCATCGTCGCCGGCGGTCTGCCATCGGTCGGCATCTCGGGTTTTCAAGGCTTTGGCCGGCAGAGCACCAATCCGCAGTGGCAGAATCCGGCCCTGCTGGATCCTAAGGTCAACTTTACCTGGATTAAGGGCAAGCACTCGCTCAAGGTCGGATATGAGTACGAGCACATCTGGATGGCCGTCAATGACAACAACCCACTGTACGGCTCGTTCACCTACGGGGGCGCTTACAGTAACTGTCCCAGCACCACCGTCGGAGGCGTCAAGACTCCCACACTCCCAGGCTGCACAAACTTCACCGCCGTCTCCGACAACTATTGGGCGGACTTTCTCTTTGGCACCACCAGCACCTACCAGTTGGCGAACTATTTTGTCGTCCACCTTCGCCAGAGCCTGGATAGCGCCTACGCTCAGGATGACTGGAAGGTCACTCCCAAGCTCACCCTCAACCTAGGCCTGCGCTGGGAGTATGGATCACCGTACTCGGATGAAAACAACGATATTTCCAACTTCGATCCCACCACGCAGACGGTGGATACCATCAATCCCAGTGCCGTGGCTGGAAATGGCATCACACCTGTCACCGGCGGTGGCGTCTTCGGAAAAACTCTCGTTAATCCCGACCTGACCGACTATTCGCCCCGCGTCGGATTCGCTTACGCGCTCACCTCTAAGATGGCCCTGCGCGGCGGCTTTGGCACCGGATACGTGCACTACACGCGCGCCGGCTCCGGCGACATCCTGGCCATCAATGCTCCTCAGGCCCAGTTTGCCTCGGTGGTGCAAAGCGCGCCGACAACCTCCAACCAATGCGCCACCCCGTTGCCGGCGCAGATCATCGCCGTCGGAACGACAGCCCCCAGCTGCTATGCCGCCGCCAATCAGGGCTTTCCTTCAGGACTGGTCACCACCTTCAATTCCGCAACCGACAACATCACCTGGGTTCCAAAGGGCACCAAGGACAGCTACGTAGAGAGCTACTTCCTTAGCTTGCAACGGCAGTTGGCGAAAAACTCCCTCCTCGACATCGCCTACGTCGGCAACCGCGGACTCCATCTGCAAGGCTTCCTCAACGGCAACCAGAAAAACCCCTCCCAGGGCTTCGCGCGTCCCTATGCCAACTGGCCCAGCGACATCACCGAAGCACTTAATGAGTTCATCTCCAACTACAACGCATTGCAGGTTCGCTACGAGCAGCGCTCGGTCTTCGGATTGACGCTGTTGAACTCCTTCAGTTGGGAGCACTCACTGGACAATGCCTCGGCATCGCTCGAGGGCAACACACCCTCGCCTCAAGACGCCAACAACATCCGCGGCGATTACGCCCAGTCTGACTACAACCTGCCCCTGGCCAATGTCACCAGTCTCGTTTATGAACTTCCCGTCGGCCACGGCCGCCGCTTGCTGCCGGATGCCAACGCCGCCCTCGACAGCATCGTTGGCGGATGGCAGATCAGCGCCATCAACACCATGCAGGCCGGAACGCCTTTCAACCTGACCTACTCGCCCAACGGCTCCCAGGCAGTCTCCCCGCAGATTTCGGCAACCTACCGCGGCGCCAACGAATACCGTCCGGACATCGTGCCCGGCCAGAAGGTCACCCAGGGGCGCTCTTCCATCGCAGCCAACACAGGCTACGTGAACTACATCAACTATGCCGCCTTCGTGCTGCCGCCCATCAAGGATGCCGCCGGCAACGTGCTCTCTCCCTTCGGCAACGCCTCGCGCAATCCGGGCCGCACTCCGGCCTTCTACGAAACCGACCTCGACTTCAACAAGAAGTTCAGCACACCCATCGAGAGCTTGAAGATCGAGTTCCGCGCCGAGGCCTACAACGTCTTCAACCACACCAACCTCTACCTGCCCGGCACCATCAGCGGAACCCAGGGGACCACCACGACTACCGCTTCTACCGGCGCCACGCTTCCACTGGCATCGATCACCGGCGGCGTCCCCACCGGCGGCGGACAGATCACCAGTACCTTCGAGCCGCGCATCATCCAGTTCGGCCTGAAGATCATCTATTGATGCATTCCCTCGTTCTGCGAGCCCGCGCTATTCCGCGCGGGCTCGCCTTTTGCTCTCATAACAATCGTATTTTGCCGCTATTGTGATTACAGACTTGCTACTGCTGCTGGTCCACGCACAGCGGCCGAGTTTATGAAGCCGCTCTTCGCACCGGTGCTGGGTGGAATAGTCATCCCTCTCTCTTCGGGAATTCCGGTTTGTAATAGGTAGAACGTTCACAATGCCGGAGTACTGGAATAAAATCCAAATTAGCTATAGTTTGCCACCATTCCTGAAGAGACTCGTTAAGGACCCTTGTGGTTCCGTTGGGATGCAGATCGATGTTTTGGTGATCCGCTTAGCCAATAAACATCAGTGTACGAGTCCCCTATCAATGTCTAATATGTTACTATAGTTACCACAGAGCGCACTATGGTAACTTGACGGTCCCCGAATAAAAAGTTACCTTCGTTTTGCGGTAAACGTGAATTTGGCGTGAAGCGACGCCATGAGTGAGTGTGCTGTGTTGCCGGCAGATTCAGTGCCGGTATAGATAGCTGTCTTCCTGGTCTGCATTCTCGCAAATGTCCCTGCTGCGAGAATGCAGGCAAAGTGTAAGTGAGTCACGTTGCGTATAGATTGATCCGCATTCATGCGCTCCTGCACTACGCATGATTCTTCTTTCCACTTCCCCCTTCTTCGCTTTTTCCGACATTTGACAATTCGCAGAGGCTCCGGCCACGGGTCGGCTGATTCTTGCCCCGGCTCGCAAGTCATGTCTCTGATACCGGCATCATGTCGCGAATGTCACTCGTTCCTTGAGTGATGAGGCGGGCTGTGTGATGTAAAGGAGAAACCATGTCTCAGCAGTTCAATCCCCCCTGTGGGCGGGCACGCGCTCGCCGACTGAGCGGGTACCTCGCGGTACTCGCGGTTCTACCACTAGCCATTCTGGCGCCAGGCGCCTTTGCTCAAACTCACGTCGCCAATCCGTACTCTGGCGCACTGGTGTACGTCAGCACGGACTACGCCACTGAAGTCGCCACCGCGGAAGCAGCCGAACCCTCGCTCGCGGGGAAGATGGCTACAGTCGCCAAGCAGCCGACATTCGTCTGGTTGGACCACATCGCGGCCATTACGGCCGTCAACGGCAACGGTACAGCAACCGGCCGCCTCAGCCTGCAACAGCACATCAACGCGGCAGTTGCCCAAGCCAACGGCGCTGAGATCGTCGTCCAGCTCGTTATTTATGATCTGCCCCAACGCGACTGCGCGGCATTGGCCTCCAACGGCGAATTGAGCATCGCCGGCGGCGATGTACCGATCGGCGGCGGACCTGCGCTGACCGGTACCGGCATTCAGGAGTATGAGAACGACTACATCACTCCCATCTATAACATCCTGGCCAAGGCCCCCTCGAATGTTCGCTTCGTGCTGGTGATTGAGGATGACTCGCTGCCAAACCTGCTTACTAATACCGGCCTCAGCTTTACCGATGCCCCCTGCGTCGCTGCCAATGCCGGCGTAAGCAACGCCGGCGCAGCGGCAAACTGGACCCAAACGGCCACACCCACTCTCGATATTCCGTCGACCGGCGTTTACTACCAGGGCATCACCTTCGCGGCCAACACCTTCCACAAGTTGCCGAATGCCTATAACTATCTGGACATAGGCCACCACGGCTGGCTCGGCTGGACATCCAACACGGCCTACGCCGTCCAATTCTTCAGCAGTTTCGCGCAGCAACTGTCGGCTGGATATGCCACCATTGACGGCTTCATTACCAATACGGCCAACTATGGCCCCCTCAAGGAACCGTATTTGGTTTGGGATGAGGTTGCAGGCGGACCGACCACCTCCACCAGCCTTTCCAGTGGGATTTTTACCGGCGACTTCTATCAGTGGGATCCAGCGATCGATGAGATCGACTACGGCGTTTACTTCATGCAGGCTCTGACCGCCTCGACCTCGGCTGGCTACACCGACCCGCGTGGCCAGTCGCATACGCCCGGCGGCGGCTTCCCGTCGACGATAGGCTTCCTGATCGACACCTCGCGCAACGGCTGGGGCAACACCTCTGTCACGAACGGCGGCGGCACCAGCGCCTACCAAGTACGGCCGACAGCCGCGGGCACCAGCACCGTCATCGACACTTTTGTCAACGAAAGCAAGATCGATCTGCGCAATTCCTCAGGACAGTGGTGCAACCAGGAGAATGCCGGCATCGGCGTACTGCCCACCACGAACACGGGCTATTCCTCGACCCTCTCGCAACTGCAGGCCTTTGTTTGGGTCAAGCCTCCGGGAGAGTCGGACGGCACCTATCCTGGCGCAGTATACAACGGCGTAACGGAAACGGGCGGCGATCCGAACTGCAACCCGACGACCGCGAACCCGCAGGCCGGCGCCGACACCATAGCGAACTCGATTCCGAACCCGCCTCCCGCTGGCACCTTCTGGGTAACCGAGTTTGTGCAGTTGGTAGAGGACGCCTTTCCGGTACTTGCATCATCTACCCCCCCCGAGGGCTTCACGCTGACGCCCGCTTCGTCCGCTGTGACCCTCGCCCAGGGCGCCAGCACCACCGACGCCATCACGATCACTGACACCGGCGGCTTCAGCGGCACCGTCACTCTGACTGCCAGCAGCTCGAACTCCGGCGTCACGGTCACGGTCAGCGGCGACACGCTGACACTGAAGGCCAGTAGCACGGCAACCGGAACAGCCACCATCTCCGTCACCGGAACCTCGGGATCCACCACCGCAACCACCTCAATTACAGTGACGGTCACTGCAGTGGGCTTCACTCTGACTCCCGCTTCGTCCGCTGTGACGCTAGCCCAGGGCGCCAGCACCACCGACGCCATCACGGTCACTGACACTGGCGGCTTCAGCGGCACCGTCACTCTGACCGCCAGCAGCTCAAACTCTGGCGTTACGGTCACGGTCAGCGGCGACACGCTGACACTGAAGGCTAGCAGCACGGCAACCGGAACAGCCACCATCACTGTCACCGGAACCTCGGGCAGCACGACGGCAACCACCTCGATTACAGTGACGGTCACTGCAGCGGGCTTCACGCTTAAACCCGCCTCAGCCGCTGTGACGCTCGCCCAGGGCGCCAGCACCACCGACGCCATTACGGTCACCGACACCGGCGGCTTCACCGGCACAGTTACTCTGACCGCCAGCAGCTCGAACTCCGGCGTCACGGTCACGGTCAGCGGCGACACGCTGACTATCAAAGCCAGCAGCACGGCAACCGGAACAGCCACCATCACCGTCACCGGAACCTCGGGCAGCACAACGGCAACCACCTCGATTACGGTGACCGTAGCTCCCACCGGCAGCGCATGCGAGGTCGACTATACGATCTCTCCGCAAAACACCAGCCAGTTCGGAGCGACCATCACCATCAAGAACAACGGCAGCACCGCTCTGAGCGGCTGGACGCTTACCTGGACCTTCGCCAACGGCCAAACCATCAGCGGTTCCTGGAATGGAGCTGTATCGCAGAGCGGCGCCAAAGTCACGGTGAGCGAACAGTCCGGTCAAAGCTGGGAGAACATACCGGCCAACGGAAGCTACTCCGGATTCGGATTCAACGGAACCTGGAACGGCACCACCAACGCGATACCCACGGCCTTCTCGCTCAACGGAACGGCCTGCACCGTCAACTAGCGACTGGCTCGACAGCGCCAACTGAAGAAGAAGGAGTCAATGAGGGGCAGCCTATCATCGCCCGCCCCTCATCTTCCTCCTCTTCGGCAAGACGATGTCTGAATCGGGCCAAAAAAGGAAACTTCCATTGAAAAAGGAGAATTCTGTGAACAGAAGATCATTGCTTCAGATGTTGGCGATTGCGTGCGCAATCTGCCTTGTCTCTTTCGGGATGCCGGCCCCGGCCGCCGCCCAAACCGAATGTTCTAACACTGTCGGTGAGACTTATGTACTTGCCCTCGACAGCGGTTTGTACAACTTCCAGATGGATGAGTGGAACTCCAGTTTGAATGAATGCGTGAACATCAGCGGTTTGGGCTTTACAATTACCACTGCGGACTTTTCCAGTCCGACGAACGGCGCCCCGGCCACTTACACATCGATCTATCGGGGATGCCATTGGGGCGCTTGCACAACTTCCAATCCCTTCCCGATCGAAGAGAACAACATCGCTTCGGCAAGCACCAGTGTCAACATCACGCAGCCCTCCGGCACTCAAAACGATGCTGCATATGACATCTGGTTTAATCAGACATCGACTACCTCGGGACAGCCAAATGGCACCGAAGTCATGATCTGGATCAATCATCAAGGTTCCATACAGCCTTTTGGCTCACAGGTGGCCACAGAGACCATCGATGGCGCCAGTTGGAATGTTTGGACCGGCAACCAGAGTTCGTGGAAGATTGTCTCTTACGTCGCGGCAGCTCCTGTAACTTCCGCGAACCTAAACCTAGTGCCGTTCTTCACCGATGCCGTATCGCGGGGAAGCCTTGAACCCACCTGGTGGCTGATCGATGTCGAGTACGGCTTTGAAATCTGGACCGGCGGCGACGGGCTGGCTATGTCCGGATTCTCGGTCAGCGCGGCGGCCGGTGGCAGCGGCGGCTCTTGCACCACCGTGCCTTCCGCGCCCAGCGGACTCGCCGCGACGACATCCTCCTCCAGCGTTATCAACCTGAGCTGGACTGCGGATACTGCTCCGGCTAACTGCACTATCAGTGGATATAACGTTTTCCGCAGCACCACCAGCGGATTCACACCGTCATCGAGCAATCAGATCGCCAGCGGAGTAACGGCAACGAGTTATTCCAGCACCGGTCTCACAGCTTCGACCACTTACTACTACAAGATCGAAGCAGTCGACTCGGAGGGCACGTCGGCGGCATCGGCGCAAGCCAGCGCAGAGACTTCTGCCTCCGGCGGCGGGGGCGGTTCCGGCTGCACCGTGGATTACACCATCTCGCCGCAAAACAATTCCGCATTCGGAGCGGCAATCAGCATCAAAAACGGATCGACTGCCATTACCAGTTGGACGCTGACCTGGAGCTTCGCCAATGGGCAGACGGTCTCTCAGCTATGGAACGGCATTGAAACCCAGAGCGGCGCCAACGTCACGGTGAAGAACGAGAGTTACAACGGCAGCATCGCCGCCAACGGCACGCTCTCCGGCATCGGATTCAACGGCACATGGAACGGCGCCACTAACGCAGTGCCCACCGCTTTCTCGCTCAACGGAACGGCCTGCACCGTAAACTAGCAAACACAAGCTCTGACTCCAAAGTCACCTATCGCCAAGACGGATTGGACCACCGGTCTGGAACGCCAGATCGAATTCTACCGCTTCTGGGCGCAGACGGACGTTGCCACAGCCTACGCGGTGTACTACCTGCTGTTCCCCAACGACTAAGGGGAAGACAAACCAGCCCGCATAACTGCCAGAGCAGGTTCGCGGGCTGGTTGTTGTATTGAAGAAGGCCGTGAATTCGCACATGACTTTGTTCCTGGAACAAAGTGGATGCCACGAAGCCGCGGCCTTTTCCTTGCAAGGGTGCTGCCAAAAGGGTTCGCTACGTGGAGCGCTCTCACCTCGCTGATCCAGCAACCACGCTCTTCGCTGAGGTCCGTAATCTTCAACTGAGAGCCGCGCGACCATAGTCGGTGACCTGAGTCACATACGAAATTCTTTGTCACACAAACGCTAGTTCTATCCGTTCTCTATACGCAGATGCCTTGCGGCTTTCAGCGCTCAAGGGTGTCTGTGATGAGGACGAGGGAATGCAGCTGTTGGCTGAGGTCGCGGAGAAAACCGGCGCCGCTCCCCGGTCTGCCATGCTATTCCTGGTGCAGCCCTCCATGGACGTAGAGCAGGAAGTCATACGCGCCTATGAATCGCTTCGGTTGCCGGTGTCTCTCTACCTGGCGGCTGTGGTGGGCGATGCAGCGGAGGCAGAGGACATCTGCCAGGAAGTTTTCCTGCGCCTCTTTATCCACTGCTCCAACCGCGGTATGGTGGCGCCTGAGAGCCTGCGGTCCTGGGTTTTTCGAGTTGGCCACAACCTGGCTATCGATCGCATTCGCACCCGGAAGTTCACGCGGGAACTGGACGGGGAGGATCCGCTTGCGGTACTGCTCCAGTTGCCGGATGCCGGCCGGACGCCGGAAGAGACCGTACTGGAGCGCGAGCGATTGGAAGCCGTCCAGAGGGGGCTCGCCCAACTTTCGAGCCAGGAACAGCACTGCATATATCTCCGAGCAGAAGGCTTTCGTTATCGGGAAATTGCGGAGATTCTAGGCATCACCAGTTCGAGCGTGGCGGAGTTTCTCCGCCGTGCGATTCGCAAACTCACGCGAGGCAGTCATGCGTAACCTATTCCAAACCGCCGACCGGCAGGGACCGTGGCATCCGCGCGAGGATGACCTGCTGCTCTACATCGATGGCGAGCTGCCGGCGCGGCGTCATGCGCGCATCGGCACGCACCTGAAAGCCTGCTGGGCGTGCCGGGCAAAGGTTGAGAAGGTTGAATCGACGATCACCGCATTCATGGACTACCGCAGCCGCGCGTCTGCCCGGCTTGGCGGGATCACGTCAGACGACGCATTTCGCCAGCGCCTGCGCACATTGGCGCGGCAGCAGGGTTCGAAGCAATCATTTGTTGCGAGAGCGTGGCGACTCGCAGGCGCGGCGAACGTCCGGGTTCCCGTGATGGCTGCCGCGGGCGTGCTGGCGGTTGCGCTGCTGGTTTTGGGGTGGAAGTATTTTGCGCCGCCACCGGTGAGCGCAGGGGAGCTTCTGGCCAACGCCGGCCTCGCTGAATCCGCGAGAGCCAATGATGGTTCGGTGGTCCTGCATCGTTCGCTGCACATGGAAAAACGCAGAAGCGGAGAGGCAAAACCGATGGAGCGGCGGCGCATCGATGTGTGGCATGCGGGCAAATCGGGAGTGACGGTGCGGCGTCTCTACGACGAATCCGGTCATCTTCTTGCCGCGGAGTGGCGCCACCGCGACGGAAGCGCTGAGATTTACAGTCCAAAGACGCGTCCCCGGCTCGAGCCGCGGACGGAGTCGCCGCCGGCGATGCTGAACCACCCTGAGGATCTCTGGCGTCTGGACCCCTCGGCCGCCAGTTTCGTCCAACTGGCCGGCGATGCTTCTGGCGCGAAGGTATCGCGTCAGGGAGAAGACTTCCGCGTCAGCCTCGGCCCTGAGTATGCGACGGGGCATTTCCTGAAGGCCGTACTCACGATTCGCAGGAACGGGCTGCGTGCCACAGGCATTGACCTCCGGCTTGCCGGGGCGGCAGATCCCGCATCGGCAAGCGAGCCTTCCAAGCCAGCGGTCTACGACTACTCCATTGCGGAGGACACCTATGAGCAGGAGTCGCCGGAGAATACCCAGGCCCAGGTGTTTGAGCCAGACGCCGTGTTGTTGCCGCCAGCGGAGGGCCAGGTCTCTACCGCCACACCGGATCTGCAGATGGAAACCACATGGCTCCTCGACCAGATTGGCGCCACGCTGGGCGGCGAGATCACCGTCACTCGGGCCACCGATCAACGGCTCCATGTGCAGGGCATTGTGCAAAACGAGGCGCGCAAGCAGGAGATTCTCACAGCGCTCAAGCCCGTGCGCTCCAATCCCGCGGTCCAGATCGAGATCCTGAGTTACTCCCAGGCGTTGCGCCGCGCCGTCACCCCTGGGCACAGCATCGCGGCAGAAACATCGCGGGTCTCTGGCGGCAACTCCAACCTTTCCGCGCAGGCGGATATCAGCGAGTTCCTGGCAAGCCAGTTGCCGCCGCCGCCCGAAGCAGAACTGCGTGAACGAGTCACGCGGCTTTCCGCGGAGATCTGCGCAAACTCCAGCAACGCCGCCCGCCATGCGTGGGTGCTCAAGCACCTCGCGGAAATGGCCACCTCGGGCAGTGGCGAGAGTCTCTCCGCGGAGGCGCGGCGCCAGTACCTTTCGATGGTGGCCGTCCATGCGCGGGAAGTGGAGCAAAGCACAAGACGGTTACAGCTCGAGCTTGACCCGATCTTCTTTGCGGGAGTTCCGCCGCCCGGTAAGAGTCCGCTGCTGGCGGAGTTATCACCTTCCATCGACTGGGTTCTCGAGGCGGCCTTGCGCAATGACAAGGCGATCCAGTCTGCTTTTGGCATCAGCATGGGCGTCGAATCTCCGGTCTCCATTCGCACCGCGGAGTTTCGCGAGTCAGTGCTGGAAACAGAAGAGCTTGCCTGCTGGATTGAGAAACTGGCCGGCGGTGAGTGCGTGGAACCCGGGCAGAATACAAAGGCGAGCCCATAACAAGCGGACATCTGTTGCGATTCGGACCGGCGTGCAGACCTAGAGAAACAGCGTTTTACGGCAAGGAGCGAACCATGCTGGCAAGAGAAAGAGAAGTTCGCGGCATCTCAAGTCATTTCCTGATCGTAATCTGCATGCTGCTCGTGTGTGTTTCTGTGCGCGCGCAGGATGGGCAGGCACTCGCGAATCTTTCGGGAACGGTGACCGATGCCCACGGCTCCGCTGTGCCCCACGCGAAGGTGTCGGCGGCCAGTGAAGGCACCGGCCTTGAACGGAACGTCAATGCCGATGCCAAAGGAGGTTTCCTCATCCCGCTGCTTCCGCCCGGCGTCTACACCGTCACCGTCGATGGCGACAGATTTCCGCGTTTTCAAGTTACAGGAATTGAGCTTCGCCCAGGAATAAATCTTCGCCTCCCGATCCAATTGCCTCCACTGACCAGCATCCACGGCAAGGTAATCGATCTCAAATCCGGCGAACCCATCGCCAAGGCCCTGGTGGCAATCCGGAGCCAGCATCTGCAGACGGTCACATCGGCGACTGGCGAGTTCCAGATCGATGACGTACTTCCGGGCAGGGCCGATCTTTACGTCAGCGCGGTAGGACTCGTACTTCTCCGTGAAAAACTCGACCTGCAAGCGGGCATTACAAATGAAGTACAGCTGCTGCTGGGCCAGGATGCGTTGCGGCGAACGGATAGCGTCCGCGTCAACGCTGGCCCCTTTGCTCATGTGCAGACGGAAGCACCTGTTGAATACTCCATCACCAATACTGAACTCAAAAACTTGGCCTCGGTGCTCTTCGACGATCCGATGCGCTCGGTCGAATCCTTGCCGGGAGTCTCCGCGAATAACGATCTATACTCCCAATTTGCGGTGCGCGGAGCTGGTCCCTCCGAGGTCGGCGTTTTCGTTGACGGCGCACCTCTTACCAATCCTTTTCATGACGTTCTCGACGACCGCGGCAACGCTGTTTCCGTCGGCCTGCTCCAAAGCGGATTTCTCGACACGGTAGCGCTTCTCAGCAGCAACGTTCCCGCGCAGTATGGCGATTTCACGGGTTCAGTTCTTGACGTTGATACGCGTGAAGGCGACTCCAGCCGCACTTCGTATCGCGCCGATGTCAGCATGGTTGCGGCCACCATGAGCGCCGAAGGTCCGCTGGGCGCGGATAAGAAAACCACGTGGATTGCGTCGGTGCGCAAGGATTACGTGGGTGTGTTGGTAGGCGGCAACAGCGGTCTAGGGCTAAGCTTCTACGACACGCACGGCACTCTCGCCTACACTCCCAATGCGCAGAACAAGATTCTCCTCAGCGTCATCTACGGGGAGACCAGTGTATCCAAGGACGACTCAAGCGTTCTGGGCTACGATCAGCTCCAGGACGCCACCAGCAGCAGCGCCCTCGCCAGCGCCCGCTGGATATGGTCCAACTCAGTAGCACTTTCGCGGGCGCAAATCTATGCTTCCATCGATTCGGCGAACGACAAGGATATCGGCCAGGAATTGCTCGAACGGTCCAACGGCCAAGAGACCGGCTATCGCGAGGACTTCACCGGCCAGCTCGGCAAACACGATGTCTTCGAGGCCGGCGGTATCTACCGCCAACTCCATCGCGATTACTTGAAAAATGAGCCGTGGAACTACGCCACGGAATCCTTCTCAAGCTCGCTGATCCAGAGCGCGTCGTTTTCTAAGAGCGTTTCCCAGCCCGGCGCCTATCTCCAGAATGTTCTCTCCACGGCCAGCAAGCGCATCAACTTGGTCGTGGGCGGACGTTGGGATAATTTCAGCCAGAATAACGCAACTGTCTTCCTGCCGCGGTTGAGCCTGTCGATCTCTCCATTCGCTCAAACCAAGCTTACCCTGGCCGCCGGCCAGTACTCCCAGTTTCCTGACATTGTTGATCTCTTTGGCGAATTCGGCACTCCCGCTCTCAGGCCGCAGCGCTCCAACCAGGCTTCTGTGGCTATTGAGCAATTGTTGAGCGAACGATTAAGGGTACGCGTGGAAGCCTTCGATCGCCAGGAACGCGACGGTATCTATTCCGCAGCCAGCCAGTTCCGGCTTGCGGCTCCTGGCGGAGACATCCTCTATCCGCAACTCGGCCCGGTTCTGGCCAACTCGCTGCGCGGCTACTCGCGCGGGCTGGAGTTTATCGTCCAGCGCCGCAGTGACAACGGCCTCACCGGGTGGGTTTCCTATACGCTCGGCTACTCGCGATTTACCGACGCAACAACCGGCGCGCACTTCTGGGGCGACTACGACCAGCGCCACACGTTGAATGTCTTTGCCAGTTACCGCGCCGGCGCCTCGCTCAACTTCAGCACGAACGCGCGCTATGGCAGCGGCTTCCCCATCACCGGCTTTGTTGGGGCGCCCATCCAATACCAAGGTTTCCAGCATTCTCAATACGACGGCGACCAGTTTTTTCCCCTCACCGCCATGCCGAATCAGATCCGTATGCCGGCCTATTTCCGGCTCGACACACGAGTCAATAAAGCCTTCTACCGCAAACGCTCAAAGTTCACGCTGTACGCCGAAATCACCAACCTTACCGACCGCACCAATCCGCAGTATTGGGGATTCGTTCCCGATATGGTTCAGGACGGGTACCTCGAAGCGGGACGCGGCAACCTCCTTCCATTCATCCCCAGTGTAGGAATCAACGCGGAATTCTAGTTCCTTTGCGCGGGCGCTACCCGCTCCCAAAAGGAGTACACCAAATGAAGAATACGAAGAAGCTTACACGACGCGCAGAAATCCTCTTCGCCCTGATATCAACCGCGATCCTGGCCGGCTGCGGCGGAACCTCTAATTCCAATCAACAGCAGCCGCCCCCTTCCACCGATCCCGATTCGCGGGCCGACGCCATGCTTGCGCGGATGACGCAGGACGAAAAGCTGCAGATGGTGATGGGAGGGCTGAACACTGACCTGACCTACGGTTACACCGTTCCTATGGGCGCCGGCGGATGGGTGCCGGGCATTCCCAGCCTGGGCATTCCGTCCCTCTATATCTCCGACGGCAGCGTCGGGGTCAGCGCGGACGCGGGGCAGGCGACTGCGCTGCCTTCGGCTATTGCCAACGCCGCCAGTTGGGATCTGAACGAAGCCACGAAGTATGGAACGGTCATCGGCATTGAGCTCGCCGACTACGGGATGAATGTCAATACCGGCGGGAACGTGAATCTCACCGGGCGCGAACCGCGCGACGGGCGAACCTTTGAGACCAAGGGCGAAGATCCCATCCTCGCGGGAAAGATCAACGCCGCGCATATCTCCGCTGTCCAGGCCCAGCACATCATCGGAATGATGAAGCACTTCAGCTTCAATGACCAGGAGAGCGGCAGGTGGACTGCCAACGCGGTGATCGACGAACGCGGCGGGCGCGAGAGCGACCTGCTGGCCTTTGAAATCAGCGTCAAGGATTCGAACGCCCAGTCGGTGATGTGTTCGTACAACCTCACCAACAGTGTCTATAACTGCGAAAACAGCCATCTGCTCGATGACATTCTGAAAACCGATTGGTCCTTTCCCGGCTTTGTCATGACCGACTGGTGGGCGACGACCAGCACAGTCGGGGGTCCCAACGACGGGCTCGATCAGGAGCAGCCCAACCAGCAGTACTTCGCTACGCTTGGTCAGGCCATCGCCTCCGGCGGCGTTTCGCAGTCACAGCTCGACAACATGGTGCACCGCATCCTTCGCGCCATGTATTACGCTGGCCTCTTCGACTATCCGCTGAGCTTCCAGCCCATTCCCGCCCAGGCCGACGCCGCGATCGCTCAGGAGATTGAGGAGACGGGCGCGGTTTTGCTCAAGAACTCCGGTAGCCAGTTGCCGCTCAGTGCCTCCTTAACACAATCGATTGCCATGATCGGCTCCCATGCCGACACATGGGTTCTTTCGGGAGGAGGTTCGGCACAGGTTGATCCGGTTGGCGGAGGAATCTCCGGGCCGCAACCGTGTCCGCCCTGCTGGGCCACCGTCACCTGGGATCCCTCTTCTCCAATGCAGGCGATTCAGGCTGTGGCGCCCAATGCGCATCTCCAGTATGCTGACGGTTCTGACGCCAATGCCGCCGCCAATCTGGCTGCCTCGTCACAGGTTGCAATCGTCTTTGTGAATAACTGGGGCAGCGAGGGCATGGACCAGACAACCCTGGGGCTGACGGATTACGTGGACACTACGCCCATCGATCAGGACGCTCTCGTCTCCGCAGTTGCGGCCGCCAACCCCCACACCATCGTCGTGATTGAGAGCGGCGGCCCCGTCCTGATGCCATGGCTCAGCCAGGTTTCAGCCGTTCTTGAAGTATGGTTCCCCGGCCAGAATGGAGGGCCGGCCATCGCCAATCTGCTCTTCGGCGTCGTCAATCCTTCAGGAAAGTTGCCGATTACGTTCCCGGCATCGGATGCGCAGTTGCCCCGGCCGGTCATTCCCCAACCTCCCGACGATGTAACACCCTTCGAAGTGAATTACACCGAGAGTTACAATGTGGGATACAAATGGTTCGATTCGCAGGGGCTGACGCCGCTCTTTCCTTTTGGCTTCGGGCTTTCGTACACTACCTTCTCCATCACCAATGCCAGCCTGGCGAATAACCTCTCATCGGCGTCGAAGCCCAACATTCAGGTATCGTTCACACTCGCAAATACGGGCGTCGTTGCCGGATCTGAGGTTGCGCAGGTTTATCTCGGGCTTCCGGCATCGCTCAACGAGCCGCCGCGACGGCTGGTGGGATGGCAGAAGATCCTTTTGCAGCCAGGAGCTTCGCAATCCGTCACTATTGAAGTCGACCAGAACGACTCTTCGCATCCGCTATCGTATTGGGATACGGGCAGCAACGTCTGGACACTCGGGACGGGAACCTACACGGTCTACCTGGGCGACTCGGACAACGCGGCCACGCTCCAAACCGTGGGGACCTTCACTGTGACGCCTTGAAGTTATGCGACTCGAAGATCGTGTCGCAAAGTAGCCGCGGATCTACGGAATCGTACGTTGATCGGCGATCTGTTTTCCGTGCCGCATCGTTCGTTGGGCCAAGGTTGATCCTCGGTTTTCGCCACATCGCCAATTCACTCAGCGACAAGCAAAGCAAGCCCAACATACCGGGTACCGGGCAAGTGATGGGCAATCCGGGAATTGACCGACCGCCTTTCTTTGATCTCCGGCATTGCGCTTTTCCGTGGTTCCGCTATGCTCTGGGCAGATGGGCAGCCGCGTCGCTCCTAGGTGGGGCGATGAATACGGCTTCCTGCTTGACATTGCGAACCTGTCCGTCTGTCCTGATCGGCTAGACGCAATGCCCCACCTGTTCGGAATGATGCTCGGCTCACTCTATGACCGAGAATCGTTCACCTCGACAATCCCCATGATCACTGCCAGCGGCGCTCCTGCCGTGGGCAGAGAGCACGCATGAGGAGAACACTATGCTCGACTTTGAAGCCATTAAGCAGATCTCGGTCGCAGACGTTGCGACTGGACGATACCACCTTCAGCTCGCTCACAAGGGCGATTATGCAACCTGCACCTGCCCGCTGCCTACGCACAAGCAAGGCGACCGGTCCCGGTGCTTTTCGATCAACCTCAAGGAAAACTACTGGCGCTGCTTCTCCGAATCCTGCAACGCAAACAATGGCGGAAAGAGGGGCGGCGACGTAATCAACCTGGTCGCGCTGATGGAAAAATGCGGCTCGAAGAAGGCTGCCGAGCGCCTTTCCGGCTGGTACGGCGTCGGGAAAAAGGAGACCCCTCAACGCATGGCTGAGGGGTCAAGTACAACAGGACATCAAAAGGTCAATCCAGACTTTAGCACGTCCAGCGATAGCGTCAAGTACATGCAGGGCATTGATGCCTGGTTCGATGAACTCTTCAAACACCGCGAGAAAGAAGTCGATGTGGACTACTGGAAGCGTACCCGGAACGGCGTGAAATCCAAGCTGATCGAGTCCTTCAGGAATGGGAAGCGGCAAGCGCAAGGGCTTCCGACTCAATAACCGCCTTCGGTCTTCTGCCCCGTCTTTTACCGGATGGGGCATTTTCTTGCCCGTATCCGAGCTGGTTCAATTCTGAATCGATATGCTCCCGCTCATTAAGGAGCAACTCGATTGCCTGTTGCTTGAGTCGAGCAACCTGTTCGAGTGCTGTCATGTTGTCTCCTGATAGACATCTGTAGTGAGGCTGTTGATATGGGCTGGTTTAGTGAGCAACACGCGGGGCGCACGGCACACAATCTGCTCGCAGGTTAGATGGCCAAGTACGGCGATAGTATATTCCTGCTGGCTTCCCCAATCTCTCGCGGAGTTCGTATATGTGAAACCTGCTGCGATATCTGCGCCAGTAATGAGACTTTCGGGATCATGCAAATTGTGGCCGGTGGTCCGGCGCGATTTAAAATTGTCTTTCGTGAAACTGCTTGGAAAATCAATCCCGGCGATCATATTGTCCTCCTGGTCCAATCTTGGAACTAGGAGGATACTTAGTACAGTCGCTAGTTACGCTCAACTCGCAAGGAAGCGATTTATCTTTTCAATAACGTCTCTCCGCTTCGTTCCCCATCGCATCAGGGATTGCTTTATGAGCTTAGTGGGGTTGGCTTCATCCCCGCGCTTTCGGACGGATGGCGAGCCAACTATTCTTCTGGCCTGAGGTAAATCGTCAACGAATGTCCGGCAATAAAAACTGTACCGGGGAAGCGATGTGATGTGCGTCGCCTGGACCTGCTCCTCGTTCCAGTTCTCCTCAATGGCTTTGGCGTCGTCGCCGGAGACATTGAAGGTGATCTGCGTAGGGCAATTTGAGAATACGTCTTTCGCAAACGGGAGCTGATACATCCCCTGGCTGGCCAACACGAGCGTGATGCCGTACTTGCGGGATTCCGCCAGCAGTGTGCCGAATCTGCCGCCATGGATGAAGTTGTGAACCTCGTCGGCCACGAGCATGAAAGGCGGACGCGATTTCTGCTTCTCGCGCTTGAGGGCGGAAATAGAGACCATCGAAACGATGAGAGAGCCAAGTATTTGAGCGATCTCTTCTCCGAGCCGCCCCTTGGAGAACCGGCAAACGACGATCTTCCTGGTGTTCATGATGTCGAGAAAATCGAGTGATTTCGTCTGGCCGATAATGGGGATGATGGAAGGCCGGAGCAGCTTGCCAACCTTGTTGATCGGCGGCGAGAACTTGGACATCTGCTCCGAATCCCGGAGCTTTTCGTCGTACTGCTCTTTGAACATCTTCAGCAGTGGCTTGTCCGAGGTGGCCAGAATCTTTTCCCGAAATTTGTCATCGGCCATAAAACGGAAGATATGGACCGGCGTCGGCTGGTCGTAGTATTCGCAGACGGCGTTGATGGCGTTGATAATGACGCGGGCGGATTCGTCGCCCCACGCGGAACCGGCGAGCGATTTGAATGTGGTAAAAAGCGATTCCTTGCCCAGCTCTAATTCCTCTGAAGAGTTGGAATGGAGCGGATTGAACGGCGGCACGAGAGAGGCATCGGGGTCTATCCAGATGAAATCGCGCATACGACTCTTCGGGATGAACCGGGCAATCTGGTCGGCTGTGTCGCCGTGGGGATCGATGAACAATCCTCCATGCCCTTGACGGATGTGCTCGATAAACAGGTTTACAAGCAGCGTGGACTTGCCCATGCCGCTCATGCCCACAATGTTGATGTGCTTGGTGGAGTCGAGAACGGCCTCCTGGCCGGTGATTGAATCACTTCCAATAGATATATTCATGGTTTGGTCCGCGTCCCCGCCCCCATCGGGGCGTGGATTACACGGCGAGAGAGCGGGGAGTCGGGCGAAGTGCTGGAATGTCCAGCCCCGCGTTGTTATACGCGATTGCCAAAAGTGTAGCAATTAAACGGAAAGGAAGGAATACGAGACCGTTTCGTAGTCTTTGGGCGTCTTGAAGATAGCGCCGTCGATGTTGTGTTTGTAGTCTGGCTCGGTCGCAAGCCAGAACATACGGTGATTGAACAGCGCGTTTAGTTGTTTCAAGAGATTCTTCCGCCGTTCATCCGTCCGCTGGACGACGACCACTCTGAAGTGACGGAAGTCGAGCCATTCCTTTTCGCATTTGTCGGTTCCGTAGTATTCGTAATACTTGGCGAGCTTTCGGATGATCGACGGCTCACCGTCCTTGTAGTGGCCGATCTTCGCGCGCTCCATTTCGAGGAAATAGTATAGGGTGTTTTTCCCTTCCGGCTTCGCGGGATCGGTGATGGCGAACATCGCGTCGGGACTAACTGTACATTTGAGGTCTGACTGCTGCCAATAGAGATTGAGTTTGTTCTTCGCACAGAATTTCTTGAGCGCAATGTGGAAGAACGAGATTTCAAGCTCGTGGTCAAGGGTTCGCTGGGAGTGCTCGTCGAATGTCTTTGCGAGCGGCCATAGGGGCTTGCAAAACCCCACTCCCTTGTCGGACAGGCCCCAGGCGTAATGAACGCCTCCCGTCACGCGGTCGAGATCAAGGTACGGAAGACGCTCAACAACGCCGGCATTAAGCAGTACATGGAGGGTCTGCCGGATGGAGCGCTTGTCATTGTCGTTCGGTTCTCGGTCGCGGATCAGAGCCGCGATGTCATTCGTGCAGAGGCAGAAAAACTCAGCGAGCAGTTCAAGGGTGCGCCGGTTGGTGTTATAGAGTTTTAGGCCGGGGAGCGCCTGACGGCTTGATGTCTTCCGATTTGGGGTCTGTACTGCCATTCCCTTCATCATGACGTATCGGCGGTATATTGCAAGGCTCGTTATCCCCGGTGCGATTCTGGCCGTTTTGTGCGTAAGTTTTTCTAGTTTGTTCGATGAGGCGCTGCCGGATTTCATTCGATTTTGCGAGCAGTTCCGGCGGCAATTCCTTTCCGTGGGGCGCGGGCTTCGTCCAATGAAACTCCGGCGCATTATCTCCGACCTTGTAGATGGCCTGGTGCTTGGGGATCAAGCCGATGCGATATGGCTTATAGGGATGTATCTTTGTTTCAAATTTTTCAAATGATTCGCCGAGCTTGAAAATAATGTAGGTGCCGACATTACCAAGTATTCCGTGCAGGATCGAATCGGTGAGCTGAAAGACGTGCTGGTTGCCGATAGTGAGATAGAGCTTTAAACCACCGGCTGCTTCAAGGATTCTGTCGAAGGAAGATGTTTGGAACGCCTCGAATTCGTCAATATACAGACAGAATGGTACGCGCTTACTTCTATCGGGTGTATCCGCGCGACTGAACGCCGCCTGCTGGAAACGCGAGATGAGGAGTGAACCATATATCTGCGTGATCTCACTTTTGCCTGGGAGACTGACTAGGATTATTTTTCGTTCGTCCATTGCCTTTCGCAAATTAAGGATTGGATCTGGGTCTCCGAGAATGATGCGGAGGGAAGGGTTCTCGGTGAAATCGGTCATGCGCGAAAGGAGCGGCTCGAAATGGGAACCGCTCGGCCAATTTTGGCTCCAATACTCAAAGCGGCGCGAGTCGGTCTTTTCAAGCGAATCGAGGAACCATTGCTTGCGCTTCAGGAGGGTAAAAATATCCTCGATGTCGGTGAATTTCGAGCCGGGGATCGCGAGCAGCGCATAAATGAGGCGCGTGAGGATCGGCTCCGCGCGTTTGAGGGTGGTATCGCCCTTGAGGACTAGCGCCTTAATATCGCCTACCAATTCTTCGGCATTCGGTGTGGGACGCATCACGTCGAGCGGAATGGGGTTTGCTAGGTCGAGATAAATGCAGTCCTTGAGGCGTGATGCGGGGATATATGGCAAAAGCTCGGTGATAAGGTCGCCTTTGATCGGATCGAGCAAGGCAACACCGTGGCCGCGATTTATGTCATCAAGAATCAGGTGAAAGAACTGCGTGCTTTTCCCGTGCCGCGTCATGCCGGGAATGAATATATGCTGGTCGCGGATGTCGAAAGGGATTTGGGGAATCGTCGATGCGGGCTGAACTTGCGGCGTGGGATCACGCTTTTCGCGTTCTAGTTCCTGTTCGCGCTTGCGCTGTGCTTCGCGCTGTAAGCGTTCGGTGTCGCGGCGAATCCGCTCCTTTTCGCGCTCGATCTGTGTTTTAAGTTGTGCCACCATTCGTTCATGTTCCTTGAGTTCCTGCTCTCGCTTTTTCCGGCGTTCTGCCTTTTCCTTCTCCAACCGCTCCCAGGCTTCGTTTAGGGATTCGCCATAGAAGGCGCGTTCTTCTTTCGTAAGACCTGATGGGATGAAGGTATGCGGCCCGCGCCGCATCTGCCTTTCTATGAAATCACCTAAAGTTTCGGGCGCATCGGGATCGTCGTCAGTCATGAGGCCTCGTCATTAGGGTCGGAAGAGGAATCTTCTGCCGCTCAGACTGGCCTGACGGCTTTCAGTTCTTCCAGTTCCTTTTTTAGTTTGTCGAGTTCGGTTGCTCTTTCGACTTCTTCAAACTCGCGCAATCGTTTATCCGCGCGAGCGATCAGCAGATCCGTCTTCTGGTAGAAGTCATCTGACGTTGTGTTGTATGAAGGCGTTGGAGTTGTTTTGTATTCTTGTTGTCTCAGAGATCTTTCGGCGCGATCATCTTCCTGCTCCTGCCACTCCTTAAATTTGGCCTTTCGCATATCGAGCGCGATTCCTGGGACAGCGAGCAAAAAGTATCCAATGATGAGAAAAAAGACAGCCTTGATGATCGTCCACAGGACGTGCAGGTTGGCGTCGAAAGAAGCATCTGTTGGATTCTGTGTAAAGAGATAAATTGAATGGACAAAATAGCAAATGACTACAGATGGGATAACCACCCAGAAAATTATGACTAGCACGATGGAATTACGTGGTTCCTGTTCAGTCATATCAGTTGCCGCACCGTCCTAGCCGATAGGCGTACCCGATAGGGCGAGCGAGAGCGACGGGCATCCTTCTGCGATAGCCCGATAGGGTGGAACGACGAGAAGCAATAGCGACGAGAAGAGAAACAGAAGGATGCCCGTCGCTAGACGAGGGACGGTGCGGCACACCTGTCATACTCGTATCCTCCAGTAAATACGCTGTTTATGTCGTCCGCTTGGCTCCAGCGGTGCCATTCTTAGGATACCGGCGTCGGATAGACAGCGGTATTCCAAGAAAATCGAGATTTGAAGTATAATAGCCCCAACCTCTACCCTTTGGGTAGGGGGTACAGGTCGGTCGCTCCCAGAGATGAACGATCTGGGCTTCTCAGTTCTTCCCGCAAGGGAAGAGGAATTCACGTCTGGAGACAGGTATGGATTCCAATGAGAAGTGGTACTCGGTGAAGGAAGTGTCTGGGCAGTTGGGCTGGTCGGTGGATACCATTCGGCGGCTTGTCCAGAGGGGCGCTCTCAAGGCGCTTCATCTGCCTGGAAGGTCCAATCGCCGTCGTCGGATCTACCAGTCGTTGCGGATTGCACAATCCGAAATCGAGCGGTTTATCCGGTGTAATGTGCTGTAGGGCAGGCCCCGGTGATCAGCAGGGGCTTGCCTCGTGTGTGTAATACGTGTGTTGATTCGTCCATTTGACCGTTTTCTGATTATTAAGCGGTCTTAAAAATCAGTAACTTGCGTAGAATCTGTATGGGGCTGGAATCCGACCCCCCCTCCCGGCACTCTTTAACTCTATTATAATCAATGGTTTATAAGATTTTATTCCTAGCTATCCTTGCTGCGTGCGGGTGGAACGTTGCCTGATTGTGGTGGATTTGCACTCTGGCAAACCCTGACATACGGGCCCATTACAATCCCGGCTCATGGTATCTGTTAACCGAAAGTAACTGCTGGTCGGGCTACCATCCGGGCGCAATCAATTTTGAAACCGCCCTGCCTGTTTTCAATCGCAACGGGGGACGTGACTCATCTCGGCCTAGCCGAAGGGGGTCCTTCGAGATTTGGGATCCTCATTATCGCTGGATTTACACCTTTGCTACCGGTGAGTCGGCATCTGCTCCCGCCGGGAGTTGATCCGGCAAGTCAAGACGCGCCACACCAATTCGGTTGTCGGCCATCCCATAATAGATGTCGAAGCGATCGGGCGTGCGAAGATCGTCGCGCCGGTCGATACCTGTGGGGAACACGACATTGGCGACGATCCCGTCACGTTCTTGCGGGAGCACCGGAGTCAACACCGGCTCCACTGAGCGATAACGTACTACGCGCGGATGCTGCTTTGAGAGCACCATCACCCCAGCCGAGTAGCACAGGTGACGCCCGTCGCTGCTCGTACTTGCCGCTTCGCTTACGCCGTGATAAACAATCAACCAGCCATGCTTAGTTAGTATGGGCGGAGTTCCAGCGCCAATCTTGAGCCGCTCCCAAGGCGAGACTGGAGTCGCCAGTCTGTGATGAGAGGTAAACCGGCCCAGGCGATCTGGTTCACGGCTTTTCAAGGCTGGTGGGCAATAGGAGATCCAGATGCTCTCCCGATCGAGATCAACTTCACGGGTCGTTGGATGGCAAGCGGTCTCCTCTGGACGAGTGCCCGGAAAGAGCGGACGGTGGAGCATACCCAGTTCCAGTTTCCCAAAGGAATTCGGGATTGCGACAGGGAATAGGCTCGCATCTTTATCATCCACGTTGCCCAATTCAATGCCGTGCCAATGAGCGTAGGTTGCCAGCCCGAGACGCTCCCAGTGGAAGAGATCCTTCGATAGGGCCAGGGCGATCCTTGGACCTTGAGGCGAAAAAGCTGTGTAGGACATGATGTAACTTTGAAGAGGTTCCACGAATGTAACGCGGGGATCTTCACAGCCACCGCTGCCATCGGGTCGCCGCTCATAATCGGCTTCCGGCTCCAATGCGATGCCAAGCCTCTCGACGCCTACCGGATCGCCGGCTTCATTGAATCGTACTCGTGCAATCCCGATGCGCGAGTAATTTCCTTTCGCGACCAGCCGCGGAAAGAGATAGAGTTTTCCATCAGGCCCGCGAACAGCTGCCGGATTCAGGACGCCTTCGACTTCCAGGGGATTGCCGGGTTCCGGCTCCATCATCATCCCCAGGCGGCGCAGAGTGAATTCGCTCATCTGTACTCCTCAAAGAGCCGCATTTGCCACCGCAAAGGTTCGCGCCTGTTGACCGTCGTCCAAACAAGCGATGATCGCTTCGATTACACGCTTGGTTTCGTTGGGACCTCGAACCGGAATGGAAATGACACCTGCCTGTTCAGCCGGATAGTCATTCCCTCCCACAAACAAGGCATCTCCCACATAAATCATTTCTCTCACGGAAATGCCAAGTGTTTCTTGCAGCTTTTTGATCCCGTAGGCTTTGTCAATGCCAGGCTTGGTGACATCAATGGATGTCGCACCACCGAGCCGCACCGAGAACTCGGGAATCAGAGTGTCAAGAATCGTTTTGATCTTCTTCCGCTTGGCGAAATCCGCATCCCATTTCTCTTTCTCCTCTAACGGCGCCTGCTGACCAAGTGCGGAATACGTGACCTGGCTCCCGCGATCCTCAATGGTCTCTCCCCACGTCTTTTGGACGGAGAAACCTGCGTCTTCGGTGGCTTTCTTCAGGGAACTGACGATCTTCTGCTTTTCCTCCGCGGCAAGATCTTCTGAATAGAGCTTCTTCCACTCCCCGGTGTACTGAAAGAATTCTGTTCCACAGGTGGGTAGAATCGATAGCTTTGCCAGGCATTCATCCTGGGGAAGATGGGAGAGTACCTGCTTTTCAAACTGTAGCCATGCGCCTCCGGAGATGATCGCCACCTTGACGACACCGAGCAGGTCATACAGGAGTGATGACATTTCTGCATCGAGTGACGACTTGCTTGCGGCGAGCGTTCCGTCGAGATCAAAGACAATCAGCTTTTTCACCATTCATCCGCCTCTCACTTCAAGCAGTATCATTTGGAGTTTCCGGCCACGCTGACTCTCTCGTTATTGACCGGTTTAAGACGAATCGGGCAGCGCGATCTCCAGCAAGGTCACTGCGTTGTTTGGATGAAATTCGCTTACGCCGATCGCCGCGGGCAAGAGCCATACTTCGCCTTTATCGACACCATACGCGGAGCCGTCGCCTTCGATCCACCCCGAGCCCTCAATGCAAACCAGCACGCGCGGCATCTCCGCGGCGCCGACGTTAAACGGCGATTCTCCGCGCAGGCGCCACAGCAGAAAATGTTCACAATCAAAGAGTCTTTCGCGCACCAGGGGCGTGGTAGTCACCACAAAGGGGATCACAAGGCCACCGTTACTCTCTGCAAAATCAATGCTGGCAAGCGCCTGATCGACCTGAAGTGGCCGTGGCTGTCCAGTCTTTGTGTCAACATGACCCCAGTCGTAAAGGCGGAATGTAACATCGCTGTTCTGCTGAATCTCAACGACAACAACATCACCACCCAAGGTGTGAACCGTTCCAGCAGGAATGAATACGCTGTCGCCTGGCTTGGGAATGATGCCTACGAGGTGGTCCGCGATGGTCCCGTCGGCGAGCGAATGCCGCAGATCGCCGGCAGTCGTACCCAGTTTCAGGCCCGCATAGATCCGGCTTCCATTTCCTGCCTCAATCACAACCCACGCTTCGGTCTTCCCGGATTCCCCCGCTGGAATCAGGTCTGGGTGCGCATCGCTGGGATGCACCTGCACAGAAAGCATCTCGCGCGCATCAAGAAACTTGAGGAGCAGCGGAAAGCGACTGAAGCGCGGAGCCAGCTTACCCATCAGTTGGTTCCGAAATTCTTCCATCAATGTACCGATGGATTGCCCCTTGAGCGGTCCGTTGGCAATCTGGCTTTGATGATCGTCGCGGTCGCTGAGTAGCCATGCTTCACCGATGGGTCCAGTCCCCGGAAGCGGTGTGGATAGCAGGTTGGACAAGCGCCTGCCACCCCACAATCGATACTGATAGATCGGCTCGAAGCGCAATGGATACAAAGGCATTTGATTCATGCTTTATCTTCCAACTCTCTATCGCAGGCCGGTGTTTGGATGCATCCGGTCAACGCTGTTCCATCGCATGGGAGTATTCGCCGCGGCGCGCAGCCTGATTGCAGCGTGCGCGGTGAACCAAAGCCTGCTGCGCCGCCAACACATTCGCCTCCTGGCCCTTCCATAGCTCCAAGGCCGGCTGCTGGATGGCGCGCGCAAACGAAAATGCCAACACCCAGGGTAACCGCGACTTGAATCTCGCATTCATCGCATTCAAACGAGCCGAGGCCAACTCCGCGGATTGGCCGCCTGACAAGAACGCAATCGCCGGAACGGCAGCGGGAACGGCCCGCAAAAGGCAAGTCACCGTCGCTTCGGCTGCTTCCTCAATAGATTCTTGTTTGGGGCAGGTCGATCCAGGAAGAACCATATTGGACTTCAGAATTATTCCTTCCAGCATGACCCGTTGCGCAAACAGCTCGCTGAAGACAGTTCGCAGCACTTTGTCCGTCACTTCGCAACACTTGTCCATCGAATGCTCGCCATCCATGAGCACTTCAGGCTCAACGACAGGGACGAGACCTGCTTGCTGGCACAGCGCCGCATAGCGAGCCAGAGCATGTGCGTTGGCATGAATGCAACCCCAACTGGGGATACCGTCGCCAATGGTGATGACTGCGCGCCATTTCGCGAACCGGGCGCCCATGCGAACGTATTCAGCAAGGCGGTCGCGCAATCCGTCCAGACCTTCGGTCACTTTTTCGCCGGGATGTCCTGCCAACTCCTTGGCGCCAGCATCCACTTTGATTCCAGGAATGATTCCCGCCTCGATGAGGACTTTGACAAAAGGAGTGCCGTCGCTTTTTTGCTGACGGATCGTCTCGTCAAAGAGGATCGCGCCGCTGATGCACTCGCCGAGCCCCGCGGTTGTGACAATCATCTCCCGATAAGTGCGTCGAGCCTCGACAGTCTGCGGTATCCCCAAACTAGCAAATCGTTTGTTGCAGGTCGGTGTGCTCTCGTCCATTGCAAGCAGGCCCTTATCGTTTGCGACAAGGGCCTGTGCGGTATCTCTCAGCGTTTGCGTTTTCATTTGGGTCTGCTCCATTTTTCAGTTCCGGTTGACCGAGCCTATCGGAATCTCCTGCTGTGACCACAGGACATCTTTCTTTGTTTGTCGCTTAACTGTCGGTGAACATCGCTTTCTCGGGATGCCCCTTGGCCATCGGAGCCGGGGACGCTGCATCGCTAAAGTCCGCCGTCCATTGCCAGTTCCTAATCTCGGGCATATCCTCCAGGTTCTCGCGAATGTAGTCGTGATGTTCATTCAGCTTCTTGCCGAACAGATTGATTGCATTAGCCGCCTGCACACGGAGCCTCGGAACATGCTTCAGTGCATCCAAAGCAAGTTGATAGCGACTCATCTCATTCAGCACTACCATGTCGAATGGAGTGGTTGTCGTGCCTTGATCCATGTAGCCATGCACATGGAAGCGGCTTTCATTGGAGCGCCCGTGAACCAAGGTATGAATGAGCCAGCGATTGTTGTGGAAGGCGAAGATTACCGGCGCCTTCTCAGTGAAGAGTGCGTTGAACGACATTTCGTCCATCCCGTGCGTATGCTTGTCGGGAAACATCAGAGTCATCAGGTCCACTACGTTGACAACGCGCACCTTGATGCCTGGCACGTGCTTCTGTAGCAGCCATGAGGCCGCGCAGGTCTCGATGGTTGGCACATCGCCCGCGCAGGCCAACACTACATCCGGCTCCCCGCCTTCATCATTGGTTGCAAACTTCCAAGTGGACGCGCCGCGCGAGCAGTGCTCAAGAGCCTCGTCCATGTTCAGCCATTGAAGCTGCGGCTGTTTGCCGCAGGTGACGACATTCACGTAATTGCGGCTACGCAGGCAATGGTCGAAGACGCTCAGCAGGCAGTTGGAGTCCGGTGGATAATACACGCGGATCACTTCACTCCTGCGCGCCAGGGCATTGTCTATGTACCCGGTTGCCTGATGGCTGAAGCCATTGTGATCGTTGCGCCATGCGTGGCTTGTGAGCAGAACATTGAGGGACGCCAGCGGTCTGCGCCAGGGATATGCTTGACATTGCTCAAGCCACTTAGCATGTTGGGTGGTCATCGAATCGACAACCTGCGCGAAAGCCTCATAAGAAGACCACATGCCATGACGGCCCGTAAGCAAATAGCCTTCAAGCCATCCCTGGCAGAGATGCTCGCTCAGTACTTCCATGACGCGGCCGTCCGGACCCAGTTCATCGTCGATCGAGACAATTTCGGCCATCGAGCAACGCTTTGTAGCCTCGAAGATGGAGTTCAAACGATTGGAATTTGATTCATCGGGGCAGAACATGCGAAAGTTTTTCAGATTCATTCTGAAGATGTCGCGAAAGAAATCGCCTAGTTTGCGCGGTGCCTCGGCTAGTACCTGGCCGGGTCCGGGGATTTCAAGCGCATAGTCGGTGAAGTCGGGCAGGGCGAGGGTGATCAACTCTCGTCCCCCATTCACATGGGGATTGCCTCCCATGCGGCGGTTGCCCACGGGCGAGAGAGCCGCGAGTTCATCAATGAACTTGCCGTTCGCATCGAAGAGCTTCTCCGGCTTGTAGCTTTTCATCCAGGCTTCAAGAATCTTGAGATGCTCTGGATTGTCTTTAACCGATGCGAGCGGAACCTGATGCGCGCGGAAGGTGCCTTCAATCGGGATTCCATCCACTTCCTTGGGGCAGGTCCATCCCTTTGGCGTGCGAAAGATGATCATGGGCCAGACCGGTTGTTTCTTGAATCCGTTCTTGCGAGCCTCCTGCTGAATTCCCCGAATCTCGGCATAACAATCCTCAAGCGTTTGCGCTAGAAGTTGATGCACGACTTCCGGGTCGTCGCCCTCGACAAAGTAGGGCTTGTAGCCACGTCCTACATAAAGAGCCTTCAGGTCGGCGTCGCTGGTGCGTCCCTGAGCTGTTGGCCCCGAGATTTTGTATCCATTGAGATGAAGAATCGGCAGGACCGCGCCGTCTCGCACCGGATTAACGAAGTTGACCGACTTCCAACTGCCTTCCAGCGGGCAGGTCTCGGACTCTCCATCACCAATGACGCAGGCGACAATCAGGTCGGGATTGTCGAAGGCCGCGCCGAATGCATGAACCAGAGAGTAGCCAAGCTCGCCGCCTTCATGCATGGAGTTCGGGACGTGCGGGCCGCAGTGACTGGGCACGCCGCCCGGCGTCGAGAACTTGCGGAACATCAGCCGCAGGCCGTCTTCATCGTGCGTGATCTCAGGGTGAACCTCGGTGTACGAGCCTTCCAGATACGAACAGGCATTGAGCGAAGGGCCGCCGTGTCCCGGACCCGAAATGTAGATAATGTCGGCATCGTGCTCTTTGATGAGCCGGTTTAAATGAATGTAGATGAGGTTCTGTCCCGGCGAAGTGCCCCAATGACCGAGCAAGCGCGGCTTGATCTGCTCTGCCTTGAGCGGTTCCCGCAGCAGAGGATTCTCAAACAGATAGATTTGTCCGATGCACAGATAGTTCGCAGCACGCCAATAGCGGTTCATCTTGTCCAGCATCTCTGGCGAAAGCGGCCCATTGAGCTTGGGGGCTCTTTCTTCGTTCTTGCCGTCTGCGGCAACCGCGGTCGACAGACTCACGTCGAAGATGAAGCCGGATGAATTGCCAAACTGGTCGAAGTTCTTGCTGAACGGTTGAGGCGTGTCATCCTTCTCAACTTTGATGGGGAGTTCGGTGGTGGCCATCGTAATGCATCCTTTCTATTTCTTCGTAGCAGGTAACAGAGCGGTGGTGGCTCTGAGCGGTTGGTTTGTTCGGGTCTGTCCGCAAAGGTTGCCTGATATCATTTCGTCAGCAGCTTTTTGATTGCGAGCAATTCGAGATGGCGCTTTTCAGTCGTCTTGGGATACGCCATCTTGAGATCCCCCAGCGCATCCAGAACGATCTGCGAGACGATGAGCCGCGCATTCTCCTTGTCGTCGGCGGGCACCACGTACCACGGCGCATGATGAGTACTCGTCGCATGAAAGCAGTCTTCATAAACCTTCATGTACTGCTTCCAGTATTTCCTTTCGTGAATGTCGGAGGTGCTGAACTTCCAGTTCTTGTCCGGCTCATCGATGCGCGCGAGGAATCGCTTACGCTGTTCCTCGTGAGAGAGATGGAGAAAAATCTTCACAATCCGCGTGCCGTTACGATGAAGGTGCTTCTCCATATCCACGATGGAGCCATACCTCTGCTCCCAGATGTCTTTCTCGTCGCGCAACTCCTCGGGTAGACCCTGGCTGCGGAGAATCTCCGGATGCACTCGAACTACCAGCACTTCCTCGTAATAAGAACGGTTGAAGATGCCGATGCGGCCGCGCTCGGGAAGACGGCATGTCGTGCGCCAGAGAAAGTCATGATCAAGTTCTTCGGCGCTGGGCTGTTTGAAGCTGAAGACCTCGCAGCCCTCCGGATTGACGCCGGACATGACGTGCCGGATGGCGCCGTCTTTGCCCGCGCCGTCCATGCCCTGGAAGATGAGCAGCAGCGCATAGTGGTGGGACGCGTAATGCAACTGCTGCAGCGCGCTCAGCTTCTCCATGTGCTGGTGCAGAAGCTCCTTGTACTGTTTCTTCGACTTGCAATAGGGGGTGACCGTCGTCGGCCATTCTCCGAGATCGACCTTTTTGTCTGGCGGCACACGGTAGTCTTTTGAATCGATCGTCATCCTGTCCCTTCGCTGCTGCGTGGGCTTCTACGCAATCTTCTTTTCGGCCGCCTTGTCGCCGCGTGTCTCTCGTTCCGCTTCAAGCCAGTCCTGGTCCTGCTGGCTCTCGCCGTGGACCCTCTGCTGGTAGAGTTCATAGGCACGCGCGGCGATCTCGGAGGTGCGATCGACAGGCTTCTTCTCAAGCAGAGAGGGTTTTGTCGGGTCGAAGATCCGATAGGCGAGCAGCTTCACACGGTCGTTGATGAGAGCCCATACCAGAGCGTAAGCCCAAACGAGTCCCGCCCACTTCCATCCGAGCGGCGCCATAAATAGCCCATAGACCGCGATCAATGTTGCTATGATCTGTGTGCCCAGCACCGCTATCCATAGAATCCGCGCGGGGCGTATGGACCAGAATGGACCGCGTGTGCGTGTGAGGAAGATGGTCAAGTGTCCGGCTACAGAAAGCTTCAGGTACATCAGTGTTTGGACGTGCAAGCGGTCGAAGTGAAAGACGCGCTCGCCAAGATAGAACAGACCAAACGCAGAGACAACCCCGATGACGCCGAGCACAGTGGAGATCGCAAGCACGAGCCGCATGTTCCAGGCCTCAGGCTTGTCTTTGTATTGAACATTGTCATAAGCGATGGACAGGATGGCTCCATCGTTGAGCAATGCCAGCATGACGATCATCACTGCGGTGAGGGGATAGAAGTTGAACACCAGAATTGCGAGCGTCATGAAGAACAGCACACGCAGCGTCTCCGCGATGCGGTAGATGGCGTAGCTGTTCATCCGCTGGAAGATGCGGCGGCTTTCCTTGATGGCGTCAATGATCACCGACAAGCCGGAGGTCAGCAGCACAATAGATGCAGCAGCCCGCGCCGCATCTGTAGCGCCGGAGACGGCGATTCCGCAGTCGGCCTTCTTGAGCGCGGGCGCGTCGTTGACGCCATCGCCAGTCATGCCGACTATGTGGCCGCGCTGTTGAAGAACATCGACAATATGGTACTTGTGTTCGGGAAATACCTGGGCAAAACCGTCGGCTTTTTCGATGGCCTGTGCCATCTGCGAAGACTCTTGCTTCTTCGTGTCGCCTAGCGCGCTGGCGTCCAGGATGTTTGTGCCTAGCCCGAGCTGTTTTGAGGTCTCTCTTGCGATGGCGATCTGATCGCCCGTAACCATCTTTACTTTCACGCCCATCTGGCGGGCGCTCGCAATGGTCGCCTTGGCTTGCTCGCGCGGCGGATCGAAGAGCGGCAACATGCCGACAAACTTCCACTTGCCTTCCTCATCGGCGCGCGCCACGCCGAGGGAACGAAAGCCGCGTCCCGCAAACTCATTGACGGCTTTCTCGACCGCCGGCTTGACCTCAGCGGCGTTGGTCGACATCTCCAGAATCACCTGCGGCGCGCCCTTGGCCACAAAGAACTGCTTCCCGTCCGCTCCTTTGACAGTGGCTTCCGTGCGCTTATGCA
>Ga0326727_10005140_pt1 | contig 37901 bp, 34 predicted proteins | sample MB2enrmetagenome_FD_207643 | JGI IMG/M metagenome (GOLD analysis project Ga0326727, IMG submission 207643) | Lab enriched peat soil microbial communities from McLean, Ithaca, NY, United States - MB29MY | ecosystem: Environmental > Terrestrial > Soil > Wetlands > Peat | place: USA: New York... | reverse complement strand
CCGTGCGGGTTATCTCGATCGGTTTCATGGTATGAGAAGGCCACGCGGCCAAATTTAACCGTTGTGACAGCCTGCTTAAAATGTAGAGAGAGGCTTTAACGTCCGTGTATTTTAAGCGTTGTCAATATATTGGAAATTCGTGACCATTCATGGCAGAAGCTCCTGCGCTTAGCTTCAAGCATTTCGTGGACGAGGTGAACCTCGTCCCCGCAGATCTGCCACAGTTCTTCTCGAAATTCGTTGAAATACTCGTGGGGGAGACAAGGGTCGGGAGTCTTTACAACATTGACAACTACATGGTCGAGTTGGGGCCACGGGAGGAAACGGCTTCGATATTCGAGTCAAAGGGGAATTTTTACCCGAAATATTTCAAGACATATCGGCTCGAGGTCGTGCAGGAAGGGGACAAGGTTCGGCTGTATTTCTGGTCAAGCCAACCAATTACCTTGGCCCCGTATGCCACTGCCCTGATGAAGCGAGCCCTACACGCAACTTACACACATTATGTGTCAAAATCTTGATGGCCGAATGCACCGATCATCGAATCGCACCGGGCACTTGAACCATCACGAACATTCGATTTGAATCCACTCTACAAGGAAAGCAAAAATGTCTTCTAATGATGTATTGGAGGCAGTGCCAAGATCTGAATTATCTTTATCTTCGGGCTTCTCCTGAGGCTTTCCCTGACCTGATACCTCTTTTCGTGCCAAGGAGCATCGGTTCACATTGAAAACGTCGGTTATAAAAAGATGGCGCATAAGACAGCCATGGCAACAATGTCATCCCGATCTCTTCCCGAACTTACCGATGCACAGGCCTTGTCCGGCTGCTGCGCGCTGGCATTATGGCACGAGCACGACTGCTAGCTCACTTGTTTTTCCAGTCAGCCGGGCGTTTTTCGAGCAACGAAGCCACGCCTTCCGTGAAATCCTTGCCTGAAATGGTCATTGTCTGGTTGGCAACTTCCAAGGCCATGATGTTCTCCATCGATGGGACGTCGATGCTATGGTTGAGCGTCCATTTCGTCAACCGTACACCGAACGGCCCGTTTGTAAGGATGGCGGTGCATTTTTCGAGCACGGCTTCCTCGAGGTTGCCAGCGGGAACCACGGCGCTGCCGATGCCCATGTGATATGCCTCGGCGGCTTCGATAGTCCGCGCTGTTAACAAGATATCGGCTGCATTGCTGAACCCCACCACACGTGGTAATATGAAACTGGTAGCTGTGTCCGTGCCTGCCAGGCCGATTCGAGTGAAGGATGCCTGGATTTTTAAATCCTCCGCGAGAATGCGAATGTCCGCCGCGAGTGCATAGGAGAACCCGACGCCGTACACGTACCCTTGCATGCCACACACGATGGGTTGGGGGCACTTGCGCATCTTACACGCGATGTCCATGCTTGTCTTATTCATGTTGTAGATCGCAGGCGTACCTCTTGGTAGAGTTGCCCCGCTCTTGAGATCAAGGCCTGAGCAGAAGGATTGACCTTCACCAAAAAAGGCTACCACGCGTGTTTCCTCATCCTTCAACATCATGCTCCAGAATTCGTTCAACTCGTTGATCATCTCGACGTTCACGGCGTTGCGCCTTTCCGGCCTGTTCAACTTGAGAATACCAAGACCGTTTTCGCGATTCTCGAAACTAATGGTCTGAAACTCGTTGCTTGCCATTTCCATTCATCTCATTCTGGTGGTAAAGATTGATCGAAATGGCTTCAAATACTCTTCGATATCCCCAAGGCACCTTACTATTGCTCCTCGGGCGGGGGGCATTTGAAAAAAAAATTCGATTCTTTCCGTCCCTTGCAGGTGAATTCGTCCTGAATTGAGGTTTTTTTTTATGTCATTTTAACGAGTTTTCCTCGTTGAATCGAACACGCTCGGGTGAAAACTAATGGCCAAGATGTGCGAAGTCTGTGGAAAATCAGTTGCAACGCACGCATGCAATGACGACCGGCACGTGGAGAAGTTGATCTGCGATGCCTGCTGGGAATCTGCCGAACTTCGGGATTATAACGGCACATTGCTGGATACGAGCGAATGGTCGGCACTGATGGACCTCGAGCACGTGTTGGGCCACAAGGCCATCCCCGTGGTCCAAGACGTGATCTGGAATACGTTCGGATTCTGCGCCGAACAGGGGCACGTCACTAAGCTTGGCCTTTCTCATCACGGATTAACCACGCTCCCCGAGGCTCTATGCGATGTCACGTCGCTCCAGAACCTTTTGTTAAATAGCAATAAACTTTCATCCCTCTCCGAGGCGATAGGGCAGCTCACGTCGCTCAAATACCTGTACTTGGAGGAGAACAGGCTTTCCTCGCTCCCCGGGACGATAGGGCAGCTCGCATCGCTCCAATCCCTGTATTTACAATACAATCACCTTTCCCAGCTCCCCGGGACGATAGGGCAGCTCGCATCGCTCCAGCAACTATGGTTAAATAGCAATAGGTTGACATCTCTCCCTGAGACGATCGGCGAGCTGAGATCGCTCGAAAATCTACAGTTGTATGATAACCAGCTCACCTCCCTCCCCGAGACGCTGTTGCAGTTAAAATCGTTGAAGACGCTCGATCTCCAAGATAACCAGATTTCCTCCCTCCCCGAGGCGATTGGAGAATTGATTTCGCTACAATATCTCGATATAAGCTCTAATCGGCTCACTTCCCTGCCCGAGACGATAGGCTCCCTGACATTCCTGCGACAACTGTGTTTGCAAGGAAACAAGATCGCCTATCTCCCAGAGATGTTGAGCCAGCTCACGTCACTGCACACCCTGCTTTTAGGGAATGACCTGTTCTCGCCGCTCTCCCCGACGATCATGAACTGGATCAAATATCTCAAGAAACACGGCTGCACGGTGCAAAGATAGAACTATTATGTCCTGGGGCGGCTAGTATTCTTTCGGATCGAGGAATGCAAGAAAAATAAGTCCTGCTATCTCAAATATCGAAAAATACTCGGGAGATGATGATGTCCTTGGCCACGTGGTCCTTGATTGCCGTGCTGTCATCTGCGACCTTCTCGATGTAGTCCCGGGTGATGATTTTCGTGTTGTCCAGCCTAGCTTTCTGCCGGACCGTGCTGGATAACTGGGTGGTCAGGCAGAATATTTCCTCGATCAGCATGGTATCACGCAGCAATGGATTGTATTGCGCCACCTGACCCTCACGTGGGGTAGCTTATGACGATTTGCCCACGTTTGTGACGGAATTCGGTGGTTGAAGACGGCTGGCATAGAGGCATTTTGGATGCATAATGCAAACTAGTAGCACGAACGCGCAACTGACCTTGCATATTTAGGATCCGAAATGTCCACGGTACCTCAGCGATCCTTGCGGCGGACCTGCCCGGGCGCGTTGCATCTTGCTTGCAGGTGGCGTCGGTTTGGAACGCTGAAATAAACAGAGACAAGGAGATCCAACATGATGGACGAAGAAGAAGAACAGCCAATGGAAGAAGAAGCTCCTGCAGAAGAGGAAGAAGCTCCCATAGAAGAAGAGGAAGCGCCTCCGGCGGAAGAGCCCGAAGAAGAGCCTTCTGCTGACGAGGAATGAGCGAATTTTAATCTCTTAATTTTTTATTTTCCTAAGAGCGATCCACCACAAGCCAAAGAGAAAGATACAAGTTGATCATCTTGCTCAGGAAACTCGATTACGTGTTGGATGACGACGGGTTCATCTCGATGCTCATCTACAATACCCATCCCCCTGGGCGCACATTTATCTCCCCTAAATACTTTCCAAGAGAAGCCGGGCCGTGGCGATCGCAAGAAATGGGCCTTGACTACGACCGGTTCGAGTATTATTGGAACCTGAAGCAAAATAATAATGTTGAAGGCGGCGTCGACCGGGTCTACAAGGTCGATAAAAACCCGGTTCACGATTATGCAATGTCGGTCTTTTCATCATTCAATCGATTCGTGTCGATGGATCCCTGCCACGGGGTGCCCATGATCGCGCTGCCGGTCGAGAAGATCAGCCGGTATTACGATTCGATGGATCTGTACAAGAGGGTCAATGCGAAACGACCGCCGCACCTCGACAAGTTCGGCCACTTGCTCGATCTCGTGAGGGACGCCTTTGATGAGGATGAGATCGGCATCACGGGGTCCTACCTGTACCGGCTCTATCAAGACTTCTCCGACCTGAACATCGTCGTTTACGACGCGTCCGCCAGCCAGAAATTGTTCCGGCTTCTCTCGGAACACGGCGGCATCCTGCTGAGCCAGGAGGTCCCCCTCCTCGTCCCGGGCACCGACTGGGTGGGATGGCGCGTCGACCCGGCAGGATCGCTTCCACGCCTTATTCAAGAAGACAAGATAGGTTTTTCCGACGTCCAAGTATCCATACAGGATCGTTTCATCGGATCAATCCACGACAGGAACGATCCGGAAGTCCGGGCTGGCTTCTGGGTCTCAAACACAGAGGACGTTCGCCCGTATGGCACATTTGCCATGCAGGCGCGGGGAATTGCCCTTATCCGCGCTCGGATAGAGGGCTGGGAACGGGGCATGCCCTCGGGCCATTTCGATCTGCGAAATATCGAAATCCTCGGCGCCCATAACGTCCTTCCGGGCGGTCAAGCCACCTATCAAGAAGAATTGCTCCAGGAGGCATGCAAACGGCTTGATGCCCTTCAAATCATCGGCGAGTTCAATCGCGAGTTTCTTTTCGACGAGGAAATCGTGGCTTTCGGGCTCGTTCAAGAAATTTCCGATCTGGAAAATGGCGTGGTGACCGCAGAACTCCTCGTCGGCGGGCGCGAGACCGGTGGGTGGGCCATCCCGAGTGATCTGGCTTTTACGACAGGATCGTGAGCAGATCTTCGAGGAATCGCGCTTCGGAGAACTTTTCCTGAACAAGGTTGGCATTGCTGCTAAAGCATTCGAGCGTGGATTCGTCATCGAGCAGGTGCGCGACGTATTCCACGAGGTCGCTCTCGTCTTGGCAAAGGTAGCCGGTTTGCCCGTGCACCACGGTCTCCCGGACCCCGCCGGCATCGTACGCGACGACCGGAACGCCCGACACCATTGCTTCCACGGGCACGAGGCCCAGCGGCTCGTTTTTCGGCAGGAACAAGAGAAGCTTGGCACGCTGGTACAGGCTCCGGAGGTCCTCGAGCGACGGGTTCGGTACGAACGTCACGGCCGACTCGATGCCGTGTTTCGATGCTTCTGCCCGCAGATCGTCAAGGTAAGCAATGTCCTCCCGGCGGATCGCCCCCGCCACCGTGAACTTGGTCTCGGGCCGCCTCTCGACGATTTGCTCGAAAATAGCTATGGCCTCGGTGAATTGTTTGCCGGGATTCAACCGCGAGAACATCATGACATCGATGTCCTTCCCGCTGGGGGATCCGGCGCGTGCTTGGGCGAAAAACTCGGTATCCGTGCAGGGATAGAGCACCCGTGCCTCGCACCCGAAGCGCTCCTGCAGGACTGATTTCATGTAGTCGGAGTTTGCCAGCACGACCACGTCCTTCAGCCTTGCCTCGTAAAGCTTGAGAAGCACGGGATTCTTGCCTACCTCTTCCATCTCCCAGACGCCAGGCTGGAAGTAGATGAACGTGCGCTCCTTGGTAACGGGGCCGTCGTGGAAGAGCGCCCAGTGATTCGCGACGTGCGCGTTGAAGGGCCCCGGATTGGCCTTGAAGAAGGCAATCAGGGCCTCGTTCATCGCGATGTAGACAAGCGCGGAATCCCCGGGGACGAACGCGTCGATATCGAACACGCGGGTGAATTGTTTGTGCGCACCGAAATAGAACCGGAAGCTAGTCTCGTCGTGGAAGTTCTTGGCGGCGACGATTGAAATGAGTGGCGATGCATTGGTGGCTGCCAGGTACACGCGTTCCAGTCCGCCCACGCCGAACCACGGGTTCGAGAGCACGATGTTCCCGAGAGCTTCCAGCCGTTCAGTAAAATTTTTTTCATTCATACCTTTTTCAAATTACCTTGATTTCCGACATTATTAGTTTTTACTTTCACGCCAAGACGTGCGCGCCGAGATGTACCGCCTCCGCATCCCCTCGGAGATCCGGGACGAGGTCCTCGGCTGCGTCGCCCAGCTCCCTCCCGTCGAGCGCGGGGCGTGGCTGCGGGCGGTTTTTACCGGCACCTGAACCCGCGCTCCGGGAGGGCTATTCTCTCGTTTTTATAACTTTTTCCCCGCCTCGTCTCGCCTTTTGTTCATATGGAACCGAGGCAGCTCAGGATGAACCTTGGAATCCAGGTGCATCCACGTGAAAACGACCAACACATCCACTATCCCCAACGACGGCCGCTGCACCGATTGCGGCCGGAAAATCGCGAAAGACGACCTGAGACACAACACGTGCGCGATCTGCCACCACGCGTTTTGCTGGCGGCACCAGTCGAGAATGCACTACATCTGCAAGGCGTGCCTTGCGAACCAGCCTGCCGACGTAAGGGCCGGGCTGTACGGGCTTCGCAGGCAGTTCGCGTTGCTGATCGTGCCGTCCATGGCGCTCATCGCAATCGGGCTCTCGTTCGTGATGATAGAGCTCGCCACGGGCCATTCTTGGATCTTGACGATCGCGAGCATGGCATTTCTGTTACCGGGCGTGGTCGCCACGATCAAGCTGGCCACGTGGGATCAGGCGACGTTCCGGGCGCGCATCTCCACGATCGCCCTTTCCCCGCCGCGGGACCAAGATCTCGTCGTTTAAATATGAGCGATCGAAACGAGACTGCATTTCACGGTTTGATTCGTTCATTTCCCTTCCCTCCCGTCTCTTTCGGGGCAGTGATGCCCCTTTTTTTTCTCGATCTTTTTCAATCCCGCCTTTCCACTCTGCCCCATCTAAAAGAAAGCATCTACCTTCTTTCAATATTATTATAAGATCTGTGGTCGATCAGTGTTTTGAAAGCCAGAGGACGGATACCAATGATGGAAGCTTCCATATCTAGCAGTACTAACGAAAAGGGCGATTTGGTCCTAACATTCAACACGCGAAAACCACGAACCATCACTGCCTCGAAACAGGAGAACGTGTTGCTAGTTCCCGCTTCAAAATTCGGATCCCTGCCATTGGATTCGATTTCTGACGTGATCTGCGACTCCGAGCGCGGCAGCAGGCCCCACCCTCGATTGCCATGGATCTTGCTGGCGATCACCACTGACGGCAGATCGCATGTTCTCGGCAGGAAAATGCACCCCGTCGACGCGGATGGTTGCCGGAACGCGCTGGTCTCGTACCTCTTCTCGGGAGTCTCGAAACCAATGGTCTACCTGTCCGAGAAGGTGAAAGTCCTCAAGTTCTCCAACAAGGAGGCCAGCCTCGAGGTGAACCAGTTTCGCTACCAGAAACGAAATTTCTACATATGGCTCGGCTTCTTCGTGGCAATGATCGGGTTTGGCCTCGCCCTTGGCATCGTCTTTTCAGGAGTTGACGGGTCGTATAACTTTGCCATCGTCGTCTCCATACTCGCCATCCCGGCATTGCTGTGCGCCGGCAACCTGTATTACAAGGGGCTGTACTTTCGCAGGCGAATCCTCGTATCCCTTGAAAGCAAGTCGTTCACGATCGAGAGGTATTCCGTTCGTGATGAACGAACCATCGCTTCGAAGACGTTCCTAGCCAGCGCGATAAAGGTCTTGTCGCTGCGCACCATCACGTCTTCCGGTATCACGGTGTTCGTCATCCAGGTCGAATTGGATAACCGCAAGAAGGAACGGTTCATCGTCATGGACAATTTCTTGTCCGCCCAACGGTTCATGAACATCATCAACGTGTTTCTCTACCTCATCAGGAATGGAAAGTCTTTCAGGAATCCTGACGGGGTAGACAATCTCCTCACCTATGGCCGGACAAATTTTCACGATCTCGAAGGCTACAACTTCTACATCGAGAATAGAAGATTGTCCCTCCAGTTCGATTTGGAATAACCCCCCTTTTTTTTCCAGCGCTGAACTCGTTCCACCGGGGCTTAAGCCGTCGAGCCGGTGAATGCCGGGGCGCTGGATGTGTCGATCACCAACCCGCAGGCCGGGCAGGCCTTGACATCAAGAATGTAGAAGTGGACGGTGTCCTCGCAGAACCAGCGGTGGCACGACGGGCAGAAATACGTGATGCCGGCAATCGTGTCGCCGTGGATCGCACATCGTTGCTCGAATACTTTCATGCCTCCATATCCGGTAACTTTGGATTTAAGTCCGGTCCATCCAAAAATGGACTTGCCCGGGAAACGACGTTAACCGACTGGTCAAGCATAAACTGCTCCCGTTCCCGCGAATTGGTAACAATTTCATCGCCACTAACCACGTCACTTTCTCCCTTCAATGAGAAGAACCGGTTGGCATCAAGCTTTCCGGATCGACACCGCGGAATGCTTGTACATGGCGAGGCCATCTGGACCACCGAGATACGGCCCACCTCAGCCCAGCAGGCCGCGGGCGAGCTGCTCGATGCCTTGCCGGAGGGCCGCATCGCGGACCTGTCGTCGCTGCTCGTCGACGAGTGGCGGGCGGACACGATCCTGGCGGCGCTGTGCACGTTTCCGAACCACGACGCGGAAGCCGTGAAAGGGATCCTGCGGGATTTCGCCCGCGCGATGCAGACCCGGATGCGGGAGCAGGTGAAGGTTGCCACGTGCCGGACGAGGCATTCTGGACAAAGCTGGAGGCGCAACTGGCCGATTCCTGTCCCGGCTCATTTTCTCTTGTATATGCAGGGTCGTGGGTCTCCCATGCCGTTCGATAACAAGGAAGCCAGGGCGATCGCCTTCGAGGGCTTCGATGACGTGCAACTGAAGCTGGTAGCCGCGACCAAGGCATTCAAGCAAGCCCCGTCGGAGAAGGAGGGGCCCGATGCCCTGGCAGCGTTCGTTAAAGACATCCTCGCCATGTATATCGACGGGTGGAAGGACGCGCTCCTGCGGCGTGTCATTCCTGAAGTGCACGGCCTATCGAAACGCGTGGCGGACCTCGAGAAAGCGCATCCTACCGCCGGGTGATCATGTTCTCGTTTTTTTTCTACCTCTCGCAAAGGACATTTCCCGCGGCACGCACGGCGAGGGCGGCGGCCCCGGGGCCATAAAGATCATGTCCCGCTCTGAATTAAATCACGCAGGAATGAAATATCGCTGTCGATTGCATCCGTTGCATTCTCCAATGATTGAAAACCCGCCGTCTCGTATTCAAGTATGCAGGGAATGTCACGGCCCGCGAGACGCGTCGCAACATCCATAAACAGGGGCACGAACGTCCCGCCATCTGCCTGATCGATCCGCCCGTGCGTCCGATATTTATCAGGTTCACTGATGTGAAGGATGGCAACCCGGTCTGCATGCAAGTCAAGAAACGGGCTTATTGCGTCCGCATCGAGGCGTTTATCGCGGATTTGGAGCATACCTGCCATCTGGGAGGACTTGAGCACGTGGGCGAGATCGAGGGTCATCCGCACCTGATCGAACTTGGATAAGATGTCCTCGATGGCGATAACGCTTTCCAAGGGCCGGCTCGCGTTGACCGTGGCTGCCTCGTTTTCCACGCATATCTCGATCCCGAGCCGGTTATCGTCTAAGTACGCGAGCACTTCTTCGATAAATTTCTCCAAGAGCATCAGATCAAAGCGTGAGAACCGCCCGCCGAAGGAATTGAAGCCACCATGGAGCGTGACTCTGGAAGAACCGATAATTTTTGCGAACTCGAGCGATTTCTTGGTCTCTTCGAGGGCCAATGCCTGTGCAGCGGGACTGTAGGCGGTCGGGTTCACGTCGAAAGAAGCTGCGTGGGAAACCACGGTAATGCTCCGGTTTGCCATCTCTTCTGCCATTCGCTGTGCCGATCGCGATCGATTCCCTTCTTGGTCCAGGAGATGGAATGGAGTGTCGTACCAGATATCCACGGCACTTGCACGGGTGCACCGGTCGATTATGGACAGCAAGGAAGGAAGATCAAGATCCCCGAAAAACATGGTCGAGACACCAAATTGCACCGTGAATGCACCCTTGATAGCGATAGAATGATTTATCCTTCTTTGGTGATCTTCGTCACATATCGAAAAACGCCCGGTTCGATGCGATTGACACAAGCGAACCGTACCATGAAGAGCTGGCATATGACGAACTCGATGATAGGAGCAAGGAACGGGTCCACGATGTTGTGGATGACGGGCAGGATGCGGGGATCGCCCTCGAGCTTGTCGCACCGCTTGTTCGACACGTAGACGATCTTTCCCCCACCGAAACGGTGCGCCACGTCATAGGCTTGGCCCTCGCTGATCTCGCGGGTGGCATCGTCACTGGCAAGCAACAGGACCCGTGCATCCTTGGTGACCATCTCAACCGGGCCGTGCCTGAATTGGCCGCCGGACATGGCTTCAGCCGGTATCTTGTCCATTTCCTTGATGTTCAACGCGACCTGCTCCGCGGTCGCGAGCGAGGCGCCGCGTGCCACGAGCTGGATGAATTTCGCATCCTTACCGATGAATCCTGCAATGCGGTCACCAATTGCGATAGTTGGTTTATCGAGCAGGTGGTCGAGCTCCTTCACGAGATCATCGACGCCCGCCGCGAGCGACTCCACGACCCCGTCCACCTCGCCTTCCGAGCCAGCCACCAACACGTTGCCGAGAAGGTACGCCAGGAGAAGGCTGTTGCAAAAGGTTTTGGACGTGACCGAGGATTCGGGGCCGGCGTGGAGGAAGAAGCACCGGGGCACGCCCGTGGCAAGCGTGCTCTCCTCGGTGTTCGTAATCCCCCAGATAATCGAGCCGGGGCGTGATTCAGGAATCTTGGAAAGTAACTTGACGATTTCAATGGATTCGCCGCTTTGGCTCATGAAGATGTAGAGAGGGTTGGAGTAGCAGGATATCTGGCCGCTGCGATAGTAGAGCAACTCCCCCGCATCGTAATGCGATACTTGGATGCCGGAATTGCAAAGCACCATGTCCAAGACCCGGCAGGCGAACATGGACGAGCCCATGCCGGCTAGAATGACACCGGAGAAGCGATGCGTTTCCCAGTCCTGCCTCGCGGCGTACAGGGCATCGCGCCCCGCGGAGCTGGAATAAAACTCGATGAAATCCTTGATTGCGGCAGGCTGGCAGAGCAATTCGTTAACATAGGGATACTCATCAGCAAGTTGATCCCACGTGTATTTATCCAGTTCCTTTACCATGCACGATTCACCTACAAATCACGCTCGAAAGGTCCCGTTGGCATAGCGGAAGGTGATCGACTTGACGGATTCTTCGCCCTCGGGTATCTCGTGGAGCGCGATGTGTAAAACGAGCCCCTCGTCGTCGGGCTCTATATCTAAGACCATGTACGAGGGGAACATGGATGCCATGAAGCTCCACGCGCCGGTCGCGCTTCCGGGATTGAGCAGCAGGGCCTGGCGCCCATCGATCGGTTCCTCGTGCAACCGGATTTCTGGGGCATGCGTGTGGCCCGAGATCAACACGTTCGCGTCGAGTTCACGGGCAATGGCAGCGAGCTCGAACTCGTCGCCGCGCCGGGCAATCTGGTGACCGTGCGTGAGACCTAATTTTAGCGGTTCTCGATCTGGAATGAAGTCGCCCGTGTCAAACTCTGCCGCGCGAGGAAAAGCCTTGGCATTCCGCAAATCATAGTCCATGTTTCCTTGAACGACAACGTATTTATCGCACCACGTGGCGATAATCGGCTCGATCATATCGGCTTTGGTAAGATCGCCGGTGCATGCAATGAAATCAAATGGCTGGGTGTCGAGTTCCGTGTTCAGGGACTTGATCAAATCGAAGGGGAGCTCCCGACTTCGATCTGGGACGTGAAAGTCTCCAATGATGAGAACGTGCATCGAGAAGAACGTGGCCGGCGCGGGAAAAAAACCTTGGTTCAGCTCGCGCCGAGTAACATTTGGACCTTGGCCACGATTTCGTCGGTAGAGTCTCCGAGAATGTACGTTATCGGTTCTTTCCCCACAGCGCCCGTGAACACGATCGCGTCGACGTGGTTTCCCGTTGCTGCGTTAATCGCCCGTCGCAGGGATGCCGGGTCTGTTTCGTCTTCGATTTGTACCAAACAGAACCCTGCTGTTTCAATCATGGTGGCGACACGCTCATTGTAGGCAATACATGTCGCACACCGGATAGATGGAATTTTCTCCCGCACGATCATCATGATTTGCGAAATGTGGCGCGAGGCCCCGAATGAAGGAGTTCCAGCGACCACGGCCTCTTGTCCCACCTTGATGATGCGGCCAGGAAACGCGGCATAGTCCAATATGGAATTCCGGGAGGGATCGGTGTAACCGAGCACGAGGTTGGATTGGACTTCTGGAATCAGCTCGATAAACCCTTGATTGAATCTTAACCGATTGAAGGCCGCGAGGAGATCCTCGACGATCCGTCCACGCTCGTCGTTCAGGGGAAATGCATCCGCGGCTAAATACCGGCTACAGATGTCGCAGCTGGCCTGTTTCAGGGCAGGTATCGCACTTGAATGATTGGTGCAAAAAATTTGGCCAGGCATCCGTGCTGCCTTGCACGCGCGGCAGACCACGTCCATTGCCGAAGGAAGCATTGATTCCTCGCCAGAATCGAGAACGTGAACCACCTCGCTCACGATATCATCGATTGATGGCGAGATCGCTAGAACAGCTGCATCGAGTTCCTTCTTGAGATAGGTGGAAACCGCTGCTTGCGTGATTCCCAGCGTCGCCGCGATGTGCTGCTGGGTCCAGCCCCCCGCAACGAGGGCCTTGATCAGGCGGTGGCGGAAGGCAACGAGGAAGTCCTTGACCACGGTCTCGCAGGCAAATCGCATGAATCTTCACCTGTTCTCGATCACTGCTTATCAAGAAGAACTTTTTGGAATGCAGGCCAGAATGGATCCGCTATAGGGATCATGAGCGAGCGGGTCATTTCTTCCACGGTATACATCCGATATTGCCTGTCGCCGCTGAACCTGCCAATTCGGGCCGCCGGGATGCGTTTTTCCAACAATGCGTTGAGAATGGTTTCGGTCCTTGCAGGATTGCAGGCCACGAGCACGCCACCTTGACCGCTCGCACTCCATATCGACGTGCGATCGGGAAAATGCAACTCGAGGAAGGCTTTTACCTCGGGATCGAGTGGGAAGGAATCGAAATCGAGCCTGCAACCAAAGCCGCAGGCCTCGCACAGCTCGCTGGCCGCGCCAAGAACGCCCTTCTCGGCGATATCGTGCATGACGTGAATCTCGGTGAATGGATTCTCACCGGCTTGGCGGATGGCATCCACGACCAATGCGGTCACGCGTTCGATGCTCAGATCGGCCCAAGCCGCTTCCCTTGCATCCGGATACTCGGCACCGAAAGCTTCCTCCCCGCCCTGCGAATCAACGGCAAGGAGCGAGGCCAGCGCCTCAGACGCCGGGTTTCCTGCGAGAAGTATGTCATCGGCCTGCTGGATGCTGGAAGAGCCGATGTACTCTCCCTCCCCGCACGTGGCGAGCATGGTGCCGGCCCCAAGGATCGGATAGTCGCATCCATCATATCGACCCGTGTGCCCCGAGATTATGACTATTCCTAGCCGTTTGCATTCGCTGTCGATCACGGACCAGATGCGATCGAACGTCTCGATATCCATCGCATTGGGGAGATTTAACGTGAAGATGGCCTGTTGCGGCAGTTGACCGGATAGAAGCATGTCGCTGAGGACGATCTGGAACCCGAGCCACGTGCCTTTCTCGATGCCGAAAACCGGATTGACATAAAGGGGATCGGTCGAAGCGAGTAAAACCTTAACATCGTCAATCCGCTGGACGTTGAAGTCGTGGCCAATGGCTGGGGGGACCAGCATTCCCCGTGCCGGGGCCCCAAGCCGCCCGAACACGATTGACTTCAGGTCATCGATCGAGAACTTGCCTGGATCGTTCGCAGTGGTTTCGATTTTCGTTGAAGGCATAGATCAAACCGTGGAGTGAATGTTTATTCGGAAAAAGAATTGTGGAACTGCACCGATCGGAATCATTGGGCGACCGGAGTTTCCACGACGTCGTTGAACAGGTAACTATCGAGATATTGCATCTGGAATTGCCTACGAGCAGCATAAATGACGGCGATGCCAACCGGGACAAACACCATGTCGATAAAGGTCGGGAGATAGGCAAACAAGTCGACAAGAAGCGGGATACCGCTCACGATGAGGTCATACGGCCCGCCGACTATGTAGTACCCGAGCACCTCGTACGTGCACCCGATGCAGAGGATGGCGATTTCCAAGCCGAGCTGGTGCAGGGGGGGATTTTTTTTCTTGCGAATGAGCACCCAGACGAGGCCGGAGATCAACAAGCCCTCCCCGCCACGCGCGACGAATGCGCCAACGGCGTACTCGACGAGGGTCGACATCTGTCCCAAATATATGCTTGTCAGGATCTGCCCCACCGTCGAACCCACGGCGCAGAGCCAGAAAGCACGGGCTGGCTTGAACATCACGCCGACGAAGTAGATCAGGACCGCCGCGAAGCCGACGTATTGGATTGGTGGCGGCACCGGGACGACGATCACGTTCAAAAGGACCATGAGCGCAGAGATGATGCCAAACGAAGCTGCCACGCGCGAGTTGTACGAGCTCATAATTTTTTCCAACAACCGGACACATTTATAATTTGTTTGTATAGGTTAATGATAATGATAGGTTTTCGCAAATCGAAATGAACGCTTATTGCTATTGGTAGATCATGGCTTCCCGGGATCACCCACCATCATTCCACCTTGCCATCCTGCTCTTCGTGGTGGCCATCGCGATCGTCTACACGTTGCAAAACCTGATCTCCCCCGGCTTGATAGTCATGTCGGAGTATTTCGGCTTCGGGGGCGAGACGAGGCAGCTCGGGACGCTCACGTTCACGTTCCTGATCGTGGGTGGCGGCATGACCGTGATCTTCGGGTATCTCACCGACAAGATCGTCAGGGTCCGGATCTTCTTCATCGGAGTGCTGCTGTTCGCGGTACCTGCGACGCTCGTCCTGCTCGTCGGTCCCGGCAGGAGCGGTTATGTCCTTTTCTTCGTTCTGCAAATGGTTTCTGGCGCCGGGCTCGGCGCGACTTACCCTGTTGTCTTTTCCATGACCGGTGATATCGTGCCGATCAAGAACCGGTCGATGGGGTACAGCTATTTCTCGATCGCGACCTTGGCGGGGACCGTGATTGGAAATGTCGTCGGGGTCATATTTGTCGGGATCGATTGGAGGATTTCCTACGCCCTCATGGGCTTCCTCGGTCTCGGGGCTGCCGCGTTTGCCTTGTTCCTGAAGGAACCGAGCCGGCTCGGTCGGGATTTCCTTTTTTCCGGTGATAAGAACGCCGTGGAATACTCCTATCGCATCCGGCTCGCGGACGTGAAGCAAGTCTTCCTGAAGAAAACCAATTTCTGGCTTATCATCAACTTCGTAAGCACCGTTCCCACGGGCATCATTCTCTTCCTCCTGTACAAGTATCTTCAAAGTTTTCATGATGTCCCCGACGCTCTTGCCATCTATTTCCTCGGCCTCGTCATCGTCGCGACCCTCGTCGGCACGCTCGTGTTTGGCGGCGTGAGCGACAGGTTGTACGCCAAGCACCGGATGGCCAGGGTGTATTTAGCCCTGTTCGCCAACGTGGCGCCCATCCCGTTCGTCTTCATAGGCCTGTTCATACCGTTTTGGCTCCCGCCGGGCGGGACAATCCTCGATCTGTTCAGGATTCCGAACGCCATCATCGTGATCGTCCTCCTGTGCACGGGTCTGTTCCTGAACGGCGCGCAGTCTGGATCGTGGTATGCCACTGTCGTGGACATCAATCTACCCGAGCACCGGGGCACGGTCCTGTCCTTGGCCAATGCATTCGAGACAATTGGCCGCGCTATTGGCCCTCTCATCGGGGGGTTCCTCGCCGACGCGTTCGGCGTGCTCGTGGGCATCAGCTCCTCCATCGTCTTCTGGTGCGCAATCCCGCTGTTCTGGATCGGCGTGATACGGCACTTCATCGTGGATATGGATGACACCCAGAGAGCATTCAAACAGCGGCTCGAAGCGCTCGGCCAAGTTTCGGATACGAAGTGAGAAAAAAGACGTGCTCCTTGCTCAGAACGTCTGGGAGCGCAGACGCTGCTTTGACATCGTCAAAGGGCTTTCCTTTCAGCTAGATTTGGATGAAAGGCCAGATTAATGACAAGGGCCGCTGGCACAAAGCCCATCACGATCCGGGTGGTGGATGGTACCGAGAACGCCTCCTAGCGACAATGCCTCGAGATAAGAAAAGAAATCTATTACGTTTTCCTTTCCGCGCGGGCGAAGAGGGCATATATCCCCAACGACACGCACGCGAAGGCCGTCGAGACGACCGCGATCACAAAAAACGTGGTCATGGCTTGGCCCGTCACCTGAAGGACCGCACCACCTACAACGGGGGAGAGAAACGTTCCGAGCCCGATCGAGGCCTCGAAGAAGCCCGCGGTCTTCCCTTTGGCGGCCCTGTTGATCTGCATGAGAAGCTCTAATGTCATCGTGTAGAGGAGGCCTGTGAACACCCCCATCGCGATGAAAAGGAAAATATAAGCAGTGAAGCTGCGCGTAACTGCATAGAGGAACGTCGTGAGGGAGACGGCGAGGGCGAGGGCGACCCGCGTGAATATAACAGTCGACTTGATCCTGTTTTGAAAGATGAACGTTATGGTCCGGGCCATACCGAAAGCCAGCTGGAGGATCGCAACCTGCACGAACGTCATATTCAGGTCATACTTGGGTGATTGGGCGACATCGTTGAACAGGCTGATAAAGAACGATTTGGCAAAGGCATAGGAAAAAACCGCAAACACCAGGATAGCACTGGCCAAGGCGATGTTCTTGATACCTAGCTGGGCATCGACGACCGATTCCGAGGCCTTTTCTGGCTCGTGATGCGCGTTCGGGACGCCATGTCGAACAGGAATGGCGAGGGCGATCACGACCATGTTCGCGGCGGGGACTAACAGTAGAATCCAGAAGGACACGATGGGATCCATCCCCGAAAGAATGTTTCCCAAGAACGGCCCTAACATGTAGCCCATCGACCACGAGATACAAAAGTTGTTCATCTTTGCTTGGTGGCTCGCGGGCGTGGCATTCTCCGAGATGTAGGCTTCGATAGAGCACCACCACAGCCCGTACAGGATGCCCACGCCGCATTCCCCGGCGATCAGCACCCAGAAGTTGCTGTGAAACAGGAGCAAGGTAATCGCGATACAGGTGAACCCGCCTGCTGCCACGAGTAGACTGTTCTTGCGGCCGATGCGGTCGCTCACGCGGCCCAGTAAAGCAGGGGAGAATGCGTACGTTGCGCCGTAGGCCGCGGCCAGCGCGCCCGTGTAGGCTCCGCTCAACCCCTCCCGAGTCCCGACGAGGACGCAGGCAACGATGAGAAGCGAGTCGAGCAGGTCCCCAGTGAACGCGAGGAAGTAAAGCGGCAGGAATGACGGTTTCACGAACCTGCCGGGAGCCTCGCGCACGGGTGATGGTGTTTCTGTCACGTGTCTCTGGAAGCAGTGGTCCCAAAAATTCTCGAATCCCAAAAATTCTCGAACATTCACACTCTTATGTCACAAAAAAAGGGCAGTTCCAAGGCCTCGAAGGCCGGCGGGTTGGATGAAAAAAAGACCCTGAAGGCCATCGCGGTCAAGAAGGAAGATGATTTCTCCGAGTGGTTTACCGAGCTCATCAACAAGGCGGAACTCGCGGACATCCGGTATGGAGTAAAAGGTTTCGTTTGTTACCGGGAGATGGCTGTCCTGAGCATCAAGAAGATGTATGCAAAGTACGAGAAATTACTCGAGGCGAATGGACATCTGCCATTGATGATGCCGACGGTCATTCCCAAGTCCTTCTTCGAGAAGGAGGCCGATCACGTGAAGGGCTTCGCCCCCGAGGTCTTCTGGGTCACGGAAGCGGGGGGAAACCACGAGCCCCTCGAGGAGCCGCTGGCGCTCCGGCCGACCTCCGAAACCGCCCTCTATAGCATGTATCATTATTGGATCCGATCGTACCAAGATCTCCCGTTCAAACGTTACCAATCATGCCAAGTCTTCCGGTTTGAAGGAAAGGCCACCCGACCTTTCTTCCGCGCGCGGGAATTTCACTGGATCGAGGCGCACGACGTGTTCGCGACCATGGAAGACGCCGAGGCGCAGGTTCGCGAGGACATGGAGGTGACCTACCAGATGGTGCGCGACCAGTTCTGCATCCCGATCATCTTCTTCCAGCGGCCGGAATGGGACAAGTTCGCAGGCGCCATCCATACCTACGCCGCCGATGCCCTGCTCGAGAGCGGCAAGGTCATCCAGCTCCCGTCCACTCACCTGCTCGGCCAGAACTTCTCCAAGCCCTTCGACGTGTCCTTCACGACCAAGGAGGGCACGCAGGACTACGGCTACATCACGTGCTACGGCCCGGCCATCAGCCGCATCTACGGGGCCATGATCGCCGTGCTGTCGGACAACCAAGGCCTCATCCTGCCCTTCGACCTCGCCCCCTACCAGGTCGTGATCGTGCCCATCTACTTCAAGGGCAAGACCGACGAGGTCAATGCGGCCTGCAATGAAGTGGCGTCCACCATCGCGGAGCAAACGCCGTACTCGGTGAAGACCGACCCGCGGGATTACATCACGGCGGGCGAGAAGTTCAACGAGTGGGAGCTCCGGGGCATCCCGGTCCGCATCGAGATTGGGCCGCGGGACCTCGAGGCTGGCCAAGTCACGATGGTCATCCGGACCGACCCCGAGAAAAACAAGATCGCCGTGCCCAAGGACGAAATCGTCTCCAAGCTCAAGGAAATCGCCGAGTCCTACACGCAGGAGCTCAGGGACAAGCACCTCACGAAATTTGAGACCTTCGTCCAGAAATGCGAGGACCTCGATGAGGCCAAGAAAGCGCTCGACAACAACAAGATCGCCTGCATCGGCTTGTGCAACATCGACATGAGCGCCTACACGTGCGCGGAGCAGGTCGAGAAGGGTACGAACGGCCAGGTCCGGGGAAAACGTGTCGACGAGGAGACCATCTCGTTCGACTGCTGCATCGTATGTGGCGCCCCAAACCCGGTTACGGTTTATGTGGCCCGCAGTTATTGAGCATGTACTATCTTTTTAGCCAGTTCTTGTGTAGCTCGCATCTACGGTTAGAAATATCTCTTTCCGGGGTCATTTTTCACCAGAAATAACTACGAGAAATCCATTTTTAAGTATGAATAACACCAGAATAGATCTTGGGAGAATATAATGGAACATCTGGATGATCTCGCGCACCTATAATGTTTTAATGCGGTTCCGGAGACCAGCAGGAGCGCTCGCTCACCTATCGGCTCGCTCGCAAGATCGGTAGCTCGAGTTCAAGGGCGGAAAAAACGACATAGAAGAAGAGTATTTGGGTAATTCATTTAAGGTGGAAAATTCACCATGGCAAAAAAAATCGTTTTTTTAGGACCTATCGAGGCGGGAAAAACATCTTTAAGAAAATTCATCTTCGAAGCAACCCCAGCTGACAAATTGTTGAATTCATCCGAACCAGCAACCATTGGTATGAAATTCAACACGTACCAATATGTTTACACGTATCCTATTGAAAGGGAGGATGAATGCGGTGAAAAAATACCCATGGTACTAGTCCTCGTCGATTGTGCTGGCCAAGAGATAGAACGCTGGTTAAATGAATCTCGTGAAATGGTTTTCGGGGGAGCGGATATCATATTCTTCGTTTTTGACGTGGCACCGTACTTTGAAGTTGATACTTACAAGGAATATATCCTTGAGCTAATGTCGTTGACACAACAAGCAAGGACAGAGTTAGCTCCAGAATCCCAGTTCTTTATCCTTGCGCACAAGTTCGATAAATTGCAAAACAAGATCAAGAAAGAAACCGTGTCAAATCGCGTTAAGAGCGAATTAAGCAATTATATATTTGATAGAACGAGTCAAATACTTACCTTCGACGTCTTTCCAACAAGCCTCGCGAAAGAGTATCGGCAAGACACGTTTTTCATGATGCTAAACCGCACGACGAATCTCCTGTCGATGCCGATTTGAAACAAGGTAAAAAGATGTATACGGGTACATGCTCAATATGAACAGGGAAATCATCGTTGGCGTCGTGTATTCAAAATATGACGAGAAGATAGGCCCAAAAGCATTTGCTTGGTATCCGAAAAACCTTTCAAAATCGATCAGTAGTCTTGTGAGCTTGAAATCACTTGGCTTGCTCTCGACGGACCAAGAAACCTTACCAAGAGCACTGGAAATCATTTCTTTTCCCTCCATAAACACGAAGGGCTTGATCAAGTTCTTTCAAATCCAAGACACTGAACGGCGGGGTGGGGTTGAAAATTGCACGATCACTCTTGTTTTTCACGAGCAAGAGGACATGATATTTTACAAGTATATCAACAACTTCAGGGAACCCTTCGAGCAGGTGGTAGAAGACATCCTGCTTTTAGAAAAACAAAAGGCTAAGATTCCTGATTTTTCAATGATCGCGCAAAATCTCTATAATAACATTACCAGGATCATCGACGAGCTCTATGACATTTCTGAACGAGAAGCCCAAGAATTTCCGCAGGAGCCACGTAGTAAAGGTAACGAGAAACCCTTGCGGATGTACAAGGTAATCGTGTGTGGTGATCCGCAGGTCGGGAAAACGTCCATCATTCTCCGTTTCACGAACAATGCGTTTAAAAAAACTTATATCGAGACCATGGGCGTGAATTTAAGCCAAAAAACCCTTGAAATTGATGAAACAACGGTAGAATTCGTGCTCTGGGACATCGCGGGCCAAGCCAAGTATCAAAACATGCGGATGCACTTTTACGAGGGTGCAAAAGCAAAATTAATCGTGTTCGATCTCACCTCACCCGAATCGCTAGAAAATGTGAAGAAATGGAATGAGGATATCGGTGCTAATTTGAAAAAAACCATTACCGGATTTCTCATTGGTAATAAAAAGGATTTGATCGATGAAATCAAGGTCACCAGCGATGAGGTGATGCAAATAGCCAGTGATTTGGACATCGAATATATTGAAACGTCAGCCTCGACTGGCGAGAACATCAATGAAGTGTTTTACCAGCTCGCTAAAAAATTGCTTAAAAAATAAAAGTCCTGCTTGTAATTCCTCTTTTTTCAGGTTGTTAGATTAGAAAAGAACCATTGAATTGACAATTAAAGGATGCTATTCAATTTTGAACGATAATCCATTAATCAGGAAAATCCAGCATTATGATTTATCTGCCTTTTTTTCTAGAATTAGCTTTGTCCTGAAAATTCTCGACACTAATTCTTCCACAGGTGCGAATTTCTCTGGATTGTTGGCAAATCGTTCCACAAGATCGCCATAAAACAAGATGAAGGTATCCTTGAAATCATTGAGCTTCCAATTCAAGATGGGAAGCTTCTGCTTGGCAAGAAGTATAAATATCAAGCTACCCTCGTAGGTTAAGAGTAGTTTCACGGCACCTTGATCAATTAATTCGACCTTTTCCTCCGAGTCTTGTAATGTTTCGGAAAGCATGTCGCTAATACCGCCAACACCTTCAAGAAAAGTGTCCTCTGTTGCACGGTTATTTCCGATATCCTTGTTTGCAAACGGCAACGCCGTAATAGTCTTGAGATCAAATATTTTTTTGAATAATATCATTCGCGTGCTCTTGTCAAAAACGTAAAGTGCCAAGAGATCATCCATCCAGAGAAAATCATCAAAGGGGGGAAGATAAAAAGCCCCAAGCTCGATCATGGTTAATCCTACGATGATAATGATTAATATCACGATCTTAAAGATGTCATATGAATCTTGAAAATAGGATTTAAGAGTATTATCAAGGAACTTGAAATTAAACAGCATACCAATAAAAAGGATGATTATTCCAACAATTACTAACCAAAGCAACTTTTTCAAGCCAGATTCTTCTCTCTTGGCGAACTCAACCATGAGGTACATGGGATAAAAGATGTCGATAACCAGTGTTATGCCCGCGAGCACCACAACTAATGTTTGAAGCCCCCATTTTGCAATCGTCGCAAGAATGCTGATGATCGTGGAAATGATGCCTAATATCAAGCATACTATCGATACCACGCGCAAAATTATCCTGCGCATCTTGAAAAAATCGATCATTAAACAACTATTCGCAATGCTGCAAGCAGACACGATGATCATGTCGATTTGATAAATTAAATCGGTCATCATTGGTTCATTGTTGAATAAAAGGTCGTTCAAAGCTCGTAGTAGGTATGCCGTGGTGAAAGCGAGCATTGTTACTGAAAAAGCAAGGATCGACCTCGGACTCCTTGCACCCCTTTTTATGTGCTGGTAGATAAAAAAAGCACTCAACTCAGAACCGAGAACAACGATGATGAAATAGGCAATGTGCAAGTATTCCGTAAAAAAATAATCAGATATGCTTTGCATAAACATGATGATGTTCCTTTCTGTTGAATTGTTAATTGTGTACCGATTCGAGACAAGACGGTGTTAAATGTTTTGCTTGGATGATAGCTGAGAAATCTTTTCGAGATACGTCGCATGTGGAATACGTTATCCATGATCTTCTGTGCATCATTCCAGAGAATGAGGTAGATCGATTGCTCAATTGACATAATTCCTCACCTGGAACCTCGGAAACGTTCATGCCTAACATTTTCGTTGACCTATGTCCCCAACTATTATTCGAAGATCTCTTTGATTAATCCTTTCGTAGGTTCGAATTCTGAGTTATCGCCGTCCCAATCTTTTAATATATTCTTGAAGAATCTCTCGAACCTTGTCAAAAACTTATGTAAGAGGAACTTCAGCGACTCGCTTTCAACATCCGCTATCATGGCGACCGAGACGCTCGCACCTTGTTCAAACAAGATTTTTTTATTCTTGAAATTAAGAATCCTTAATTTTTCCGAAATTGCTTCCTGAAGTATCGACTTGATAATTTCAATCACGCTACCAACCAGAATTGATTGATCCTTGTTAATTTCACTTGGCCTTCCAAAATCGTTCTGATAGATGCATATACCTCCTTTATAAATTACAAACATGGAGTCGAGTGCAGTGTGCCACTCGATTTCACGCCAGGATGGGAGCGCCGAAAAGAACCATCCAACCATACCGATACCTACGATTGATGAAATGTCTGCGAGAAATCGGATAGGTAAACCACCGAAATCGCGAATAGCCAAATCCGTAGCTCCAAAATAGCCAAGGATTATAATGGAGATTCCCACGATCATCAAGATGGAGTAACCCTTCAGCTTTCCACGCACGAGATTGTTCACCCTGAATAAATAAATCGAAATCAAGATGATAATGGGGGCCCAATACAACGTGGAAAAAGACTGGATGATATGGAACGATATAAATCGATTACTGATGAATAGAGCAACTAAAACGATCTGAATCGAATAAATCACTAAAAAAACAGCCGTGAAAACATGTTTACTTTTGATGACGCCCACCCCCTCGATAATATAGATGAAGAATAATGCACCCGTCGCACAGCTGGTGTCACCTAATGTAATGTAGATACCCCGTGAAAAAGGGGACAGCATGTAAAAATCAGCATAGAGAATGAATGCTTTCATCAACGCGAAGGAAAAAAAAAGCCAACCCCACGCCGCGTTCATGCGTGATCCTCGTATAGTGTCATGAAGAGTGCGGTATTTCTTGAAAAATATGAACGACAGGTGTAAACACATTATGATAAATGTAACTTCGACAAGAAGTAAAACAATCCGAATGGGGTCGATCTCTGGCCATTGGATGCCCAATGGTAGTGTGTTGGGGAATTGATACATCAATTCTAAACATCCGCTTTTGTTTCTCACTTATTCGAGGCAATTTTGTTGTATATTCTTCCTCAAGTGGAATTTTAACTTGATGAAGAATGATTTTTATGATGAAACCTTGATCAGCTTCCTCATTTAATTGAGGGTATTTTATGATAGATAACCTTTATTTTGCGATCCGACGAAAAAAATCTATCGTATGATTCCCGCCAGTTATCTCTACATTCATGGCAAAATGTGCCATGAATTTATTTCGTCGGGTCGAAAATCCTAATTAGTTGAATGTGAAATACCCTCAATTAAAGCACTGGCCGGCAAATTTGCGACCAGAGTCGAATACTTCCGGGCGTTCTGATCCCCTTTTATTTTTCCCTGCCGTTTGTTGTCCCATCATGGCACGAATTCATCTTTTTCCCGAACACTTCAAGACCGGGACCTATTCTGGCTCACCAAAGGATTTCGAGTGGCTTGAATCCCAGCAGACGCTCGCACGTGGTGGGGAGGACATCTTGGAGTATTGGTATTCCGAGGATCCCGAAGAAAGTGAATTCCTCAACCCCTCGTTCCAGAGCTACATCGACAACAAGCTTGAAGAACTCAAGCGGCAGGGTTGGAATCCCGAGGCGCAACCGGCGTTTGCCGTGTCCCAGAGCCACCTCGATCTCGGCTGGATGTGGCAGTTCCGCCAAGGCGTTGCAAAAGCTGAAAAAACCCTTGGCAAGTTCCACGAGCACCTCAAGCTGTGCCCGCCGTTGGTCTTCGCCGGGAGTCAACCTGCAATGTATAACTGGATCAAGTTACATCGTCCCGACATCTTCGACCTGATCAGGGAGGACGTCGCCAGTGGCCACCACGAGCTCCAAGGCGGGACGTGGTGCGAGGCCGACGTGCGCATGCCCTCGGGCGAGGCATGGGTGCGGCAATGCCTGTACGGGCAGCTGTTCTACGCCCGCAACTTCGGCAAGATCGCCACGGTGTCGTGGTTTCCCGACTCGTTCGGTTATGCAAATAATCTTCCCCAGATCTTTGCGAGGTCTGGGATGTCCGGATTCTTCACGGCTAAGCTCGTGAGTAACAATACCACGAAGTGGCCCTTCTGGGCTTGGCGATGGCAGGCCCCGGACGGGTCCCGGCTCCTCGGCTATGCGACCAGCAACACGCGCAAGCTGGGCCCTTTCGGCACTTACCACGGGTCCAAGCAGGACGGCCGCGACGATCCCTCTTCCTTCCGGGATTCGTTCAAGCTGCTCGTTCCGGGCGAGATATTGATAGCCGATTACGAGATGGACAAGGTCGAGGACCGGCCCGAGGTCTCCAACGACGACCTGCCGTTTCTCGGCATCTTCTTCGGCGAGGGCGATGGCGGCCACGGTCCCAAGGGTGGTGAGACCGCCACGGTGCGCGGCATGGTCGACCGGGGCGTGTGCAGCTGGTCCAGCTCGCACGAGATCTACGAAAAGCTCAACCATTATGCCGATCGGCTCCCCGTCTGGAACGACGAGATCTATTACGAGTTCCACCGAGGCAGCATGACCTCGCAAGCCTTGGTCAAGCGCATGAACCGCTACTTCGAGTGGCACCTGCCGCTGGCCGAGAACGTGTTCACGATCGCACAGGTTGCGAACCCGGCAGCCGACATAGTGCCGTTGCACGAGTTTTACACTGACGAGGATGACCAGACCCCCGCCACGGCCAACGCCATCGAGCAAATCTGGCAGAACGTGCTGCTCATGCAGTTCCACGACGTCCTGCCCGGCACGTCGATCCCCGAAGTTTATGACGAGTGCTTCGAGTTCTGGCACCAGGACAAGCCGCTCCTCGAATCAATCATCATGGCAGGGCTTACGGCCATGCTGCCGGCGCACGGGCTCGATACGGCGGGCCCCATCGATCTTGCCCTCGAGACGCCGCTGCAAGTCCAAGCCAATGGCCAAGATCTCAGCCTCTCGACCCTCCGGGTGTTGCCCTTCTTGGCAGCGAACCCGACCGGCGCCGCGTTCAACAACGTGCTCGGCATTCCCGCGGACGCGCTCGGCGGGGCCGTTCCCGTAGCCACGCTCTGGGACACCGCAGCGGGGAAGTTCTGCCCCGTGCAGCTCGTCGAGGCGGATCCCACGGCTCCGGAGCTGGATGCCCAGCCCGCCCGGTGGATTTTCAAGCTGTGGGTCCCGTCATGGACCACGAAGGTCGTCTGGCTGGTCACTATCCCCGCGGGCATGGTTTCGGAAACCGATCCCGCCGCCCTGAACGCGATTGCGACTTCCACCTTCAGGGCCTTCAGCGATACGTCAATTGAACCTATCGAGGACTGCGCTGTCATCGACAGCGCGGAGTCCAAGGGTATCGCGTTCCGGGGCACCTCGTTCGAGGTCGACCCGGCAACGGGCCAACTCGCCAAGTTCGAGTTCAACGGGTCCTCGCTGCTCAAGGCACCCGCGGGCCTCCACACCTACCACGACCGCCCCGTCACCGAGTTCCTGTGGAACTTCCAAGGCGAGATTTCGAAAGCCACGCCGTTTTGGGAGGAACCCCTCGACCTGTTCGTCATGGCCGGCCGCGTGGATGTCATCGAGACCGGGCCAATCAGGTGGACCATCCGTGCCACGCACGGGTCCCCGAACGGCTCCACGTTGCATATCGATTACGCGGTTATCCCTGGCGTGGAAGGTGTGGGCCTGACCGTGCACCTGGACTGGCACGAGACCGACACGCTGCTAAAATACGAGCTGCCACTCGCCATCGATGCCACCCATTCCGTCGCCGAGACTCCCTATGCCACGTCGCGGCGCCGGAACGACCCCGTGGCAAACCGGGACGTGCCTCGCTGGGAAAAATGGATGCACACGTTCGTCACGATGGAAGACGAATTTGAAAATGGCTTGGCAGTCATCAACCAAGGGAAATATGGCTTCGACACGATGAACGGGAAGCTGGGTCTCTCGATCGCCCGCAGCCCAGAATACGTGGGGACCAACATCATCGCCTGGGCCCGGGACGAACGAAAGAAACGGCTGGCCGATGGCCTCGGTGAGGTGCCGGTCTACGCCGACCAAGGCGGGCACGTCGCACGGCTCTGGCTCCTGCCCTACCACGGTACATGGCGGTCGGGCAAGGTGCATGCCGCGGCCCATACGTTCAATGCCCCGGCGCAGCTGGTGGCGGCGAGCTCGGACGACGCATCGGCCAGCGAGGCCACCATCGGTGCTATCGACAGGGAATCGGTCCAATCTGCAATCATCGCGGCCGTGCCGGGCTACTTGGAATGGACCCGGTGGGCAATGGCGGAGCCTTCTTGCGTCGAGCTGGCAGTCATCAAGCCCGCGGAAGAGCTACCCCCGTGCCTCGATGAAGCTACGGGAACTGCCAGGGCTCGCGTGATCCGCGTGGTGAACGACAGCGACCAGCCGACCTCGGCGACGGTGCGGTTCGACACCCGCATCTTGCCCGCCACGGCGACGATCGTGGAGACCGACCTCCTCGAACGGCCTACCGGAGACGCAGCATCACCCGCGTGGACGCCCATGCCCGAAACAGAAGGCCAAGCCGGCCTGCAGCTCGATATGAAGCCGCACGAGATCCGAACGTTCAAGATTTTGCTATAAAAAGAATTTGTGGTTATTTTTCTGAATATTTTATTCTACTGGCGCGGTTCCAGCACGTACTTTATCGCGTTGCCCTTTCGGTAGGACAGGTCTTTGAATGCCTCGACCCCGCGGGCGAGCGGGTAGACCTTCGAGATGAGGGGCTCCAGTTCGACGGAGCCGGCCCGGATCAGGTCGATCGCCTTCTCGAAGGGTCCACAACGGGACGTGTGGAACGAGATTTCCTTCACGACGCCGGTGGTCATATCGAAGGGCACGGGCACGCCGTGTGTCGACTTGAGGGCCACTTTTCCTCGGGGCCGGGCCATGTACACTGCTTGGTTCAAGGAATTCGTGCTGCCCGCCGCTTCGATGACCACGTCCGGGCCGCGTTCCGCGCTCCATGCGCGAACGTCGTCATAGAGATCTTGGTCGGCCATTTCGGACGTGTCGAGCACGCGGGACGCGCCGTACCGGCTCGCCAGGGCGAGCTTTTCCGCGTGGTGATCGAGGACCAGAACCTGGCGCTCGATGCCCGCCTGCCGGTCGAGGGCGACCAGGACCTGCAGGATGAGAAGGCCTAACTTTCCCGCTCCCAAGATCGCGACGTACTCATCCTGCGCGTTCATGGGCATCAGCTCGAATGTCTGCACGGCCGCTGCGAGGGGCTCGACGAACGTGCCTTCTCGGAAATTGAGGGTTTCGGGCAACGCGTGAACCAAGTCGTGGCGGACGGCGACGAACGTGGCCATGCCGCCGTTAATATCTATGCCGAGGACTTTACGGGACGGGCACTGGGTAGGCATACCATTCGTGCAAAAAAAACACGTCCCGCATAAATTCGTGTTAATCTCGGTCGTAACGGCAAGGCCTATGAGATTCTGGGGGCATACGGGCCCAACCTTTTCCACGATGCCGGCAATTTCATGGCCGGGGATGATCGGTAGCGAGGCCTTGAGCGTGCCGTTCACAATGGCTATGTCCGTGCCGCAGATGCCGACCGCCTTGACGCGGATGAGCACCTCGTCGGGCTCCAGCTTTGGCACGGGGATGCTCGTCGTGAACTTGAGCCCGCCCTTGTCGAGCACAAGTGCTTCCATGACCATACCTAGTGCACAGGGGAGAAAATAATCACGCTTGTTGCTCAAGTTGAGGAAGATATTGCTTGTAAAAATCGGCCATTAACTGCCACGCCTCCCGAGCACTCGGACCTTTTGTATGCGTAAACCCGTGCAATGCATTTTCAAAGCGTTTATGAGAAACTTCCACGCCCGCCGCCAGGAGTTTGTCTCTAAACAATTCCATTTCTTGCGCGAGCAAATCCCATCCGCACGAGATAATCAAAGTAGGGGGAAAATCTCGATTTGGTCAGTCGTGGCGAAAATAGGAGACACGAGGGGGGTTTTTGCTTCTTCAGCGGAGCAATATGAACTATTGAAGAAGCGCGACATGCGGTCGGAAATAGCCCCCTTTATCCTTGGCTTCTTGGAAGGATCGGCGTAGATGTCCAATGGCGGGTAATCTAAGTGACCGGCGATCAATCCCCGATGTCCTGGCAATTGTCGTCCGCGGTCGTGCGCTCTGCCGGTTCCTCGTCAGAAGGGACCCTGTTATCGCACCTGTCGCCGAAGGCAGATTCTTCGTTTTGAGCCGAAAAATCCTCGCATGGTGCCTCAGGTTCAGTCTCGGGTCCGGGCTCGAGCGGGGCGCTTTTTTGCGACACGGCGACCGCGGCGTGGCGCAGGACTTTCCCGTTCAGCATCCAGCCCTTTTGCACCTCTTGCACGACCGTGTCCTCCGGAAGGTCGTCGTTCACGACGCGCATCATGACCTCGGCGGTGTTGTAATCGAAGGGCTTGCCCACGACCGACATGCGCTTCAACTTCTTGGCGTCCAAGATGGCATTCAGGCTCCGGTACAGCCCTTCCACGCCTGCGACGTACTTTTTCATCTCCTCGATACTGTCATCGATCGCGATGTCCTTGCTCGCGTCGATGGCTTTATCGAATGCATCGAAGAAGGGCAGGAAGTCCTTGAGCACGCGGGCGAGGATGTTTTCCTTTTCACCTTCGAGTCGCTTCTCGGTCGCCTTGCGGAAGTTGTCGAAATCGGCCTTGGCCCATTTCAGCTCGCTCTCGAGCTCTTGGATTTTCTGCTCCTTGGCCTTCAGCTGCGCCTCGACGGAGGGTTCTTCCTCGATGGGCGGTTGCTCCTCGATGGGGGTTTCCGAGTCTGGGTTTTCTTCTCCCATGCTTCTCACCGTGTTCCAGAAGCGATTGCTTGATCTCAGGCAGCTTCGCACTTATTTGGATGTTAGGGGAGGCCATTAAAAGGCACGCCATGCCAAGCAATAAAAAATAAGTGAAGAAGGTCATGAAATCAGCACGAGGAAATGTGATAGCCGATTTCTAGCTAAAAAAACAGATGAATGAATGGAAAAAAAGACGACACTATTTGATCCTATCCATATATTCATTTGTAACACTGGTAAACCCATTACGGACCTCAATGTAGTCAACAGTGCCCATCACGTGACCTGTATGGTCCTTTTCGAACAACTTGATGGCCTGCTGGTTCTGGTAACCCTCTTTAACCAAAACATACGTGTGACAACGAAGACAAGCTCTAACCTTCATGCTAATCGTTCACCGTTCGTTTCTAACTCATCAGTAAACTTAGTAGCTCTCGATAGAAAAATAGCTGTGCCAGTCCGACAAAGGTCTCCATTTTCCTATGCACCTGCAAGCCTCATCTCGATGCTGAGATCGTCCGTAAAATCGACGTCGATCGCGATAATCTCGGGAGCGACGTCCCTGACATTGAAACCGGGCCCAGATGCGGTGTCCACGAGCATTCGTGGAGGAATTTTCACGAACACCGAGCCGCTGGTGAGTCCCTGCTTGCTGATGCCAAGGGAGAGAATCGAGCTCGCCTCGTCGAATCCGAATGAAGTGATTTCGACGGCACCCTGCACCACGTGCATCGTAGTCCCGAGAAGGAGGACGCCCGGTGTATCGGCAGTAACCCTGAGGAGCTTGCACCCGTGGCGGGGAACCTTCTTGAACGTGACCGTGTCGTGGCCCGAAAACAGCCCCACGTACTCTCTAGCCCAGAAATCGACGACGTGGTACCGGAAGCCATCAACACACCCCACCGCGTCGAGCGGCAGGAGGGCATCTTGGGCCTTATCGGCCCAGTTCATGACCACGACGGCGCGCCAGTCGCTGTGGAACGCGGATACATCTGCCAAGACGTACAGGCGCGGAAGGGGGTTCACGAACATGTCGGGGGAGCTGGCCGACCGCGGGAACACGGGCTGGACGAGCGAGACGAGGCGCATGCGCTCTGGAGGCAGAATTGAAAGATCGTCCGACACGGAGACCTGCCCGCCGCTCAGGCCGATGATCGAGAGTTCGGCTTGGATCTCGGCTTCCGTGAGCTTCGTGTTCGTGTTTCGGACCATCAGGCAATCCGGGTCGTTAACATAAAAGGCCTTGTGCATCCAGCTTCGCGTGATCGTGTTGAGCAGGGCGTGTTTCGTCCCGGAAATCAAGATATTCAATGGCCCAAACACGGCACCGAATTGGGTCCAATGCGGGTCGGTGTCCGTGCTGATGCGGTTGCCGTTCACGAGGCCCACGCTCTCGAGGACCGGCGCTCCGCATCCGAGGATGAATACGTCATCACCTGCCGCTTCCCTGAGGATGCCGACCGCTTCTCGATAGGCTTCGACCCGCGTGACCTCGTCGTTGTAAAATACTGCGTCGGCGGTGATGGCCGAGAAGACAAAGTCGATCTTCATGTACCGGAACCCCATCACGTGCACGAAATAATGGAAAAGGTCCTGCAAGTAGGCCTTGACCTCGGGATGGGTGAGGTCCAAGGCGTACTGGAACTTGCCGCTGATGGACGTGGGCTTGAGGGGCTTCCCGTGCCTATTCTTCAGGATCCAGTCGGGATGGGCCCGCGCGAGCTCGGAGCTTGGCAGGGCATTGAACGGGGCTATCCACAGCCCCGGCGTGACGTCCTTCTCGTTTAGGGCCTCTACGATGTTTTTCAAGCCACCCGGAAACTTGGTCGGGTTAGGCCGCTTCCAGTCCCCGCACTGTCCCTGCGTGAACTGGTAGCCGTCGTCGAGCTGGAAGTAGTCGACGTGGAAGTATGGGTTTTTCTCCTTGTTCGTGACGATCTCGATGTTCTTCAACGTTTCTTGCTCGTCGATCTTGAAGAAATAGTAGTACCACGTGCAGTAGCCGAACGGCACGCTCGGCCACGACACGGCCTTCATGCACGAGGCAACAAGACTGCCATACTCGTCCAAGCATCGTGGATACTCGTTCCGGTCTTGAATGTACAGGATTTCCGACGCGTACTCGGAGCCGGGAGCGACCTTCTTTCCCTCGCACCAGCTCGTGGCGACGAGAGCATCGATACACTTGGTTTTCTTGGTCGCGGTGACCTCGATCTCCCCATGCTGGGACAGGGCGGTCACGAACCCGATGGTGATGGAGCGTTTGCTCACTGGGTCGGTGATCACGGTGACGTTATTCGAAACTTGGCGGCCCCGCCGCCTGCGATTCCATTCCGGAAAGGTCATGAACCGGTAATGGTGGGGATACTGGCCGATCCGGAGCGCCGCGTGGTATTGTTTCTCTCGAAGGCCGAATACCCGGGCGAGGGACCACGACTGGTATCCATTGTAGAAGACGGACAAGTCCTCGAACGTGTCGTCGAAGCAGGTCCGGCCACCGGTTCTTGGATCGACCACCAAAGGGTGGATCGCCACCATGCGCAGTGCCGCCGAGACCCGGTTCACCAGCGAGCAGCGTAGCAGGACTCTTGAGAGCGCGGGAGCGAGCTCGATCTCCAGCGCCGCGCCCAGGCCGCGCTTAGGGGCTTCGAGCGCGAGACGAGCCACGATCGCGCCATCGGTTCCCGAAAGTGTAGTCTCCGCGATATCCTGCTGCATGATGGCAAAATCATCTGACCACGCGATTGGCTGGGTGACGCGCGAGCTGCCTTCTTCCTTTTGGTATTCGAATCCAAACCGGGCTTTATCGAGAACAATTTCGCTAGTCTCAAGATTTTTGATCGATATGCGGATGGGGTTTAACTCGATCTCGACGCTCGTGCAGTCGTTGGCAAATCTGATACATCGTCCTTCCGTTTCAAGTCGTGGGACGTTCGCGCTGCTCATGATCAAGCACGGACGCGAAAAAATAAAAAAGAGTGCGAAAGATAGCTCGCGGGTCACTCATCAGGCGCATACACCTTTTCATCGGGTTCGTTCTCGAATGCGTCGCTCTCGACATCACGGATGTCTTGTTTAGCCATGCGTTCACCCAATTCCTTGTAAAACTCGTGTTGGATGATTAGGTTCATGATCTCAGACGTACCTGTCCAGATCGTGGATAACCTCGCATCGCGGAGGAGTTTCTCGATAGGATAGATTTGCGTGTAGCCGATTCCCCCGACGACCTGCATGGCGAGATTCACGATCTCCCACGACTTCTCAGTGGAGAACCGCTTCGCCTCGGACACCAGCCGGCGGCAGACGGAACCGGGCTGTCCCGAGTCGATGGCCCGTGCAGCCATGTTGACAAGTGCCCGGGCCGCGTCGAGCAGCGTGATCGAATCGGCGATCTTGAACGACACACCTTGGAATTCCATGATGTGTTGCCCGAACTGGATTCGCTTGGTGGAGTATTCCGCGGCGACGTCCAGCGCCGCGCGGGCCGTGCCAAGAATGCCCGATGCACTGGTCATGCGCTCGGGGATCATCATCTGGTAGAAGATCTTTCCACCGTCGCCCACGTTCCCGATTACATTTTCCCGAGGCACCCGGACGTTGTTTAGGATCAGGCGGCCAGCGCCCCCACCCCTTGTCCCGAGGAGCTTGTAGAGATACTTGGTCTCCACGCCCGCGTCCTTGTCAACGATGAACAGCGAAATCGCGTCCTTGGAGGGAACGGACGAATCGCCGGTCCGAGCGTAGAGGATAAAATAATCCGCCCCTTCCGCGCCGACGACGAACCGCTTCTGGCCAGTGAGCAGGAAGCCGTCGCCGTCCTCGACCGCCTTGGTCGTGGCACCGAAGAAGTCCGACCCGCCCCGGGGCTCGGTGAGCGCCTCGGCGCAGAACTTCTCGCCGGCGAGCGTCGGTCGTAGGTAGGCCGCTTTCTGGTCGTCGTTGCCAAATACATTCAGCGCTTCGCCGCAGATGCTTGGCAATGAATACAGACAACCGAGCGCCATGCCCAGCACGCCTACTTCTTCTTCAGCGGCCACCTCGGCCGTCCATCCGAGGCCCTGGCCGCCCCATTCCGTGGGGAACCGCAACCCGAGCAGGCCCTCGCTCGCGAGATCGACGACGTATTGGCGGGGGTACTGCACCTCGTCTTGGTCCATCTGTTTCAGGAGGCTTGCCGGCACGCGTTCTTTTATGAACTTACGAACCTTATCCCGTGTTTCTATCTCGATCGGTTCCAGTAAAAAGTCGTACATGCATTTTCACTTTCGTTAGGTAACGTTCATCAAACATTCACGACAGGACATTTCAAATTTGTGTGCATCGGTACGCTTACCATGGCTGGTGAAGAGTTCGATGAGGATGAGAATGCTCCCGAAAAATCGAGTGACAAGGTGGAGCTCTTCAGCGAGGATGGCGAATCGCGCGGGTTCTACGACCTCAAGAACCGCGTCAACGATTGCACGGGCAAGGAATGGATATTCTCGACCAAGTCGGTCATCCCGAAATCTTACCCCCCCAGCTTCCAGCATGCCCTTCGAAACCGGCATGGCGGCCAGAAACCGCCAGAGCTTTGTGCAGAGATCATCAAGGCATTTACGAAGAAAAACGACCTCGTGCTAGACCCGTTCGCCGGCGTCGGTGGTACGCTTCTAGGGTGCGCGATCGCCAAGCGGCGAGGTTTTGGCATCGAAATCACGAAGGATTGGATCGATCTATACCACGAGATCTGCCGGCTGGAACATATCATACCGTTTCCGATGATAAACGGCGATTCGGTAGCCGTTGTGCCCGTGATACGCCAGCAAGTGGACTTCGTGCTTACGGATATCCCCTACTGGACCATGGACAAAGTCGAGAAATCCAAGGGCACGTTCAAGCGCACCAACGAGGCAGCACAGGGCGTGTATTCCGACCGATCCAAACTCGGCCGCTTCGACGATGGGGCTACGTCCTCAAAGGAATCGTGGCTGGACCTGCTCAAGTCTGTTTTCTCCGCCTGCTATGCAGTGCTGAAGAACAAGGGCTACGTGGCCGTGTTCGTGGGAAACATGTACAACAAGGGGGAATTTCACTACCTGACGGGCGACGTGGTAGGGATTATCCAGGCCGCAGGGTTCACGTTCAAGGGAGAAATCATCTGGTACGACGTCGCAAAGAAGCTCCACCTCTACGGCATCAACTACGAGTGGATTCCCAGCATGGTACACCAGAGTATCCTCGTGTTTTACAAGAGAATGCTGGGCAGCGCTGTCGACCAGACCACGGGCGAGGTCAGGGCCGGGAATGCTGCACGGCTCATGGTCCGTGCGAACAAACAGCCAAAACGAAGCGAAAAATGGATGCGCCTTATATGACTTTTCGGGAGTGAGGGAACCATTCGGCTCGAACACCGTTATTAGAAGCTGCGACAAACTTGGACATCGAGGCCAAGTTTGTCCCGGCTAAGGCTTGTCTAGGCCGGACAAACAAGCGGGCGATAACGGGCGCCCTCCCCTTTGGCACGTGGCCTCGGGGATATCGGAGCGATTCGCACGTTGCGCGCGGCGTTCAGGTCGCTATCCATGACCTTCTTGCAGCCATCATTCGTGCACGAAAACGTCTTGCCACCTCGTATCCCGATGGTGTTGCACGTTCGATGATATCGAATCATTCATGAATTATTGCCGCGCCGCCGCAATTGTGGCAATAAGCCACAGCGGTTTCGCTGGAGGTGTGAAATCGTGGCTGGACATGGTATAGCGACTGTGTAATTAAGGCACCGTTGAATAGTCTTTTTTAGAGTTGCATGGCGACCAAGAAGAGCGTGTTCGATCTCCCGTGGCGACTTAAGCTGGTGGTATTTAGCTTGCTCATGTCCGAGTTCGTGCGGTCCCTCGGGTATAACCTGTACACAATCAGTCTTCCGCTCTTGGCCCAGAGCTTGACGACATCCACGGTGCTCGTGGGTCTCGCGATCAGCATGTTCGGGTTCGTTAATGCATCCACGCAGCTTTCCTTTGGCAAGTTTTCCGACAAGCACGGGCGAAGGGGTATCTTGCTCGTGACTGCGTTTATCTACGCCGGCGGGGCACTTCTCGTCTCGTTATCGGATAACATCTATGAATTCATCTTCTTCCGGGGCGTCCAAGCCGTCGGCGCGCTCATGTCGGTCTTGCAAGCGTGTTTGGGAGACATTTTCCCCCCGGAGCGGCGCGGCACGGCCATGGCTTGGTTCTCGATCGTCTATGCCATCGGCACCATCGTCGGTCTCCCGCTGGGCATCGTGGTCGCGGGCCTGATCAACTTGCGAATGCCTTTCTATGTCGGTGCAGCACTCGCCTTCATCTCGGCAGGAATCTTGGTAGTGTTCCTTCGCGAGACCCATCCAACAAGGCAAGGAACGCCGGTATCCGCGCTCGGACAAGAAAACAAGTCACCGATGATGACGAATGGCGATCCCGTGCCCGTGCCAGTTCTTGCCAGCCAAGCAGTTCCGGGGAACGCTGTCATGCCCGTGCCAATGCCAAGCCTGCATAGCATCAAGGGCTTCATCCCAGCTTGTATAGTTGGAATGCTCGTGAATGCAGTCCCGGGCGCATTTTTTGCTTTCGCGCCGACTTGGCTTGAATCCCTGAAATTTACCATCCTCGACATGATTTGGATTTTCATTCCCGGCATTGCCATATTCTTCTGCGGTGCTTTCCTCTCGGGCGTGCTGTCCGATCGGCTGGGACGTAAGCGGCCGGTCGTGTTCGGCCTCTGCTTGGGCGCACCATGCGCCTTGCTCATCCCCCCTCTCTCTGGCGTGACGGTGATCGGTATGATTCCTTTCGTCATGCTCATGATGCTCGGAGTCGCTATCGCCCAGCCCCCGCTCTCCGCGCTGGTTCTCGACCTCGTCGACAAGAGCATCCGAGGGCGCGCAACTGGCATCTACAACACGCTAACGATATTCGGAAACGCGTCGGGCGCCCTGCTTGCGGGAGTAGTCGCCTCGACACTGCTCGGGGTGGATGCGATTTTTCTCCTCGCGGCTTGTTTGCTGGCTTTCGGGATCGTGTTAGGACAGGTCTTCATGCCGGACAAAGGAACCTCGAAAGGACTCAAGCGAGTAACAAGTTAGAAATTTATATGATTTTTCTTCGATGAAAGGCAAGGAAACCACTGAATGGATGGACCACCAAGGATTTCCTGACCCCACCCAAAAAAATGGGGAAGGAATCCCCCAACGGGCGCAGATGGATTAGGCCCATGGGATAAGCTTGGACAGTTCTTCATACGGTGTGGATTTGATTGGGGACTCGTAACAGGCCTATGTTGCCTTCAATCGTAGGGTTATTAAACAGTTCATTTTAACTTGCACGAAGTTGGACATGGTACGGATGATATCACGGTTTAAAGGCGCCGTCTGGATGAAGCACGGTATAATGACAACATCCGTGAGGATTGGCATCGCTGCATCCATGTTAGGCCTGTGCACCAGCACCATCCGGCGATAGGATGCGGCGGGAAGCATCGCCTGCACCCGGACGCTTAGCGGGCATCGGCGGATAGCATTGGCGGCCATCAAATGCCGGGCATCAAGGTCACCAGATCGCGACGAGGCCGCGCACCCGCCAAGCACCGCCGTGTATTGCCGCGTGTCGTCACACGAGCAAAAGGCAAAGGAAGACCTCGACCGGCAGGTGGCGACGGCAACGCGGCATCGTGCGAAGGCCGGGCTCGGGACACCCGTGGTGTTCACGGACGTCGGCAGCGGGTTGAATGCCACGTGCCCGGGCTTGGCCCGGCTCTGCAAGCAGGTGGAGGCTGGCGGATTCGCACCATCGTCGTCTCATTCAAGGACCGGCTCACCCGGTTCGGCTTCGAGTACCTGCGACGCTATTTTGCGAGCCACGGCGCGTCGATCGTCGTGGTCCGGCAGCCGGCGACGCGGTCCGCCAAGCGGGTGTCGGGCGCGTGGCTGGCATCGTGGCAGGTGCACTGGTTTTTCTCGCAGGTCCAGGCACGCGCCACGTTGCTCGCCCGCCTTGCGGGCATCGCCGTGGAGCTCGTCGATGCCCGTGGCACGTCGAAACGGTGCAGCGCGTGCAACACCACCGGGATCCGGAAGGGGAAAACGTTCTCGTGCACGAACAAATTCTGCAAAAAAGTCATGGACAGCGACCTGAACGCCTCGCGCAACGTGCGAATCGCACCAGTTTCCCCGAGGTTACATGCCAAAGGGGAGGGCGCCCGTTATCGCCCGATTGCTTGTGTTGTTTAGACAAGCCTTAGCCGGGATGAACTTGGTCCTGATGTCCAAGTTTGTCCTCGCTTGAAATAAACCA
>Ga0326727_10005139_pt1 | contig 37907 bp, 38 predicted proteins | sample MB2enrmetagenome_FD_207643 | JGI IMG/M metagenome (GOLD analysis project Ga0326727, IMG submission 207643) | Lab enriched peat soil microbial communities from McLean, Ithaca, NY, United States - MB29MY | ecosystem: Environmental > Terrestrial > Soil > Wetlands > Peat | place: USA: New York... | reverse complement strand
CGTGCCTTTTTTATTGAGCATGAATGCCTCCTGTTATAATCAGGACAATAAACCGTATTTCCATCCTGGTTATAACAGTTCACGCTCAATTGTCAAGAACAAAATATATTAAAATCATCTAGTTGCAGAAACCAAAATTCAATTGCACCAGACTGGTATGTTATAACCAGTACTATAAAATACCCACAACTAATAGTTAATTCAATAAGTTATACAATCTAACCAAAGAATGACGCCGTTGAGCATTACTCATGATATATTCATCCCACAGTCGAGAAAGAAAGGAATTCCGAACATGAAAAGAGCATTTTCTTACCTACGCCAGATGGGGGGTCCGGTTCCTCGGCGAGATCCCCCTGCAGGTGGAGCTGCGGGAAGCCTTGGACGAGGGGCACCCCCTCGTCTCACGGAATCCGGATGCACCTGCCGCGCGCGCCATCGAGAAGGCGTCATTCGGAGCGGCAGCCGCACTCGCGATTCTGTAGGCGGTTTAGCCCTCCATCTCGCGGGCGGGGTAGGAAAAGTACTCGTGGTTCTGGATGTCCGCCCAGAACTCCTCCAGGTCCTTCGTCAGGACGAGCAGGTCGTGACGGACCCCGATCTGGTCGCGCACGTGCCCTCGAAGCACGGCCTCCTGCATGAACCCCAGCTTCTCGAAGACTTTCTTCGTCCCCTGCTGGGTCTCCATCATTTCCGCCACGATCTTCAACAGGCCGGACTTGAGGGCTTGGAGGAACAGCTCGTTCGCGAGGACGCTCCCCAGCCCCCTCCTCTGGTATTCCCGGGCGGTCACGATCCGGATGGTGCCCACATGCTTCATCCAGCCGCTGAGGTTCTTGTGAAGCGTGGCGTCCGCTACCACTTCATTTCCCTTCCAAGCGAGGATGGGGAAGACTCTCTCGTAGTTCAGCTCGGTCGCCCAGCGCTCGACGACGGCGGGATCGGTGACGTTGTCCTTCAAGAACAATCGGTCGGATTCGGGGAGCTTCACGAAAAACGCGAAAAGCGCGTCCGTGTCCTTCTTCTCGAAAAGGCGCAGCACCACCGTGCTCCCGTCCTTGACCTTCACCTCTTTCGGATATTCCTGTGCCATGTCGCGGGTCCTCCTTCCAAAGAATGATGGCAAAGATAAATAGCGTTTTGAAATTATAATTGCCCGCACTCGGTTGTCAATGTCACCCGTCTCAGTAACACAGGGGACTGAAAATACATCTACTTTAGATATGAGACGGTTTTGTTTTTTTTTAAATACGGCTATATGGGTGCATGTACGTCTCCTGGGCATACATGATTAGCAGCCTACGCTTCGAACATGACAAACACTGATTTTAACCGACTTGGCGCGAAGTCACGGAATTCGAAAACTGTCTGACAAATCATTTATATTCAACATACTTCAATAATATCAACTAGCTATTCAACGAATTCCATCGGCCAAAGTCCATTAAAGTCTATTCAAATCAATCTACCTTGTTTGGTGAAAGCCAGGTGAAAGTTTAAAAGTAAAAGAATGATCAAACTAAATATTTGTCTGTACTGTAGTGGGGTGTCTTTAGGCTGTCTGCTGAAATCGAAAGAGAATTGATAAGTTCCAAAACTAAAGAGGCTTTAGCCCGTCTAAAATCTGAAGGCAAAAAACTAGGTCGAGCTGTTGGTACGCTTGGAGTTTCAAAATTAACCGGAAAGATAGATGAAATAAAGATGCTTCTCGTTCATAAGGTTGCAAAAGCAGCTATTGCAAGGATGATAAATGTTTCCAGACCGGCTTTGTACGATTTCATCGAGTCTCGGAGGTTAAAAGTACAATCAAAATGATCTATTGCGGTCTGGGACGTTCTTATTTCTTGTTTTCCAGGCGCTTAATGAGATCGCCGACAAAATTCTCACGTTCTATAAATTCTGCGTGCAATTCCCTGTTCTCGGTGCGCACTCTCTCAGTCTTCAGGTCTGAGAGGCACGACTCAAGTATTTCGATTAGAATGGCTGCTTCTTTTTCAGTTAACTCGATCTTGGTCATTTTGATACCCTCCCTTCTATATGTGAAGCCGTTTCGCTGGATTTTCTCAACTCACCTGTAGGCAAGGACGGGGCAGCAACCAATTCTAGATTACTCACGCTGGAAGTGTCCAATTCTCTGTCGTTCGGCTCTTACTGGAATTATACCTCTAAGAAAACATGTTACAACTGGAATGCGGGAATAACCGTGGAAATCCGGCAAGCATTGCCGGAGGGAACCCGGAGAAGTCATGGGTAAAAATTCCTTGTGCAAAAAAAGAGATAATGTACCTAATGGGGGAACATATCGGGTCAGGTTTGTAAAGTTGAAAGCGGGTTCCGGCAGGATAGAGACGGAGTAACTGAATTCTTTATGCTTCCAGAAACCTTCAGGGATATGTAGCGGGTTCAACTCAAACAGGCACGCCCTGTGCGGCACCTAAGGCTCTTGCCTTAATTCGAGCAGCCTGACGATCCATTTCGGACTGATACAACCTAATAAGAACACAAACGCGGAAACAGGTCAGGCTGTCCGCGCTTTGTGTCTCTGCTCTCGAATCGAGATTCAGTAACTTGTTACAGAATTTATCGTAACCTTTTACCATTAATTGCCGTCTAATAAAAAAATATTACAGGCTAGCCTTTTATTTGGTGTGGATGGTGAAATTTTACTATGAGTTAGACAATGAGTAATATCATTCCTTCAGTTATGTAAATGCGTTAATGTTATCTATAAGTACAGTCTATGCTGGGGAGCCAGTGTTAAACACAAATCCAAAGCTGCATACCAATCTTACCGCAGCTCAGAGATGTAGTCACGTGGCATAATACAAAATTGTCGCTGCACAGAGGGATACAACAAACAGGATATGGAAGGTCACGCTCAGAAAACAAAAGAACTGCTAGACCAGGTTAATAAGGAATTGAGCTCGCTGCCTGCCGAAGCTGCCAACAGGCACAAAAATGATAGCTAAATAAGCGTTATAGGTTTTGGTAACTTTGATGTAAGAAAGAAGAAGGATCGTAAATGACATAAATAAACACGTGAAATTGATATACGACAATAGGAAAAAAATGAAACTAAAATATACTACCAGTGCTATCAGCGCAGTAGCAATCTTCACGCTCACCGCGACGCAAGCAGTTGCGTTTCCCAACGGATATTACACTAATAAGTTCGGCGACCTACATGTCACAGCTGCAGAAAAAGGGTACGTAGTATTCGGCATTATTGCTAGCACTGACAACGTACGCTTTTGCGAACTAAACGGAATAGTACAAGAAGTCTTGCCGGGTGTGTTGCAGGGCAAGACTGAGACCGGCAAATCGATTAAGTTAACTACTAAGAAAAATAGCATCGTCTTGAAAACAGAAGACGTCGCGGTATGTGGCAACGGTCTCGTGATCTCCGGCAGTTACGCGAAGATGACAAAATAGAGGCCTTCATGGACTCAAGAGGATTTAAGAATAGCTGAGGTGATTAAACCTAGAGATCTAGCATCTCCCCAGTCCAGTAAATTCTACTCCATTTTTTTGTCCTCTCGTCAGGACGTTGGCCGGCTTGCTGAGGCCGCGGTAAATCTCCAGCAGTCACTGGAAATTAGTCCAAACTTCGACTTTACTCTGCTCTGCCTGGCCACCTTGCTACACCGTGCTGGTGGCAAGGATGACAAGGCCATGGCCTACCCAACGCGCGCGATTGGCCTCAACCGATTAATGTAAACGCTTACAATACATTGGGAAACATCTTATGGTGCACGAACCAAGTCGACAAGTATATAGTCATGCTCCGTTGTGCCCAAGAATTACGTCCACTGACCACATGGCCCGCCTGGAAGGAGAAAGCCGATTTCTCAGTGCTGCTTCTGTACGCTCCTGGTTCTGGCTGCACCCCGATTAATTACCTGACTCGCAATGCACCACCTTATGACTGCCATTCCTACTGTGTATTGCCAGTTACGCCGCTGGATCTCGACCTTTTGCGAGCCACAGCTGATGTGGTGGTCAATATAATCCGACACTGACGATAACAAGGACCTACTCTGTTTGCGCAGGATCTCGTGGAACACCTTCACCGCCCCACGATTAACAATCTGCGTTTGATAATGAGTACCGACCGCGAAACTGTCGCACGACGCCTTGCCGGAATTCCTTGTGCCGCATCCCCAAAACCATGCGACTTGCCGGCTCAGTGTTAGCAGAGGCCGCTGGAAACAAGGCCCTTGATGGATTTATCCTGCCGCTGCTGTTACGCATTGCTGGCAATCACGTATGCGACGACTTCGAAAAACTCGTTGGCTTGGATGCCTTAAAAGATTTTGTCGCCAAGCGTCCTGAGGTTGACTACTACGTGTCAGAGTACGTGGACTAGTGCTCGGCAGATGGCTTCTTCCGCAAGTACCGTCTAATCTGCATCGATGGCGAACTTCTACCGTACCACCTTGCCATTCACGATGACTGGAAGGTTCACCATTTCCGCACAGATATGGCCAACTAGGCTTGGATGCACCAAGAGGAAGAATCTTTCCTCAAGGACACGCACCAAGTATTCGACGAACCACACCAGGCCGCGCTAAGGGCCGTGGCTACCGCGACAGGGCTCGATTACAGCGGCATCGACTGCGCGTTCAACTGCAATGGTAAGATCGTGGTGTTTGAGACCAACGCGGCAATGCTGGTTCATGACGAAAAGGGCGAGATCTTCGCATACAAGAACCCTTACATTACCAAGATCAAGGCCGCCTTCGGTGTGAAGCTGACCCGGCTGGCAACAGGCGGCTAGCCGAAATTCATACTAGAAAGATGTCAGAGGCTTGACACGTATATCCTGTCAACCGAGTTTTCCTGTGCTTGGATGACCGTAAGGATTCATACGTAAATGAGTAACAATCGCAACTGCCACTAAATCTAACTAATTCTTGATAAACGAATGGCCGTAACCGACCCATTCCGGTCGTAGATAGTAAATTCTGGGCGTTTGCGACCGTTACCGTCAGGTCTCAATCAAAAGTGCCTGCCCTGCTTGCTTGATTGTATCATCACCAGACGTTACAGATGGGACTAACTTCGTAATATTAGCCAGTTACGCAGGAATCCTTACGTTCATCCAACGCCTGTCAGTCCACTTTAAGTGAGAGACCCGGGGAGGATAGGAACAATTCATGCATATAAAAAAGATTTATAGAAGAATATCTGGAATTCGTGTATCCGAATATGAATCATGTACCGGACAGCAGATACCGGTTCCAATCAAAGGTCGGGAAAGTCTAGACTGGAGTTATATGTTTTATCTTCTGTAACTGGACCTTTCCCGAATTCGACAATCAGTGACTTATTCTCAGTCAGAAGAAACCATGTTAAAGCCGGGGAGAAGTCAGCAGAGGGCACAGCAATGAGCATAGACCATACATGCGCCAAAGCACTTTTTATCGGGGGGAATTGCCATCTGTCTGCAGGCAATGCTCGCGAAGCAGAGGAATGCTTTCGAGAGGCGATCAGGCTTGTGCCGAACTTTGCCGAAGCCCATACCAACCTAGGACTGCTGCTTGCTCAAGAGGGCATGCAGGCCGAGGCAGAGCACCGTTACCTGCATTCCATCACCCTCAATCCCTATAGCGGAAAGCCTCATTTAAACTTGGGGGTGTTGCTGACTAACCAGAAACGGTTTGAAGAGGCTGAGGCTGCTTATCGACGAGCGCTTGAGCTGATCCCAGGTTCACCTGTGGCTTGGTTGAATTTAGGGGCGCTGCAGGCTTGCCGGAAACAGGAAAAGGAAGCTGAAATCAGTTACCGTAAAGCTTTAAAGCTAGATCCGAATTACCGATTGGCGTATTTCAATCTCAGCTACCTGTTTTTGCGCCAAGGCCGCTTTGAGGAAGGCTGGCGTTGTCTTGAAGCGCGGGACTGGTATACCCATCTGGAGAAAACTATCCCTTGTCCTCGCTGGCGAGGGGAATCGCTGAAAGGCCTGTCTCTGGTGATCGGTTTCGAGGCGGGGCACGGTGACATGATCCAGTTTTGTCGTTACGCGGCTATATTGAAAGCCCAAGGGGCTGCACAGATCACCCTTATATGCCATCCGGCATTGAAAACTCTGTTCACAACCGTGGACGGTATAGATGCCGTTTTTGCTTTTGACGAGACCATCCCGTCTTCGGAGTGGGATTTCTGGACGCCGCCGTTTAGTATACCGTACTATTGCCAGACCCGGTTAGATTCTATTCCCGCGGACATACCCTATCTGCGGGCCGATAAGAAGCTGGTTGAAAGATGGTCATCCGTGCTGTCTAGGGAGTGCGTTTCCTCCGATGTCCGTGTTGGCCTAGTGTGGAAAGGCAATACAAATTTTGAGAACGATGCCGACCGATCCCTTCCAAATCTGAAGACACTGGAGTCTCTGGGCGCAGTCGCAGGAGTGCGCTTCTTCAGTTTGCAAAAATGTGTTGCTGAGGATGAAGCGGCTAGTCCACCGACCGGCCTACCTTTAGTGAATCTGGGGCCACAGATTTCGGACTTTGCTGATTCTGCAGCCATTGTGATGAATCTCGACTTAGTCATTTGCGTTGACACGGCCATTGCCCACCTAGCAGGAGCGATTGGCAAGGACTGCTGGGTTCTTTTGCCTGACTACAAGACCGATTGGCGCTGGCTGACAGGACGCAACGATTCGCCTTGGTATCCCAGCGGGATGCGTCTCTTCCGCCAACCCCGCATGGGAGACTGGGCAATGGTGGTTGCCGAAGTGCGCATGGCGCTACAGAGGTTTGCAGCGAAACCCAGGCCAACTTGTCAAAAGCATAAGCAAAGAAACCGCTGGGACCTATCCCCGCCCACAGGGAGGGGATAGGTCCACTGAAGTTTGGCCATTTACGTATGTACTAAGAGAAACATATTGACATACATACAACTATTAAGTTAAAATTATTTTCTCTGTTTAAATCCATTCTGGAGGATGCCATTATGGAAAAAGATGACATTAGGGACGTCATCCTCGACGCTATGATAGTTTCCACAGAGACACAGTTAAAGGCACTGAAGAAACTCCGGTGCGCCACCGAGGAAGAGGAGCCACGTGACAAGAGTAGGTCGCAAATAGATATTGTATTTGACATACTCTATGCTGCTGGAGAACCGCTCCATATTTCGCAAATCATCGCCGATGTGCAAAGGAAGTTCGGTGTAAAGCTGGAAAGGGAGTCCCCCGTCTCCGCTCTCTCAAAAAAAGTGATGAAGGAGGATCGTTTCGTTCGTACCGGCAAAAACACCTTTGCCCTGAAAGCGAGGTGAGATATATGCTGAGTGAACAGAGTAACGTTCTTTTGCAGTTTTTCCGCCCCGGCGGGAGGAAGACGGAAATACGACGAAGAGCGGTTTTCTCCTGGAGCGGATCGTAAGGATGACTCGATCCCCTGGCAAACGACGAGGATTCATTTTGGCGGAGAATGGCGCGACATACGGTACAAAGAGCTCAATAATGTTTTGTGGCAAAGAGGGGCTGGTCCCTGCCTTCTTCGTCTTTTGGTGGTTGCCCCACAACCGTACAGCACTTCTGTGAACGCAAAAGGAATTATCGAGGGGGCCGGCCTATCTTTTGAGCACCGACACCCAACGCGATGCCATGACATTGCTCCAATGCTGTTTCGACCGCTGGCAAAGCGAGGTTAATATCGAGCACAAAATTATACGATTGGCGTCGGCAACGCCCAGGTCTGGGCTGAAAGTCCGTTCCACGACAACCGGCATTCGCCGTTGCCGGTTACAGTCTCTTGCTGTTGGCGGGATCGAAGGAGTTCGGACTGGGACGTCCTTACGATTTTGTTCCCTTACTCTAATGGAGAAAAAAGGCTCCCAGGCCGTCGACGCTTGACATAATTACCTTCCTCCGAAAGGAAATCAGCGAAGCGCCTATTACCGATTTCTTGAAAAGTAACATCGCGAAAAATATCATCTCCATATAGCTTATGCTTGAATCGAATATGTCCAAACTCCAGAGCCCCCTTATAGGGAGCACCAAAGCCATGTCCTCTGGGCATGGATTAAGCGCCGTTTACTCTTTATCTGCTCAGATGATTAATAAAAACTAACAACTCTACTCACAATGTAAAGCAGTCAAGCAGCACATCAATTGTGGATTGACTTGCTTCCTCTCTCGCCTTCTTCACCCTCTTCGTTATTCTTTGGCCACCCTCTCACGACAATCGTCAGATAGCGCAAGGCATCCGCGGCCAGTTTAGCAAAAACATTAACCATGTGTTTGACTAGTTCACAAATTATCCAGAATACTGTTCCAAGAAACAGTATGAACAGAGCTTTTAGCAGCACGGTTCCGGGTCCAAGGCCACTTATCCCATTCCATATCATCTGTAAAAGCTGCATATTTATTCTTCCTTTCGCCACATATTTGAGCCATAAGCGAAATATAGCTTCATAATAATTTCTGACTTCTCAGTTTTGGTACTGCTGATGTTCCTAATCTTCAGCAGTTGGTGTCCTTGTTACTTTTGCTGGTTAGGCATGGCTGTATGCAGAAAATTGGCTAGGTCCTTATCCATCCATGTGAAATGTCGCATCAACCAGGTAACCAACGCCATGTTTGTTTGAATTAATAGAGTTGAGGTTGGCCCTTGGGTCTTTAACTGATCTTCCAGCTTCCTGAAATTGCATATGAAACCGTCATGTTCCGCTTTGTGCTTCAGGTAACCAGGATAATCATGATTTATTTGTAGATGTTCTTCCAGGGCGAAGTGGGATCTGACATATTCGCCTAGGAAGGTTAAGAGGTTTGACACCTCGTCTTGCCCCTTTCCTTGCTTGCAGGCAGACTGGAAATTATTAAACCTTCTGAACAATTCTTTATGCTGATTGTCGATCTCTTCATTGCCAGTTGCCAACTCTTCATTCCAATGGATTACCATGGACTACCTCAATAAGGTAATATTAGCATAGTCGATGAATTATAACATGAAAATGAAAGTACCCAAGTTTGTGACGAGCATTGGATAATTATTTATTTATTGTGGATATCCTACTTCTTGTCAGCGGCCGCGTGAAAGTGCGTTAAACGTGACATTTTGAATATGTTGTGGAGATACTCCGCCGGTCAGGCTTTTTCCGAGGCCGGTGGGTTGGGAAGGGATTAGTTCATGTTTCGATGTTGTCTTTCATTCGGTAGCTTTTCCACTTGATGACTAAGGTCCCAGCATGGTGCAGGAGCCGGTCGAAGATGGTCTAGGTAAGTGTGCTTAAATGTATAAGATTTCCAGCCACTGCTTGAAGGCACGGTTTTATGTAAAGCACAATTTTAAGCTGCGTAATTCGCGTGCAATAGCAAAAGGCCAGATGAACCAGTTCTTCTCACTTGTTGTTGAAATAGGATGTTCCATATAATCCAGACTTATGCGGAACTCTGCAAAAAAAGATGGAGGTGATGACAATGGATCCTATCTCGTAGCGCTGGCTCACTATATTGAAGAGCAAATCGGCACCGTGTTTGTCAATGGGTAGATACCCAAGCTCATCGAGGATTAGCTGCGAGGGAGCGAGGTATTTTTGAGCTCCACATTGAGGCGGCTGGCCGCTTGGTCTGCGGTGAGGGCGTTGTGGCATCAATGGCAGTTGCGGGACGGATTTGCTGGCGATGCAGGCCGCTTAGCCGAGAGCTAAGGCATCTTATAGCAATCATGGACTAGGCCACCAGAAAGTTCTCAATTGGTGGTTGTCCAACACGCTGGCCACCAGATTCTATGTTGAGGCGCTGAAAGAAGCGCTGTTCAAATGCGGAGCCCCGAGATATTCAACGCCGATCAGGCTGCCAGTTTACTAGCGAAGCATTCACCGCAATCCTCAAGTTCTGGAATGTCAAGATCAGTATGGGCGGGAAGGGGCGCTTCAAGGACAATGTTTCCATCGAACGGCTCTGGCGAACTCTGATGTACGAGAGAATCTACCCGAAAGCATACGAAACTGGGGATAAACTTTACAAAGACCTGACAGCCTGGATTATCTGGTACAACGAGAAATGTCTGCATACATCACTTGACAAACGGACTCCGAATGATGTTTATTGACAAAGGATTCTAAAAACTGAAATCGGCCGCCTGAAACAGGCAACTACAACAACAAGAGGTATTGCTCACTTCACCATGCAGACTGTCTCATGAACCCCGGCCTCCTCAGAGAGGGAGAGTAATGAGGGAGATGGGATGGCTGCAGAGCCGATTTAAAGGTATTGACTTTCTACGCCCGTGATATGATTTCTGGGAGTAGCCGGCCTTGTAAAGTTTGGGAATGACGGAATTCATCCACAAAAATATTGATCTTCTTTTCTTCATTGCGTCTGTCTGGCTTGTCCTCTGGGTGGCTATATCGATTGTCTATTGCCTCCGGAAACTGAAGGCTGTGCCGAAGAGCGATCAACGTGATCTGCTCTTCCGCGAATGGAGGGCCTCGGGAGCATCCTATAGGAGCTTGTTCACCCGGTTAAGCGGTGCCAGGAAATGCCTGGTGGTGACGGTGTCCAAAACAGCTCTGCACGTCAGTCCGATCTTTCCGTTAAACCAATTGTTCTTCAGCCGGATCAACGATCTGGAGCACCATATTCCGCTTGAGCGGATTACGAATATAACGTTCAAAAGGGGATTCCTGAGGCGGAGAACCCTCATCGTGGATTTTTTCGGAGAGGATTGCGGAAAAATGGAAATCGAACTGACCCTGAAGTCGCCGGAGGATTTCCTCTCAGCCCTAGAGAAGAGCGAGCGGAAGCCATTTTTTCTGCCGAAAGGGGATTCGATGGGATTGTGATAGGACAACATGGGCACCCACAATGGCTGCTCTATGATCCATCCACTATTTACTCACGATTAGCCGCTGTGCAATTCTCATAATTCCCGGTTGTTCCTTACGGCCTCAACCCATTCCTCGATATAGAGATCTAGATACTCCCGGCTGATGGCGCTGGCGTGCGGGGTGATTAGCACATTGGGAAGCTCCCAGAGTGGCGAGGAAGGAGGCAGCGGCTCCTCATGGAAGACATCTAGCCCCGCACCCGCAATTGGACCGTTTATCAGGGCGCGGACAAGGAGTTCCTCCCGGTAACAGTTTCCCCGGCCCAGATTGTACAGATAAGATCCGGGTTTCATCAGGTCGAAGTGCTGCTCAGTGAACAGGTCATCGGTTGCGGGACCGCCAGGGAGCACTAGGACCACGTGGTCGGCTAAGGGCAGCTCCTCTTCTAATTTGTCGAAGGTTACAACCCTATCGGCGCTCGGATCGTTTTCAAATCCCGCAGTTTTCCGTTTGACTCCCGTAATTTTCACGCCGAAGGCTTTTAAAAGTTCCGCTATCAGACGGCCTACGGCTCCGTACCCCACAATCAAAACCTGTTGGCTGAAAAGGGCGGAACTGCCATTGTAGGATTGGGGGTTCCATATTTTTTTCTTCCGGTTCTCAGAGGCTTGGTCCAACCGGCGTTTGAAGTACAGCATCATTGCCAGAAGACTTTCCCGCATGATACGGCCGTGGAAATGCCCATAGAAATTCTTCACCCTGCCTGAAGGGTCGGGCGGCACCCAATCGTGCCCGGCGGAGGGTGTGAATACCGCTTCTAGTTTTGGCGCCTTTTCATACCATTCCTGCCGGAATACCCCAGTCATAAGCCAGATGGCCTCGGGCAGCCTGGCGTGAAAGTCTTCCCGGTCTGTTGCCTCAATGAGGCGGATACCTGGAAAGGCCTCACGTATCCGGTCCAAATGCCTTGGCTTAATGGAAAAAGAATCCACATCGCTCTTCAGATGGACTAGGAGATCTCTGTTTTTCATCTTTCCCCCTTGGTGGTATTGTTCTCGGTCATTACTTTTGTGATTACAATAGGCTTGTTAGTAGGCTGATGATATCCTTATTTCGTGGATATCCCTGCTACAGATCACTTCTATTTCCAATTGGAAATCTGGTCAATAAAAGCCGGGTGCCATAGTGCAGCCGACAAGGAAAACTTTCTAGGTACAGACACCTCCTCCCCGAACCATCACCCCGCCGCAACTTACTTTCTGAAAAGATTCACCGGCTGCGAAATCAGGATCCACCTTCTGTTCCAGGTGCTCACCCTGTGACGTGAAGGCATGGACTGTAAGTGGCACCCGCGTCGAAAAGCCTGATTTCGTCCTACTTAATGCGGTACCCCCCTGTTCCAAGAGGAAGTAGCTCGAAGTGCAGAACGAGCGTGGGCTGTCAAAACGCTCCGGAAGGGTAATGTTACACCAGAAAGCGGCTGAGTAAGCCAAGGAACACGGCATCCGCGAAGTTACGGCGGGCTGTTAGAGTGCGTCAAAGTGAACATACTTAACGCCTATCTAGAGTTCATGTCTGTTGCGACGACGCATGGGGCAGTATCGAAGGTCTCTTGCTTACCATTGTGTCCTTGGGGATGCATTGAGGACGGTACTTTATTTTGTCTCAGCCAAGCATAAGGGTCAGTCGCCCACTATTAATTTTTCATCACCCCTATTACTTTTTCCACCTCTGCTTGAAGCTTCTTATCACCGTCCATTTTTCAGGAAAACCATTTGCAGTCCTCAATTACTTCCGTTTCCCAAGAGAAGGATGTATAATGGATTAAAACCTCCTGCTCCCCTATCAAATAGAGCTATCCCGATTTTTCGTGCAAGCAATCAAGCGTATGCCTTGACTGCCTTCTTGATCGCTCCACTAGCTTTGGCTAAATCATCTGGTACCATGACTGGGTGAATCTCAATGCTTGCATTGAACGCGAGGAACCAGGGTTCAGCGATCGCTGGGATTTGAGAAGCGTCCTGCATCTCGAAAACAATGAAACCTGCGCGCTGTCCATTGTTGTCAGTAAAATAAGAGGCCTCGGGCTTCAAATCTGCCAGGATGGATTGAATAGTCGTGCCGAGCTTTCCAGTCTTCGCGGCAGCGTTCCCGGACTCAACGGGGATGTTGACTTTCAGTAAGAACCGCATAGCTGACCTCCTGTTCGTTTTGGGTTAATCTAACGCAATCTACCGGGGGACATAACCGGCTGGCAATGGAGCACAGCGGAATTGCCAGCCCGAGTTGATGCGTTTAGTTATATTCTATAGTTCTTATTTTTTTTAAACCTTCAGTAACCATGCTGGGAATAAACTCCATAATATCGTAGTCCGCAATACCGGCTATGTAAAAAGGGTCTTTTGCCAAAACCTCTTTTAACTCATTTCTAGTTTTCTTATTGCACAAAATAATACCGCCTGTTCTTGAGACTTTTCTTCATGATGCAATAAAACTCCGATTTGCATACTCTTGCTTCAAAAAGGCAAATGTGGGCATCAAGATGACCGCCTTCTTCTTCAAGGGAACATAATGATACGATAAACATATTTTATCTTTTTTCTAGATAAAATCTATGGGATCAAAAGGGGTCAAGCCTTGAAATGGAATTTCAAGTCAATAAATTTTCTTCAAGCGTATTCTTCGCTTTTCAGGGTCTTACCCCTCTTTTACGCCCTCACTTTTTACCTTTCTTCTCCCATCTTCCATCCTCATTTTACGCGTCTTCAGACCGCAAAGCAGGCAGCGTTTATCAGTAACAACCTGTCAGCATATCTCGCACCAGTAGCCGGGGGGTTCCTTCTTCTCTCAGACCGGGCGGTTCTCCCGCGTATTGGCTCCACTGTACATTTCATGCCAGACATTACCTTTACCCATTTACACCTGAAAATGTGATATTGGTAAAATGCAGCTTAAAACCCCATGAATACACCCAAACGTTAGACAAAATGATGAGAGATCGAAAAAAAGCTGGTATCCTCCATGATGGTCAAATTTAAACGGTCGCTATTTTGTTCCTAATTGGCAAAAAACAGGCCGTAACGCAAGTGAACACAATCGTAGCCCCGTTATAACTTTTGGAGATGCTGACCCAGTGGTAATATGGGGAAGGCCATCGCCAATGGGCTCAGATAAAGGAAGCAGCCCATATGATCTCCCGGGGGAGGAGGGTTGCATGTTGCGGGAGATGAGCAGCCCAGTGCCGGAGACCTGTTGCGTTGATGAATGAGGAGACATCAACCGGCGCGTATAAGAATGCGCGTGACTTGATGGTTTTTAACGATATCCAAGCATGTCAATGAGTTGCAATACTGTTAAATTAGTTTACAGTGGGAATTTAGAAAAACATTCGGGATTGCAAACTTGGCATATGCATTACTTACGATAACCAAGCGGGAAAGCTTACGATCTTCAGTCGTATGGTGAAAGTGTTGCCTTTGGACAGGAAGGATAAAGCATTATCCTATGCGCACGTGCCTGGCTGGTGCGAGGCTGTCCGGTCGCAGCGCCAGCCGTCACTCGAGGAACGGGCTCAGGAGCAACCCCCCGAGGAATTGGTTCGCGTTGAGACCTCGGTCGAGCTTGAGCGGGGAACCTCTGCCGAGATTGCGCTCGAAGATGTCACCATAGTTGCCGATGGCCTCGAGAACTCGGCGCTGCCACTCCTTGTCCAGACCAAGCTCTTTTGCAGCGATCGGCATCGCCTCGCTGCCGCCGGCATACCGCCGCGTTTCGGGCCTCTCGGCGCTGACCAGCGTATGCGTCGTCCACACTACGATCGCAGACCACTTTGCATCGTCGGTTCCCGTCGCAACCATCACCGGAAAGGGCGTCAGAGGTTCAGGGAGGATGCGGCTCGACAGCAGGTTTACCCCCGGGTCGAGGCGGACCGACGCAAGGGTCGTGATCTCGCCGGCTATGGCATGGCAGTTCTGCGCGTTGTAGGCATCGTTCATTTCCTCATACTCGGAGAATGCTTGGCGAAACCAGTCCTTGTGGAGCTTTTCGAAATAAGCTTCGAGGCTTCGCTCGGCTGGACTCCCTATCATGAAGCAGATGCCGTCCCCGGCGAGGTCGCCCACGCGGCGCGCGACCGATGTGGTCGGTACCATCACCACATTGGATTCCACGAAGACGGCGGGACCGGGCACTACCGTGCCGGCCAGCTTCTGCTCATCGATTTCGGAACCCGTCAGAAAGTATATGTCGTCTTGCTGATTACGCACAGCGTCAAAGTCCTTCGGCGTCTCGTACGCATGGTATTCGATGCGCTTGGAGGATCCAAGCACTGCGGAGGCGACTGCACGGCAGATGTCGACGTTGAGACCAATCCAATGGCCTTGGCCAGCGGCACGAGCCAGACCCGGCCGCTCGACGCTGCCACAGCGGACGATGCCGCGCGCCTTGACGCGTTCGATGACGGAGCCCCCCCTGGCATCGGAGATCGAGAAGCAGACGGCAAACATGACCAGCAGGACTGACAGAAAACGCATATATACCCTCCCTGTTGAATGTCTAGTAATCTCGTTGAGCAGTCCAAAAAGCGGATGGGGGCGCCTCGCGGATGCTCCCATCCGTTCTTCCACATTTTCAGTTTGCAGCCGGGTAGGTGCTAGGCAGCGGGTTGAAACCCGCGGGAATATTGTTGACGATTCCCTGCTGGACATCTTCAGGCGTTATCCGGATCGCCTTGCATCCATTCCCGCCATAGTGCGGCAGCGTGTTCACGACGCTCTCGGGAATAATTGCGAACGAAGCCGGCAGTGGCGGCGAAATGCCAAGCAGTCGCTTCGGATCGAAGCCCGAAAGAAGGCTGTCGGTTATAGGCGAGTTGATATCGCGCGGCCCGAGGTACTTCTGCTCAAATCCCGCCGGCCCGAACTTGTTGAATTCCGGGGAGTTGCCTGCCGCGAGTGCCTGCGCTTCTTCAGGTAGGCTTGCAAGGGCGGGCAGACCGAATATATCGTTGATCGTCTCGATCACCGAGTTGTGGTCGCCCTCCACGTGAGAAACGGCGTGCGTCCGCGCGTAGGGTGAAATCAGAATCAGCGGCACACGAACACCACGGGAAAGCGGCAGCCCGTCAGTGCCGTAGGAGAGGATGCGCGGGGGAACATGGTCGTAGAAGCCGTCCGATTCGTCGTAGGTGATGATGATCGCGCTTTGCTTCCAGATATCAAGATTTGCCGCGACTGCATTAATGACACGGGCCGCCATTGCCTCGCTGAGCTGCCGGTCGCTGTAGGCCGGGTGGTCGTCGTCACCCGCCTTCGCTTTATTAATAGCGGCGATCTCAGCCGTAGACGTGCTGGGATTCGTGATTGCCGGCTTCAACCCCACCTGATTCGTGTAGCCGCCGCGGATATAAAACACGCCACCTTTTGGAAGTTTGTTGTTCACCATGTCGGTAAAGAAGTCGGTGAGGCCTCGGAAGTTCGGCCGCAAAGGCGGCGTGTCGGCCAGATAGCCAAAGTACTGCGGCCCCTGGTGGTGGCTCACATATGATGTATGCGAGGCCGTCCCGTTCGTGTCGGTAGATTCGAGGTCATAGCCCTCCTGGTACCAGCGCCAGTTGATGGGGTTTATTTTGAGGTTCTGGATGTACGGAATATCTTTCAGGATGTCGGGCAGGTCAAAATGCGGGTTTAGGTTTTGCCCCATGACCATGGTGATATTGCTGCCCGTGAAGGTGAGCGGCAGGCTGGCGAAGGTCAGGTTAGAGGCGATGTTGCTGTTGGAGTAGTTCTCATTCGCACCGGCAGGCTGCTTGTAGATCGCCGTCGTGTCGAACTGGGAGCCGTAGAAAGGTTGCGCATCACTGACCAGCGGCGGTCCCTGCGTAGTTCCGGTGTTGGTGCCCACAGTGTAGGTCTGACCGTTTGGGCCGTGCTTGACCCACTGCGTTTCGCCCGACTGGCCTGCGATCATCGCCACCGCGTTCGGGGTGGAGGGCGTGTCCTCGGTCGCGAAAATGTTGTCAAAAATCGTGAAGCGGCTGGCCCACTGCCAGAAAAACGGAATGGTGTCGCAGTCAATGTGTGACATCACGAGGCGAGCGAACTGAGTACCCTCATTAATGTTGGCTGTCCCGCCGTTCTTCGCGAAGCGATGGTACTCGTCATAGGCGAACTGGTCCATCATCGCCGTGCCTGTCGCGGAATCAACGTCGATCTTGGTAGCGAGCCCAGTGTGCGAGTGGTCGACGCTGTCGACGACGCTGGCGTTCTGCTCGGGCCCGATCCTAAACGGCTGGACGGTGACGGCCATGCCGTTTCTGTCTGTGTAGGTCTGGGTGAAACCTGGCGTGTTCTCGGCAGAACGCGGCGTCAGGCCGTTCGAATAGAGGCCGTTGACACCGGGGAACGTGCCGTACTCGTTGTCGAAGGAGTGATTCTCGTTGAAGATTACGAACACGTATTTGATCCGCTGCATTAGCAGCTTCACCAGTTTCTTCCGCGGCAGCTTAGGGTCCTTGTCCGGATCATTGAAGTATTGCTTGACGTCCGGCCGAACATTGGGCTGAGCCGTGACGGTTGGGTGCTTTTGCCAATCATCGTGCCATGCAGTCTTGTCAGTAGTCAACGACTTGGCAGATGCGACCGGGACTACGGAAGCATGCAGCAACGAAGTAGCCGCCACAAGGGCAATACTGGATTTCGCAAAACGTCTCATCGTTCATTTCCTTTGCAATAAGTTACGGCTATTTGGGATAACGTCATCCATCATCCGCGGAGCAGGTTGCGAAGTTACATGCATTGATTTGTTCGAAAATTGTCCTTTTTAATCAGTTCCTGTTTTTTTTGTTTGTGATTGGTTCCAGCGGATATAAATTATCGTTTGAATCATTTTAAGGTTCATTTGATCTCTCATTCTTTAAAGCATACGAATACGAGTTTATCAGGCGCGGAATCGCTGCAAGGGAAGAGTTGACGTCCATGTCCTGGCTCAAGTAATATTTGAGATGTATCATACTGTAAGCCAAAATTGTAAGAACTTTGTTTTTTATCGATTCATTGCGGAAGGACGCGATGGGAAAACCATTTCCTGATTCTTCGGTTGAATTATGTATAGAACTCATTGGCTGCCAAAAACTCTTGAACGACGGCGGAGCTCATCTCATGAAGCCGATCATCAACGACATCAAGTTTGCCTTCGGCCCCGAGGGATTTGTCGCGCGGGCCCAAAATTAAGGTCTGAAGGATGCTGCAAATTCTGACGCCGTCTGTTTTGAACTGGTTTTAAAAGAACTCCACTCAATATTGGTGAGATACAGCCCATCGAGGCGATTGTCAACGGCATCAGGATTGTCTTTGGCCTTGAAGGAGCTGTCAAGCGGTCAACATTACCAGGCACATGTCAGGCGCGAGTGGACTGGTTCTGGAAGTAATTTCGGGTTTTAAAACTTTGTGATTGATTGAGGAAAAAAAGTAACTTAATGGCAAACAACCTACCATACCTAACTTTTTGAAATAACTGTTTTAGTTTGGTATGCCCTTGTATATGGAGATATGCCCTGATTGGCAAAAAAGGTCTTCGCAGCGCAGTGGTCGACGGTTCGATCCCATTCATCTCAAAAAACTAGAGGTTAGGCAATGAGTTTAACCCCCTTTGTTCTTCGTGTCCTTAACGACAACCTCTTCGGCAATATATAAAAATATTGCTTCCCCTGCCTTTCATTCAATCTATATGCTGGTCCCGACACCCAAATATTTTTTTGCGGACGGAAAAAGCGACGGCTTAAGTTTCCTTTCAGCCAATTCCGCATAAGGCCGTCCTTGCTTCCTTGCATATCGTGAGGTTGTCCCCATGATTGCCAATATATTTATATGCCTCTCTGACCTCATTCTTTCGCCAAATGCTACCGAAGCCTCCTCTGCGGGTCGGTGGATTCCTCCTGAACCGGCTCAACACCCTTCTGGCCAAAAGTTGCGGCAAATGGAGAATTTTGCTTTAAGTCCCGTCTAATTAATCTTCATATACACATCCCAAAAGGGTGTGGCTTCATTTATCTAATTTGAAGAATCGGAAATTTTGTAATGCAGCTGGTTGTTATGTACATCTGTCCCTGTTCAACTTTTGATCAGCACCTTGGGTCTAAATAAATGTATTAATATCAGTGTTTTATGAATGGAGTTGCGGGGCCGCTGTTCAGGTACCACACAACCCCGAGTAATTTGTTTTACATAAAGTGTCGTTATCTCAACATGTTACGTTTTTTATAAGCTGGCACATATATCGTAACAGGAAAGGCGAAAGGGAAGGGTCGAAAAAATGCAGGTTTAATCTTTGACGTTGGAAATTAGGAGAGAAACAATGCAAAACATCATCAAAATCATTTTAATATGCTGTGTGATGACTGCCAATATTACCCTCAGCGGTTGTGGAGGCGGGGGTTCGGGGGAAACCCAGAATTCCGGGGTTACAGCTCCTTCTGTTATTACGTCTACCTCCCCACCACCTACGCCGGGGAATGCCGGGAACTCCTATTCGCTGACCGAAGATACGTATGGTTTTCAAAACGCCACTTTCATGTCGGCGACCGACAGCAATGGATCTTTTGTCCTGAGGGCGGCGCTGGCCAGCAGTATGACCGACCCGAACTTTGCTGATGTTTTCCGGATAGATATTCAGCAACCTGCCATGATCAACGAAAACGTCACTTATGTCCTCGGCGGAACCGATACGAACTCACCCCAATTCCCCGGGGATATCCTGTTCTTCAACGGTCAGAAAAGCACCCTGCTGAATACTACATCGGTTAACATCACCTTTACATCTTACGGGACGAATTCGGGAGACGTGGTTGCCGGGAGCTTTGCCGTGCAGTTTGAAGACCAGAATTCAGCTGTAAGGCCTGTTTATTCTGTTAATGGAGACTTCAGGTTTGTCCTCAACACTTCAGGCGTGCTCGTGCCGACTCCTAGTCCGGTTCCAGCCACGGCAAGCGGAGAATACGATACAAATTGCGCTAGTTGCCATTCTCTTGGCAATTATGACACCAGCAGCGCCGGTGGCGCTCCCGATCTCTCGCTGAAAGGTGGAGAGATCCCCGGAATTTTTACTGCCGGCTCGCCGAGTCATAATAATATAACCCTGTCTGCAACCGAGATACACGACCTGATGATCTTGCTGAACGCCAATTAATAGAACGCCGCCGGTCAGGAAAAAAGGAAGGCTGGTTAAATCCTTAGTCGGTAGTTTCGGTGTCGAAATATAAAAGCCCTGTAGTTGCACGCTTATGGCTTTTTACAATTATCCTGTGAATGCCACTCAATATAAGTAAGGTAGCCAACCGGCTAAGTTAAATCCCGCCCTTAGTTTAACTTGTCATAATAATTGATCTGCCGCGCAACTGCACAAATGCAAAGGGAAGGAATAATTAATCCAGTTGTTCCACAAGGTAGTTCTGGACCCCCATCTGACTGATCTGGTCAAGCTGAGCTTCAAGGTTGTCGATGTGATCCTCCTCCTCCTTGAGAATTGCCTCGAGGAGCTCACGGGTGCCGTTGTCTCCTACCTCGACAGCCAGCCGGATGCTCTCATTGTATCCCAGAATGGCGCTTTCCTCGGCGGAGCGGTCGTTCTGGTGCATTTTCGGGACCTCGGCGCCGATGTGAACCTTGTTCAGTTTACTAACAGTGGGCAGCCCATCTAGAAAGAGGATGCGGGCAATGAGTTTCTCGGCGTGTTTCATCTCATCAATGGCCCGTTTCTCGATCAATTTGTGAAGCCGCCCATAACCCCAGTTATCGCACATCTCAGAATGGACCATGTATTGGTTTATGGCGGTCAACTCCTCGGCCAGACGCATGTTCAAGTGCTCGATGATTTTTTCGTTCCCTTTCATGTTTTATCCTCCCATTTAAAGTAGTCTAAAGACAAACATGCCGGGGTAATTCCCACCGGTATGCATGCTATTTTTTAATTGAAGCAGATTTCAAGCAAAGGTCAAGTCCCGCTGACCGGCAACTCAACAATAAATTTAGTTCCCTTGGGGATGTTGTCCTTGACCCTGATAAAACCATGATGGTCGGAAATAATACTGTTGACAATCGCCAACCCTAAACCAGTGCCCGTTTTTTTCGTAGAAAAATAGGGTTCGAAAAGCCGTGAGCGATCTTCGGGAGGAATACCCAGTCCGGTGTCGGCGACTATGAAGGTGGCCATTTTCAAATCCTGGTCAAAACCACTTTCAATGTCGATGTTGCCTTCTTCTCCAATGGCTGCCACGGCATTATCAAGTAGGTTTATCAGTACCCGCTTGATCTGGTCTCGATCAAGCGGGAAAAGGGGCACTGAGTCATCCGGGCGGAATGAGAAGCCGATATTGCGATGGGCCTCCTGATATAAGGTGATGGCCTCTCTGATGACATCGTTAAGGTTGCTGACGGCCGGTTGGATAGCGGGCATCCTGGCGAAGTTTGAGAATTCATCAACCAGTGTCTTGATCTCATCCACGGATTTGATGATCATTTTGGTACATTCGTCGAAAACCTTTTCATCTTCATTGAAGCGGGTCAGATATCGTTTACGCAATCTTTGAGCGGAAAGCTGAATAGGGGTAAGAGGGTTCTTGATCTCGTGGGCGATACGACGGGCCACTTCCCGCCAGGCCGCCATCCGTTGCGCCTTGATGAGGTGAGTAAGGTCATCGAACACTACAACAGTGCCCATGAATTCGTCGTTTTCATCCTTGAGCAGGGAGAGATTTACCTGTAGTGTTAGCTTTGTCTCCTGGGTAGGTATAGTCACCTGTTTACTGATGGTGTCCTGCTTTCCCAGGATGATGTCTCGCAGTATGCCATTGACGATGTCCAGTTGGGCTGGACGTAACACTTCACGGAAATGCCTGCCCAAAACATCACGATTGTTTATGTTCAAAAGCCGTTCAGCGGACTTGTTCACCGTGGTCAGAATGCCTTCCTTATCCACTGAAATGACCCCGGCAGTCACGTTTTTCAGGACGGTTTCCATATACAGGCGACGCTGATCAAGCTCCAGATTGCTCCTTGTCAGCTCCTCATTGGTCCTGTTCAGGATATGTTGATGGCGCCTGAGATCTTCTGTCATCTTATTGAAAGAAGACACCAGCATTCCGATCTCGTCAACCCCTTTTTCGCCGAGATTTATATCCAGATTGCCGTCCGCTATCTGGCGGGTTGCCTCTGCCAGTTCCTGAATAGGTATTGTCAGGCTTTTTGCCAGATAGACGCCGAACCCAACAGCAAGTAATATAATCACCAGGGTTATCAGAAAGAGCGTTAGGATATATGCGGTGATTATCGGATTCTTAAGTATCTTCTGCTGCCTGAATTCGTGGTAAGAAGCTGAGATCTCCTTCATCTTGTTTACCAGCGAGTACGGCACATAGTAATTGACCACCACTACGCCGACTATCTCCTTGGGGTCCCAGTTGGAATGAATCGGCACGATGCCGCGAATAAGCTCCGCTTTGCCGATCGAGTTCACCTTGGTGATTTCCTTTCCCTGTAGTCCAAGATTGATATCATCCGAAGAAGGGTTGGTAAATTCCCCAAGTGGAATTTTTTCGTTAGTGGCGCGGACCAGTTCTTCGCGCTGGGAAGAGTATATCTCCACCACACCCAGATTGTACTCCAGCTGCTTTTGGCGGATCAATGCTTTGAGCTGTGGGAGATTCTGTTCGTTTATTAGTTTTTGCTCCTTAATGAAAGAACTGATCTGCCGGCCGTAATAAAGCGCATTTGCAGCTGAATTTTTATAGTAGGTTTGGGCGACTTCCAGCGATTCTTCATGGGAAGCTTCCATTTGTTTATTGAACCAGTTATTGATGTTGTTGTCTATGAACCCTGCTGAAACAAAAAAAAGAAGCATGGTTGGCACTAGGGACAGGCCGACAAAAGCCAGGACCAGCTTTGTCCTGAGCTTTGCGCCGGCGACATTTTGCCGGCGCTCCAGAAGGAGTTTTGCGATGTTTCGGAAAACCAGATAAATCAGCAGGATAATAAGGAGAATGATGATATTGATAAGGCCAAAAATGATTATCTTATTCCCCAACTGGACAGCAGCCCGCAGTCTGGCAAGGTGGATTTCAGTCCAGGTTAGGGCGACAATGAAGATGAGGGAGATCGCGATTATGAAACTTTCGCGTTTCCTCTTCCTGATCTCGTTTGGCGAGAGAGCGGTTGTCTTGTTTTCTCTCATTTTCAGTCCTAGGACGCAACTATATTAATTACTTCAGGATATATGAAAATAACATCCATTTCAAGGAGTTAAAAATTAACTGGGGAAGTTGCATAAAAAAAAGCAGCCTTGTCTTTATTGGGCTGCTTTTTTCATAAAATTCTTTTTGCGTGAATTCTTCTATGCTTCGGACCAGTGGAGTTCGGGCAAAGAAAGAGGGAAGGGTTGGATAATATTTTCTTGAGGAGTAAGCTCGACAAGTTTCCAGGAATCTCTTTCCGTCAGAAGCCGGCTTACCAGCTTGTGATTCAGATCATGCCCGGATTTGTATGCCTTTACATGGCCGATTATATGGTAGCCGGCCATTGAAAAATCACCGATGGCATCGAGGATTTTATGGCGGACAAACTCATCCTTAAAACGAAGCCCTCCCGCGTTCAGAATTCGGTCATTGCCTATCACGACCGCATTTTCCAGTGAACCGCCTTGGGCAAGTCCGTTGGCCTTAAGGGTCTCCACTTCGGCAAGAAAACCAAAGGTCCTGGCAGCGGCTATCTCTTTGCTGAAGGTCTCTTCATTGAGCTTCACGGTCATGAACTGGTTGTTCACAACGGGGTGATTGAAATGCATATCGAATGAGATCCTGAAATAGCGGGAAGGGATGATAGTAACTTTCTTGTCACCATCAGTAATGGTGACCGGTTTCTTTACGACCAGATACTTACGCGATTTCCCAAGGGTCTTGATGCCGGCCTCGGCAATCCATTTGACAAATGGCGCGGAGCTGCCGTCCATTATCGGTACTTCAGGTCCGTTGATGTCGACGTGCACATTATCAATGCCGCAGCCCCGCAGAGCGGCCATCAAATGCTCTACGGTAGCGACTATGGCGCCGTTGTTACCGATGGTGGTGGAAAGTCTGGTGTTGACCACATTTGCGGCAACGGCTTTGATGGAAACCGACGGTGTCATGTCTATCCGGTGAAACATGATCCCGCTTCCCGCCTCTGCCGGGCGCAGAGTAACCTCGGCGTCCTTCCCCGAATGGAGCCCTATGCCGGACAAAGTTACTTTGTTTTTAACTGTTTTTTGAAAAGGCATTCCAAACTCCTCCATATGAACTGTCAGTACACATACTAATCAACCTAGCAATTCACAGGCCAACAGAAATATGATCCAAATCAAATAATAATATTAATTATTCAAGCTACTTGGAAGGAAGCCGGCAAGGCCTGACTGTTCGCTTTTTATTGATTGTGTTAAAAAAGCAACAAATTGTGTAGCAAAAATGCTACATGTTAAAGCCGGCCGGAACGAAGAATGGCGATGACCCACCATAAACCAATAACGCCCGCGATGGTGTATCCGAGAAAGGCAAACGCAGGAAATCCGAAGAGAAGAGGCCCTTTTTCCGTCTGCATGATTATCGAAGAGCCGACAACCAGGGCCGTGATGATGAGACTGGAGGAGAGCCGGTTGATGGATTTGTCAAGTTCCCTGATAAAGCGGTCGAGTCCGCGGTGTTCGAGATCGATCTTGAATTTGTTCCTGTTCAGGCTGTTCAATATCTCTTTGAGGTCTTTGGGGAGATTCCTTGTAAGATTAACGTATGACATGAATTGGTTGCCGATTTCTTTCAGTGCATGTCTTGGAGATACTCGCTTTTTAATGGCTTTTTCCATGAAAGGGCGCAGATGCGCAACCATGTCAAATTGCGGATCAAGCTTGCGCCCCATCCCTTCAATGGCCACAAGCGCCTTTGCAAGGAGCATCAGATCGGGTTGGAACCTGATGCGATAGGTGGTCATTATCTCAAGAAATTCCATCAGCATCCGCCCAACTTCAATATCTTGGAGAGGGACTTCGTAATAGTCGTCGATGAATTCGCTGAGGTCCCGCTTTAATGCCTTGATATTGAGGTTGTCTGTTATTTCACCGGAGAAAAGAAGCAAAGAAATTACTTCATCCACCTTCCTCCTGACAATGGCCAGCAGGATGTCGATCAGATACTCCTGCAGTTCCGTATCGAGTCTCCCAACCATGCCGTAATCGAGCAGGCAGATAACATTTTCTGGTAAAATAAAAACATTTCCAGGATGTGGGTCACCGTGGAAAAAGCCGTGAACGAGCACCATTTTTATGAATGCATCAGCCCCGCGACGGCCGATGAGGCGCCGGTCAAGCCCGGCCTGCTCCAATCTTTCCAGGTCTGATACCTTTATACCGTTTATATATTCCAGCGTCAGGACCCCTTTGGCGGTAACTTCCCAGTGGACCTTGGGAAAGTAAAGAGTTGGGTCGCCGGCAAAATCCGCGCTGAACTTTTCTATCGTATGGCCTTCGCGGGAAAAATCCATTTCTCTTCGGATAGTTCTGGCGAATTCCTTTACCAGGCCAACCGGATCATAGAGATCGCTACCAGGCAGATGACGTTCGGCCATAAGTGCCAGTCCCATCAGCGCGTCTATGTCGGTTTCAATAAGTTCCATTATTCCGGGACGACGGATTTTGACTACCACCTCGTCGCCGGACAAAAGCCGTGCCTTGTGGACTTGGGCAATGGAAGCCGCGGCAATGGAGTGCGGATCAAAAAAGGAAAAAAAACGTTCTATTTCCCCGCCGAGTTCGATACGTATCTGTTCCCTAACTTCTTCATAGGAAAAAGAAGGGACATCGTCCTGCAATTTCGCGAATTCGTCGGCGTAGCTTACGGGGATGACATCGGAACGGGTGGAGAGAAGTTGCCCCAGTTTTACAAAGGTGGGCCCCAACTCTTCCAGCGCCATCCTCATCCGTTCGGCAGGAGAGTATGAGGCAATTTTGGCCACATCACGACGCAACAGCCTTTTGCTGCGCGCAACGAGGTGGGAGAGGTTCAGATACTCCAGCAAGTGATCGAAGCCGTATTTAAAGAGAACCTTGATAATATTCCGATAGCGCCTGATGCTGCGGATATTCCGATTGAACTGGAAAATATTCAGCATGGTTCTCCTGGCTCGTCTCCCGGCAACCGTTTTTCCAATTCATCCACCCTTTTCCGCAATTGGTCGAACTCATCGCGGGAGATCAGTCCGACCCGTTCGATAACCTTTTTCACTTCCGTCTCGGCGATCTCGCCAACCCGCTCCCTTCCTTCCTTGGCCATCCCCTGGACTTTGTCGAGGAAGGCCTTGCCTTCTTCCTCGCTTAATTTGTACCTTTCCTTCAACTCCGTGATGATTTCTTCGGCTTTCTTCTGAGTTAGAGAAATAGCACCCAAACCGGTCAATACCGCTTTTTCAAAAAGTTCAAACATAGTGACCTCCATTTAATTAATGAACTCCTTAACATAAAAAATAGCAGAAAAGACTCTTATATCAAACAGAAAAACCAACGGGTATATATAAAGTATAGGCGCTTTTCATTTTTTTAATAACCAGAAAATGAGTGAGACGATAACGGAGAGAAAGATGCTAGTGGCCAGCGGAAAATAAAAGATGAAATTATCGCGCTTTATGTAAATATCGCCTGGCAGTCTCCCCACCCAGGGAATTTTACCGGCATAGGTTATGATGATGCCGAACGCGATCATGATAATTCCGAAAATGATGAGCAATTTTCCCAATCCAGCCATGATTTCCTCTGATTACTACTGAAGATACCGCTCTTTCTCGCTGTATATGCAGCCACAGTACTGCTGACGGTAAAGTTCCATTTTCTTGGAAGCGGCAATTCCTTCCTGCCACCCCCGGCGAAAATCTGCATAAAAAAAGGGAATGCCGTATATTCCGGCGAATCGCTCGCCTACCTCCCTGATAATATCGTGTTTCTGGTACCTGCTGAAGAGTAGAGACGTAGTGAATGCATCAAAGCCAAGCCGGCTGGCTTCGGCGGCGGCGGCCTCCAACCTGGAGGTGTAGCAGTAAAGGCAGCGATCAACGGGGTTTGAGGCTACATTTGCGAGAAATTCCTCCAGACGGTATTCGTCACGGTAGATTACTTTTAATTCAACCTGTGACGCATACTTTCGGACCGTCTCCAGCCTTTTCTGGAATTCCTGATAGGGGTGGATATTATGATTAAAGAAAAAGCCCGTAATCAGCAACCCGCCTGCGCGCAGTTCTTGCACAGGATAGATTGCGCACGGGGCGCAGCATATATGGAGAAGTATTTTCATTGCATTCCCGTAAAAACGATCTTCAGAATTCACAGATTACAAAGAAATTTTAAGTCTTTTGCCGAAGAAAAACAAACAGTATTTTGGTCCATTCCAAGATGATCGGCAGATGGTTCTTGTGAAATGTGTTCACTTGCAAGCATTGCTGGAGGTTTGCAGAGCTTCCCGGGCAAGCCGCAAAGAAATCTTCCGATTTGTCGACAGTGCGATACGGTAAATCGTTTCCAGGGCCGCGATGAGCACCGGCAGTTCGCGGCGGGTGTGGATGAGGATGTAGTCGATAACGTCCGCAGGGAGAAGGATATTCCGGTCATCAGCCAGTTTTTTCATGATCATGCGGAGGGAGTCGTCATCCGAGATGTCCACTCTTGCCACCAACCCCCACAATAGTCTGGAAACGAGATGGTCATCCAGATTAGTAAGCTCCCGGGGAGGATAGAGGCCGGTTACGGCAACCTTCCTGGCGTCGTCGTGGAATTCATTGAACAACTGCCAGAGTTCGGATCGAACATGGGGATTATCCGGAAGTAGATGTATATCGTCAATTAACAGAGCCGGTTCGTCACGGAAACGCTCAGCCAGTTTTGAGACAGCTTCAGCAGGGTAATCACCGTGGTAGATGTCGTCAATATCTCTGAACGAAATATACGGAAAGGTCGTACGACCTTCCGCGGAACAGAAGGATTCGGCAAGGGCCCGTAACAGATGGGTCTTGCCCGAACCGTGCGGGCCGTAAATATAGAGCAGGTTGTTCCCTCCATCAGCGGTCAAAAATTTCACGAACTGAAAAGCTGTACTGTTGCCGTTACAGACTACGAAATTTTCGAATCCGAATTTCGGGATTAGAGGGAATTCCAAGACAAGTTGTTCGTTGGTCAAAACAGCCTTCCTTGAGGTCCTTCGGGGAAAGTCCTGGCAAAATGGAGGTAGGCCAACCTTGTTGCCATTCGCCCGCGCTGGGTGCGATTCAAGAGCCCCTGCTGGATGAGAAAAGGTTCGTAGACATCTTCGATGGTGTCGCTCTCTTCGCAGATGGCGGCAGCAAGGGTGTCCAATCCTACCGGTCCACCACTGAACTTGTCGATTATCGTCAGAAGGATAAGCCGGTCCGTGTGATCGAGCCCGATATCATCGATCTCCAGCATTTGCAGAGCATTTTGCACCACCTTCAAGGTAACTATCCCGTCAGCCTTGACCTGGGCAAAATCACGGACCCGGCGGAGCAGCCGGTTGGCAATCCTTGGTGTGCTGCGGCTGCGGCGGGCAAGTTCATGGGAACCTTTCGGTTCGATCTCGATATTGAGAATCCGGGCGGAACGGGTGACGATTGTGGCGAGCTCGGGTTCGGTATAGAATTCCAGGCGGGAGATGACACCGAAACGGTCCCTGAGCGGCGAAGAGAGGAGGCCGGCTCTGGTGGTGGCCCCCACCAGGGTGAATCTGGGGAGATCGAGCTTGACCGTCCGGGCGCTTGGTCCCTGGCCGATGATTATATCGAGTTGAAAGTCCTCCATGGCGGGATAAAGGATCTCTTCCACTATATGGGGGAGACGGTGGATTTCGTCGATGAACAGCACATCGCGCGGTTCGAGGTTGGTGAGGATGGCTGCCAGGTCGCCGGGCCTTTCGATGACCGGACCCGAAGTGGACTTGATGTTGACACCCAGTTCGGCGGCAATGATATTGGAGAGGGTGGTCTTTCCCAGACCCGGTGGGCCATAGAGGAGGACATGGTCAAGGGCCTCACCCCGGCCCCGGGCGGCATCGATGAAGACTCGCAGATTGTACTTGGCCTTTTCCTGGCCCACATACTCCGAGAGAGACCTGGGGCGGAGGGAAGTCTCAATATACAGATCGTCTTCGGTTGTTTCGGGAGCGATTATACGGGTCATGGGTTCTCGTGCAGTGTGTTGCTTGCTGCGTGTTGCATAACTGCTTGTCAAAGCGCCATATATACAGCATGATGATGCTAGATGCAGCATGACCTTATTTCATCAACAGTTTCAATGCCTGTCTCAGGACCGTTTCCATGGAAGCGTCCGCCGGCACTTTCATTTCCACCAGAACCTTGTTCACCAAGGCCTCCTTGTAGCCGAGGTTGACCAGGGCCGATGCCACGTCGTCCATCAGGTCTGGGGAGGCGACAGGGCCGACTCCCTCATTTGCCGGCGGGGTAACATCCAGTTTCAGCACCTTATCCTTCAGCTCCAGCACAAGACGTTCCGCGGTTTTTCTGCCTATTCCCGGAATCCCGGATAGCCGGGCCAGATCACCACGCACAATTGCCTGACCCAGATCCGCCACCTGAATGTTGGAAAGTATGTCTTTCCCCATTTTCGGGCCGATGCCGGCGACGGAGATAAGGAGCTGAAAGAAATCCTTTTCTGTTGGCGTTCGGAATCCAAATAGGCTAATTGAGTCTTCCTTAACATGAGTGTAAATATTCAGGGAGACTGTTCCCCCTTCATCGGGAAGTTCATAATAAGTGGAAAAAGGGATCTGCACTCGATAGCCGACACCGTTGACATCCAATATGATGAATGCCGGCGATTTATGGGCGATCTTGCCTGTTAAAAGGGCGATCAATCTGACACTCCTCAGCTCTTTGAATTATCAGAATAAAATGGGCGAGACGACAGCTTCTCGCTGCAAATAGCATCGGGTTTAAATAATAATGGGAAAACGGAGGCCTTGAGATCCTTTCACATTGACTTTATCCAGATGTTCATCCCAATGGAATGGGCATGACAAACCGCAGTGGCCAGGGCATCTGAGGCGTCCTCCTGGGCGATTTCCGGAAGGTTCAGGAGCACCTTCAGCATTCTCTGCACCTGCTGTTTGTCCGCGCGGCCATGGCCGACCACTGCCTGTTTGATCTGGAGGGCGGAATACTCGAAAACTGGTAGGCCGGCATTGGCCCCTGCAACGATAGCTGCCCCACGCGCCTGGCCAAGCTTCAAGGCGCTCTGAACGTTAGTGGCGAAAAAGATATTTTCCACTGCCACGGCATCGGGCTTGTAGCGCTCGATGACCTCGGTCAGCCCCGTGTAGATGCACTGCAGGCGCAAGGGGAAATCCTTGTGGGAATCGGTAAAAATGGCGCCGTTGTCCACATGGACAATTCGGTTCCCCTCCTTGTCGATGATGCCGTAACCGGTGATGCGCGAACCGGGGTCGATGCCGAGTACTCTCATCATATGACCTTTAAAATTCCAAATTTTCAAATACCAAACACACAAAAATTAGATTAGAGAATTTATCGTTGAAGTTTGTTAGAGTATGGTGCTGGGAATATGGAATTTGTCTGCTTGATCTAATGAGAGAAGGAAGCCTTTCCGCTCCACTTTTCGGATTTCACATCATCCGTTCCATCTCTTCCGAGGAGATATCAAAGTTGGCAAAGACGTTCTGTACGTCGTCATTGTCCTCAAGCCTCTCCATCAGTTTCAGCATGCTTTCAGCCTGTTTTCCCTCCAGTTTGACCATGGTCTGGGGGATCATGGTTACATCGGCAGAATCAAACTCGAAGCCTGCCTTAACCAGAAACTCCCGGACTTCTATAAAATTCATCGGGTCGGTGAGGACCTCGAACTGTTCCCCTTCATCGGTTACATCCTCGGCCCCCGCCTCCAGGGCCGCCTCGAACAGCTTGTCAAAATCCACTGATTTGATGAAGACAATGAGCCCTTTCTTGTCGAACATCCACGATACACAGCCGGTTTCGCCCATATTGCCGTTACACTTGGTAAAAATACTGCGGATGTCAGAAACGGAGCGGTTACGGTTGTCGGTCATCACTTCCACAAGCACCGCAACACCGCCAGGGCCATAGCCTTCATAGATGATCTCTTCATAGGTGACCCCTTCCAGTTCGCCGGTCCCCTTCTTGATTGCCCGCTCAATGTTATCTTTTGGCATGTTCTCGGCTTTGGCCTTGTCCATTGCTGCGCGCAGCCGCGGATTGCCATCGGGGTCGGCGCCCCCCAGCCTGGCGGCGACTGTAATTTCTTTGATGAGCTTGGTGAAAACTTGGCCGCGCTTTGCGTCGGCAGCCCCTTTTTTATGCTTAATTGTGCTCCATTTATTATGGCCTGACATAAGGAAAACTCCTTTTTTAGCGGAATTGCAGTAATTCCCGTTAAAAACGGTTGATACTACCATGGGGAAATCCGGCTTGTAAAGGGAGAAAATTAAACATTAGTTAGCAAAACCCCTTTTGGATGAAGGCGACTGAAGTCGAGCCCCATTCGTATTAATCGGCGAAAACTAACCCTTGCAATTCACTCTCAGTCTCCGTGATGAACTGGTCAAAATCCTCTTCCTTCAACTCCGCCATCTCGCTGAGAGTGGTTGTCTTTAATGTATCGATCTCATATTCGCTTTTGTTATAGGTAGTATTGTAAAAGAAAAGGCGTTTATCTTTTTTCAGCCCCATCTCCAATAATTGCTGCGCTCCTTTTTTGATAAGCCGCAACTTATCGTGCATGTCCTGCAGACTAACGACTGACCAGGCGCCCAGATAGATGGGACTTTGCACATTTCTTACGTCTCCTATGAATTCACCGCGTAACAGAGTGTCCCGGTTGGGGGATAGATATGGAACAAAATCGAGGTGTTCGGCAAGTTTTCGATCTGTTGCATAAAACTTTCCACTTTCCGGCTCCAGGGTAAAGACGATAGTGCGTTCGATTGCCTGCCCAAAACTTTCGAACAGGACCCCTTTATACTCATCAAAATCAAGATTCTGCAGGATAAAAGTTTCTTGTCGCTTGATCCTTTTGACAATGTCTAAGAGCCAGGTTTTGATGTTCTCATTATCTATCCGGTATTTTTTCAACTCCGTTTTCATATAGTTGAAATCTTTTCCGCCATAGAGATACATCATTAGATTTCTGTATATGTCGCGGACATTATTATATCTACTGAACTGGTAAACTAGATCATAACTGAAGATTTCTATCTTTCTCAATCGCCAGATAAATGCCGCAATATCAACTTTGCTACTGTTTTTTCTGACTCCTATGTGCTGTGTTGATTTCATGACCTCCAGATATCTTGACTCGAACTCAGTGTAAATCGTTGTATCCCTTTTGGTGCTCTTCGTCAAATGGATCGTATACCTGGTAAATTCATGCAGTCTGCTTTCCACGTCAATATTATTCGCGCCGAAGGTCGAGAAGACCTGAAGGGTGCCCAATCCTTCACCGGTCCTGACTTTTTTTGTCGTATTACCCACAAAGAGCGGCAGCATATCCGGTCCCCTTTTGAGCCTCTCTTGGGCAATACCCGTTCCGTTGTCGGTGATGGTAAGGAGAATCTTCTCATCTTTTTCCCTCAGATCTATCTCGATAATGCCTCGATGGTTGGCTTCATTTATGGCATCGATTGAGTTTGATACCAGGTTTATCAGGGCACGACTGAAGCTCATGTAATTACCGTTGACAGGGTGGATCTTCGATCCCAGCATCAACCGGATCTCGCAAGGGACGCTGGAGGCTTCGATCGCCGGAATAACCCGTTCGGTGATCAATTCTTTAATGTTCACCTCGTGACTTATCTTGACCTTGTCCTCATACATGTTCAGTGTGTTGAGGAGCGCCGTGGTTTCCCGGTTGATGTCTTCAATTACCTTGTTGAAGTTATCGACCGAGAGCATGGATGCCATATCAAGGAGGACTTTCAACGACTTTTTTGCATCGTGACGAACCTTGCTCAATTCCTCGGCGACAGTAAATTCCTTAGTTTTGGCCGATACCATCCTCTCCCGCATTTCACCTGCCCTGGCAGACATTAGATGGAATTTCATCTTGCGGTAGGGAACTTCTTCTTCTAAGGTAAAACCTCTGCTCATAAAAAAATCTATGGAGCTGATAAGCTTTTCCCATACAAAGAGATATATATGGGCGTCTGGGGATACACTGCTCGCCAATTTCTCAACCAAGGCCGATCCGATCCCTTTACCCCTGCCGAAAGGGCTGGTTACCTGTTTATAGATGTGGAAATGCGTTTTATCCGCATTTGAGTAAACAAGGAGGTATCCGAGCAGCTCGCCCTCTTCATCCCAGACATAACTGTGTTCGTAATCGATATCCAGCGCCCTGTGCTTTTCGTAAGGGGTGGGAATCAATACCGAATCGATATTGAGGAATGGGATCTGTCGTATCCTCTTTTCATAGGTAAAATTTAAATGCCTGATAAAAGGGAAATCGGTTGGCTTTGCGCTCATATTGTTATTGACCTTTCTTTTGAACTAAACTTGGCTTGCCTGACACCGTGAGCTTACGGAAAGCGGACAGGCGCCACAGTTTCTTCGGCTACGTGCTTAAGGCAAAAAAATTATATCACGTATACGGTATTAATGCATAACTGACAAGTTGTCGGTTTGTAATTTATAACAAACCGTTAATGACAGTCATTTTATTTGAGAGAGCTGCTTTTAACACCTTACAAACCACGAAAAAACATGAGGCGCCCTTTCAAAAAGGTAATATATACTCTTAATGAGAAAATGGAAAAAGCCTAACTTAAATCCTCTTTAAACCATCAAATATTTATTTGGCATATTTCTAAAATAATCATTACTTGATCAAATTAATATAATAATATTTTTAAAATGCTCTTTAAAAAAGCCAAATCTGAAGAAAATACTAAGCCGGCAGAAGAGTAAAGTTCTTTCGGAATTTCGTTAAAAACCACAGTTTTGGGTTGGATAGTGCCAGTTAATACCTTTACCCGGCATGTGACGTGGTAAAAAAGCTTCCATAACATATCCGATAAATATTATAAACTAACTTTTAAGTTTGGATCAGTTTCCACCCGCTAAGCAGTTAGGAAAAAGGATCTCACTGTTGATTGAATAAATCTGCATCATATCAAGTGATTATTAAGCAATTTCAACTACATATACGAAAGACCAGAGAAGCGTGCCCTTGATCTGATGATGAAACTTGATAGCCATGACGAAAATTCAAACTGTGCGACATCATCACCAAACAAGTGCCACTTTACTATGAACCGCGGGAATGTTCGGATTGCGGGAGTTTGCCATGGTGAAGCATGGGATCACTGTCATCAATGCCGCCGGTGGTGGCATCATCGCCGAACGCGCCTTGCTTGCAAACCTAATCTAGGAATAATCGCAAGTGCAGCGGTCGATGTCAGGTGCGACGAACCACCGCAAAGTGATTGTCTTAAAGAGTTCATCACCAATGAAAGGATGGTAGTAATCCCTCATCCGGGGGCGAATACCATCGAGTACAGGTGCATGTGTCGGTAGATGTTCCTGTGAGATGCTCTATTATCTTGATGAACTGCCAATGAAAAACGTCGTCAACTTCCCGCCTTTCGACCTAGCTTTCAAGGACCAGATGAAGTCGTTTTTCAACTTGGTTTGGCTTCTCTCCGGATTTGTCATCCTGCTCATGGATGTCAATCCGGCGAAGCGACTTTTACTTTTTTTACGCAACATCGCTTAGTAAGACTGCACCCCCTTGTATGTCTGTTGTCTGACCGCCATCCTCAGCAGAATAGTGCAGGATGTCAACCTGGTCAACACCGCTATGATGACAAAGGAAATCGGGATCAAGAATAATGGGATCTAATGCTTGATAGGTTAAGGTTAAATATCGGTCTACACCCCATTTCGATATATTTAAAAAAAAATAACATTACTTAGAAAAAATATTGACAAAATTATTAAATCCATTTAAAAGAACCTTCACAATTTATCATTTCAAAATTTTAAAAGAAAGCAGATCAAATGGGATAGGAAATAACGATCGGAAATTATTGATTTTAAGAATGATCTTCCGAATGACCAGTAGGCAATATCTTTATGGGTATGTAGTTTAAAAAAGGACTTAACAGGTCTTAGATCGATATATTAAGAACTTAAGCCTTTTGAAACTCCGGTTAAATTAGTGTTGCTTGACTTGATAAAAATAATTATCAAAATTTGGAAGATATTCTGTGTTCACTTAAAAAGGAGGATTACAAAATGGCGGATTTAAAACTTGGGAACCCTGCAGTTGTTGGTCTTGCTGGATTTGGTATGACGACGGCTGTTTTGCAATGTCACAATCTAGGTTGGTGCGGAATTGCCCCGGTCCTTTGGCTCGGCCTCTGCTTCGGTGGAACGTCCCAACTGATTGCCGGTCTGATGGAGTTTAAGACCGGCAACAATTTTGGTTTTTGCGCATTTACAGGTTACGGAGCCTTCTGGATTTCACTTTGCCTTATGGTGATATTCGGTAAGAATCCGGAGCTTGTAAAATCCTATCCGGTTCTGGGTTTCAGTGCCAATGACTTGGGTTTTTTCCTGGTTGCATGGACCATTTTTACGTTTATTCTCTTTATTGCTTCAATGAAGCACCATGCGACTCTGGCTATTATATTTCTGACACTGCTGCTTGGCTTTATCGGTCTGGATATCAAGGAACTCACCGGGAACGCTGCTGCAGGTACCTTTGCAGCGTATGATCTTCTTGTTTGTGCCTTTTCGGCCGTGTATCTCATGACTGTTACGGTGTACGCAGAATCGGGAATAAAACTCCCGTTAGGTGGCCCCTGGATGAAATAATTGCGGGTTGACAATAGGTTGTCTTAGGTCATTAAGTCACAAAGGGGGCATCTTTAACTGCATGCCCCCTTTTTTTGCTTACACGATATGAAAAGCCAGCTCTTGGGCTAGCCTAAAAGAGAACGTACAAAAGTAAATGTACACATCGATAACATCATTTACAACATAAGGCTGAACTGATTGTCGCTCTTTCTCTCTGTTTATTGCGTTACTTTTGCTTACGCTCGCTATAACACTCCTGCCAATTGGCCAACTCTCTGTCGATAATCGCCACATGGTTTCTTGGCCTCCCGCCGGCGAAGTTTTCTTTTCTCATATATCGCACCTTCCTTCTTATAAATATATTTTTTCTAGTCACTGTATTAATATATAGCATAATTTTATGAAATTGGATATCAATATTGATTTATTGGAAGCAATTATTTTTTGGCCGCATTTAAGATGTAGACCTTACGGTTTGGTCACTACCCACTCTTTCCTGTACCGTAAATCACGTAAACTGTTTAATTATTGATTTTTCTCAGACTTCATCTTCTTAGTCATGATCTTTTCGCTGATCTTGTAATAAACGACAAACAGAACTAAGATCACAAACAAAAAGCCTACCGCTAATTCCAATCCAAACTTGATGGCCTCCATTTTGTATCTCCTTTTGTGCAGCCCTGTCCACCGCTCTGTCTACAACTTATCCGTAAACAAGATAAAACGGTTATGCTCACGAATAAGCATCTTCACATTCCTCAGACGTAAACTGTTTTATAACACAAAATGAGTGCCTTTCGACCCAAAGACGCGGACGGTTAAAGGTATTTAAAATAGCATCGTATTTTTGATAATATAACACATTTATATCATGTTTGAGAAATATTAGTCAAAAAAATTATCTTCGGCGAAATGAAAATATGGGAAAATATCCAGTTTAATCAAGCAGCATCGCATTTGAAAAGGACGTAGCAGGTGATGATTGATTAATAAACTGACAACTTGCCTGTGACATTACATTGCCTTTAATTGTTTATTATGTTAAATTCTAAAAAGTTGTTTTATTACAAACGGATTTTTATCCAGTCCAAGGTGAAATCATTTTACCTTGCTGCTGCCACTCAACTTCCTTAGCCCTGTTTTTTCCACGTCCTTTTTTGGTTTCTACTGCGCCGTATCCTTGACCGTTGTCCGTTCCAGAAAATATATAAATATGTCCATTATCCTCACTTGGTCAGTGATTGAAATATGGGAAGGCATCATGACAAGGGAGTGGACCTTTTCGTTATGGAGGAGTTTTGCAAACTCGAACTTAGGACTTTTCCCAATTATTAATTCGACTGATACTGACAGCACATATGCCATCCTTACAAATGAATTGACGGCTTGGCCATCTTTTTCCATAAATGAACTGACTAATCTTCGCCCAATTTCCCTGTAAAATGAGCGTTGGGCTAAGAAGCCTTCCGACGCACGCTGCTACGGGTTAAAGATTATTTTTATCGAATGTCGAAAAAATTGTCTTGTTATGTATTCGTGAATGTGTTAATGATTATTAAGTATTAATTCAAACAGACACATGTTTAATCCACAAACGTTTACGTAACGGACACGTAACATTTTGCTTGACTTGAAAAGTTCTCTTAAGCTAGAGTGACCTATAAATGGCATGTGGCAGTAAACGGCAGAATAGCCGGAAGTTTTTTGTCAGAGAGATGAAAACGCTTGCCCATCGGGAGCCAAGCGTTATCAGGAGCTACATTCGCAAAACTCCGTACCGCAGAAAACCCACGAAATGTCTTCCCTTGTGAGAGGGTACAAAGGAATGTTATGATGTTGTAACCATATTGTAAATTTGTCTTGACTTATAATAGTTATCTATTATAAATTAAATAAAAAATATTGTTAAATATATTAGGCAGTCATTCACTAAAAATATGGGAACCCATGCCCACCAGGCAATCAGCGCAATTAATTAAAATAATTTGCTGATTCTTGGTGGGCTTGCATGTGTAGAATAAGTCGTTTCGCAATAAAGTAATTAATATTAGCAAGAATCGGCGCACACCAAGATGGGAGGCATACATGACACAGAGACTCACAACCTGCACATTCTGCGGAACCGGTTGCGGTCTTTACCTTGAGACTAAGGGCAATAAGGTTGCGGGCGCCTATCCCAGCATGTCGCACCCCACGAGCCAGGGAAAGCTC
>Ga0326727_10005138_pt1 | contig 37914 bp, 27 predicted proteins | sample MB2enrmetagenome_FD_207643 | JGI IMG/M metagenome (GOLD analysis project Ga0326727, IMG submission 207643) | Lab enriched peat soil microbial communities from McLean, Ithaca, NY, United States - MB29MY | ecosystem: Environmental > Terrestrial > Soil > Wetlands > Peat | place: USA: New York... | reverse complement strand
GTGGGTTATCACGGGAATCGCAACACGGATTCATGCCCGCAATCGTCGTGATCATCCCATCCGCAGTCACCCTGTGAATTGCGTGGTTCGATCCATCCGCAATGTAGAGATTACCCGCTCCATCCAGCGCAACACCGGTGGGATGAGAAAGCTGCGCGCTGGTGGCCGCAGCCATGTCGTCGCCATTGTCCCCGCGAGTCTGGTTGCCCGCCACGGTGGTAATGGTCCCACCCGGCGTCACCTTGCGGACGCAGTCGTTCTCGTAGTCGGCGATGTAGAGATTGCCGGCTCCATCCACCGCAACACCGGTGGGAAAGTTAAGTTTCGCGCTGGTGGCAGGACCACCGTCGCCGCTGTAGCCAGACTGGTGGCCAACGCCTGCCACCGTCGTGATCACGCCGCCCGGCGTCACCCTACGAATCACGTGATTGTTCGAATCCGCGATGTAAAGATTGCCAGATCCATCCAGCGCGATGGCTCCAGGGCTGGAAAGCTGCGCGCTGGTGGCGCGGCCACCGTCCCCACTGTAGCCCCCGCGGCGATTGTAGTAGCTGCCTGCCACCGTCGTGATCACGCCACCTGGAGTCACCCTACGGATGAGGTTGTTGCCCCAGTCCGCGATATAGAGATTGCCGGCTCCATCCACCGCAACGCCGCTGGGATGAAAAAGCTGCGCCCTGGTGGCGGGACCACCGTCGCCACTGTAGCCAGACTGGTGGCCAACGCCCGCCACCGTCGTGATCACGCCGCCCGGCGTCACCTTACGGATTACGTCGTTGTACCAGTCTGCAATGTAGAGATTGCCGGCTCCATCCAGCGCAAGACCTTCTGGATTGGCAAGCATCGCCCGGCGCGCCGGACCATTATCGCCACTGTAGCCCGGATTCACCGAGCCAGTGCCCGCAATCGTTCGGATTACACCCGGATCAAAGACCAGCAAAGGCCCCGTGCCCGTGCCATACAGCGGAAGCGTGCTCAGCAGATTGCCGCTCTGGTCGGTCAGCACAACCGCGCCCAGTCGTGTGCCCACGGCCGTCGGTAGAAACTGAACCTCAACCGTACAAGTCGTAGCCGTTGTCCCGCTCGCACAACTCCCGCCCGCAACCACAAAATCGAGGTTCGCCTTACCCAGGGTCAGCGCCGAGATGCTTTTCAGGGTAATGTCGGGTGGAACCGTAAAGGAGAGGCTCTGCGTATTGCCGGTCGAAGCTCCCATGGCAACCGAACCGAAATCCACGGCCGTCTGGGCCGTGGTCACCTGGGCCCACAAGGGCGATCCAACGCTCACTAATAGAAGACAGGCCAGACTGATAAGCAAAGTAGAAGAGAAGGCTTTGAATGCACGAGACACAAAGTTCAATCGCTCTGGAAGTAGCTTGCCAATAAGCTCCCTGACATCAGAATGAACAGGAATTTCAAGGTTGAGATTCCCAGCGGTCGGGACTGTACGGCCAGCGGCCTCGTTCCGCGCCCATCGGGCGCGCCTTCCCATCCCGGCCCGTTCCCCATGGTCCCGCCAAGACCACGCTGGCCTCATCCTGAACCGCAACCCCGGGACTACCCTTGTTCGCAACAATTTATCCGCCATCAATTCCTCACTGAACTCTTCTTAGACCGGGTTTTCTGCGGCGACCGCTTCGATCCAAAAACCCGCTTCTCAAGCGAAGCTGTTTCGCGCAATCCGGTCGACACACTTCACCTGTCCATCTCGGCGAACGGAATCCCCCGAGGAGACTCGAGCGTGCGAGTCAGCGCGATTCGGCCAGCATGCAACGTGCTCTGACCATGCTTCGTTTGGTTGTTATTGTGACGGTAGCAGAGATCGCTAAAGCGAATGTCAGAAATAGTGGAGTTGCTAATAACGAAGGTACACTTACTTTTCTCGGACCGATCAGACTCGTGCAAATCAAGGAAACTCTGAACAAGTTGGTCCACTCTGCATTACTAAGAAGTGAGTTTGGACGAGATGGAGCGAGCGACATTGGCGGAGCAGAGACAGTTACAGTCGTGCATGAAGAAGATGAACCGGCCGTTGTTTCTGGAAGAGATGGAACAAGTACTGCGTGGAGCGAATTGCCGGCGCTCGTGGAGCCGTACTATTCCAAAGCTGGCGACGGACACCGTCCGGTGGGCATCGAGCGTATGCTACGGTTTTCTTTTTTTAACAGTGTTTCAGCCTGTCGGACTTAGCGGTGGAACAAGCGCTCTGCAACTCGCCGCTGATGCGCTAGTTCGGGCAGATTTTTCTCGGCACCGAACCTGTGTCGGACGAAACGACGGTCTAGACGAAACGACGGTCTACAAGTTCCGCCATCTCTCGGAACGGAACAACCTTGGCGACGCGATGCTGGAGACGGTGAATCTTCACTTCGAAAGCCGTGGTATCAAGATCAACACCGTCACGATTATCGATGCGACGATCATTCACTCGGCGGTGGCGACGCCTACCAGCATCGCGGATTCAGCGGTGCTGCGGATCCTTTTCCACGGAAATGAGACGAAGGCCTGGGGCGACTAAGACCATTGCGGAAAGAGCGAAGCGATCCGCGAAACCGCACCCATGGCCCGAGACCTGAGCAACAAACGATACCGCTATAATTAAGAAGCGCAGCGACGAAGTGCAGCACGCCAAGAACCTCAACCAGTCACGGGTAAGGTCAAAGGTTGAGCAAGCCTTTGGCGCGATCAAGCGGATGTTCGGCTGCCTGAAGGTTCGCTACGGGGGAATCAAGAAGAACGCCAATCCGGTGCTCAATTGGACAGAACAGGCACTGCACAGAGTGCTTTACACATAATTTCTCGGACTGCACTGATGTGCTCATATGGAGTGATCGTGTCGAGTAGTGCGACGCGCTATTGGGTTTGCTGTTGTTGTAAGTGTTGTTCGAGGACAGAGCGGGCAGCGGTCGAGGCGGTGTGTGCAACGGTTGATCAGTCTGAGATCGGCAAATCAAAACTGCGTAATCGTGATTCGTCGGGAGATGCCTCGGATTAGAAACGCGAGTTCGGTTTGAGTCTGTCGCATAGGGCAGTCGAGGATTGTCTTTAATCGTGCACGCCTCGACCGCGGCTTGCTCTGTCCTCGAACGTTCATCTTCAATCTGCTTCGTTTCGTCGTTCCTTTATGCTGCAAGCGCTGGTTGTTTGCCGCGCGCACCCGTCATGCGGCCGATTGCCCAGATAAAGACCAACAACTCGCGCCCCACGGCGGTGATGATCTTTCTCTGATTATTTCCGGCCGTCAGGAGTTCTGATACTTCTTGTGCAAGCGGTGCTGCGCCTTCCAGCCAGTCTCTTTCACCTCTTCGCTGGTGCCTTTCTGCTTTTGGCGCAACGTGGAACCGATGCCAGGACGAAGTCGATAAGACCAAGTCAACTCGATCACCGAACGTCGCAGATGGGGATTACCGGTCTTGGTGATGCCCCGCGCCGCATCCGCTCGCCACTGGAGTCCTCACCCGACACAGTGCCCCTGTAGGACGTCAGTTGCTGGGGGGTATCGAAATGCGAGATTTCGCCCAACTTGCTGACCAAGGTCGCTGCCGAGATCTTCACCTCCCCGCGCAGCGCCTGCAGCGCTTTGTCCACTTCCTGCATCTACGACGGTGCGATCTTCATCGCTTGCTCGATGGCCTCCTCCACCCGAAGCACGCGGTCGCCCAGTGTTCGACTTCGTTTAGATAGCCCAGCATCGTGTACTCCTGGGCGGGTTGCGCGAAATGCACGTGCCTGACCCCGGCCATGTACTTCGGCGTCCACGCCATTCATGCTTCCGGAAGGCGTCCGCCATCGCGCAGATGTGGTGCCGCGGAAATTCGATGACATGAATAGAGTGGTACAAACGAAAAGGCCGCCCGGCAACTGGGCGACCTTTTCTTCAAGGGAGAATAGTTCCAACGGAGGCTAGACCGTCAAAACTTTCTGAAGAAATACTATGAGCGCATAAAACAGGGTGTCAAGGGAATTCTCGGAATCAAATGTCTTTATAATCAATAACTTAACTTTTTGGATCAATATTACGTTGGTGACAAAAAATGTCACTTCCGGCCTATTTTTTGATCTAACCCATTGCTTGCAACCAGCTTACGGGCATTTTCGCTAGTGAAGATCGAGGCGAATCATTTCTCCCCTGTCACGGGTTTCGCCGGCTTTTCTGGCCCGAAATTGGGGCAGGTAGAACCTCCCGAAGCCGAAAACGGCTCCGGCACCGACCGACATGAGGAAAAGAATAGCGGCAAGAGAGAGCGCGGCGATGACCACGTTGCCGATATTGTCGCGCCTGCTCTGGCCGGCGTTTTCATTCCAGGTGACGTTGGCGTCGTAGTTGACGCTGGCCAGAATCCTGTCCGCATCACTGCGGGAAATGTCGCCGCGAACCAAGGCGATGATGGGACCGCTGCGTTTGGCGGCGCTGGTGGCGCCGCTTGAAGGCGGGGCCAACTGCTCGAAGGCGGGCAGTTTGTCGATGGCGATGTGAGGCGTGGGATAGGCCACCAGCAGAATCTCCGCCGACCCGGGGGCTTCTCCGTTGACGCGCGCCCAGAGGAGTTCAGGACTCTTGCTGAAGTCGATGAGCCCGGGACTGAGATCGATGTTGAGCGCGGAGTAGGCAGCGGGGCCAATCAGGTAGCGTGCGGACCCCGCCACCAGCTGCTTGCGCGGCAGGTGAGTGGGGAGCGTGGGCAGGATCGCCATTGGGCCTTTGGCCTGCGGCAGATGCGCGGCCAGTTCACGGAGCTGAGCCCCGCTCATGCCGGTAACGTGATCAAACTGCACGTCAACGAGGATGTTGGCGTTGAAGAACAGGACGCGGTCGTTGAGCGAGGCGGCCAGCGTCCCGATGTCTTCGGCGCGCATGAGGGGCTGGCGATAGAAGGTAAAGGCAGCATAAGCGCCGGCTGCATCTTCAAACCGTACGGCTTTGACCGTAAGGGTGCGGTCATCTCGTTTGTAGGTGGCAACCTCAAATCCGGTGAATCGATCCTCCTTGAGCACGCTGGATGAGCCGCTGTCGATCTTGCGCGGATCGGTGCCCAGTTGGGGCGCGCCACTCTGTTCCCAGCCTGCGAAGGCGCCGGGAAGAAACGCGGAGAACGCCTTGGGCTGAGAAAACAACGCAGGTGTGGTGAATAACAAAACCAGAAGCGCGACGCACATCGATCGATACGGAGGTTTCATGGGTTCGGAACTGATCCTCTCTCTATTAGACCACGGCGGGAGCGCAGAAGTTTCCCAGACAGGGCTGGTTGAATCTCCGGTTGCGTGGAGGCGATCGGCGGCGTGATATCCTAAAGACACTCGAGTGCGTCCCGCCTTCCGGCAGTTCCAGCACTACTCAAGACATTATGATTTCAGTTTCCGGTGTTTCCATGCGCTACGGCGCGAAAGTCCTGTTCGACGAAGTGTCCACGGCATTCACGCCGGGTAAGCGTTATGGTCTTACCGGTCCGAATGGGGCCGGTAAGACTACCTTCATGATGCTTCTCACCGGCGATCTGGAGCCGCAGAAGGGGACGGTTGTGCGCCCCCGCAAGTTCGGTGTGCTCAGCCAGGACCAGTTTGCCTTTGACGCCTTTCGCGTGATCGATACGGTGATCATGGGAAACAAGCGTCTGTGGGCCGCAATGGAAGAACGCGAGTTGATCTATGCCAAAGCGCAGCTGAGCGACGAGGATGGTATGCGGCTGGGCGAGTTGGAGGGCACGGTGGGCGAAGAGGACGGTTACTCCGCCGCCAGCGATGCCGCCCTGCTGCTACAGGGACTCGACCTCCCGGACCGGCTCCATGAGTGCAGGATGGGCGAGTTGCAAGGCGGGCAGAAGGTTCGTGTGCTGCTGGCACAGGCCTTGTTCGGGCATCCCCTGGCGTTGCTGCTGGACGAACCGACCAACCACCTGGATCTCGACTCGATCCACTGGCTGCAAGGCTTTCTGAACCGGTACGACGGCACCCTGATCGTGATTTCGCACGACCGGCATTTTTTGAACAACGTATGCACCCACATTGCCGACATCGACTACCAGACGATCATCACCTATACCGGCAGCTACGACGAGATGGTGCTGGCCAAGACCCAGGTGCGCTCGCAGATTGAGGGGCAGAACTCGCAACGCGAGAAGAAGATTGCCCAACTCAACGATTTTATTGCCCGCTTTTCGGCCGGCACGCGTTCCAGCCAGGTGCAATCGCGGCGCAAGGAAGTGGAACGGCTGCAAGTAACCGAGCTGGCGAAGTCGAACATTCAGCGTCCGTACCTGAAGTTCGAATCGAAGCGGCCCTCCGGAAAACACATCCTGGAACTGGAAGGCGTGAGCAAATCCTACGCGGACGTCGCCGTTGTGCGAAGGTTTACCGCAAGCGTGACCCGGGGAGAGAAGATTGCGCTGATGGGACGCAACGGCGCGGGAAAAACCACGCTGATCCATGCCCTGCTGGCCAATTCGCCGACCACGCCGATCGAGGAGCTGCGCGCCAGCAGCGGCTACGACGGCGAGTTCCTCAGCGCGGGCAAGGTCCTCTGGGGACACGAAGCCGCAGTGGGATACTTTGGGCAGGACCACCAGGCGCTGGTAGGGCCGAGCATGTCGGCCTTCGAGTGGCTGCACCAGTGGAACCCGGGCGCAGCCGACGAGGAGATTCGCGGATTGCTGGGACAGATGATGTTCGCCCGCGACGAGGCTAACAAGCGCACCGAGGTGCTCAGCGGCGGCGAAACGGCGCGGCTGCTGTTCTGCAAGCTGATGTTGCAGAAACCCAACGTGCTGGTGCTGGACGAGCCGACCAACCACCTGGACCTGGAGTCAATCAACGCGTTGAACATCGCGCTGCAGCGTTATCCCGGCACGGTGCTGCTGGCCACACACGATCACGACCTGATCGAAGAGGTGGCAACCAGGATCTGGTATTTCGAGAGCGACCACAAGATTACGGACTTCAAAGGGGCGTACGAGGAATTCCAGTCTGTGCTGGTGTAATCGCTCACTCCGAAATGAATTCGCCCTCTCATCATTCATTTATGGGAGGGCGATTGCATTGCAGTCCGCTTCCAATAAAAGACGATTATTGCTGGCCTTCGCCGGCGCCGGCCCCGCTTGCCACCTTGACTCCGCTGAGTCCGTTGATGTAGCGGGCAATTCCTTTGTAAAGTGACTCGGCAATCTTCTGGCGGTACTCGGGAGTCTCCAGCCTGCGCTCGTCGCCGGGGTTGGAGACGAAGGAGATCTCAGCCAGGATGGATGGCATGTTGGCGCCGATGAGGACGATGAATGGAGCCTTCTTGACGCCGCGGTCGCGCATGGACCGGTCTTTCCCTGCAAGCCCCAGGTAGAGGGCGTGCTGCACGTCGGCGGCGAACTCCCGCGATTCCTCAACCTTCTCCTTCAAGGCAATCTTCTTCACCAGGTCGCCAAGCTCGTGCACGGATTTTTCACTGACCGCGTTTTCACGGGCGGCGACTTCCAGGGCATCGGGGGAAGGATTGAAATTGAGATAGTAGGTCTCAACCCCGCGCGCCGAAGGGTCCGCGCTGGAGTTGGCGTGGATCGAGATGAATAGATCGGCCTGTTGCTGATTGGCGATTGCGGTGCGGGTTTCCAGGGGGATGAAGGTATCGTCGTCGCGCGTGTAGACCACCTCGGCTCCCATCCTGGCGTGCAGCAGGCGGCCCAGACGCAGCGAGACATCGAGCACGAGGTCCTTTTCCAGCAGGCCACTGGGGCCGATGGTGCCCGTGTCATGGCCGCCGTGCCCGGCATCGATGACAATGCGCCCGACCTTGAGGCCGAGAGCGCGGATCAGGGAGCGCTGTCCATTGGCGGTGGGCTGAGCCTGGTGAATCTCCGGATAGCGCGCGTTCTTTTTGCCGGCGGCGAGCTTGGTTTTGTCGGAGTCGCGCGGCGCTACGACCTCTGCGGTCGGCCCGGAAGTGGGTTTGTCAGTAGCTTTTAGCTCAGGGCCATCCAGATGGGCAACCTCGGACTTGGTGGACTCCACCTCCGGACCGGGCGAACTGGGAGCGGGTGGGGACTTTGCCGGAGCGGTGCGAGGCGGTACAGCATTGGCCGCACGGGTGGAAGGCCGCGCGGACGAAGAACCTGGGTTGCCTGCCGCAGGGGCTGCCGCAACCAGCGACGGATGCGAGAAGAAGCTGCCATCGGCCATTCTGGGTCCGAAGTCGGCGGCCGGCTCGCCTGGGGCGCCAGTCGGTTGCGCGGACTGGTTTGCCAGTAAGGTTGCGGGTGCTGCATTCGGCGTGGAGGGTGGTGCCGGCGCGGAGGGCGCGGCCAACTCCGGTTTGGTCTCCGGCTTCACCGGCGCAGATGGAGCCCTGTCCTCTTCATCGCGCTGGGCGCGGGCAACCATGGTCTGCGGAACGTTGGTCCTGCGCCCGTGTATATCGATGATGAGGCGGTAGGGGTTGGGCAACAGGAAAGCCGAGTAGTCGGAGACGTCATCGACCTCGAGCACGACCCGCACCATGCCCTTTTGAAATTGCGCGATGCGTACGCGGCGCAGAAAACCGTCGGAAACCTCGAAGGTTTTGCCGACCAGGGTGGAAGCCAGTTTGGTATCGTGCAGGTCAAAGAAAATCCGGTCGGGATTGGGGACGCGTCCTGCCTCGTACTTGACTTCCTGCTCCAGATCGATGGCGACGCGGGTGTAGTCCGGCGTGGACCAGTGGCGGATTCCGGTGACCAGAGGCAGAGGGTTGTGCGGCGTTTCGGTGGCGAGGTCCTGCGCTTTGGAATCCGGCGCTTTGGCGGGTTGCGGGCGGGAATCGGGCGGCTTTGGCTCCGAGGCGTGAGACTCGCGCGGCTTCTGCTTGTTGTGCGCCTGCTGCTCCATCTCGGCGATGGCCTCGCGGGCGTCGGCGGCGAGTTGCAGATGAGGATAGCGGCGAATGACCTCCTGGAAAGCTTCGCGGGCTTTGTCGTTCTCCTCCAGATCGTCCTTATAAATCTGGCCGATGGTGAACAGGGCGTCGAAGCGATACTTGCTGCCGGGATATTCGCGGCGGAGGAATTCATACTGGGCGATGGCGGAGCGCAGCGCTTTTTCATCGTTGAAGGCGCGCCCGCTTTCGGCGAGCAGTTCCGCCACGGCCACCACGCTGGCATCGGCCTTGCTGCTGGTAGGCGCAGCGTAGTAAACGCGGCGGTAGGCATCCATGACCCGCTGGTATTCGCGGCGCGAACGATCCTTCTGGGGAAGGCCGTTGAGTTCTTCGCGCATGCGCGCGGCATTTTCAAATTGCGACCGCGCCTGCTGCTTCCTGGCCTGAATATTGGCGGCCGGGGCGGGCAGAACAAGCAGACAAAGCATGGCAACCGCCGTCAGCCAGCGTTTCCATGCGCGCCCAAAGAGTTGTTCTGTCATCCACGCACCTATCTCAAGGCCCGAGAGCTGCCTGAAAGTTAGTCCGTATTGGTGATTACAAGTACGCCGCGTTCATCGCGGTGAATGTGAATGGGCATGGACAAGCTGCTGAGGTGCATCTCCGACCCCCCTCCCATCAGGCGGGTAATGCGTTGCACATAGTTACGCGTTTCCGCGAATGGCGGAATCCCCCCGTTGCGCTCGACCGCGCCCTGCCCGGCGTTGTAGGCGGCGAGAGAGAGAGAAACATCTCCGCCGTAGTTTTCCAGCAGTCCCTTTAGATGACGGACCCCGGCATCGACATTCTGGGCGGCGTCAAAGGGATTGCGCACGTCGTACATGCGGGCGGTATCAGGCATCAGTTGCATCAATCCCATGGCTCCCTTGGTGGAGCGGGCACGGGGATTGAAGTTGGACTCGACTTTGATAAGAGCACGCACCAGATTGGGGTCCACATGATGACGCGCAGCAGCTTCGTCGATGTAGCGGTCGATCTCGGCAGCGTCAACGGAACGGTTTACAGCGACCCGTGAGTAGTTCGGATCCTGTGCGGCAAGCTCATCCTTGCCCCCATCCTTGTTGCGAGCCGGACTTGAATTCAGCAGGGGGCGTGACTCAATGTAGTTGGAGACTTCCCCGGCAACGGCGCGCGCCGAACGGATGGCGTTTGGGGTTGCGCGCCGAATTACCTTATAGCGGTGCTCAGTGTTGCTCCAATAGACCCACTGCTTCGCAGGCCGTGCGGCGTAGGAGTCATGAGCGGAAGAAGGCTCGGCCGGAAGCGGTGCAGCGTCATTGGTCCAGACGATGCGTCCATTCTCCGAAGTTGGCCGGAGCTGTTGTGCCCCCAGCAAAGGAACCAGCGCAAGCACAAGCGAGGCTACCGCCATCAAACGGAGGTGGTGACGCGCCGGAGTTCGGAGTATCCAGACGTCAATCTTCATAGACCTAACGGGCCAATTCCCGGCGCGGATGCATGAACCCTATCTAAGTATGACTCGATTATAAGGCCGATGAAAGCTGCGCAGCAATGATTGAAACACGGGGAATCCAGTCAGTGAACGGCCAAAACAGGGATAAATCGGGAAGAAAGACGAAAAGCAAGAATGCATGGTTACGCCGGGTCATGGCTGGACGATAGAAACCGGCGCAGGATACGGGAACGGCCAGCGCGAGTGCAGCAGAGTATGATCCAAACGATCGCTGCGAAGGGCCGGACGCATGGCGCGTCCGGCCCCCGGTACAAAGCTTGCGCTAGGTGAGCAGGGATTCCACCGTCGCATAACTCTCGCGCAGCGCCTGGTCGAGCGCTCGCGGATCCTTGCCACCAGCTTCGGCCATGTCGGGACGTCCTCCGCCAGTGCCGCCGACCTTCTTTGCGACGAGGCCGACGATTTTGCCGGCTTGGAGTTTGGCGGTGAGGTCCTTGGTCACGGTCACGATGATGGCGACTTTGCCATCGGTGACCGAGCCAACGATGACCACGCCGGAGCCGATCTTGTTGCGGAAGTGATCGACCAATGTGCGGAGCTGGTTGCGATCCAGGTTATCGGCGCGGTGGGCCAGAACCTTGACACCTTTCACATCCTTCACGTTTTCGCCGGCGCTGGCCACGGCCGAGGCGGCGGACTTCATGCGGACCTGATCCAATTCCTTGCGCAGGCGCTTGAGTTCGTCCTCGCGGCGGTCGAGCTCCTGCTTGAGGGCTTCGGCGGGACTGAGGTCGCCGCGTCCGACGAGAGTGGAGACCAGGCCTTCAAGTTCGTGATCCTGGCGGAAGTGGCGCAGCGACTGCTCGCCGGCGACCGCCTCGATGCGGCGCACGCCGCTGGAGACGCTTGCCTCTTTGAGAACCTTGATGAGGCCGATTTCGCCGGTGGCGGAGACGTGGGTGCCGCCGCAGAGCTCGGTGGAGAAGTCGGCGATTTTGAGGACGCGCACTTTTTCACCGTACTTTTCGCCGAACAGCGCCATGGCATGGTACTCGTTTACGGCCACGTCGATGGGAACGTCTTCGACGGTCTGGACGCGCTGGTTGAGCAGCACCTGGCGGTTGGCGATGTCCTCAATCTCCTGCAACTCTTCGCCGGAAACACTGGAGAAGTGCGAGAAGTCGAAGCGCAGGTAATTGGGCGAGACCAGCGAGCCAGCCTGCTTGACGTGGGTTCCGAGAACCTGGCGCAGGGCGGCGTGCAGGAGGTGGGTTGCGGTGTGATGGCGGCGCGTAGCCGAGCGCAGATTGGAGTCCACCACCGCGATGAGCTTTTCGCCGACGGCGATGGGCTGGCGCGCGCTGACCTTGTGGGCGCGAACGCCGTGCACGGGCGAGTACACGCCTTCGACTTCAGCAACCACCACGGTACGGTCGCCGGAGTAGAGCCAGCCCTGGTCGCCCACCTGGCCGCCGCTCTCGGCGTAGAAGGGCGTGTGGTCGAGAACCAACTCGGCCTGCTGGCCGGGGAGCAGTTGTTTTGCGCCCTGTCCGTTGACGACGATGGCGAGAACTTCGCAGTTGGAGGATTGCTCCTGCTTGTAGCCTTCAAAAATGGTTGGCGGCAGCGCGGCAAAGACCGGGGATGCGGACTTCTGCGAGCCGCCCTTCCAACTGGCGCGGGCAACCGTCTTCTGCTCCTCCATCGCCAGGTCAAACCCCGCCTGGTCGAAGACCACGCCCTGATCGTGTGCAGCATCGGTCATGAAGTCGAGCGGCAGGCCGAAGGTGTCGTAGAGTTTGAACGCCTCCCTTCCCTGCAGGGTGCCGTTTGGGGCGGCATCAAGAAGGTCCTGCAACTTGGCTAGGCCAACCGCAACCGTGTTCGCAAAGCGAATTTCTTCGGCTTCGATGACCTTGGCGACGCGCTCGGCTGAGTCGGCGAGTTCAGGGTAGGCTCCAACCATCTCCTTGACGACGGCTTCGACCATTTTGTGGAGGAAAGGCTGGGTTTGGCCGAGCAGGCGTCCGTGGCGGATGGCGCGGCGGATGATCTTGCGCAGCACGTAGCCGCGGCCTTCGTTGGCGGGCAGCACGCCATCACTGATGAGGAAGGTTGCGGCGCGGCTGTGGTCGGCAATCACGCGCAGCGAGGCGGCGCTAGTGGATTTCTGTTCCCCGTTCTTATTATTACCAGCGCCGGTCAGCTCGGCGGCCTTGTGGATGAGCGGGACGAACAGGTCGGTATCATAGTTGCTGACCACGCCCTGCATGACGGCCGCAACGCGCTCGAGTCCGGCGCCGGTATCAATGGATGGTTTGGGCAGCGGGTTCAGGGTGCCGTCCGGGCTGCGGTCGAACTGCATGAAGACCAGGTTCCAGATTTCCACGTAGCGCCCGCACTCGCAGGGAAATTTGCACTCTCCGGCGGCGCAGGCGGGTAGCTTGCGGTCGCTGGAGGCGATGCCCATGTCATAGTGGATCTCCGAGCAGGGACCGCAGGGGCCGGTGTCACCCATCTGCCAGAAATTTTCCTTCATGCCGAGTTCGAAGATGCGTTCGGCCGGGACGCCGGCCTGGACCCAGAACTCGAAGGCCTCGTGGTCGCGCGGCACCCCGGCTTCGCCCTGGAAGATGGTGACGTAGAGCTTTGCGGGGGGCATGTTGAACCACTGCGGCGAGGTGATCAGCTCCCAGGCGTAGGCGATCGCGTCCTTCTTGAAATAGTCGCCAAAACTAAAATTGCCAAGCATCTCGAAGAAAGTGTGGTGGCGATTGGTAAAGCCGACATTCTCCAGATCGTTGTGCTTGCCGCCGGCACGGACACACTTCTGCGAAGTGGTGGCGCGGGTGTAGTCGCGCTTCTCGGCGCCGAGGAAGACGTCCTTGAACTGGTTCATGCCGGCGTTGGTGAACAGCAGGGTGGGATCGTTGGCGGGGACCAGCGAGGAGCTATGTACCTCGCGGTGCCCCTTCTGGACGAAAAAGTCCAGAAACATGCGTCGAACATCGTTTCCGGTAGGCATAGAGGTCACTTTCAGTTCGTCCAAGGGGCCGGAGAGCCGCGCCAGAAGCACGGCAGCGGACGCCCCAAGAAGAGAAAAGAAGATTCTACCATCCCCGAATTCGGGACTGGGCCGGCGGCAAGAATGGGACCGTCAGTTCCATTTGCGACTGGACCCCCAAAAAGTCTGATTTCTGAAATATGGAAAAGCTGTGACAACTTTCCGTTTAATCGACATAATAGCTACTTATAGATCTAGAGGCGAACGATGGATTATCCAGCTAAAACCGTCAACCAGGTTTCGGTACTTCCCAAACGCCGGGAAGCCCGTCTGCCCGCCACGATGGAGGTTCGTGTCCTGGGCATTGATGCGAACGGGAAGGCCTTTCATCAAGTGGCGACGACCATCGACATCAGCCTCTCCGGGGCAAAGATCACCGGATTGAGGGCCCCGCTGCACCCAGGCGATGTGGTTGGCCTGCAGAGCGGCGGAGAAAAGTGCCGTTTTCATGTGAGCTGGGTGAATACCAACCCGGACGGCACCTACCAGGTTGGCTTGCATTGCCTGGAGAAGGGCACGAGTCCGTGGCGGGACCGGATGGAGAAACTCACCTCGAACGACCGCCGCAGCGATGACCGGTATCCCTGTAACGGCTCGGCGACATTGCGTTCGGCGGCCTTTGTAACGCCGATGTGGGGCACACTGCGCGATATCAGTTCGGGCGGGTGCTATGTGCAATGTGTCAACGTTGCGGCCAAGGGCGACATTGTCAGCGGCCAGTTCACCTTGAACGGGGTGCAGATTAACGGCGTGGCTGAGGTACACTCTTCGCGCGCCACGGTAGGCATGGGACTGCGCTGGTGCGACCTCGGCTGGGATGGACAGGAAAAGCTGAATGGGGTGCTGCGCTCGCTGGCACTGAACTACGGCGAAACCAATTCCAGCAAGGTACAGGCACTGGCGCAGTTGGAGAAGCTGCACCAACTGGTGGCGGCGCTGCGGGAACGGCTGGAAAACAGCCACTCGCTGGTGGACGTCCAGATGATCGGGCGGCTCAGCGATGCGCAGGAGAGACTGGCGGCGGCCTTGAAGAGCATGCAGCCTTGACCGCGTTGCGATACTCTGGAGAATATGCATAAGCTATCTTTGACTACCCTGCTTTTGTCGTGCCTCATGCTGTTTCATCCCCGGCCGGGAATCGCCCAGAGCGAGGCGGCCGCGGTTGCGCCCACCCAGATATCGGCAGAGCTGGGCACCTGCTCGGCGCTGATCACGGTGACTGGTGCCGACTCCAAGCCGCTCTACAACGCAAAAGTCGCCACCCGGATCCGGTACGGCTTTATGGGCGCGAAAAAGCTCGACCTTGAAACCTTTACCAGCGTGGGCGGGCAAGTGAAACTCGTGCAGTTGCCGGAGGTTCCGAAGAAGCCGGTGTTTATTTACATCAGCAAGGACGACAAGCTGGAGATCGTGGAATTCAAGCCCGACGTGCATTGCCACGCCACCTTCGACGTGCAGTTGAAGTAGCGGCGGCCGCGGCATCCTCCCCCTTGAAGGCTGCCTACCCGGCGGCCTTTTTCACCCTGGGTTTGCTGGTTGGGGAACCCGCGGTTGCGGTCTTGTTGAGGCGCGCTACGGGTTTGGCGCTTCTCGGCTTCCGGGAATCTGGAAGCTCCGCGCAGCGCCACATGTACCAACTGGCGACGGAGCACCATGGCTCCCATTTGCGGGCGCGGCGGCGCATCGCATCCTTACTGGGGAGTGTGCGCAGTTTATAGAGGCGCTGCACGCCCTTGCGCACTCCGAGGTCGTCCACCGGCAACACGTTGGGACGGCCAAGACGGAACAGAAGCATCATCTCCACCGTCCAGCGGCCGATACCGCGCACCTGGGAAATGCGATCGATGATCGCTTCGTCGGCCATGCGGGCAAGCTCGCGTTTCTGCGGAACGGTACCGTCCAGGCACTTGGCGGCGAGATCGCGAAGCGCAGCCAGCTTGTTCTGCGAAAGCCCGGCGGTGCTCAGCAAAGCTTCGGGCATATCGAGCAGCTTTTGGGGAGTCATGCGCCGCCGGGGAAACAGGCTCTCGACCCGTCCCAGGATGGCGGTGGCGGCCGCGCCGGCCAGTTGCTGATAGACGATGGAGCGGGCCAGCGAATAAAAGATACTGAAGTGGTGGGGAATCTGCATGGTGCAGGGGCCGGCTTGGGCGATGAGCGCTCCCAGTTTGGGATCGGACGCCGACAGATGCTGGACGGCCTGAGACCAGTCAGGCTGCGGTTGTGGCTTCACGATTCGTCCTCACCCAAGGCTTCGGGCGAGGCCATCTCGCGCTCCTGCTCGAGGGCGGAAAGAGTCTCGTCCTCAACCCTCCACTCGCGCAGCAAACCGACGATGACACGGGTGGAAAAACCGGCGCGCGCCATCATGCGGAAGATGCGCGCGGCCTGTTTCTGGTCCTTGGGCTGGCTGAGACGCTTGCGCTCGGCGAACTGGCGCGCCAGTCTTTGCTCATCCACCTCGGCGTAGGTTTCGCCGATGGTTTTGCCGATCACATCCGGATGCACGCCCTTGGCGCGAAGATCCTGCACCACGCGCATTGGGCCGAACTTCTGGTTGTCGCGGCGGGAGGCCGAGTAGACGGATGCGTAGCTGGAGTCGTTGAGATAGCGCTGCTGTTTGAGGCGCGCGGTGACGGCTTCGACGAGGTCCTCGCAGTCGGGTTGATGGGCGGCGCGAGTGCGCATCAGGCGCTTCAACTCGGCAACCGTGCGCATTTGCCGGCCCAGCGCGCCGAGGGCGTACTCGTACAGGGAGGCTTCCGTGTAGATCTTCTTGACCGCGCTTTTCTTCCATGCCATGGCTTGAACAGTTTCAGACCGATAGAAGATTTAAGCAAGCGAAACCACGGCGCCGCGGCAGCGGCCGTCGATCCTGCAACCAGAGGCCGGGTACTACCGGCGGAACTAGAATCGTCCGAGTTGCTGCGAGAGATGGTCGCGGGTGGATTCGGCGGTGCCGGAAATTCCCTGCACCCGCAGCTTGAAGTCATCGGGATTGCTGGCGTTCTCAAGCGCCGTGTCGTAGGAGATCAGGCCCTTCTGGAGAAGATCGTAGATCGACTGGTCGAAGGTCTGCATGCCGTACTGCGAGCCTCCCTGTTGCAGCACCTCCCGGATGTTGCGCGTCTTCTCGGGAGTTGAGATGCACTCCCGGATGTAGGCCGTGGTGACGAGCACCTCCACGGCCGGGACACGGCCTGCGCCATCGCAACGCTTGATGAGGCGCTGGCTGATGATGGCGCGCAGAGTTGCCGCAAGCTGGAGACGGATCTGTTTCTGTTCCGGAGGTGGAAAAACGCCGATGATGCGGTTGATGGTTTCGGCGGCGTCGAGTGTATGCAGCGTACTGAAGACCATGTGTCCGGTTTCGGCGGCCAGCAGCGCGGTGGAGATGGTTTCCAGATCGCGCATTTCGCCGACCAGGATCACGTCGGGATCCTGGCGCAGACTGGCGCGCAGAGCGCTGCCAAAGGATGGCGTGTCCACTTCAACCTCGCGCTGATTAACGAAGCCTTTCTTGTCGCGATGGAGAAATTCGATGGGATCTTCAATGGTGATGATGTGTTCGGGGCGCGAGGAGTTGATGCGGTCCACCATGGCGGCAAGAGTGGTGGACTTGCCCGAGCCGGTGACGCCGGTGACCAGCACCAGGCCGCGCGCCTCCTCGCAGATGCGCTCGGTGATGGCGGGAAGGTGGAGTTCCTCGAGAGGAAGAATCTTGGTGGGAATGACGCGCAGAGCGATGCCGACGTTGCCGCGCTGCTGAAAGACGTTGACCCGGAAACGGCCCAAACCGGCGGCACCATAGGCCAAGTCGATTTCGGCAAATTCCTTGAACTTCTGCTTCTGCCGGTTGGACATCATGCTGAAGGCCATGTTGAGCATGTCCTCGCCGGTGATGCGGGGCTGGTCGGCGAGGGGCACCAATTCGCCGTCCACGCGGAGATGGGGATAGTTGCCCACCTTGAGATGAAGATCACTGGCTTTGCGTTCGACGGCTATGCGCAACAGATCATCGATGCTCATCAACTCTATCGCTTCCAAAATGAGAGTAAACCGAAGCTACCACGTTGCCTGAATGGGCGCAATAAACTATGGTCACGAACCATGGTCATGCCTCGGGAGAAAACTCTGCGACGGTTAGGGTTGCCAGGGCGTGTCGGCGCTGCCTCCGTAGATATCCGGCACCTTGCCGCCGAGGGGACGAAGGTAGGTTGCAAGCTGGCCACGGTGGTGGATGGTGTGAATGTGGGCGAAGTTGAGCAGGACGTAGATGGGCAGCTTGGTGCCGAAAAAGTCGGTGGGTTCTAGGAGTTGTTCCCCGGTGAGGGTCAGGAGGCGGTCGAGGTCAGCCTCGAACCCGTCGTTATAGTGGGCAACTATCTCCGCCAGCGCGGCCGGCAGCGGGGGATCGCCTCCGCCTTCGAAGTTGCGCTTGCCCGCCGCGGCGAGAAACCAGCGTTCGCTGGCGGCCAGGTGCCAGGCGAGTTTGCGGGCCGAGCGGGACTTGGGATCGGGACGCCAATCGCCATCATGAAGTTCGGCAAAGACGCGATTGGTGCAGGCATGTTCGTCGCGGATACGCTCCACCATGAAGTCGCGGAAGAGCACGGCAAATTCGGGAGTGGGCTGTGCGGTCATGAATCCTCCTTCGCAAGGCGCGCCAAAAGATTATTCGGGAAGTCGGGTCCAATGCAAGGGCGCGATTGCTGGTGGGAGGATTGCGGGCGGGATTGGAAAGCAATGGCGCGGGCACTGGGCCCGCGCCAGGAACGTGCGGTTGCCGGCTAAACGCCGACTTTCTGGGGCACCGGAACCGGAGTGAGCCAGTGGTAACGGTCGGGTTTGCTGCCGTCAAAAATACTGAAGAGTTCCTTGCGAATCGCCCTGGTAAGGGGACCGACCGAGCCATCGCCAACCGGGATTTTATCGACCGAGCGGATGGGGGTAACTTCGGCGGCGGTTCCGGTGAAAAAGAGTTCGTCGGCGATGTAGAGAAGCTCGCGGGGAATGATCTGCTCAATGACGGGGATGGCCAGGTCCTGGGCGATGCGCAGAACAGAGTCGCGGGTGATGCCGGCCAGGACCGAGTTGCCCAGCGGCGGGGTGATCAGCTTACCATTGCGGGCGAGGAAGACATTCTCGCCGGAACCTTCGCTGACATAACCGTTGGCGTCGAGGGCGATGCCTTCGACGTAGCCGTTGAGGACCGCCTCCATCTTGATGAGCTGGGAATTCATGTAGTTGGCGCCGGCCTTGGCCATGGAAGGCAGGGTGTTGGGCGCAAGGCGGGTCCAGGACGAGACGCAGACATCAACGCCGACGTCTTCCGTGCTGCCCAGGTACTTGCCCCAGGGATAATCGGCAACATAGAACTCGGTGGGCACGCCGATGGGGTTGACGCCGAGTTCGCCATAGCCGCGCACGATGAGCGGTCGGATATAGCAGGGCCAGACGCCGTTGACGGCGACGATCGTAATCATGGCATCGACGATCTGCTGGCACGTGTATTCGACCGGGATGCGATAGATTTTGGCGGAATCCAGCAGGCGCTGCGCATGTTCGTGAGCGCGGAAAATGGCAGGGCCGGTGGGCAGCTCGTAACAGCGGACGCCCTCGAAGACCGAAGAGCCATAATTGACGACGTGCGACATGACGTGAATCGTGGCCTGGTCCCAGTCGATAAGTTTTCCGTTGTGCCAGATTTTTTCAGTAGGTTTTACAGGCATGTTTACGCGCTCCTGGGAAACAGCAACAACTTATTATAAGGCAGCGCGGGCAAATCGCGTTCGCTTGATGATGGCCTTGTGGAAGGGCAATGTTCGTGCACCGTGGCAGAGTTCCGGAAGCGCGGGAATCCGGCGTCTCATGCTTGAACGTGGAAAGCCGCGGAGCCCTTGATCCAGCGCGTTGGCTGGAGACGATCAGGATCGAAGCTACCCCGTGGCAGCACCGCGCGATGCGGCGCTGCCATGGGGCGTTTTGTTTCAGCCGGCTTCGCGGCGCCGGCCCGGCTGGGATGGCGCCGGGTGCGTCCGCTCAAAACGTGCCGGACTCTGCGACTTCCAGTTCCACGGCCTGCTGTTGTTCGAGGGCGTCGATGGCGCTGGAAAGTTCGCAGACGAAGAGCTCGGCGTCGGTTACCAGGCCCAGCGCCTGAAAGGTTCCACGGTCGGCGAGCTTGGTAACAACGGCGGGATTGATATCGACGGCGACGACCTTGACCGATGCCTTCAACATGTTTCCGGTGGCAATGGAATGCAGCATGGTCGCGATCATGATGACCATCTCGACGCCGGCCAAGGCGGTGCGCATGCGCAGTTGGGCTTGCACGGTGTCGGTGATGACGCCGGGCATGGGACCATCATCGCGCACCGAGCCGGCAAGGACTACCTCAACGTCGTTCTGGATGCACTCGTACATGATGCCTTCATGCAGCAGACCGCTCTCGACGGCGCTGCGGAGCGAACCGGCGGAGCGGACGGCGTTGATGGCCGCCATGTGGTTTCGATGTCCGCCCGGGACGGGCTGGCCGTTGTGGAGGGCGACTCCCAGCGAAGTCCCGAACATCACACTCTCGACATCATGAGTAGCAATGGCGTTGCCGCCGAACAAGACCTGGACGTAGCCATCGCGAATGAGCTTGGCGAGTTGAGGGCCGGCGCCGCTGTGGACAATTGCAGGACCAGCAACGATCAGGATCTTGCCGCCATGGGAACGAACCTCGCGCATCTGGCGCGCAATCTCCTCGATGACAAGACGCTTGGGATGCTCCGAGCTGACGTTGCTGCCCATGAAGCTGAAGATCTCGCGCTCCCGCGAACGCTGCGGCGGCAGGATGCGAATGCCATCGTGGCCGACGACGACGAACTCACCCTGGCAGACGGCCGACGAGGGAACCATGCGCGCCTCGGAATAAGCGGGGCTGACGACGATGGCCAGATCCATCTCTGTGTTCTGGACATCGACCCAGTGGCCGTTGAGACGGACCTGGGTGGGCAGATGAGTAGTGGAGTAGAAGTCCGCGGGAAGGATGCCGTTGGCGGGCGCAGGCTTGTACGAGACGTCCGCGCGCGAGGCGAGCACGGCGCCGAACGATTGCAAGGCAAGGAGAATGGCCTCCAACTTGCGTTCGCTTTCGGCATACACCTTGAGACGGGCGAAAGAGACCTCGTCTTTGGCGCGGCCGACTTGAATCTCCTGCACATCGAAAGAGCCGCCCAGGTCCATGATGTTGTCAAAGGCGCGTGGGAGGGTCCAGGAGTCGATAATGTGTCCTTCGAGAGTGACTTCTTCACTAAATGAATTCATGGGTCCTTTATCCTGTCGTGGCTGCCGGAACGTTGGGTACAAGCGGCCGGAAATCGATCGTGTGAGGCGAAATTCCCTGGTGCAAAAGAAAAAGACCCGCGGGCGGTAAGCCTGCGGGTCTGGAGATGAATGCTGTACTACTACAAGTACGGAAGCTCTCTCCACGCGCGCAGGACCGGGACCGGCGGTCGCGGCTGCGGGTTTGAGCTCTGAAGCGTCATATACATTGCATTTTGCGGGAAGTGGACGCGAAAGTCAACCGGGGAATTTGTTGCGGCCGCAACGGCGGCAGGTCCCCGAGCAGGCGGAGCCGGCGGGAGACCTTCTGGCATCGGGCGACGTTATCTTGAGACCCTGGGATTGGGCAGAAAGGTTGGCAAAGGATTGGTCGGGGCGACTGGATTTGAACCAGCGACCCCCTGCGCCCAAGGCAGGTGCGCTACCAGGCTGCGCTACGCCCCGACTGTGCACCCCCGAAAGGCCGCACTCTGAAATCCTAGCACAGGACGGCGTGGTCAGGGGTTCGATGCCTGCGGTCCGGGTGGAGTGGGCGTAGCGCCATCTTGCGAAGCGGATGGCGCGATGAGCTGCGAACTCAGGTTTATAGCGTCGGCCGTGACGGTCAGAAGAGGGTCGGAGAACTTCCATTGGTGGGCGTGCGGATCGGTGCTCCAGGTCTGGAGTTCGATCCCCATTTCGAAGGTGAGGAATAAATCCGAGGTGCGGGGAGCGATACGCAAGCTCTTGACGCGGGTGTTCTGCAGCAACCGGCGCGCTTCGTCCTCTTCGTCGCCCCCCGCAGGCGCCCGGCTGGCGAAGGCGAGGTTTTCGTCGAGGACGATGCGCCAGGGACAGGCGAGGGTAAGCTCAGTGTCGTGCTCGAAGGCGAGACGCCAGAGGTCGCCGGAGGATCTCTCTACGGCGGTGCAAAGCTTGCCGACGAGGTGGTTGGCAATGAGATCGGCGGCGGTGGCTGACATCTTCTTGAACCAGGCGCGCACCGGGTGAGTGTTGAGCCAGTACAGCAGGAAAATCGCCATGAGCAGGCGGAAGAAGATCGGAGGGTGGCTCATGAGGGAGGTCAGACTGGCGTTGCCATCGATGAGGGCGGAAATGTCCTTGGCCGCCACCACAAAAGACCAGACGAGAACGAAGATTCGGCCCCAGTTCTGGCCCCTCCAGTAATGCCAGAGGATGAGCCATTCAATGCCGCCACCAAAGCACACCAGGAGTTGCTCAAGAACTGCGGCAGACGCGAGGGGTCCGCCGGCGAGGTGAAGCAGGCCGTGGATGGAATAATTGGCAACCAGCGCGGCCAGGGCGAGCGCCGTGAGGGCGACACCCGCGGGGCGAGGCGCTGTGCTTGCCGGAGCCGGCTCAGGGATTGGCACAATGCGGAGAGTATCGTTGGCGCGAGGCGATTGTAAAGCTGCCGGGACGATGGGCGCGCGGCCCTGGCGCCGAGTTCCCTGCCTTGATCCGTGGGTCGCGGTTCAGGGAGTCCGGGGCCGCTTTGCGGCGGTGCCCCGGAAACCCCGTCAGAGATGCAGGCGGTGCTGTGATTCCTCGCGCCACTCGAAGTCAGAACCTTCTTAAGAGATTCTGGCGTGCGCCTACTGTGCCGACTCCGGCTCCGGGGTTTCCGGCTTGGGAATGGGTATGAGGCTGCGCACGATGACGTAGAGGATGGGGATCAGGAACAGATTGAGCATTGTGGAGACGATCATGCCACCGCAGACCGTGGTTCCGACGGAGTGGCGGCCGGCGCTGCCGGAACCCGAGGCGAAGACCAGGGGCAAGACTCCGAGGATGAATGCGACCGAGGTCATGAGGATAGGACGGAGGCGGAGCCGGGCGGCCTCGACGGTGGCGGCAAACAGCTCGACGCCATCGCGCTGCAGTTGCTCGGCAAACTCGACGATGAGGATGCCGTTCTTACTGGCCAGGCCGATGAGCATGACGAGTCCGATCTGGCAGTAAACGTCGTTCTGCAGGCCACGCATGGCTTGGGCTCCGAGGGCTCCGAGAATCGCCATGGGCACGGATAGCAGGATGATGAACGGCAGGACGAAGCTCTCATACTGGGCAGAAAGGACAAGGTAAACGACGAGGAGTCCGAGGCCGAAGAGCAGAAAGGCCTGGTTCCCAGCGGTAATTTCCTCCAGAGCCAGTCCAGTCCACTCGAAAGAGTAGCCGACGGGCAGGACTTTGTGGGAGATATCCTCCATGGCGGCCAGGGCCTGTCCGGAGCTGTATCCGGGAGCGGCCGAGCCGTTGATCTCCGCCGAGCGGAAGAGGTTGTAATGGCTGATGATGCTGGGAGCGGCAGCGTCCGTGAGGGTAACGATGTTGGAGAGTGGCACCATGGCGCCGGCGTCAGAGCGGACATAGTACTGGGTGATGTCGGCGGGATTGGCGCGGAATTTCTGATCGGCCTGGACGTAGACGCGGTAGGAACGGTTGTTGAAATCGAAATCGTTGACGTAGGTGGAGCCCATGAAAGTCTGCAGGGCGGCGTTGATCTGGGAAAAGGGAACGCCGAGGCTCTCAGCCTTTTCACGATCGATCTGGACCACGACCTGGGGGGTGCGGGCGGTATAGCTGGAGTAGAGAGACCGGGGTAAGAGTTCCGGGCGCTGGCGGGCGGCGCCAAGGAGTTTCTGCATGGTTGCTTCGAGGTTTTCCGGGGTGCTGAAGCCGGTCTGCTGAAGTTCGTAGGAGAAGCCGCCGAATGAGCTGAGTCCTTCGATGGCCGGTGGGGCGAAAGGGATGACCATGGCCTCAGTGATGGAGCCGAGGGGGCGGCGCAGGGAGTTGATGATGGTTTCCAGCGAGTGCTGCTTGCCCCTGCGCTCGGCGATGGGCTTGAGATTGACAAACATGACGCCGCGGTTGGGAGCAACACCGCTCAAACTGTATCCGGGAACGGCCAGGACTGCGAGCACGTCAGGGTTGCTCATGATAACGGCGCTGGCGCGGGCACTGACTTTGCCGGTGTATTCAAGCGAGGCAGCGTCGGGCGCCTGCACGACCACGATGAAGTATCCCTTGTCTTCGTCGGGGACGAAGCTGGTGGCAACGGATTTGTAAACCCACGCGGTCAAGGCAAGACCAACGAAGAAGACGATCACCACCAGGGTTTTGGCGTTCTCCATGCGGGTGAGCAGGCGACGGTAGCCTTCGGTGAGCGAGGCGATGCCACGGTTCAGGGAGCGGAAAACTGGGTTCGCCTGGCGATCCGTGTGACGCAGCAGGAGCGCGGCCAGCGCCGGCGTAAGCGTGAGCGCGTTGAAGGCCGAGAGGGCAATGGAAAAAGCGATGGTGAGGGCAAACTGCTCGTAGAGACGGCCCGTGGTTCCAGGAAACAGCGAGACCGGCACGAAGACGGCGATGAGGACAATGGAAGTTGCGATCACGGCGCTGGTGACTTCGCTCATGGCGACCGAGGTGGCGCGGCGCGCGTCGTGGATTCCCTCCTCAAGATGGCGCTCGACATTTTCAATGACCACAATAGCGTCATCAACTACAAGGCCGGTGGCGAGGGTGATACCAAAAAGGGTCAACGTGTTGATGGAGAAATTGAAGAGCTTGACGAAAGCGAAGGCGCCGATGAGAGAGACGGGGATCGTGACGGCGGGGATGAGGGTGCTGCGCCAAGTCTGGAGGAAGAAAAAAATGACAACAATTACTATGAGGATGGCTTCGCCGAGGGTAATGAGAACCTCGCGGATGGAGTCGCGGACGGCGGTGGTGACGTTGAAGGCTTCCGCATACCGGAGACCTGGGGGAAACTGTTTGGCGAGCCGGGCCATCTCGATTTGGACGCCCTTCTCCACTTCCAGGGCATTGGCATTGGAAAGCTGCATGATGCCGATACCGATGCAGGGATACCCGTTCAGGGTGAGATCAGCAGCGTAGCTTTCCGCTCCCAGTTCGGCGCGTCCGACATCGCGAAGCTGGATGATGGATCCATCCTTGGAGTGCTTGACAACGATGCGCTCGAAATCGGCCGGAGCCGTGAGGCGTCCGGAGGCGCGCACACTGAGGGTGTAGAGCTGTCCGGCGGCGATTGGAGCCTGGCCGATGGAGCCGGCTGCGACCTGGACGTTCTGTTCGGCCAGCGCGCTGGTGACGTCCTCGGCAGTGAGGCCGCGCTTGGCGAGCCGGACGGGATCGAGCCAGAGGCGCATGGCATACTTGCGCTCGCCCCAGATTTCAACGTCACCGACACCGGCGACGCGCTTCAGCGAGTCGCGCACATAGACGTCAAGATAATTGGAGATGAAGAGCGGATCGTAACGATTGTCCGGGGAGTAGACGCCATAGCCGAGGACGAAAGAACCGGAGTTCTTGTTGATAGTGACGCCGGTCTGCTGGACGGTGGCGGGCAGGCGTCCCTGGGCGGTGGAGGCGCGATTCTGGACATCGACGGCGGCGATATCCAGATCGCGGTTGAGCCTGAAGGTGGCGGTGATGGACGACGAGCCGTCATTGCCGCTGTTGGAGGTGATGTAACGCATGCCTTCGGCGCCGTTGATGGCCTGTTCCAGCAGCGTAGTGACACCGCTTTCCACGGCCTGGGCGTTGGCGCCCGTGTAGTAGGCGCTGACCGTGACCTGGGGCGGAGCCAGCACCGGAAACTGGGCGATGGACAGAGTGGGAATGGAGATGGCGCCGGCGAGAATGATGAGCAGCGAGCAGACGATGGCAAAAACCGGGCGGCGAATAAAAAAATCGACGAACAAAGTTTTCCTCCGCGGAGCTTTGCGGCCTGCAACGGGCCAAAAGGATGGCCCGCCGGCCGCTGACGCCGGTTAAGCCTGGGGAACGACGGGCATGCCATCGACCAGGTTCTGGGTTCCACCGACGATGACGGTATCCCCGGAGTTGAGGCCCTCTTCGATAACGTAACTGTTGCCAATCAGAGCGCCTAGTTTGACCGGCTTCTGCAGGGCGGCAGCGCCAGTGGGTCCATGCACGACGAGGAAGACAAAAGACTGGGCTCCGAGGCGAGACAGGGCAGTGACGGGAATCATCGGCTTGCTGAGCTGCTTCCAGATGACGCGGGCGTGCACCAGTTGATCGTTGCGGAAGCGGCGGTCTGGGTTGGGAACGGGCGCCTTGATGAGCAAAAGCTGATTGGCGGTATCGACCCGGGGCGATACAAAGTTTACCTGGGTGGTGACATCGGTCGTACCGTCCGGCTTGAGCAGCTCGACCTGGGTTCCGTTGTGCACGTCGGAGGAGCGCTCGGCGGGCACGTTGACATAAGCCTCGAGCTCGCCCCCGCGATCCAGCGTAGTGAGGGTGGTGGAATTGGTGACGCGATCCCCGACGCGGACGGGAATGTCTCCGATGACACCTCCGGCAGGGGCGCGAACGGTGAAGTAGCGCAACTGGACCCGCTGCTGGTTGATGAAAGCTTCGGTGGCATCGACGTTGGCCTTGGAGGCGTCATGGGCGCTGATGACGCTGTCGTAATCGTTGCGGCTGATGACGCCGGCCTCGAAGAGCTTCTTGTAGCGCTGGAGGCGCGCCTGATCGTAGGTCAGGGTCGCCTGCTGCGACTGCCGGGTTGCCTCCTGCTGATTGACGTTGGCCTGTTGGCGGCGCGGGTCGATCTCCATGAGGGCCTGGCCGGGTTCGACCACGGCGCCGGAGACGACAAAAATCTTTGTGATCTGACCCTCGACCTCGGGTTCCAGGACAGCGGCCGTGCGCGATTGCAAGGTGGCGAGGAACTCGGAGGAGTCGCCTACCTGCTGCAGTTCGACCTTCTCCACCTTGACGGGAAAGGCAGGTATGCCTCCACCGGCCTGGACGGGCTTTTTACAGGAGACCGAGAGGCAAAACAGGAACGTAAGGATGACGGAAAGGAATAGACGTTGGCGAATCATGAATCTCCGGCAGATAAAAAACCATGCGCGTGTCAACCGATGGCGCGCTCGATGAAAGATTGAACCGCCCAAGGATAACAGAGATCAGGAGATATATTATATCTATCGATTTAAGATTTAAAGAGGCGGCTGCGAGTTAGTCACCCTGCGCCGGGATGGCGGAGGACGTGCAGGAGAAGACGCGTCAGTCAGCCGATTCCGGGGATGGAATCCCAGACCGCATGGGAAGGGTTTCGGCTGCCGGGATGGCCCGATGGCAAGTTTGTCATCGGGTAAACGGGGAGGAACCCATGTGGGTGGGCGGATTGCATTACAAACCTGAAACACATATGAAATACCGGGCGAGCAGGACAGGATTGCGATGAGCAGGCTTGGGATGCGGCTGGTTTATTCGGAAAAAGCGAGATTGCCGATTGGCGAACATGTCTTCCACGCGGACAAATACCGTGCGATGCGGGAACGCTTGCTGGCGCTGGGAGCCTTCACGGAGAGCGACTTCGTCGTGGCTCCGCCATGCCGGGACGAAGACGCGTTGCTGGTCCACACCAGGCTTTGGGTGGACAAACTGAAACGGGGAACGCTGAGCACGCGCGAGGAACTGGAGCTGGAAGTACCGTACAGCAAAGAGCTGGTGGAGGCGTTCTGGCATGTGACCGGGGGATCGATTGTGGCAGCCGAACTGGCGCTGCGCAATGAATGCTGCGTCCACATCGGCGGCGGCTTTCATCATGCGTTTGCGGATCACGGGGAAGGGTTCTGCCTGATCAACGACGTGGCCGTTGCCATCCGCTGCATGCAGCGCGACGGCCAGATTGCACGCGCCATGGTGCTGGACTGCGACGTGCACCAGGGCAACGGAACGGCAGCGATCTTCGGCAACGGCGATCCGGAACCGTTTCCGCAAGCTTCGTGGACGGCCTCGCTGCTGGCTCCCAAGCGGGCGGCGCACGTCAAGACCAGCGCGGCGCGCGACGTCTTCACGGTTTCGCTGCACCAGGAGAGTAACTATCCGTATTGGAAGCCGGCCTCATCCATCGACGTGAATCTGGCGGACGGCACCACCGACGCCGAATACCTGGAGTGGCTGGATACGGCGCTAAAAGGCGCCAGAGAGCGCTTTGAGCCGGAACTGATCTGCTACATCGCCGGCGCCGACCCCTACCAGTACGATGAGTTGGGCGGACTGGCATTGACCATTGAGGGACTGAAGCAGCGCGACCTGGCGGTATTCAACTTTGCCCGCGAGCACGGCTTCCCGATCATGACCACCCTGGCCGGTGGCTACGCGCAGAACGCCCAGGACACGGTGACGATCCACACCAATACGGCGCTGGCGGCCAAAGAAGTTTTCGGCTAGGGAATCGGGCGGGTTGCCGGCCCAGGGAACCGAGGTGCCGGCACGGGACGACCATTGAAAATTAGCGAGAATTCACCTTGGGGCGGCTGCCCCGTTCTGCTATAGTTGCGCGGCTGGTTGAGAGACCTGCAAAATCACGACTTCGGAAGGGGTAGCCATGCAAAGAGTCTCCCGCGAACTTGAGCGGCTATTCACAGTGACCGCACTGATGACCGAGCCGGTGATCGCCTGCGATAGCTGCGGGCAGATGGTGTACGCCAATTTTGCCGCGAAGACGCTGTTCGGCGAGATTGACATGGATAAGAACAGCATGGACGATTGCCCGGAGGCGCTGGGCCTTTTCGACTCGCATGGCGAACGCATGCTGGAGCCGGAGGAAATGCCGCTGACCCAGGCGGCCTACGAGGGCAAGGTGGTGCGGGTCAATCTGCTGGTGCGGCAGGAAGAGGCATCGTCGCCGGTGGAAGCGACGGCGTTTCCGGTGCTGGACCACAAGGGCCGGCAGGTTGGAGCCATGATGGTATGCCGCAGCCTGGGAGCTTTCCCGGAGCTGGGACGCGCAATCCCGCTGGCGTGATATTCTGAGGCCTCGCGGGTTTGCCCGCTGAGAACGCGGCAAAGGCTTGGCGACGGGTACGGCCGAAAGATGGCCCTCCGGCCGCTGACGCCCGGCAATTCAAGAAAACTTCACAGATGGACCGCCTTGCGCGGCTCCCCGGACTTATCCGATGTTCGAGAATCTAACAGACAAACTGCAGCGTGCATTTAAGAACCTTCGCGGCCAGGGCACCCTGACCGAGGAGAACATGGACGAAGCTTTGAAAGAAATCCGCCTTGCCCTGCTGGAGGCGGACGTCAACTTCAAGGTCGTCAAGGAACTGATCGAGCACATCCGGGCGAAGGCGATTGGCGTGGAAGTGCTGACCTCGCTGTCTCCCGCCGAGATGGTGATCAAGGTGGTGCGCGACGAGTTGATTGAGACCCTGGGGCGCGACACGGCTAAGTTCAAGTTCGCCTCGCAGCCGCCGACCGTGGTGCTGATGGCGGGCCTGCAAGGTTCCGGCAAGACCACGACCTCGGGCAAGCTGGCGGGCTGGTTCAAGAAAACCGGACACCGCCCGATGCTGGTTTCCGTGGACGTTTACCGGCCGGCGGCGCGGGAGCAGTTGAAGGTTGTGGCCAAGGCGGTGGGCGCGCACCTGTACGAAGGTTCGGGGGTCGAAAGCAACACCGAAAGCGTGGTGCGGTTGGCCAAGGAAGCGCGGCGCGATGCGGTCATCAACGGCTGCGACGTGCTGATTGTGGACACCGCCGGACGGCTGCACATCGACGAGCAGTTGATGGAGGAGATGCAGTCGCTGAAGCAGTTGCTGACGCCGCAGGAAGTGCTGTTTGTGGCCGACGCCATGACCGGGCAGGACGCGGTGAATTCGGCCAAGGAATTCCACGACAAGCTGACCCTGACCGGCGTGGTGCTTACCAAAATGGACGGCGATGCGCGCGGCGGCGCGGCCCTGTCGATCCGCTCCGTGACCGGACAGCCGATCAAGTTCCTCGGCGTGGGCGAAAAGTACGACGCCATAGAGCCCTTCCATCCCGACCGCGTCGTGGGCCGCATCCTGGGCATGGGCGATATGCTTTCGCTGATTGAAAAGGCGGAAGAAAAGATCGACAAGAAGAAGTCCGAGGAGTTTGCCAGGAAGGCGTTGAGCAGCGACGGCTTCTCCCTAGGTGATTTCCGCGAGCAGTTGCGGCAGGTGAAGAAGATGGGCTCGTTGCAGTCGATTCTTGGCATGCTGCCCAAAGTGGGGCCGTTTGCGCAGATGCACAAGTCGGGCAACAAGGTGGACGAGAAACAATTGACGCGGGTGGAGGCCATCATCAACTCGATGACGCCCTACGAGCGCGACCATCACGAGGTCATCAACGGCTCGCGGCGCAAGCGGATTGCGCGCGGCTCCGGAACAAGCGTTCCGGAGGTGAACAACCTGCTGCGGCAGTACGCGCAGATGCGCAAGATGTTCAAGTCGATGGGCAAACCGAGCTTTGCCAAGCGCTTGGCAGGGATGAAGATGCCGGGGATGTAGAGCAAGGTTTCAAGGTTTCAAGGTTTCAAGGTTTCAAGGTTTCAAAAGCAAGCGCAATAGCATGAGCACGGAATGATCCGCACGCCCCGGAGGAATTCAGGGCGTTTCTTATTGCGCTGACGTCCTGAACGATCGCCGCCCCGGGACAGTTGGATACTTGGCCTGTTTTCATCCACTATTCTCGAATCTTCCTCTGCATGCGGTTTGAAAGGTGCTTGGTCAACATGCAGTGGCACTACCACACTCGCTGCGCAGCTTCATAAGAATCGCTATTGTCCTGCCTGCGTTCTTCTTAATCACAACGTCGTTTGATCGCTCGCGCATTTCCCTGATATAGCGGACGGCGCGATCGAGAGTAGTAGTCCGTTCACCCATCGGCCCGTCAATCCTCCACTTCCAACCGTCGAACACAAGGTGGAAGATATCTATCAGTCCGATGACATCTCTATCTCTCGTCGCAGGTTTATATCGCAGCTTGGAATCGATGCTGCCAAAAGAATCCGTCCACTTCGTCTGCACCTCGGCTTGGTTCTCTTTCCTCCACGTCTCCCCCAGGGTGCCTCCCGTACTTCTCAGAACAACAATTCCGTTGGCGGGGTACGGCTTCGATTGGCCAAACAGCGTCGCCGCCCGTTTCCAGCCTTCAGGTGTCAGGAGCGAGCCATCCGCGATAAACTGTTCGTACTGCACGACCACCAACGAGGTAACTTTTCCATCGTGCTCAGGATGATGTTGAGCAACTGCCGCTCCCATTAGCAACAGAAGCAGGAATGAGACTGTCCGACTGGTACAGACCCGTAAATCCATTTGAGAGGTTCTGCTCATGCGAAAGAGGATACGCTGAATTGCATCCTGCGCTCCACATTACGTTCGGTTCCAACCGACCTCTTCACAGCCCTGTTCCGGGCGACGGAAGGTATATTCCGACTAATTGTGAGGGAAACATCGCCATGTATCCAAATAATCGCCATACACGGTAGCCCCGCACTGCTCTATAGCTCCCGGATACCCGCAAACAGGTCGGTCTCCATTGCCATGGCCGTGACTTCCGCGGTGGCGGCCAGGTGAAACAGTTCGTCCTCGCCAGCCTGCTGCTGGGCATGCTCAAAGATGGGTTGCAAGGGCCTCTGCGAAGTGTGTTTGGCGAACGCCTCGTTCTTGCGCTGGATGTAGGGGCCGACAGCGATGCGCGCGGTTACCGGTGACAGCGAGACGGCCGGGCGCTCCTTCAAGGAGAATTCGGCCGTGACGTAATAGAGCTTCCTGGGCTGCCACGGGGTGAGGCCCTGCTCAAGCTGGTCTGGGTAGCGGCCGGGGCGGGCGGACCACTGGAAGGCGGCGGCGGTGAACAGTCCGGCCATGCCGTGGTCGGGATGGGCGGTGACGAAGCCATCGGCTCCAAAGCTGACGACGACGTGAGGACGCAGGCTTCGGATGGCATGGACAACCTCGCCGGTAACGGCAAAAAAGTCCGCGCGGTCCAGGGCGCCGTCGCCGTAGTCCAGCACCCGGCAGTGGGCGACGCCAAGGTGATGGCAGGAATCGGCAAATTCCGTGCGGCGCACGGCCTTGAGCGATTGATCCTCAACCACGCCACCGCGGTTGGCGGCGCGCTCTCCGGCCGTTAGGCAAAGGACGGAACACTCGACGCCAGCTTCTGAATACTTGGCCAGAACTCCACCGAAGCATCCCGCTTCATCATCGGGATGCGCAACCACACAGAGCAGCTTCAGCATGAGATTTCCTCGAACATAAAATCCAGTTTCCGCTGCCGTCCCTCGCTGGCGGCGGCCACCGGCGCGTAGCTCAGGCGATGCAGCGGCGAGGGTCCGTGCTGGCGCAGGGCGAGCTTGTGGCGCGGGGTGGCATATCCCTTGTTGTTGGCAAGGTCATAGTGGGGATAGATGGGGTCCCAGGCGCGCAGGATGGCGTCGCGGTGCACCTTGGCGAGGATGGATGCGGCGGCAATGGAAGCCGAGAGCGCATCGCCATGGATGATTTTCTGCTGCGCGCAGTTGATATCCAAAGTGGCGGCATCGACCAGGACAAAGTCGGGGCGAGGTTGGAGGCGCTCAACCGCCAGCTTCATGACCAGCAGGCTGGCCTGGTAGATGTTGATGCGGTCGATGATGGCGGCGTCGACTTCGGCGACGGCCCAGGCAATGGCGCGCCGCCGGATGCGCAGGGCAAGTTCCTCGCGAGTTTCTTCCGGCAGCAGCTTGGAGTCGCGTAATCCGCGGATGCGATCGGCGGGATTAAGAATGCAGGCGGCAGCCACCACACACCCAAACAGCGCTCCGCGTCCGACCTCATCGACGCCCGCGACCAGGCAGGCGCCACTCCGCCAGGCCGCTTTTTCAAAGCTCGTGGTGCATTTGAGGCTCTTGAGCAGACGCAACTTGGCAGCCGCAGCGGAGAGCGCTGGGCGGGAGCCGTCGAGCAGTTGGTTGTGCGCGGACCGAGACACGTCGCTGTAAGATTCGCACCGCAAGCAAAGCGAATGCAAGTGGCTGGAGCCAAGCGGCGCGGCCCGGCAAAATCCCGCAGCGCATTTCCCGCTTCAGGATTCAGCCAGATAAAGACAGCCCGGGAAAACGAGCAGGCACAGCGGCGAATTGACCCGGGTGTCCCCCAATTCGCAAATGGCGTGCCACACCCACGCTTGAAAGAACCTGCCCAGCGGAAATCGCCCACGGCGCGCAGCGCGGAGACTGCAGCCAGGCCGCGAACCGTTTACGGCTTGCTGTCAACGGCGTGCCGGATGGGCTCGGTGACGGTTGCGGTCCGATCCAGCTTGTCCCAGGAGAAGTGCTGGCCATCGATGGCGCGCCGCAAGGTCTTGAGGAGCACGAGGGAGAACAACTGGCGGTAGGCGAAGCGCTGCAGCCAGACGTGTCCGAGCAGCCACCAGTCGCGGCGATCGCGTCCGTGGCGGCGTTCCAGCGAGAAGGCGATGACGGAGGCGATGAAGTCGATGACCAGGAACATGAGGAAGAACAGCACAAGTTGGTCAAAGCTGGCCGGGTCGGCGGTCTCGGGATGGAAGTGCTTGTCCCAGATGAGGTATTTGAGGCAGCCAAACACGAACATGATGTCGATGAAGGGCGAGACCAGGGGCAGCAAAATCTGGAAGATGACGATGTTGGGCAGGGCGACAAAGCCAAGGGCGCCTTTGCGGGCGAATGCGGAGCGATGCTTCCAGACCGCCTGCAGGATTCCGAACGACCAGCGGAAGCGCTGACGCATCAGTCCGTTGGCGGTGGTTGGCGCCTCGGTGTAAGCCAGGGACCGGTCCTCGTACTCCACCTTGTAGCCGTTCTGCAGCAGGGCCATGGTGAGGTCGGCGTCTTCGGCGACCGTGTCTGTCTTGTAGCCTCCCGCCTGGCGCACGGCCTCGGTTCGCCAGGCGCCAATTGCGCCGGGAACGACGCAGACGGCGCTGAAGACGTTGAGGGCGCGACGGTCAAAATTCTGGCTGGTGATGTATTCGAGGGCCTGCCATCGGGTCCAGAGGTTGACACGATTGCCGACCTTGGCATTTCCAGCCATGGCCCCAATCCGGGCATCCTGGAAGTGAGGGACGAGATAGGCGATGGCGTCGTTGGCGATGATGGTGTCGGCGTCAATGCCGACGAAGATTTCCTCGGTGACAAACTGCAAGCCGTAATTGAGCGCCTTGGCCTTGCCGCCGTTCTCCTGGCGCAGGACGGTGACGCGGCCAAGGGCAATTTCGTCGGCAAACCGGGAGCGTGCGACCTCGCAGGTGCGATCCGTGGAGCCGTCATCGATGACCACAACGCGCAGGTTGGGATAGGTGGAGCAGAGGACGCTCTGAATAGTCCGGGTGATGACCTTCTCCTCGTTGAAGGCGGGAACCAGGACGGCGACGGCGGGTTGGAAGGTGGAGGTGTCCGTGGCCTTGTCCGTGGCATGGCGGCGCAAACGGTCAAAGATGGCGGCGGCGCCGACGCAGATCAGGCGGCCGCTCATGAGAACGTCGCCTACGAAGAAGACGAAGACGATGAAGGCGTTAACGGCTCCGAAGATGAGGAAGCCGGCCGAATCGACCGTGGCCCAGATGCGCTCATTGGTCGAGATGGGGGCCATGACGTCGGCGTAGCTCTTGCCCAGCAACTCGTGTACGGAGACGATCGAATAGCCGCGCGCACGCAACCCTTCGATGATCATGGGGAGGGCTTTGACGGTGTTGCCGCGGTAGCCGCCGCCATCGTGCAGCAGGATGATGGAGCCGCGCCCGAGCTGGCCCAGTACGGACTGGGTAATCTGCTCGGGCGTAGGACGCGGGTCATCGCGCCAGTCATCGGGATCGATCTTATCGCCCACGGTGATATAGCCCATGCTCTGCGTGAGTTCGAGGGGACGGACCTCATCGGCAGTGTCGGGCTCCTGGTCCACGTCATACGGGGGACGAAAGAGCGCGGGCTTGATGCCGAGCTTGGCCGCCAGCAGGCGCTCGGTGAGGTTCAGCTCGACGCGCAGGTATTGCGCACTGATGATGCTGATATCGGGATGGGTGAAGGTGTGATTGCCAATCTCATGGCCTTCGCGAAAAACGCGTTTCAGCAGCGATGGATATCGTTCCGCCTCGAGGCCGATGGTGAAGAACACCGCTTTGACGTTGTAGCGCTTGAGAATGTCGAGAATCTTCGGCGTCCACTGCGGGTCTGGGCCATCATCGAAACTGATGACGACCTCTTTGGCGGACCCGCCATAAGCCTCGAGGCGGTAGGGGCTGGGCAGATCCTGGAAAATTTCGTCGGTGATCAGCCCGGTGGCGTCGAGGGTGAGGTTGCGGGTGCCAGCCGAGGGCTTGCTCTCGATGCGCAGGATATCGCCCTCGCCTTCGATGTCCACGTCCTGGCCGGGATCGACCACCTCGAGTTTGTCCGGCGCGTCGGTGTCGCGGGGTGAATCCCACACCTTCCAGAGGGAGCGGTCCTCGGAGCCGAGCCGCCAGAGGGCAAAAGTCGAGAGTCCAAGCGAACGCGCCGCCCGCATCTGGTTGAGCGCGGTGACGGCGTCCAGATACCAGACATCATGGCGGTTGTTGGCGCCATCCAGATAGGTGAAGTGGGGGTTCAGCATGTCGGAGTCAAAGTCGATGTCGGTCTCGGAATCACGCGCCTCCAGCCAAGCCTCCTGCACGCTGACGTTGTGCACGCCGGCCATGCCCGGTTTTCCCTTGGCGGCGGTCGTCCAGTCGTATCCGTAGTTACCAATAGCGCAGATGACCTTCTCCCGCGGAATTCGCCGCAAGGCCGCGACCAGATTCTGGGTGAACCAGTCCTGGCTGGCAATGGGGCCCGGCGGGCCTCCGGGATAGTGCTGGTCGTAGTTCATCAGGATGAGCCCATCGGCCAGCTTGGACAGGTAGGCGTAATTGTAGTCCGGGTTATTGGCGGGCACGCTGAGGTAAAGCTTTTGATTGCGCTGATGGAGGCTGGAAGAGAGCTCGGCAATCAGGGCGCGGTATCCGGGCTGGGCTTCTAGAGGGATCGCCTCGATATCTACGGTGAGGCCCCTGTAGTTGTCGCTGGCAAGGAAAGCATTTAGCTGCTGGAGGAAGCGATCGCGCCCATCCTTCGAGTCGAGCATCTTGGCGATGTCGCCGCGCCATTCGTTGGCGATGGGATCGAAGTTATTGACCATCGGCAGGACGTCAACCTGGGCGTTGCTGCTCTTGATCAGGGACATGAGCTTGGGATCGATCTGGGCGACATGGCCGTTTCCGATGACATTGAACAGGGCGTTGTTCTCATCCACGGCTTGCAGATTTCCATCGGCTCCCAGGACGTGCAGCCACTCGGGAAAGACGAAATCGATCTGGTGAATGTACTCGCGCAGTTCGCTGTAGCTGGCCGCGTCCCAGGTCACATAGAATGCGCCGCGAATCCCTTCGCCCGAGTTCAAGACGACTTCGGAAGCCGGGATTCGCGTCTTGCGGTGGGTGCTTTTTCGCTGCGGCTTCTTGTGCTCATTGAGCTTGAGGGCGCGATAGTTCTTCTTCTGTTCAGCCAGCAGCACGGCGGGAATGCTGGTCTTGCGCACGATGGTGATGACAAAAAAGACGATGAGCAGGCTCAGGACGACCACCGCAACGTCAGTCGTCTGGCGAATCCGCTTCCAGCGGCGCCGCTCAGGATCGAAAAATATAGGCTTGGACATTCTTTAATTGCCGTCGCTCTTATCGTATGGCCCGCATTCGCCGCCGTCAATGAAGCCGCCGCGACCGCGAGGTTGGCCTCCACTCCGCCGTGCGTCATCTGTTATATTCGGTCGTGCTCACCTTGCTGCGCAGACATCCCTGGTGGTCTGCCGCCACAACCATGGCGGCCGTGCTGCTGCGTCTGTTTTTCGTCTTAAAGCTGCCGGTGATCGCCGGCGACTCGCTGGTGTACGGCGACATTGCCAAGTGCCTGATCAACAACCATATGTTCGGCATGGAGAAGGCTTCCGGATGGGAGCCGACTCTGATCCGCCTGCCGGGGTATCCGTTCTTTCTCGCCTTCACGTTCTTGATCTGGGGACAGGACCACTACATTGGCGCCATGCTGGTGCAGCTTGTCTTTGACGTGCTGACCTGCTTTCTGGTGGCTGACATCACGCGACGGGTTGTAAACGATCGGGCGGCGCAAACCGCTTTCCTGCTGGCGGCTTTCTGCCCGTTTCTGATCAACTACGTGGCTACGCCGCTGAGCGAGTGTCTGGAAATTTTCTGCATTGCGGCCGCCACCGATTGCGCGGTGATTGCCCTGGATGCGCGGCTCCCGCGCTGGTGGACGCTGTGCGGCGTGGCATGCGCAGGAGCGATCCTGTTGCGTCCGGATGGGGGACTGATCCTGATCTCGATCGGCCTTGCCCTGTTGCTGCGCGGGTTGGGCGAGCCCGGACGGCGGCGCGAGTTATTTACCGCCACCCTGCTGCTGGGCGTTGTCTCGCTCTCCCCGTTGGTGCCATGGACGATTCGCAACTGGAGGGTGATGCACGTCTTCCAGCCGCTGGTGACCACCCACGCCAGCGATCCGGGCGAGTACCTGCCCATGGGCTGGGAACGCTGGTTCAAGAGCTGGCTGATCGACTATGCCAGCGTCGAGGACGTGGGCTTCCGCGTTCCCGGCGACACCATCGACGTAGGCGACATTCCCGACCGCGCCTACAACTCCGAGGCCGAACGGGCGCTGGTGCACCGCCTGCTGGACGAATACAACCGCGACCACCAGATGACGCCGGAGCTGGACCGGCAGTTTGCGGCGCTGGCCGCCGAGAACGTGCGCCAGCATCCGCTGCGCTATTACCTGCTGCTGCCGGTGGCCCGCATGCTGGACATGTGGTTCCGGCCCCGCAGCGAGATGATGCCGCTGGACACGCACTTCTGGGAAATGGAAGAGGATCCGCACGACTCCTGCTGCGGCATTGCGCTGGGATTGCTGAACCTGGCCTACGTGGCGGCCGCCGTAGCCGGTGCATGGCTGATGCGCGGCCGCATCCGCTACCTGGGATTGCTGCTCGCCTATCCCATCCTGCGCTCGCTGTTCCTGGCAACCACCGGCGCGGCGGAGGACCGCTACACCCTGGAGTGCTTCCCGTTTGTCTTTGTTCTGGCCGCTGCCCTGCTGATCTGGTGGCAAGGGCGCAACCCAGGCGCAGACACGAGTCCATTCATGGATACGCCCCCTGCAGCCAAGGCCGGAGGCTGAGCCGCGGATTGGAAGATTTCCTAGCAGGCTGCTGAAAAACCTACCTTGCTGATCGAATCTGCCTTTGCCGGGCCCTTCCGGCGGGCGAGACTCTGGTTTTCGACCTCGGTTGGCTGGTTGCGAGGTTCATTTCGCGGCCAGCAGAGACACTACGGCCTTGGGTCTTACGC
>Ga0326727_10005137_pt1 | contig 37916 bp, 38 predicted proteins | sample MB2enrmetagenome_FD_207643 | JGI IMG/M metagenome (GOLD analysis project Ga0326727, IMG submission 207643) | Lab enriched peat soil microbial communities from McLean, Ithaca, NY, United States - MB29MY | ecosystem: Environmental > Terrestrial > Soil > Wetlands > Peat | place: USA: New York... | reverse complement strand
AAGCTGGGTGAACGCGATAGCGAACATTGGGACCTCAGAACTGAGATCTACTCGTCACATGTTGAGTTTGAGTTGGAGGGCATCGGACTTGGGTTCGGGGGCGATGGTTTCGACGCGGACACGGGCGATGCGCAGGCCAGCCATCTCCTCGACGACGTAGCGGCGGCCGGCATGGACGACGCTCTCGCCGGGGATGGGCAGGTGGCCGAGCTGGGCGAGGATAAAGCCGGCGAGGGTTTCGACGCCAGCCTCGCGGGGGAAGCTCCAGCCGAGCTGGGTGCCGAGATCGCGCAGGGTGGTCGAGCCATCGAGCGCCATGACGCCCTCGGTATTGAAGGCGGAGGCCTTGGCGGCGATGTCGAACTCGTCTTCGAGCTCGCCGACGACCTGTTCGAGCACATCTTCGGCGGTGACGATGCCGACGGTCGAGCCGAACTCGTCGACCACCACGGCGATCTGGCGGCGGCGATTCTGAAATTCCTGGAGCAACTCTACGGCAAGCTTGGTCTCGGGTACGACGAAGACATCGCGCATGACCTGGCGCAGGGTGAGCGAGGGAGTGACCGCGCCCCCGAGGCCCAGGGTGACGGCGCGGAAGTGCATGATGCGGGAGACGTCCTTGGAGTAGACCACGCCGATGATGCGGTCGGGATCGGCGGGAGTGTCGGGCCGGACCTCGTAGACGGGAACGCGGGAGTGCTGTTCCTCGACGATGCGGGCGCTGGCGCGTTCGATGGGCATATCGGCGGGGAGGGAGAAGATCTTGCCGCGCGGAGTCATGATCTCGCGCACGGTGACGTGGTTCAGCTCGATGGCGCGATGGATGATCTCTTCCTGGAAGGCGGGCAGCAGGCCCATGCGACGGGTCGCAGTGGCGATCAGCTTGAGCTCCTCGGGTGAGTGGACGGAGCCCTCGCCATGCAGCGGGGCGTGGAAGAGGCGCAGCACGCGTGCGGCCGACCGGTTCATCAGGCGGACGGCGGGGCGGGTCATGCGGATGAAAACATCCATGGGGCCGGCAACGGCGAGGGCAATGCGCTCGGCGCGCTGCAGGGCGAGAGCCTTGGGGACGAGCTCGCCTAAAAGAAGCTCAAAGTAAGTGATGGCCGCGAAGGCGAGGATGACAGCGAAGCCGTTTGCGTAAAGAACGATGTGCGCGACAATGTGCGCGGGCAGGATTGGGAACACCTTGGAGGCGAGATCGAGCAGCATCTGGGCGACCGCAGGCTCACCCAGCCAGCCCAGGGCCAGCGCGGCGAGGGTGACGCCGAACTGCACCGCAGGCAGGAACTCGTCGATGTTGTGCTTCAGATGCAGCGCGGTGCGCGCGCCGGGGCGTTCGAGCGCGACCAGTTGCTCCATGCGCGTCTCGCGCACGCTGATGAGGGCGAACTCCGCGGCCACGAAGAAGCTGTTGGCCAGGATGAAGAAGGCCACCATGACCGCGCGGAAGAGCATCATTTCCAGCATTCCGTGCTGAGGATAGCATTTGGAAGCTCTTTGCAGGTTTGGGGACGCTGCTGGTATGGCACCGAAACACTATGTGCTATGCGGGGTATCGGTTGTCACACTTTAGAAAGTGCCACAATCGCCCCTCCCGCCGCCGATGGAACCGTTAGCTTTCTCCTGTGACCAAGGAGACCGCAATGCGTGGAACCAAATCGTGGCTTTTGATCCTCTGCGTGCTAACCCTTTCCACAATGCCTGCCCAATCGCAGGATTGGAGCAAACTCGCCCGCCTCAAACACGGCACACTCATCCAGGTGCATCGCGTCGGGGCCCCGCTCGGCATCGACGATCGCTGCCGTCTCGATACCGTCGATCCCTCCACCTTGAGCTGCATCTGGGAGGGCGACGGCATCACGCGCATCGTCTATCCCGCAGACCGAATCGCCACGGTCTACCGCGTGCTCAGCCCTGCACCGAGCAAAGCCGACTGGATCGGCTTGGTAGCAGGTGTGGTTGGGCTCGTGGGCCTCGCAAGCGGGAATGCAGGACTCTTTCTGATCGGCGTGGTCGGCGAAGTCGCCGCTTTCGGCGCCTGGGCGGCTCATGGTTTGACCGCGATCGGTCAGCCCTCGCAGAAGCGCCTGAAAGTGGTCTATCGCCTCTGACTGGAAGCCACGAGCTTGTGGCACCTGAAATGCAGCAAAGACTCTCCGCCAGGTTCGCTGTGCCGGACGTCTCTTGCGTTCGGGGCGTTACGCGAGCAGCTTGACGATGGATTTGTCGATGGTGTCCTTGGGGACGTAGCCGACGATCTGCTCGGCGACCTTGCCGCCCTTGAAGAGCAACAGCGCGGGAATGCCGCGAATGCCGTAGCGCATGGGCGTGGCGGTGTTGGCGTCCACGTCCATCTTCATCACCTTCAACTTGCCGTTGTAGTGTGAGGCGACTTCGTCGACGATGGGTGCAAGCGCGCGGCACGGGCCACACCACGCGGCCCAAAAATCTACCAGCACGGGTGTTTCGGACTGCAATACTTCCTTCTCAAACTCGGCATCGTTAACCGCCGTTACGAACTGTCCTGCCATCTCATGCTCCTCCCGCTACTCTGCCAGAGGGCAAGTAGACGTCTCATCCATAATAGATGCGCGATGATGGAGAGCGGTGCAAATCGGGGATCGGTGCGTGGGGTGGCAAACAGAGTAACGCCCGCTGCCCGGCTTTTGACGGGTCAGCGGGCGGCGTAGCAGCCCTCCCCAGAACTGCACACGCGGACATCTTATGAAATGGCTACAGGCAATGTAAAGTGAATTCCTACGTGACTAAAGTAACCTGACCCGCCCCGCATCCCATTTATCCAGACTATTTTAGTCTGATTTAGTGAGGTTCCACGCGAAGGGATTGCGACGCGCCGCGGTCGATGCCGGTTTCAATGATCTCCAGCGAGGGGTCCTCGGCTTCGCGGCGGATGCGATTGACGATCTCGGGTATTGAGGCGTCCGGCTCGACCACCAGCAGCACGGCTGGGCCGGCCCCGCTGAGGGCGACGCCAAGCACGCCCAATTCGCCGGCGAGCGGCAGCAGAGGGGGCAGCAGCGGGCAGGCTTCCATGCGGTAGGGCTGGTGCAGGCGGTCCTGCATGGCTACGCGCAGCAGGTCGCCACGGCCCAGCGCGAAGGCCGCCACCAGAAGCGACGTGCGCTGGACGTTGCTGACCACATCGGTGCGGGAGTATTGGGCGGGCAGCAGCGCGCGCGCCTTCTCGGTGGACAGGCTGTCCAGAGGAAGCACCAGCAACAACTTCCAGTCCACGCTCTGCCCGCAGGTGGCGGTGAGGACGGCGGGGGAGCCGGCGTCGACGGCGGAGACGGTGAGATAGCCGAGGGCGCAAGCGGCGACGTTGTCGGGATGGCCCTCGCGCTGGCAGGCTTCGGCAATCACGGCCTCCTGCGACCAGCCGAGCGAGCCGAAGTGATTGGCCAGCATCACTCCGCCAAGTCGAGCGGCGGCGCTGGAGCCGCAGCCCATGCCCAGCGGAATCTGGTTGTGAATGCGCAGGTGCAGTGGAGGGATGGGTCGGTGGGACCGCGCGAGGACGCTACGGCAGGTCTCAAAGATCAGGTTGTCCCCGGTGTGCGCGCAGCGGTCGGCATTGCGCCCTGTTGCCTCAATGGTTAACAGTGGACCGCCGGGGGGCAAGGCTTCGGCGTCAATGGTCAGGGTGAGGCCCATCGCCAGACCAACGGCGTCGAAGCCCGAGCCGAGGTTAGCCGAGGTGGCAGGCAGAACCAGGCGGACGGGGCCAGGGATGCCGGCCGCATCTGAATGCGGGGCGATCGCCTCGTTACGAAGCTCGCTCATACCGGGATTCCGGGTGCGAGCTGCGCATGGGACGCATCGGGCATCGCCATGTGCTCTTCGAGCGCGCGCAGGACGACGGCTTCGTCGGCATCGAGCACGATGGGGGGCTTGCGCAGCAGGCCGTGTTGGGCCCGCTCCTGCTCCGTGGCGCTGGCAAGCTCGTCCGCAGTCAGCAGCTCCCCGCGATGGTAGTCGATGGTGTACTGCGGGTCCTTGAGGGTGTGGCCGGTGAGCACCAGCACCACGCGCTCGCCCGGACTGACGCGCCCCTGCGCAACCAGCTTCTTGAGGCCTGCGAGCGTGACCGCCGAGGCAGGCTCGCAGCCCACGCCCTCGGCGCCGATCTCGGCTTTGGCCAGGGCGATCTCCTGCTCGCTGACCTGCTCGCACCATCCGCCCATCTCTTCGATCACGCGCGCGGCCTTCTTCCAGCTTGCAGGGTTGCCGATGCGGATGGCGGTGGCGCGGGTCTCCGCGTGGACAGGCTTCATCTCGCGGTTGGTGTCGTTGAACCAGCGGTAGAGCGGGTTGGCGCCCTCGGCCTGGATGATGCTGATTTTGGGGACGCGGGGAATAAGGCCGATGTGCTTCAACTCCTGAAAGCCTTTGCCCAGTGCGGAGGAGTTGCCCAGGTTTCCGCCGGGCACGACGATGTGTTCGGGGACCTGCCATTCCATCTGCTCGACGATCTCCACAGCCGGGGTCTTCTGTCCTTCGAGGCGGTAGGGGTTGACCGAGTTGAGCAGGTAGATGGGGAAGCGGCGGACGAGTTCGATGAGGAGGTTGAGGCAGCCGTCGAAGTCGGTCTTCAACTGCACGGTCAGGGCGCCGTAGTCCATGGCCTGGGAGAGCTTGCCCCAGGCGATCTTGCCGTCGGGGATGAAGACGATGGAGCGCAGGCCGGCGCGTGCGGCATAGGCGGCCATGGCGGCCGAGGTGTTGCCGGTGGAGGCGCAGGCGACCCACTTGAAGCCGCGCTCGACGGCGACGGACATGGCAGCGGTCATGCCGGTGTCTTTGAAGGAGCCGGTGGGATTCATGCCCTGGTGCTTGGCGAGCAGCCAGTCGACGCCAGCCAACTCGGCGCAACGGGGCATCTCGTAAAGCGGAGTGTTGCCCTCGCGCAGAGTGACCACGTTGTCGAGATTGTTGAGGATAGGCAGCAGATCGCGGAAGCGCCAGACGCCGCTCTGATCGATGGAGAGCGTGGAGGTGCGCAGCTCCTGCCAGCGATAGCGGAGCGCGTTGGGATTGGGCAGACGCACGGCCGGATCGGGGGCAGCGCCGACCGGGGCAGCGCCGGGGCTCCAGGGATAGATCACTTCATAGAGGCCGTTGCATTCGGGGCAGCGAAAGTCGCTGTTGGCTGCGTCGGCCGCGATCCGCGCACCGCAGCTTGTGCATCGTAGTTGATGGGTCGCACTCATCTGACTTACCTTTAGGCCTATTGTATGCGGAGGAATATGAAGATAGCGAAGCTGGGCAAACTGGCGGTTCTTCTGGCGCTCTCTGTGTGCGCGATGAGCGCGCTTCCCTGCTGCCGGGCGCAGGCTGCCGCGCGAGAGATCCACGTGCTGGCGGCGGCGGACCTGCAGTCGGTGCTGCCGGCGCTGGCCGACCAGTTTCAACAGGCGCGCGGGATCAAGCTGATCGTCAGCTACGGTTCCTCGGCGACGCTGGCGACGCAGATCCTGAATGGCGACCCGGCCGATCTGTTCCTCTCCGCCGACTACAGCTTTCCCGAGAGCATCATCGCTGCGCATCTGGCCGATACGCCGGAGCCGGTTGCGTATGCGCGCGGTGCGTTGGTGCTATGGGCGCGCAAGGACTCCTCGCTGCAGCCGCTGACGCAGAACACCCTGGGCGACGCAAAGTTTGCCACGCTGGCAATTGCGAATCCGGAGCACGCTCCGTATGGCCGCGCGGCAGTTTCGGCGCTGACCTGGATGAAACTCTATGAGCAACTGAAGCCGAAGCTTGTGATCGCGGAGAACATAGCGCAGACGGCGCAGTTTGTTGAATCGGGCAACGCGCAGCTGGGGCTGATCTCGCTGACCACAGCTTCGACCGAACACTTCCGTCAGGAGGGGTCGTTTGTGCGCATTCCGCCTATGGCCTATCCGGAGATACGGCAGTGCGCGGTGGTGCTGCTGAAGTCGCAGCATCGCGAGGACGCGCATCAATTTCTGGACTGGCTGATCTCGCCGCCGATCCAGCAGGGCCTGCCGAAGTACGGCCTCGATCCCGCGCAGTAGGCGGCTGCCGGTACACTTGAGCCGATGGATACGCAAGCCCTGTGGCTGACGCTGCGCCTGGCGCTGACGACGACCGTACTGCTGCTGCTGATCGCGCTGCCGGCGGCGTGGTGGATCGCCAGCGGGACCGGTGCGGCGCGCGCACTGATGCAGGCGGTGGTGGCGCTGCCTCTGGTGCTGCCGCCGACGGTGCTGGGCTTCTACCTGCTGGTGGTTCTGGGGCCGCTGACCGCGCCGGGACGGCTGATCATCCGGCTGCTGGGACATCCGCTGGCGTTCTCGTTTGAGGGGCTGGTGGTGGGCTCGGTGCTCTATAGCTTGCCGTTCGCGGTGCAGCCGCTGGTGGCGGGGTTTCGGGCGGTCGATCCGGCACTGCTGGAGGTTGCGGCAACGCTGGGAGCGGGCCCGCTGCGGGCGTTTCGCACGATTACACTGCCACTGGCTAAGCCGTCGCTAGTGACCGCAGCGGTGTTGACGTTCACGCACACCGTGGGTGAGTTTGGCGTGGTGCTGATGTTGGGCGGCAACATTCCTGGAGCCACCCGGACGCTGTCGATTGCGCTCTACGACCAGGTGCAGGACTTCAACTACGCGGCGGCCAATAGAACGGCGGGGCTGCTGCTGGCATTCAGCCTGGCGACGCTGATCGTCGTGTACTGGCGCGGCGCGGAGAGGAGGTCGCTGCTTGGCTGACCTCCTGAAATCCGAAACGCCCGAACCGGGAACTCCAAGGCTGGATGTCGAACTGCGCCATCGCATCGGGACGCTGACAATCGATGTCAAGTTCGCGTTGAGGCAGCCATGGACAGTTTTGTTTGGGCCATCGGGATCAGGAAAATCCACTATCCTGCGCGCAATCGCGGGACTGGTGCGGCCGGATTCGGGGCGAATCGTATGCACCACGGCGTCGAAGACCCTGATGCTGCTCGATACAGCGAAGGACATCTGCGTTCCTGCTCACCAGCGCGCAATTCCGCTTGCGGCCCAGCAGCCAAATCTATTTCCGCACTTGAGCGTGATCGAAAACATCTTGTACGGGAGGCCCATGATTCTGACCGGCGATTCGCTCTCGGACTTCACACAAACCGGCAAGGAGAGCCTGATCGATTTCGGTCTGACTCATGTATCGGGCAGGCTTGCGCAGAACATCTCCGGGGGAGAAGCGCAGCGAGTGAACCTTGCCCGTGCCTTGGCCGCGCACAGCCGCCTATTGCTGTTCGACGAGCCCTTCACCGGCATGGATGTGGATCGCCGCGATCAACTGCTGCCGCTGCTTCAGGACAAACTCGCCGGCAGGTGCGTCCCCGTGCTCTCCGTAACCCACGACGTAGCCGAGGCGTTCCAGCTCAACGCCGAAGTCGTCAAGATCGCCGACGGCAAGGTGGTGGCGCAAGGGCCGGTGGAGGTGGTCCTGGCCGAAGAGCGCAAGCGTCTGCTGGAGCAGCTCAACGGGGCAGCGGGAAGCCCAGCATAACCGGCTCTTGTTCGAGTCGGATCGAAGTCTTTGCGTAGACTTGTTCGACGATGAGGTCGCGCAAGGCGACGATCTCGGCGGCGCTTGCGCCTCCGCGGTTGACGATGGCGAGCACATGCTTGCTGGAGAGGCCGACGCGGCCCGCAGCGAATCCTTTGTGGAAGCCGGCGAGCTCGATCAGCCAGGCGGCGGAGAGCTTGACCATCCGGTCCGAAGGCGAAACCGATGAGCCGGGCGGGAACTGCGGAACGTCGTCGACGCGGCAGCCGGCGATGACAGCGAGGCGCGAAACGGTTGCGGCAGGGACGATGGGATTCTTGAAGAAGGAGCCGGCGCTGCGCGAGTTTGGATCGACGGGACCGAGCAGCATGCCTTTGCGTGCGCGGATATCGCGGACGGCGGCGGCGGTCTCGATGAGCGTTGGTTGGGCGATGCCGCGCTCAGCGAAGTATTGCCTGACGTCGCGATATTCGAGGTTGGGCGCGCCGCCGAGCTCGAGCGAATAGACCACGCAGGTGATGGCGTAGCGGCCCTGGTGGGTGGTGTTGAAGATGCTGCGGCGGTAGGCGAAGCCGCACTCGGCGGCGGAGAGCTCTACTACGCTGCCGGCTTGAAGGTCGAGCGCACACACGCGAACGATGCTGCGCGAGACCTCCTGCCCATAGGCGCCGACGTTCTGGACGGGCGTGCCACCGACGCTACCAGGAATTCCGGCGAGGCACTCGATGCCGGCGCAGTTCTTCTCGACGGCGAGGCGGACGATGGAGTCCCAATCGACTCCTGCATCCGCGACAATGCTCGCCGTACCGTTGCCTTCGTCGGTCCAAACCGAGGCCGCGGAGGCGATGTGGATGACGACGCCGGGAAATCCATCGTCGCTGACCAGGAGATTGCTGCCGCCACCAAGGATGAACAGCGGCAGGTTACGCTCGCGTGCAAACAACACCGCTTCTGGGAGTTCAGACTCTCTGGTGGCACGCACGAACCAGAGGGCCGGGCCGCCGACGCCGAGCGTGGTGTAAGGGGCCAGCGGGACATTTTCCTGAATCGTCACGCATCCAGACTAATTGCAAGTCGCTCAAAACCAACAGGCAAGGTGAGCGCATTGGCGAAGTGCGGCCTGCATCCGTACAATCGGGTTGAAGCGCCTATTACGACCGGCGGCTTATCTTAGGAGGGGTTCAATGTACCCAGAGATCATGCTTATTCCCATGCGCGAGGAGCTGACCCGCGCCGGCCTGAAGGAGGCGCGCACCGCCGCCGAGGTGGACGCAGCACTGGCCCAGCCGGGCACCACTCTGCTGGTGGTCAACTCAGTGTGTGGATGCGCGGCAGGCAAGATGCGTCCGGCGGTGCGCATGGCCATGCAGCACGCGACCACGCCCGGCCAGGCGGTGACGGTGTTTGCGGGGCAGGACCGCGAGGCCACGGAGAAGGCGCGCAGCTATTTTGGCGGACATCCGCCGACCTCGCCTGCGGTTGCTATTCTGCGCGACGGCCAGTTGGTGTACCTGATGCAGCGCCAGGCGATCGAGACCTCGACCGCGCCGGCGATTGCGCAGGAGCTGACCCGCGCCTTCGACGCCTATTGCGCGACCACCACGGCATAGGGCCGAGACCGGTTTTCCAAGGAGTGATTTGCTCATCTGAAGCGGCTCTGCGCCGATGAGGGATGCAGGCCATGGCAAGCACTCACTCCACCTCCGCAGGGCTCCGGCAACCGTTTTGCGAGGAGGAAGACTCCTCAGGCGATAGGTTCGACTGCGGGCACGACGCGGCGCTGCTGGGCGAGAGCGCGGCCATCCGGCATCTGCGCTCGCAGCTCCAGCGCATCGCGCCCCACTTCCGGACCGCGCTGATTCGCGGCGAGATCGGCTCCGGCAAGCAGATGGTGGCGCGCTACCTGCACGCGTGCTCGCCCGGCGCCGACGGCCCATTCATTGTCACCAGCGCGTCCGCGCTTGCCGAGTCTTTTGCCGGCGAAGCGGCCCTGCACCGCGGAGCGACGCCAACCACTGCCATTCTGCTGGAGTCCGCGCACGGCGGCACCTTGTACCTAAACGGCGTGGGCGAACTGCCGTTCGTTCTGCAAGCCGCACTGCTGCGCTTCATCCGCGCCTGCGAGGAGCGCCGCGTCACCCCAGCCTTGGCAGGTCGTTCCAGCTTCAAGAGCGCCAACGCGCGCGAATCGGGGGCGCGCGCTGCGCCGATCCGTTTGCCGGCTCCAAGGGTGCTCGCACCGCGCATGGCGGCCACGCGGATTCTGGCTGCATCGGACCGCGACCTGCGCATGCTCTCCGCCATCGGACAGTTTCGCCAGGACCTTTACGCCCGGCTCGCCGCAGTGGAGATCATGGTGCCGCCGCTGCGCCAGCGGATGGAGGACATTCCCGTTCTGGCGGCGTGGCTGCTACATCGGCTCGCAGAGGAGACTGGCCGCAGGCCGAAGCTGTTTGCGGCGTCCACCCTGGCGCAATTGCAGGGACATCTCTGGCCCAACAATCTGCGCGAACTGGAGCGCGTGGTAGCCCATGCAGCGGCGCTCGCCGACGGAGAGCTGATCGAGCCGCGCCACCTGCTCGCCCTGATCGACCGCGCGCCCGCGGGTTTGCCCGCGACCCCTGAGGTCAAACTTGAGCGGCTGCACGATGTTGTCCACCAACACGTCCTTGAAGTGCTGACCCGCTGCGGAGGCAACAAGCTGCGCGCGGCGGAGCTGCTGGGCATTAGCCGCTCGACGCTGTACCGGATGCTGGATGCAATGCCTGACGCCGACCCGGCGGCACAGCCAAAGGCCGGCTGAAGATTCTTTCAACCGAGACCGATACACTCGAAGCAGCGCATTTCCCGAGGTATCCAGAATCCATGAAGAAGTTCTCCATCGTTTTGTTGCTATGCGGATCGCTCCCTGGCATGAGTCTTGCGACGGCAACTCCGCTGTGCGCCCAGGCAGCCGCCGCGTCCGCGCAGAATCCGACTGAAGACGCAGCGACTCGCTCGCGCGCGCTCTCCAGCCTATTCAACGACATTTGGCAGGACAAGCTCAAGCACAATCCCGAGTACGCGACGTTTCTGGGCGATAAGCGCTACGACACCGAGCTCTCCGACTACTCTCCGCGTGCGGTAAACGATGAGCTGGCCCGCGAGCGCGGCTTCCTCGATCGGCTGTCGGCGATCGACACCACCGGGCTGACGCATCAGGAGCAGCTCTCCGAGGAGCTGATGATGCGCACGCTGATCGAAGACCAAGAGGGCGCGCCGTACAAGGAGTGGGAGATGCCGGTGAACCAGTATGACGGCCTGCAGCTCGATCTTCCTCAGTTGGCGGAGCACACCTCGTTCGACGACGCAGACGACTACGACCATTACGTTGAGCGCCTGGCCAGGGTGCCGACTGCCTTCTCGCAGATCATGACCAATATGCAGACCGGCGTCGCCGACCACCGCACACCACCCCAATACCTGATGGAGAAGGCCCTGGCGCAGACCCGGGCGATTGCCGCGCAGAAGCCGGCGGACAGCCCGTTTGCGCTGCCGCTGAAGAAGTTTCCCAAGACAGTGAGCGCGGAGGACCAGAAGCGCATCTCGGACGCGGTGCTGGACGCGATCGCGACCAAGGTGCTGCCATCGTACCAGCGCTTCGCCAGATTCCTCACCGTCAGCTACATTCCCAATTGCCGCAAAGATCCGGGCATCTGGGCGATTCCTGATGGCGACGCGTATTATGCGTTCCGCATCCGGCAGAGCACCACTCTGGATCAATCCGCCGCGGAGATCCACCAGATCGGCCTGGACGAGGTGAAGCGCGATGAGACGGAGATGCTGGCCATCGTGCATAAGCTCGGCTATGCCGACCTGAAGAGCTTTGCGGCGGCGCTGAAGGCCGATCCGAAGCAGCATCCCGCCTCCGCGGACGCGTTGATAGCGGCCTACAAGGGATACATTGCGCAGATGCAGCCGCGCCTGCCGGAGCTGTTCGGCACGCTGCCCAAGGCGAAGCTGGAGGTGGTCGCCATGCCCGCGTATATGGCGCCCAATCAGCCGCAGGCGTTCTACGATCAGGGCACGCCCGACGGCAAACGTCCCGGCCAGGTGAATGTGAACACATACAACTGGGCCGGCCGCTCGCTGGCCGATGTGGAGGCCGTCGCTTACCACGAAGGGATTCCCGGACATCATCTGCAGATTTCCATTACGCAGGAGCTGACCGGAGTTCCCGAGTTCCGCCGGCAGAGCTACTACACGGCGTACACCGAGGGCTGGGCGCTCTATAGCGAGCGGCTGGGCAAGGAGATCGGCTTCTACCAGGACCCCTACTCCGACTATGGGCGGCTGGAGGCGGACATGTGGCGCGCGATCCGTCTGGTGGTCGACACCGGAGTCCACTCGCAGCACTGGACGCGCCAGCAGATGGTGGATTATTTCCACGAACATTCCACCATCGATGAGACGAATGTGCAGTCGGAGGTCGATAGATATATTGCGTGGCCGGCGCAGGCGCTGGGCTACAAGATGGGCCAGCTCAAGATTCTGGAACTGCGGGACCGCGCCAAGATGGCGCTGGGCGCCAAGTTCGATCTCAAGGCGTTTCACGATGTGGTGATCGACTCCGGAGCACTGCCGCTGGATGTGCTGGAAAAGCAGGTCGATGCATGGATCGCGCAACAAAAAGCGAAGTAGGCGGTTAGAACCGGATATGAGCCTGCGATGAAGATGCTGGTTCGGCGATGGCCGCGAGACGGCCTGCCGCGCGTTCCCGGCATCCAACGATGCAATGCTCGTAATCAATTCTTTCGTGACACGGAGTGACCTGTGCTGACACCGATCGCATTCAAATCAATGTCCAAGCGCAAGCCCTTGCATATCATCACGACAAGTTTTCTGGACGGAAATGAAGTCTTGGTTGGCTTCTCGGACGGAACTTCCGCAATCTACGAGGCAGAGGAGTTGGAGAAGCTTCGGCCGGTGGCGAAGCATGCCCTGCCCGATCACCTGGCAGTCGGCGGCGAAGCCATTTATCCGAAGGCATCCTAGACACCCTGGATGCCTTGGAGCCCAAGGAAGCCACGGCAGCCTAGCCAGGAGCCTGGGTTCCTGTGGCTGCGCTATTTCTTGGAGAACGAGCGGACCAGGATCACGAGGTTCCAGATGTCGTCGTCCTTGGCGCGGTCGCCTTCTGCCGGCATCTTGCCCTTGCCGTTCTTGATGATGTAGAAGATCTGGCCGTCGGGTACGTCTTTGAGGGCTGCCGGATCGGTGAAGTCCTGGAGTTTGAGCTGCATATCGGCGACCAGGTCGCCCTTTCCGTTGCCATTGGCTCCATGGCACATGGCGCAGTCGATTCCATACATCATCTTGGCGTGGGCCTGGGACTCAGGCGTGGGAGTGACCGGGTTGGTCAGCGTCGCGGCATCGGCCGGCATGGCCTTGTCTGGGGTAGCCGGCTCCTGGGGCAGAAATGCGAGCAGCAGAACGGGCGGAAGGATGAACAAAAATCTAGACATACGCACCTCCAAGTCATGTCGAGCGAATCTTATGCCTCTCGCGCGGCAAAGGGAAGCACGCAACAGCAGGACCGCAAAGGCCGAGCGGGATTCCGGTGCAAATGCTCAACACGGGTGCAGTTTACCGCCGGAAATATAGGCGTGCAGTGTCCTCGGTCACTCCTTCCGGGTGCGCTACTCACGCTTTCCGGCGGAGCCATCTCTGGTAGCCTGATCCAATGAACGACGATACCTACCAGACACCAAGTGTAATGACCGTAAGCCCGGTACTCCCCGAGGTGCGGGTTGCCATTCTGGGCACGGGCAAGATGGGCGGCATTCTGCTGCAGGCCTTTCTCAAGAACAACCTCCTGCTTCCCGACCGGATCGTGGCGACGGTGCAGCATCCCGACCGCGCGCAGGCGCTATCGGCGCAGTTCGGAGTGGAGGTGGGCACCAGCAACCTGGCCGCGGCAGAGTTCGCCGACGTGATCTTGCTTGGGGTCAAGCCGATGCAGGTTCCCGCGGTAGTCGCGGAGATTGCCCCGGCGCTGACGCCTGGCAAGCTGCTGCTCTCGTTCGCCGCGTCGGTGAAGACGCGCTCCATCGAGGACGCCGCCGGATGCGATCTGGCGGTGATCCGGGCCATGCCCAATACCCCGGCGATGCTGGCCGCCGCGGTGACCGCGCTGTCCCCCGGCCGCTTCGTCAAGCCGGAGCAGATGGTGCTCGCGCAGCTCATCTTCCAGACCGTGGGGCGCACCGTGGTGGTGGACGAGAAGCATATGGACGCGGTGACCGGACTCTCCGGATCGGGGCCGGCGTTCCTGTACATCATCATTGAGGCGCTGGCCGAGGCGGGCGTCAACGTGGGGCTGCCGCGCGATGTGGCCACGCTGCTGGCGGCGCAGACGGCGTACGGGGCCGCGCGTATGGTGCTGGAGACCGGATACCATCCGGCGCTGCTCAAGGACCAGGTCACCACCCCCGCGGGGTGCACCGTAGATGGCATCCTGGAGCTGGAGGAGGGCGGCCTGCGGGTGACCCTGATCAAGGCAGTAAAAAGAGCGACGCAGCGGGCCAAGGAGCTGGCAGCGGGATGATTTTGGGCCACGGGACGGTCAAGCAGCCGGCGCTGTCTTTCCGCTTTCGGGACAAGCGCCGAGGTGTTTGCGCAGGCACTGTCCTTGCGTGTGAATATGCGGTATATTGATGGGTCGCGGTACGGCTCCTTATGGAGCGCGTTGGACGATTCGAACCCGGGGCAAAAGGGGGCAGCACCATGATGAAAGCACTGTTTAGAGTTTGTCTGTTCACAACATTTATCTCTCTCGCCGGGTCGGTCGCGATCGCCCAGACCAGGATCCACGCCGTGTCCGGAACCGTGACGGCTATTCACGAAAAGATAGGCATGATCGACATCGCCACCGATGACGGTTCCTCCGGACACTTTGAATTTCTGAAGAAGACCGACCCTCCCGTGGACTTCGATAAAAATGTTCGCGCCGACGCAGTCGACGTGGACAAGTTCACCAACAAGGGCGCCCACGTGATCGTCTTTTTCGTCGGGCAAGGCGACATACGCACCGCGGTTGCCGTGCACGATCTTGGCGATGGCGCGTTTGCGGAGAGCAGCGGGTCGGTGGTGCGGGTCAACCGCCATGACCATACCCTGACCATCAAGAACAGTGCCGGGGTGGAAGTATCCTTCCGCATCGACCCGAAGACGGTTGCCGATACGCCGACCGGCGTAGTGGAAGGCTTCAAACTCGACTACAGCAAAGGCGATCAGGTGCATGTAACCGCCGCGCAGGCGAACGGCGGCGAAACCGCAGTGCTGATCGCTCCGGCCATGTAAGCGAGAGGCAGGTAGCGTGGGGACCGAAACTTCGCGCTTCAACTTCCCACACAACCGCCGCGCAGGATTCTTGGATGTCTGAAGCTTTAACCATCCCGGCGCCGAATGATCGCTTGCTGGCACGCTTTGCGTGGTTCGCTGTCTTCTATAACGTCCTGGTCATCGTGTGGGGGGCGATGGTGCGCGCCACCGGCTCGGGCGCGGGCTGCGGCAATCACTGGCCGCTATGCAACGGCCAGGTGATCCCAGTGTCGCCCGGCTTCCACACCATCATCGAGTTTACCCACCGCATGATGACGGGCGGCTCGACGTTGATCGTGGTGGCGCTGCTGGTGTGGACGTTTCGCGCGACGGCGAAGGGCCATGCGGCGCGCTGGTTCGCGATTGCGTCGGCGGCGCTGCTGGTGAATGAAGCGTTTCTCGGCGCGCTGCTGGTGAAGCTGGGCTACGTGACGGGAAACCAATCTCCGGGACGCTGGGCGATGCTGTCGATCCACCTGAGCAATACGCTGCTGCTGATGGCAGCGCTGACGCTGACCGCGCGGTTCCTCTCCGCCGGTGACTGGCAACCCTGGGCGGGGCTGCAGCGCGCGCGCGGCTTTGGCTGGGCGGTTGCGGGACTGGCCGCCACGATCGGCGTGGGCGTCAGCGGTTCGATGGCGGCGCTGGGCGACACGCTATTTCCTGCCACGTCGTTGTGGGCCGCGTATGTGCAGGACTTCGCGGCAAGCTCGCCGTGGCTGCTGCGCCTGCGCCTGGTGCATCCCGTGAGTGCGCTGGTCGCGGCGGTGTTTGTGATCTGGCTGGTCGGACGGGCGCGGCGGAGCGCGGACCACGATGCGGGCGTTGCGCGCCTCGTGAAGCTCGTGCTGGTCCTGCTGGGCGTGCAGTTCGCGCTGGGCATCGACGACGTGCTGCTGCTGGCGCCTGCGTGGATGCAGCTGCTGCACCTTCTCGGCGCGGACCTCTACTGGGTGGCCCTGGTGCTGCTGGCCGCGGAGATGGTATGGCCAGTCCCTGTGGACACAGAGGCCAGCGCCGATTTGGGCGCGCCGGCCAGGACGCTGGCTTAGGCCGTTATCGCAGCCCGTAGCCGGGGTCGAATGGCAACTCCGCGGCGAAGCCGGTATATTTCTCTACGTCCGTAAAATGATCTTCCGAATCGATCGACCTGGCCCAAGCACCCACCCCTAAGCTGCAAAGAATGGAAGCATAAGCCCGATGCCCGTTGCCCCGGTTCCTGCCGTAATGATGTTCGCCTCCACCCAGTTGACCCACCTGGCGCCGGTCGACTTCGCCATCCTGCTGCTCTACTTCGCGATGGTGATCTTCATCGGCTTCTACGTGAAGGGGTCGACCAACACCAGCGAGCAGTTCTTCCTGGCCGGGCGCGAGATGTCGGCGTGGATTGCCGGCCTTAGCTTCGTCTCCGCCAACCTCGGCTCGCTCGAGCTGATGGGATGGGCGGGCGCCGCCTACCAGTACGGCATTCTGGCGACCCACTGGTACTGGATCGGCGCGATCCCCGCGATGCTCTTCCTGGGCGTCGTGATGATGCCCTTCTACTACATCTCGAAGACGCACTCCGTCCCCGGCTACCTGCAACTGCGCTTCGGCGAAGGCGCGCGCGGGCTCTCCGGCATCTGCTTCGCGTTTATGACGGTGCTGATGTCGGGCGTGAACATGTACGCGATGGCTGCCGTGATGCAGGTCGTCCTGGGCTGGGACATCAACTTCTCCATGTGGGTGGGCGCCGTCACGGTAGCCATCTACGTGATGTTGGGCGGGCTGCGCTCGGCGATTATCAACGAGGTGCTGCAGTTCGTGCTGATCTGGGCGGGCGCGATGCTGATCCCCATCCTGGGGCTGATCGAGGCCGGCGGCTGGCACAACCTGATGGCCCAGATCACCGTGCGCATGGGCTCCGAGTACACCCACCTGTGGTCCACCACCGGTAGCTTCAGCGCGAATCCCATGGGCGTTCATTGGACGGGCATCGTCTTCGGCCTGGGCTGGGTGATCAGCTTCGGCTACTGGACCACGGACTTCCTGGTGGTGCAGCGCGTGCTCTCCGCCAACAGCCTGCGGGCGGCGCGGATGGCCCCCATCATCGGTTCGGCGTTCAAGATGTTTGTGCCCTTCTTCGTGATTCTGCCCGGCCTGCTGGCGCTGGTGCTGCTGAAGGACCCCTCCGGCCATCTGATCCAGCTCTATCCCGACGGCTCGGACATGGTGATGCACCACGGCGCGCACAACTTCAACCAGGTCCTTCCGCTGATGATGGTGCGCTACCTGGGGCCCGGTTTGCTGGGCCTGGGCATTACCGCGCTGGTCGCCGGCTTTATGTCGGGCATGGCGGGCAACGTCAGCGCATTCTCCACGGTGTGGACCTACGACATCTACGGCGCCTACATCAACAAGAAGGCCAGCGACTCGCACTACGTCGCGATGGGCCGCTGGTCGACCATTATCGGCATGGCGGTGTCGGTGGGCACGGCGTATCTGGTGAGGCACTCGGCCAGCATCATGGACTACGTGCAGCAACTGTTCAGCTTCTTTATCGCGCCGCTGTTCGGCACGGTGATTCTGGGCATGTTGTGGAAGCGCGCGACCAAAGAGGGCGGCTTCTGGGGCTTGTTCGCGGGTACGGCAGCGGCCATTGGCATGTGGCTGGCGGTGCGGCACGACCCGTCCAATATCCGCTTCATGATCCTGCATCCGCACGCATCGGCCGACACCATACTGCGGGTGCAGGCGATGGCCGAGAACCTCTACCGCGCGCTGTGGTCGTGGTGCGTGTGCGTGATTGTAACCGTGGTGGTGAGCTACATGACCAAGCCCAAGACCGAGGCCGAGCTTACCGGCCTGGTCTACGGCGCTACGGTCATGCCTCACGATGAGTCGAGGTCGTTCTTCGAGAATCCGGTATTCTGGGCGATCGTCGTGGCTACCGTGTTGTTCATCCTCAACCTGTGGCTGTGGTAAACCGCATTCAATGATCGTCATCTTGAACGCAGTGAAGGACCCTGTATTTGATCTTGCAACCGCCCCCAAGGAGCACCCCATGTCCGAACCGCATCCTCATCACGTCGATCCGAGCACTGAAGGGTCACTGTCCATCTGGTTCTTCGTCGGCGTGCTGATGCTCGCCAGCGGAGTGATTATTCTCGGCGAAGGCATCTACGAGTTTTGGCATCCGCCGGCAACCGTGCTCGCGGAACTTCACCCGGCCTTCTGGTGGGGATTGCTGATGACGCTCTTCGGCGCCTTCTACACAATTAAATTCCGACCGGGTAAAGATTAAATGCCTACCACCGATGAACGCCGATTGGACGAATCCAACAGATAGGAACCGGTCGGTGGCGAGGGGTCTTAAACTATTCGTATCGTTTTTTTCAATCGGCAACATCGGTGTGAATCGGTGTTAAGGGTTTTTGCGAACAAGTAAGGAGTTTCAGAAATGTCCAAGCAAATGACCATGGGAGTTTTGGTAGGCAACCGCGGATTCTTCCCCTCGCACCTCGCTACATCCGGCCGGCTGGAAATCATCGCTGCGTTGGAGGCCGCCGGCATCAAGCCCATCGTGCTGCACCCGGATGTGACTGCGCACGGCGCGGTGGAGACCTACGAGGACGCGAAGAAGTGCGCCGCACTGTTCAAGCAGCACGCGGCGGAGATCGACGGCCTGATCATCACGCTGCCCAACTTTGGCGAGGAGCGCGGGCTGGCCGATGCCATCCGCCTTGCGAACCTCCAGGTCCCTGTCCTGATCCAGGCCACGCCGGACGCGCCCGGCAAGATGTCGATTGCCTTCCGCCGCGACAGCTTCTGCGGCAAGATGTCGATCTGCAACAACCTGAAGCAGTATGGAATTCCCTACTCGCTGACCACGCTGCACACCGAGGCGCCCGACTCCCCCGAATTCAAAAGCGATTTAGCCTGGTTCGCCGCCGTCTGCCGGACGGTGCGCGGCCTGAAGAACGTGCGCTTCGGCGCAATTGGCGCGCGCCCCACCGCGTTCAATACCGTGCGCTATTCGGAGAAATTGTTGGAACGCAGCGGCATCACCGTCGAAACGTTGGACCTCTCTGAAGTAATGGGACGCATCGGGCGCATGGCCGACAACGACGACGACGCCCAGGCCAAGCTCGCCGCCATCCGCAAATACATCCCCGTCGGCGAAACCCCTGAGGCCGCGTTGCTCAAGATGGCCAAGCTGGGCGCGGTCATCGACGCCTGGATGAAAGCCAGCGAGCTGACGGTGAGCGCGGTGCAGTGCTGGACCTCCATCGAGGAGTTCCTCGGCATCGTTCCCTGCACCATCATGTCGATGATGAGCGAGAATCTGCTGCCCTCAGCGTGCGAGGTAGACATCCTCGGGACGCTGAGCATGTACGCGCTATCACTGGCCAGCGAGACGCCCTCCGCGCTGCTCGACTGGAACAACAACTACGGCGACGACCCCAACAAGGCCGTCTGCTTCCACTGCTCCAATCTCCCAAAACATTTCTTCAAGGAGGGAGTAAAGATGGACTACCAGCTCATCATCGCGGGCACCGTGGGCAAGGAGAATACTCACGGGACACTCGACGGCACCGTCAAAGCCGGCCCCATGAGCTTCGCGCGCTTCTCGACCGACGACTTCGCGGGCACCATCCGCGGCTACGTGGGCGAGGGCGCGTTCACCAACGATCCGCTGAACACCTTTGGCGGCGCTGGCGTAGTGGAGATTCCCAAGATGCAGGAGCTGCTGCGCTACATCTGCGAACACGGCTTCGAGCACCATGTTGCCGCCAGCTTCTCCACCACCGCAGCGCCGGTGTACGAGGCTGCGACAAAATACCTCAACTGGCCCATGCACTGGCATAAGTAACGCAGTTGTCCAATCTCGCGGCCGCCGCGTAGACTGGTTGACCGATGCCACACTCCACATCCAAAGGTTGACCCCATGAAGCTGCAACTGCCCGCACTGCTCTGCGTATCCTTCCTGCTCGCCTTAACCGTATCCGCCCAAGCTCCCGCACCGGCTCCCATGCAAGCCGCCCCTGGCGCCGCACCCGCAGCAGGCGCGGCAACCCAGCCTCCGCGCAGGGTGCCCGAGGGGCCTTACAAGGAGACGATTCCGCCCTCGCCGGGCGACCTGACGGTGTGGCCACGGGGCGACTCGCCGGCCGAGGTGGGCAAGGCGCTGGCGGAGCACTTCGTGACCGGGACCCAAGGCGCAAGATTCTCGGGCTACCCCTATGTGTGTACCTTTTATGGCGCGATGGAATTCGCTGCGCTGACCCATGATGATTCCTTGCGCGACCGCCTGATCGCGCTGTTCGATCCAATGCTGCCGGGCGGCACGGGCCGCACACCGCAGCGCCATCACGTGGACGACTCCATCTTTGGGGTGATGCCGCTGGAGATTGCCATCCAGACCAAAGGGCTGCCGACCTACGATCCCAAGTACCTGCAGCTCGGCCAGTCCTGGGCGGACCGCCAATGGGGGCCATTGGCAGCGGACACGCCGGCGGAGTTGCCGCAGGATGTGCATGACGCGCTGGTGAAGGATGGCCTGTCGCCGGAGACACGCCTGTGGGTCGACGACATGTACATGCTCACCATGCTTCAGTTGGAGGCGTACCGCGCCACCGGCGACCGCAAGTATCTGGACCGCGACGCGCACGAGATGGTGGTGTACCTGGACCGGCTGCAGCAGCCCAACGGGCTCTTCTTCCACGCGCCCGACGTCAAGTATTTCTGGGGACGCGGCGACGGCTGGTTCGCGGCCGGGATGGCGGAGATGCTGCGCACCCTGCCCGCCAACCACCCCGACCGCCCACGCATTATGGATGGCTACAAGAAGATGATGGCCGCGCTGCTGAAGTATCAGGGCGCGGACGGCATGTGGCGCGAGCTGATCGACCACCCCGAGGCGTGGCCGGAGAGCTCCAGTTCAGCGATGTTCAGCTTCGCGCTCATCACCGGAGTCAAGCACGGGTGGCTGGATGCGGCGACCTACGCTCCGGCCGCGCGCCGTGGATGGATTGCCGTGGCAGGCTACGTGGACCAGAACCACGACGTCACCCAGGTATGCACCGGGACGGGCAAGCTGGACAACATGCAGTATTACCTGGATCGCAAGCGCGAGACCGGCAACCTGCACGGGCAGGCGCCGGTTTTGTGGGCAGCGGGGGCACTTTTGCGCGACGAAAAATAATTCCAACTGGTGTGATAGAAATCACATTTTTTGCGATGCGCTCGGGAGTAGTTTTCTCCAATCGGGGCAAGTAACAGCCGAAGGGCCCCACCGCCATGCCGCCGCCACGACCGGGGCGGCATGGGCTTTTTAACCGGCAACACTCGGATTCGGCCCGGTGGTGGGTCAGTTCGACTGTCCGGGGCAAGCGCAGTTGCTCAAGACCTCGTATTAAAGGAAAAGCACAATAGGCGCTAGGATGTCCTGCGTATTTCACTCGTGGCAGCGTTCGCGCTTCTGCTCATAGTGCCGGTCACCCAGGGGCACAGATGGTTGGATATTATCCGAGGGTGCCCCGGCATTGGAGTTGATGACGTCAGCTTGATTCACGCTTAGAATGGCTGCCGAGGCCTGACGACCATGTACGCCCCCCGGTTTCTCCTTGCACTTTTTCTGTTTGGCTCGAGTGTGCCCGTCTACGCCAACTGGGGCAGCACGGCTGGGGGGAGTGTGGCCACCGGCAACTTTCACGCCTTCGGAACCGGTCAGGTCGAGATGCAGCGCGAAGACTTGAGCATCCGACTTTATCGAGACCGCGCCAAGGTCGAGGTCGACTACGTCCTCAACAATACCGGAGCGGCCGTCGACGTTCGCGCTGGCTTTCCCAGCCTGGGGGTACAACTCGAAGACGTTAAGCACCAGGAGATCGAGCACTACACCCTCAATGCGGACGGCCAGCCAATTGCCTTCGCCACGGAGTCCGCCGATCCGGCCCCGTTCAAGCGACTATTCGACGCCAAGTTCCGCCAAATGGGTGAGCTTGACGAATACCCGCCTGAGAAGCGACCGGAACTGCTGGAATGGCTAGTCTCCACAGTGCATTTCGATGCGGGACAGAGCAGGCATATCCATATCGCCTACGACTCGCTCTATGCCTACTGTGGCGGCGGCTACTCCGACGACAGCGAGGACTGCGACGACCGCTTCGCTTACGTTCTCTCCACTGCCGCCGCATGGAAGGGACCTATCGCCGAAGGCCACGTTTCTATCGAAGCTGTCACGGTTCCTGCCAACAGGCTAATTCTTTCACCACGCGGCCGCTTCCAGTGTAAGGGCGCAACCTGTTCCTGGGAGTTCAGGAACCTCAAGCCATCGCTGTCCGATGACATCCTTGTCAGTCTGAACAACCACTCATCGACGATTGCTGAATATGTGGAAGGCACCGGCAGCGGCGAGACCGAGATCAACTACTACACCTTGGAGGCTGGAAGGTACTTCTACATGAGTCGCAGATTCGTGGCAGATGGAAAATCCGCTTCCCCGGAATATTCCGCCCGTCAACTCAGCAACGGGATCCCTGGAGAGGAATGGCGCACCGCCCACGCACCCGGCATCGGCGATGTTTTGACTCTAGGAATCACCCCCACAGCCCATGTGGATCAAGTCGGCATTATTCCCGGTTGCGGCACGGAGGAGCCGGACTGGTTTAACCATGCGCGCGTCAAAGAGGTCGAGCTTACCGTTAATGATAAGTACACGCGAAGCGCCATCCTACCCGACGAGTTCACCTTCCCCTGGCCCGAATCACACAAGGCCTACGAATGGATTGACCTTCCGCTCTACCCCGGCAAGGCTGAGACCATCCGCCTCGTCATCCGCAGCACGTATTCAGGATCGACAGACCAAGTCACATGCATCGGAAAGGTGATGCTGCTCCAATGGCTCAAGTCAAGGCCAAGCTTCAAGAGCGGCATCGACGGTCACGAGCTCCCCTGACGGCCTTCGACCTCCGTGAAAAGTAGCCTTTTCGGCAACTTCAGCCACTCGCGTCCAACTGACCCACTGCCTCTGGCCCATGAGCATTGCGAAATCCGGCGAACTCCGCCATACTTAGGTGTTGGGTTGTGTGAGCCGACGTGCCGTCCGGTCTAGCTGGGTGGAGCGCTTCGGTCTTGCCTCTTCGCCATATAGACCGCTTTCTCTGAGAGGATTTCCCCAGTGTTGATGATTCGTCTGGCGCGCGTTGGCGCCCGCAAGCAGCCCCATTATCGCGTCGTCGTGATTGAGAAGGACCGTGCCCGCAACGGCCGGTCGATCGAAGTGGTCGGCACCTACAATCCACGCACCACCCCCGCCTCGCTGGATCTGAAGCGCGACCGCATCGACTACTGGGTGGGCAACGGTGCCCAACTGTCGGACCGCGTTGGAAAACTCTTTGCCCAGCCTGCCACCGGCTCAACCCCCGAACCGGTGGCCGAGCCAGCCAGCGCCGCCTAGTTACCAAGTAGTTATCTGGTAACCGGCTTCCGACACCAAAGAATGTCGCGATGACGATATTCGGGCGACAGTTTTACCCTTTCTTCACGTAGACTCTTCGAAGACCCCTATCGTATAAGCGGTAGGGTCTACGTGCCTCCCTGACGTTCCACCCGCAGGGCAAGGGCACGGCGCTGTACCAGCGGAAAGTCATTCTTCCCTGAAGGAACTCACCGAAGAGTGGGCCAAGGGGAGTGAATCAGGCTGGCGCAGCATATTCCCAAGAGGTGTCTGTGATGAATGAAGCTACGCCAACTGCGAACGAGCCGACGGAGCGAATGAAGCATCTGATGCTGGAGATCGTCCAGGCGCTGGTTGACCAGCCCGAAGACGTGTCGGTCGAGATGCTTGAGGACCACGATGCGACAGTCATACGATTGCGCGTCGCGCACCAGGACATCGGAAAAGTAATCGGGAAACAGGGCCGGACTGCGCGCTCGCTGCGCACTATCCTGGGCGCTGCCAGCATGAAGCTGCATCACCGCTTCGCTCTGGACATTCTCGAGGACGACGAACCGCAAACTGACTGACGCCGGATCGGCAGACCGGATGGGCCGGCCACGTCGGCGGACCACTGGAGATCGGCGCTCAATCGATGGAACCAACATCGCAATGGATCGTGCTTGCGCACCTCCTTCGCCCTCAGGGACGCAAGGGGGAGGTGCTTGCCGATCTACGCACCGATTTTCCTGAACGATTCGAACGTCATCCCAGGGTGTGGCTGGCGGCGCAGGGCTTTGCCGATTGCGCGGGCGGCGATGCGGCTTCGGTCGAGCCAGCCGAGGTCGTCTCCCACTGGCTTCCGGTCGGCAGGAATGCAGGTCGGATTGTGCTGCGCTTCGCGGGGATCGACGGCATTGCGCAGGCCGAGCGGCTGGCCGGCAAGGACGTTCTGGTTCCGATCGGCGAGCGCCTGCCACTGGATCCGGGCGCGGCCTACATCTCCGATTTGATCGGCTGCACGGTGTATGACCGCGGCGTCGTCCTGGGGACGGTGGACGCCGTGCAGTTTGCCACGTCGCCCGATGGCTCTCGACGGCTGGAGGAGGCAGCGCCACTGCTCGCGGTCAAGCCGCCGGAGGGCGACGAGATCCTGGTGCCATTCGCCAGCGCGTTTCTGCTTGAGCTGGATGTTGCGGGAAAGGCCATCCGCATGGCGCTGCCCGAAGGCCTGGCTGAGATCAACACCAAAGGCCGCCCGGCCGCGAGCGACTGAATGTGGCGGCAATCAGGACCGGTAAGAATTGGTCACCGAAAGTAGTACGATCACGTAGCGCGAAGATAGGCCGGACACAGCCCGTTCGCGCTGAGTTCCAAATTGGGAATTGGCCTCGCACATCCATGCGCTTCGACATTCTCACCATCTTTCCCGGCTTTTTCTCGGGGCCGCTCGACCACGGCATCCTGAGCCGGGCCATCGCCACAGGCGCGGTCGAAGTATCTACTCACGACCTGCGCGCCTTCGCCCATGACCGACACCGCACAGTGGACGACCGGCCGTTCGGCGGAGGCGAAGGCATGGTGCTGAAGGCTCCGCCGATCTTCGAGTGCGTCGAGTCGCTGGGCGGAATCGCGGCCAGGGCGGAACGTGACCTGTCGAAACAATCGGTGATTCTGCTGTCGGCACAGGGCAAGCGATTCACCCAGGCGACCGCGCGACGGCTGGCGACGCTGGAGCGCGTGGTGCTGCTGTGCGGGCGTTATGAGGGTGTCGACGAACGCGTTTGTGAACTGCTGGCGGACGAAGAGCTGTCGATCGGCGACTATGTGCTCTCCGGCGGCGAGCTGGCCGCGGCGGTGGTGGTGGATGCGGTGGTGCGGCTGCTGCCGGGCGTGCTGGGCCATGCCGATTCGGCCCGCTACGAGAGCTTTGGCGAGGGCGACGATCCCAGCGATGCGATGACCGCGGACGGAGTGCCGCGCTCGACCCATGGAGCAGGTGGGTTGCTGGATTATCCGCATTACACGCGGCCCGCGGAGTTTCGCGGCGTGGCGATCCCGGAGGTACTCAGCGGCGGCGACCATGCGGCCATCCGGCGCTGGCGGCGGCAGATGCAGCTGGAGAAGACATGGCGCAATCGACCTGATCTGCTGGAGTGTGCGGCGCTCAGCGATGAAGACCGCGAGTTTCTGGCGGGATTCGAAGGCGATTCGATCGAACATCAGTAGGTGCTGTCCAAGCGGGTCAGAAGTCTGATAAACTGGGGGTTCGAGTCCCGAACAGGAAAGTATCTATGTCTATTCATCCGATTATGCAGAAGCTGGCCGCCAAACTTGAGCGGACCGACCACCCCGTGTTTGGCCCCGGCGACACCGTCCGGGTGCAGGTGAAGATCCGCGAAGGCGAAAAAGAGCGCCTCCAGGCCTTTGAGGGCATGGTGATCGCAACCAACAAAGGGCCTCAGGGCACCTTCACCGTACGCAAGATGAGCTTCGGCCAGGGCGTCGAGCGCATCTTCCCGTACAACTCCAAGGTCGTCGACCGGGTGGAGAAGCTGCGCAGCTACGAGGTGCGCCGCTCCAAGCTCTTCTACCTGCGCGGACTGCGCGGCAAGGCTGCCCGTCTGCACGAGGTTGCGCGACCTTCCTAGGTCCCAACCAAGGATTCCCAAACAAGACGAAGGCCACGACGATCGCTGCTCGTGGCCTTTTTCGCGTCAACCGATATGTGCGTAGTGCTAGTGCTGCAGTGGAGCTGGGGGCGGGGGCGTTGCCACCGCGGTCGAAGTACCGGATGGAGCCTCTGCCGCCGGGACGGGTGGGGGCGTTGCTTCGGCATTGGCGGGAGCAGTGGAAGTGATGGCCGCCGGAGCCGAGGGGGCGGCGGGGCGGATGGGAACGCACGGCTGCACCGTAGCCTTCTGTCCCGGCAGCACAGGCGGACCAGCCGGGCGCATCATGCCCGCCGGACAAGGCGTCAGCAGCAGGGTGGGACGCACGTCGGGCGGCAGCGGCGGGGCCTGCACCGGTCCCTTGGACGCGACCGTGTCCTTCGATCCCGGCCACATATAGGGGGGCTTGACGGCGGCGCCGTAGCCAAAGACAGGGAACTTGGCCGGCAGCATGAAGCTGCGGTCAACCATCACCCAAGCCGACTGCGGCTTCTTGCCGAGCAACGGCTTCTCCGAGTACAGCTCGATCGGGTGCCCGTCCACGGTGATCCTGAGCGTCTTTTGGTTGAAGGCTCCAGGCTGCTCCTTCGCACCCGGAAAGGCGGTGTGCGAGACGATCGTGGTGCCGATGCCCGGGGCGTAGATGAACAGGAATTTCAGGTCGGCGATGTCATAGTTCAATCGCGCCTTGCCCGTCCACCCATCCACGGTCAGGGTGCCGGCTGCGATTGAAACCGGGGTCATTTTGGGCGGCTTGACCTTCTTTTCAATGATCTTCTTGCCCCGCTCGTCGAAGCCGAGATTGGTCGCAGTCTGGAACACCGGCTTGCCATTGGCATCGAAGACCGGGTGCCCTTTCTTGTCGCGAATCTGCTTGACGGGTGGATTGAACATCAGATTGCCATCCGGATCGACGCGCTGCTTGCCTTCGCCATCCAGCATGGGAGTGGGTGGCAGCACGACGATGGTGTTGGGCCCGGTATAGACATTCTTGCCGCTCTTGCCCTTGGCGTGCTGCGCAGGTGGGGCAGGAGCGGGTGGCGGAGTAGCCTGGGCCGCGGACGTCCCCACAGTAGGAGCGGTGCCTGAGGAATGATTCGCGGCCGGAACGCCCTGGCTATCGGAGGTGGCGGTGGCATCGGCGATGACGGTAACCGGAGCGGCAACAGCGGCCGGTGCGGCAGAGGATTCCTGCGCCATTGCGCAGGATGCGCCTCCCGCCAGGCACAGCCCGATTGCCCAGGCGAGAAGACTGCGCGCGAATGACCTGCTGCGGCTCAGCGAAGCGATCTGAACGAACATGAGGAGGCTCCTGAATGGGCGCCTACCCAACTGGCAAGGCAACTGGCGGCCCGAGAATCAACCGCGTGACGCAGAATGCAGGGCGCACGCCGGAGCGGCAGCACAGCTTGAGTCACTTAGAAAACCTCAGCCATGCGACTGCTTCATGCCCGAAGGATACATCCACTTCATGCGACCGGACGGAGAATTCACACGAACGAAAGTTGTAAACTCATACCCAATATGGGCAGTGTTTCCGCGCCGCCGCCTCCCCCTACGCACCCCGTCGCCGCCGCCACCGCCAAGCAGCGCATGCTAAAGCTGCTGGTGTGCAGCGATGCGCCGGAGCAGGCGCTGCGCTACCGTGGATTCCGCTCGATCGCCGGGGTGGACGAGGTGGGACGCGGAGCGCTCTTCGGCCCGGTGGTCGCAGCCGCGGTGATCCTGCCGGAGCGGCTTGGCGGGCTGGCGCGCGCGGGCCTGAAGGACTCCAAGCAACTGACCCGCGAGCAGCGCGAGAAGCTCGACCGGCGCATTCGGCGGTGCGCGCTGGCTGTCTCGGTGGCCGAGGTGGACGCCGAGACCATCGACCGCGTGAACATCTACCAGGCCACGCGCATCGCCATGCTGGCCGCGGTGCAGGGGCTGGCGCTCACGCCTGACCATCTGCTGATCGACGCCATGCGACTGGACCATCCCTGCCCGCAGACCCGCCTGTTTTACGGCGACGCGTTGTCGCTCTCGATCGCGGCGGCGTCGGTGATCGCTAAGGTGCATCGCGATCGCCTGATGCGCGAGCTGGACGCGCAGCATCCGGGCTACGGCCTGGCCTCGCACAAGGGGTACGGAACGCCGGAGCATCGCCGCCAACTGCGCGAACTGGGTCCATGTGCCCTGCATCGGCGGACCTTTGCGCCGGTGCGCGCGTTGATTACCGGCGAACCCGAGATTTCGGGGCTGCTGTTCGACGATCTGCTGGCTGGCGATTCCCTGCTCGACGACATGCTGATGAGTGAAGACGACCTCGAAGCGGGCGCGGATTGATCGCCCAGCGGCAAGTTTTCAGCAAGCTGCGATACCCTTGAATTGACCATGTCCAGATTGACCATGTCCGAACAATCCCCTCGCAAACTTCTCTGTGTAACTGCGCATCCCGACGACGAATGCTTTGGCTTCGGAGGCGCGTTGATGCTCGCCGCCGAGGCTGGCGTCGAAACCACCGTCGTCTGCTTCACCGATGGCCAGGCCGCCACCAACCGCGGCGCCTCCACCTCGCCCGCAGAGCTGGGCGCCATGCGCCGTGAGGAGTTTTCCGCGTCCTGCAAGATCCTCGATGTCACCCACCACGAGCTGCTCGACTACCAGGACGGCCAGCTTGAGTTTGCGAATTTTTCCGAGACCGCGGCTTTACTGGTCAAGCGTATTCGCGACTATAAGCCCGACGTCGTGCTGACCTTCGGCAGCGACGGCGGCATGAACACCCACGCCGACCACACCATGGTCTCCGCCTTCACCACGGCCGCGTTCCACTGGGCCGCATCGCCCAAGCGCTTCCCTGCCCTCGGCCCCATTCACAAGGCGGAGCGGCTGTTCTACAACACCAGCAGCTTCTTCTTTCCCGGCCGGCCCGCGCCGATGCCCGCGCCGTGGACCGTGACGCTTGATGTAAGACGTGTGCAGGCACGCAAATTCGAAGCCTTCCGCGCCCACACCTCGCAGCTCCCGCTAATGGAGAAGTTCCAGTCCTACTTTGAGAAGCGCGCGGGCCAGGAGTTCTACACGCTGGCCGCCACGCCGCACCCTCAACCAGCGGTGCAGATGACGGACTTATTCGAGGGGCTGTGAGCAGGCTTCAGCGGACCTGGAATTCGGGCGAGCCCATTACCAGCGCGGTCAGCAGGTTCAGCATGTCGCCGGGGCTGGTGTTCTGGGCATTCGCGTCCGTAATCTGCTTGTGGATCAGCTCATTCGTCTGGCTCGATACCTGGCCGCCGATCAAGGTGGACTCCAGCACCTTCAGCGCGATCTCGGTGCCGCTTGAAGCGGCGGGCTGCGTCGCCGCTGGGGCGGGCACGGTCCAGGTCGCGTCCGCAACCTTGGCCGGTACCGGCCGAGCGGGCGCGACACCGGCAGCCTCAGACGGCAGCGTCTGCTCGCCGAGGAGTCCCAGCGCAACCACTCTGGGCGCGTCGAACTTCTGGTTGGCGAACTTGCCGTTGGTCAGTTGATACGCAAAGTTCAGCCGATCCACCAGCGCGCTCGAATTCATCCAATGATCCGCCGTGATGTAGTACCCGGTCGGCGGCAGTGCGTGGTACAGCTCCATGCCCATCGTCCGCATCGAGTTCACCAGCGCGCCCGGATTAGACGGTTCCGTCAGCGTAGTCCGATAGGCCGAGGCGAGGAACTCCATCGGCGTCTTGACCTTGTTGCGGAAGTACTTCTTCGAGTTGAACTCCGGGCTGGACACCAGCGTTCGCAGCACCGCCTTGATGTCGCCATCCGAGGCGAGGAAGGTCTTCGCCATGCGGTCCACCAGCGCCGGCGGCGGATCGTCGGCAACGAAGCGCTGGGCGATCTTCCAACTGATGAAGTGCGCGGTCTGCGGGCTGCGCGCCAGCAGGTTTAGCGCCTCCAGGCCTTCCTTCATGCCTTCGTTGCCGGGTGTGCTGGCCAGCGCAGCGGCCTTCTGCTCGGCTCCTCCGCCCATCATCATCTCGTCCATGGAATCGTTCATCGCCGGCGCTGCCTTGGCGGCGAGCGCGGCGTTGATGGCCAGCGTTCCCTGAATTACGAACGGAGAGCCGGTGCCGATGCGGTGCCCCAGCCACACCTTGGTGCCCGGCTCGTGCCGCCTGGGATCGAACTGGAATCCGCCCGCCTGCCCGGGGTTGTTGACGGTCCAGCCTGTGAGGATCGCGGCAAGATTGGTGACGTCAGCCTGCGAGTAGCCGCCGTTGACGCCGACGGTGTGCAACTCCATCACCTCGCGGCCGTAGTTCTCATTCAGCCCCTTGTTACCCGGCTTCGACCTTGGGTTGGCAGGGTTGACGCCGTTGGCCAGCGAGTCCGGCCCGATGCTGAGCCAGTTGTCCAGGTAGACCAGCATGGCCGGGCTCTGCGCGGTGGCCAACAGCAGGTCGCCGAACTTGCCCAGCGCGTTCTTGCGGATGACGTCGCGCTCGTAGCTGGTGGTGTACCACTGGTCGGAATCTTTGGCGATGTAGATGTTGAAGTGATTAAACCAGAAGTCGGTCATCACCTCCTGCAACTGGCGCTCGCTCAGGATGGCGCGCACCATCTTGGCCTGCGCCAGCTCCTGGCCGATCTGGTACTGCGCACCCACGCCCGCGGCCATCCCGAGAAAGGTCTCGCGCTCGCGCGGCGTGAAGTCCGTCAGCAACAGGTTCTTCTGATCGCCGCCAACATAGGTCGTGAAGGCGATGCGATCGTCCACCGGCATCTGGACCAACGCGGCCATGCGCTGGTTCTTCGGCATCGCAAACAGCTCGCCTGCGATGCGTGAGGCGACAATCTGGCCCTCCTGCCGCTCGGCGGCCTTCTCGGCGTCGCTGGGCTCGGGCGGAAGGTTGCCCGCAGCATCAGTCTTGCGGGCCGCTGCTTCGCGCTGCAGCTTGGCAATCTGCACTTCGTATATCGCGGCCAGCAAAGGGTCCGTCGGCATGGGCTGCTTGCCATCTGCAACCCGCTGGATGGTTCCGCGGTCCGGGCATAGGGCAAGCGCCTGCTCGGGGGTCATATTGAGCGTGGGAAAATCAGCAAGCCGCTTATCCAGCGCCGGGTCCTTGATCGCATCCGGATTGAGCTGCTGCTCAAACCAGTTGCTGACGCCCATGGCCATCACGCGATCCACATCGCCGGGGCGCGGCCCAAAGGTGAAGCGGTCGAGGATCTGCAGGGCGCGTTCGCGCTCGGTCAGCGGCACCAGTGGCTCGGGCTTCGCCGCAGCCTTCGCCTTGGCCGCACCAGGCTTGGCGATGGAAGTCTTCGCCGGCGGCCTCTGACGCACAATCGGCGCCGCGCCTTGCTCCTGGTCGGTCTGCGCCAGCAGCGGAAGAACCGAGACTGAGACAAGCACGAGGGCAAGGATGGGGGTTCTGCGCATGGCGGGCCTCTCCCCTAGCTTAGACCTCGATTGCCGGAACGAAGTTGTGCGGGATGCGCGTGGGCTGCTCAAAGAGCAGCCGTCCGCTAACGGGCGGCGGGAACTGCCTTCTTGGCTGGGGCGGCTTTGCGCAGCCTTTGGTTGACGCTCCACGCGATCCTCGCCAGCAGCAACGCGGCCAGCACCAGGGTGAACGGGAGCGGCGCACGCACGCCCTTCTTGACCAGCCACCAATAGTGGATGCATCCGGCGATGGCCGCCACGTAAACCGAGTAGTGCACGCGCCGCCAGGTCTTGCCGCCCATCCAGCGCATGATAAAGGCCGGCGAAGTAAGTGTGAGCACGAGGAGGATCGCCCAGGCGAAGAGTCCCACCTGGATGAACCGGCGTTTCTTCAGGTCGTCGAGGATGGTGGGCCAGACCAGCTTCCACTGGTCTGAAATCACTCCAAAATGTCCGACGCGCAAGCCTGCCCACACTGTTGGCAGGTCGTAGCCGGAGAAGAGGAAGAGATAGGTCGCCAGATGCAGCGTCGCGTAGAAGAAGGCGTATAGCCCCAGCATCCGGCGAAACCGAATCAGGTTGGCCAGCTTCGGGTTTAGCCGCCGCACTGGAGTGACCGCCAGCGACGAGAGCAGCAGAAACAGCGCCCAGTAGCCGGTGAAGTGGGTGATCCAGTTGACCGGGTCGGCCTCCAGCGCGAGCGCGCCCGACTGATACTGAACCAGCAGCCATGCAAACGGCAGCAGGCAGACTGCGTGCACCAGCACCTTGACGTACGGAATCCACTTGTTCGGCATGTCGTTCCTAGTTCTAAAGATGCTAAAGAGAATTAGTAGTTTTTCTTTAGGTCCATTCCAGCGTAAAGGCTGGCCACCTGGTCGCCGTAGCCGTTGAACATGAGGGTGGGGATGGTTTTGGGAAACGGGCTTGAATCGATGCGCCGCTCGTGCGCCTGCGACCAGCGCGGATGGTCCACGTTCGGGTTCACGTTCGAGTAGAAGCCATACTCATTGGCGGCCATATCGTTCCACAGCGTGCGCGGCTGCTTGTCGGTGAAGACGATCTTCACGATCGACTTGCCGTTCTTGAATCCGTACTTCCAGGGACTGACTACGCGGATGGGCGCGCCGTTCTGGTTGGGCAGCACCTCGCCGTAGCAGCCGAAGGTGAGCAGGCAGAGCGGGTTCATTGCCTCGTCCAGCCGCAGCCCCTCGGAGTAGGGCCAGTTGAAGCCGTCCGGCTTGTCGGGCATGTCCTTGTTGTCGCTGACGGAGAGGAACTGCACGTACTTGGCGCTGGGCAGCGGCTCCATCGCCGAGATGAACTCGCCCAGCGGATAGCCGTCCCACGGGATGACCATCGACCACGCCTCCACGCAGCGATGGCGGTAGATGCGGCTCTCGATGGGCCGGTACTTCATGATGGTGTCGATGTCGAGGGTCTGCGGCTTCTTCACCATGCCGGCGATCTGGACCGTCCAAGGCCGCGTGCGCAGAGTATGCGCGTTCTTGGCCGGCTCCGACTTGTCGGTGCCGAACTCATAGAAGTTGTTGTAGGTGGTCGCCTTGGCAAACGGCGTCTGCGCATCCGGGACAGTGTACTTCGAGGGCACAACCGCGAGCTTTTGGTCCGCGTGGACAGCAGCCGGATGGATCAACCCGGGCACCTGGTTCAGCACCACCGCGCCCACGCCCAGCGCCGCCGCGCCGGTCATAAACTTGCGCCGATTGAGCATCGCCTCCTTCGGGGTAATCTCCGAAGACGCAACCTTGCTCTCCAAACTTCCACCATTCTTAATCAGCATGCCAGGCCCCTCCGCCAGTTCTTAGACTATCGAAGTACGCGCCAGGGTTCACGCCGGATTGGAAAACTTCTCCCGCACCACGTACACCACCGTCCCCAGCGCAATCACCACGCCCGCGCCCAGAATCTCGCGCTGGAAGTTTGCCCGGGCGACCAGGATGTAGGTGAACCCGGCGATGGCCAGCAGAGGCGGCAGCGGGTAGAGCCAGATGCGGAACGGCCGTTTGAGGTTGGGCTGGGTGCGGCGGAGGTAGATCACGCCGACGTGCTGCATCAGAAACTGGAGCAGGATGCGCAGGACGACCAGCGCGGCAATGACATCGGCCAGCGAGAAGAAGCAGAAGCAGATAGCCGCCGCGCCCAACATCAGCAGCGAGACGTGGGGGAAGCCGTTGCGGTGCAGCCGCGCGAAGATGCGGAAGTAGTTGCCGTCGCGCGCCGCCGCATACGGAATGCGCGAGTAGCCAAGCAGAAGCGAAAAGACGCCGGAGAACGCTGTCATCATCACCAGGCCCGCCGCCACTCTGCCCAGCGCCGGGCCCACCCGCGGCCCGTACGCCGCCTCCATGAACCTGGAGATCACCGCCCTCCTTGCCTCCTCGTTCTGCGCTCCCACCAGCCCCTGCCACGGCAGCACCGCCAGCACCGAGATGTTCATCGCCAGGTAAAGGGCCGCGACTAACAAAATCGAGATGAGGATGGCGCGGGGGATGGTACGAGCGGCGTCCTTGACCTCGCCGCCGAGGAACGTGATGTTGTAGTAGCCCCAGTAGTCGTAGGTCGCGAACATCATGGCCGAACCCAACCCCAGGAAGAATGCAGGGGTCAGGTGGAACGCGCCCGGCGGGAAAGCGAACGCATGGCTCAGATGTCCGCGCAGGACGCCGGTCAACACAATCCATGCCATCAGCGCCATGACCGAGCACCACATCGCCGCAGTCGCAAACCGCAGGTCCGTCAGTCCGCGGTACAGCAGAAACACCACCAGCAGCAACGCCGCGATCGCAACCAGCGTCTCCGGTCCCGCGCTGACGCCGGCAGTGTATGGGCCGATATGGATGCTCCGTAACACCACGTGCCCCGCGAGCGAAGGCCACAGATACGTCGCATACTGGCTTAGCCCAATGCATCCCGATGCCGCCGACAGCGGCGCCGAAAAGCTAAGTTGAAACACATAGAGGAACGCCAGAAATCGCCCCAGCTTCTTGGTTCCGTCTGCGCCTGAATAGATTCTGCGCAGGAACGCATACGACCCGCCGGCTTCGGGCATAGCCGCGCCCAGCTCCGCCCAGACCAAGCCGTCGCAAAGCGCCAGCCCCGCGCCCAGTATCCAGCCAAGCATGGCCTGCGGCCCACCCATCGCGGCCAGGATCAACGGAAGCGTGATGAACGGCCCCACGCCGATCATGTCGAGCATGTTGAGCGCCACCGCGCCCGGCAGATTCAGGCTGCGGGAGAGTGCGGGCGCGTCTGTGGTGTGGGGATCGATGGAATCGAGTCTATCGCGATGCAGGCGCTGGCCGCCGGTTTAGGGCGTCTCCCAGTCGTCGGTCGCCGCAGCAGGCTTGCCTGATGTGTAGGTCACTTCAATGGACTGATACTCGAGGATGATCTTCTGGATGTTCTTGGTCTGCTCAACCTCGTCGACCTGCACGTTCTTGAGAATGAGCACCTGCGCCGTCTTCGAATTCGACGCCGCAGCGCCGGAGGAGGTGTTCTTGTTGGCGCTCCCCTTCACCTTTGAGTTGGAGGACGCGCCACTCGCTGCAGCCGTCTCAAAGACGATGGTGACCTGATGCAGCACCTCATTGGTCGCCGCCGCCTGCTCCAGTTGAGCGGAGTTGGCGTCGTAGAACTTGGTCACGATCAGTGTATCCGCCGAGCCGGGCGACCCGCGTTTGGTAGCAGACGCGCCGTCGCCGCCGCATCCGACCCCGAGCGAGTGACGCTGAGCAGTTCAATCTCAGTGGAGGGGGCCGCGTTCTTGTTCTGCTTGCTGCCCTTCACCTTGCCACCCTGCGAAGCCTCGCCGATGGTCATCATCGCGGCGGTTGCCGCCGCCGCCTGAGCACACGGCAGCGCCACCGCTCCGCACAGTACAACCAGCCGTCCCGCTAGACCAAGACGCATCATATTGCCTCCGCGAACCTTGCAAGTGGGGCTATTGAACCTTGCCTTGGTGAGTTTCTATCATTCCATTCAGTCGGCGGGCAATCGGCCGCGCTCTACTTCGGCGTGCTCCAGTCGTCCGTCGCGGACTTGCCGCCGTTGACCCAGGTCACGGCAATCTGGTCGTAACTCAGCGTAATCTGCTCGCTGTTGCCCACCTTGCGGATGCCACTGACGGTCGCGTCGGTCAACTCAATCTTCTGTGCCACCTTGCCCGCGCCTGCGCCGGTTCCCTGGAAGGTAATCACTACCTGCTTCAGCACTTCGTTGGTAGCCAACGCCTGAGCGAACTTGGGCGACGCTTGATCGACCTCTTTGGTGATGGTGATCGAGCTATGCTGGCGCTTCCCGCTGGCCATGCCGGTCGCAGCGTCGTGGACTACCGCGGAGACGTGAATCCCACTGGCGGATTCGCCCTTGAACTCACCTTGCTTGCTCCCCACCACCGTGATGAACGTATCGATCGCAGCCACCGCCTTGACCATTGGCAGCAGCGCGCTGACCGCGCAGCCCAACAAAACCAACCGTCCCACTCGACCAATCCGCATAACAATTCCTCCTCGATGCTTCAAATGGAAGTCGTGAATCGGGCCCGGTGTAGCTGAATGTTTCTATCATGCCAACCCGGACCCGGCAAGCGGGAACATCGGACGGAGCTCGCATGACAGAGACCCAAGGATTGAGAGACACTTGTCGGGCACCAGATTGGAGACTCCCAAGATGACTGGACTACGCGAAAAAGAGTTGATGGACGCAGCCAATATGCTGCTGGACGCGCGCCGCACCCACACCCCCATTGCCGACCTGCCGCCCGAGTTGCAGCCCACTTCACTGGAAGAAGCCGCCTTCATCCATGAAGTGATGGCTACCGCCTATGGCGAGATCGGCGGCTGGAAGATCGGCGCGGGAACGCCGGACGCAGTTCCGTTCTTCGCGCCCATGCCGCGCGCCTGGATGGCTGCCAGCGGCGCGGTTCTCAGCGGCCCGACCTACCGCTATCGCGTGCTCGAAGCCGAGATCTCGTTCCTGATGGGCGAAGACCTGCCGCCGCGCGCGACCCCTTACACACGCGAAGAGGTGGTTGCGGCCATCGCAAGCTGCCATCCCGCGATCGAGGAGCTGGAGTCCGGTCTGATCGATCCCAAGGCCGCCAATAACCTCTCCGCGCTGGCCGACCTGCAGATGCATGGAGGCTTCATCCACGGCCCGGCGTGTGCGGAATGGAAGAGCATCGACTTCACCAAGGAGACGGTCACCCTCTCCATCGACGGCACGGTCCGGGTCGAGCGCACCGGCTCCAATACTTCGGGCGACCTGCTGCGACTGTTGCCTTACCTGGCCAACGAGGGCGCGGCGCGCACCGGCGGCCTGCTGGCCGGCCAATGGATCACGACGGGGAGCTGGACCGGGAATACGCCGGCGCTGGCGGGCTCGCACGCCGAGGCCAACTTCGCCCATGCCGGACGAGTCAGCCTGCGCTTTGCCTGAACGGGCCAGAGTTCGCCAGCGACAAACCCACCGCCAATCGTGAATAATGGGCGGCGCCGAAACTCGCGACTCGCGAGAGTCGTATTTCATTCACGCCAGGAATAAGATGTGTCGCAACAAACATCGCTAATACCCCGCTCGGAGATGCCATGAATCAGCCGTCGCAATCCCGCTCGCAACTCTTCCGCAAGCTCGCCACATTGGCCGCGGTCTCGCTCTCGCTGACGCTCGTTCCGGTGTTGCTCGCACAGACGCCCGCACCTTCGCTCGAGACCCTCCATAAGGGCTTCCTGAATCCGCCCAATGAGGCGCGCCCCATGGTGCGCTGGTGGTGGTTTGGCACGGCTGTGGTGAAGCCCGAGATCCTGCGCGAGTTACAGCAGATGAAGGCCGACGGCATCCAGGGCGCCGAGCTTGCGTTTGAATACCCCCAGGTGCTCGACGACCCGGCGAAGAACCTCAAGAACCTTCCCTTCCTCTCGCCCGAGATGCTGGACGATGTGAACTATGCGCAGACCGAGGGGCGCAAGCTGGGGCTGCGCATCGACGTCACGCTGTGCTCCGGCTGGCCCTATGGAGGTCCCGCAACCACGCTCGATCAGGCGATCTGGCATCTGCGCACCGCGCAGGTCGATGTCCCCGCCAACGCCACATCAGTTAATGTCCCTGCGCTGCAGCAGGGCGAGGTGCTGATCTCTGCCTCCATCGCAAACTCGCTTCCCCGGGCCGCAGCCGCTGAACCTGCTGCCGCCCCTGTCGCGCCGCCCGCGGGCGCACCTGCCGGGCCAGGTGGTGGGCCAGGCGCCGGGCCAGGTGGGCCAGGCGGCCGTGGCGGCGGGCGCTTTGGAGGAGGACCTCAGGCACCCACCTGGGACCTGGCGTCGGCCAAGCCCCTGACCGTCTCCGGCAACACCGCAAGCTTCGATCCTTCCAGCAAACCGCGCACCGCACTCTTCTTTGTCGCCAGCCACACCAAGATGATGGTGAAACGTCCTGCGGTCGGGGCCGAAGGCTACGTCCTGGACGCCTTCTCGCGTGAAGCCGTCGCCACGCACCT
>Ga0326727_10005136_pt1 | contig 37926 bp, 41 predicted proteins | sample MB2enrmetagenome_FD_207643 | JGI IMG/M metagenome (GOLD analysis project Ga0326727, IMG submission 207643) | Lab enriched peat soil microbial communities from McLean, Ithaca, NY, United States - MB29MY | ecosystem: Environmental > Terrestrial > Soil > Wetlands > Peat | place: USA: New York... | reverse complement strand
GATGTGGTGCCGGATGAAAGACTACCGCCGTATCGCCACCCGCTACGACAAACTCGCCCGCAATTTTGCTTCCTCGGTGGCTTTGGTGGCCGTCATTATTTGGTGGGCTGATTGAGTCTGGAGCCTACAGCGATTTTGCCGTGCATCACATGGGCTCGGGCCTGGCCGACGGCATCAGCCAAGGCACGGCGGCTGGGGATGAGTTTCGGAGCGCGCCGCTGATGGGTGTCGGGCAACGCCTGTTCTTCCTTCATGACGGCCGGGCAACCGATTTGAACCAGGCAATTCTGTCCCATGCAGGCAACGGGTCAGAGGCCAACGCGGTCATCGCCAAGTATCAGGCGCTGTCGTTCGATTCGGTGCAGAACCTGCTGCAATTCCTGCGCTCGCTTTAAAATACCGTATCATGAGCACCGCCGGCGTCAGGCTGGCGCTGCTCGCCGCCACACTCATTTCGATCATCGGCTTTGATGTCGTGCCGCATCGGGTTGCTTCGCCCCCGCCGCCGGCAGGGTATTCGCTCATTGTTGCAAAACCTCCCATTCCGGCCGCAGTCGATGCAACGGCAGCCCTCGTCGATACCGTCCTCGCGCGTCCCCTGTTCCAGGCCGATCGGCGGCCGGCGGAAGCCGCCCAGGGCAAAGCTGTGCCGGCGGCGGGACGATTGAAAGGCATCGTCGTCAGTCAGGGCGTCGGCCGCCTGATTTTTGCCGGGGCGGCGGGGGGCAAGCCGATCATTGCGGCCGAAGGCGACCGCATCGGTGCTGACATCGTGCAAGCCATCGGTGCCGGGCAGGCGACCTTGCTCGGCCCCGAAGGTGCGACGACGATCAGTCCTTCTTTCAGCGACCAGGACGGCGGAACCGCCCGGGATCCAAGGCCGGCAACCGCTCAACCAGCGGAAAGCAGACTATCGCGACACCAGCCGGTTCATTAAGGCGACGCCCAAGAATAAGGGAATCGGGCGGCTGACTTTGTTTCGTCATGGCTTGGCTTGTCCGGGCGATCTGTCGCGGTACATGCGGCTATAGGTGGCCCGGACGAGCCGGGCCATGACGGTTTTGGGGACCTTGCCCCTTGAAGCGGTATTTCTTGGGCGTCGCCTAAGCCGGTAATCCGTTTCGCAACGATGAACCCGAACGCAGCAGCGCCGTTCCGGAACTGCGGGGTGAAGATCGCGGATTGTTGCATTTCAATAAATTTCAACCGCTCCGCGGCAAAAATCATCATGGATCTGGACAAACGGTTTGCTGTCAGATCGAAAATGGCGTTTATGGGTAGGTCGCCGAAGTGGAACGCTAGATCCGTTGCGATCAAAAACCGGATGCGCTGCGGCGATCTTGCCGGTACCGTATCCGTGTGATCGATGCGGAAAGATCCATACAGTCTTGTGACCGCCAACCCACTGCCCGCGCATCTCAAGCAGCTTTAGCGTCTCCCTTGAAGCTGCCTCGCCCCGGCGGCTCCCGCCGAACACCGCAAGCGCCGCCCAGGAGATGTCGCATGACCAACCATCACCGTCTTTATGACATCACCGGCTCCGACGACTATACTGGTTCCCAGTCCTTCGATACACAGGACGGCGATCCTGCGGCGCTCGACTCCTTCAGAACGAGTCCGGGCGCGCAAGCATCCGCCACGCTCACGGACACGCTTTACCTTCAGGAGGCGGGCGATACCTCCGTCATCGGCGTTGCCGATATCAACCAGGGACAGATCGGCGATTGTTTCCTGCTATCCTCCATCGGCGAGCTGGCGCTGTTTCACCCGGCGGCGATCATGAACATGATCCACGCCAACCCCGACGGCACCGAGACCGTCACGCTGCATGAAGCTTCGAACGGCAGACTGCCTACTTTCGGCACCACATCGTTCGAGTCGGTCGGCGTGACCGTGAACAACAGCTTTCCCGCCTACGCGGTCAACAACGGCGCCAGCCAGGACGTCTACGGCGATTACAAGGAAATCTGGCCGCAGGTGCTGGAAAAAGCCGTTGCGACGTTGGATGGTGGCTACACCGCCATCGCGAACGGCGGCAATCCGGTCATCGCGATGGAGGAACTGACCGGCGAGTCAGCGACCTACATGTCGCCCGCCGCCCTGACGCTCGCCAACCTGGACAGCTTCGTCGCCGCGGGCGATCTCATCGCGCTGGATACGTCCACTGCGCCAGGGCTGCCGTTCAACCTAGTCAGCAACCACGCCTACATGTTCGGGGGCGTCACGATGCAGGGCGGCGTGCCGGAGGTGACGCTTCTCAATCCCTGGGGCTTCGACCAGCCGGCCGCGATTCCGCTGTCAGAACTTTCGCGGGGCTTCATCGAAGTGGATGTCGGCCACTACGTCTGAAGGGATCTAACCCCAACCCCGGGCAAGCTTGCGCATCGCCGTCGAAGCGTTCCGCTTGCCCTCCCCCGCATAGTCCTCGTGCCAATCCTCGATCTTTGCCGGATCGTACAGATAATTCACCATCAGGGTCGCGCTTTCCCGGGCGCCTTTTTCCGAGGTGTCGCCCAGCATGTTCAGCCGCTCCACCCGCGCGCCGTTGGACAGATGGAAATGCGCCACCGGGTCCAGCGCGCGGTTGCGTTTCGACTCCGCCATCAGGTAGCGCGCGCACAGCCGGATCAGAACCGGCTCCGCCGCTGCCCGCAGCTCCGCATCTCGCCACCAGGACCGCTTGCCGATGATCCCGGCCAGAGCGGCGCAACCGCTGTCCGCCGGATACGCGGATACAAGGCTGACGGACTCGTCGTCGCTCAGCAGCGCGTCAGGCTCGGATGCCAGCAGCGGGTCGAGCCAGCGGCGGAAGTCCGGTATCGGCGACAGCGTCGCAAACGTTTTCAGGTTGCGGAATTCGCCCGACAGCTCCCCCACCACGCGCTTGATCAGGAAATTGCCGAAGCTGATTCCGGCCAATCCGTCCTGGCAATTGCTGATCGAGTAGAAGACCGCGGTGTCGGCAACGCCCGGGTCCAGCACCGGCGCTTTTTCATCCAGCAGATTTTGCACGCTGCCGGCCAGCCCCTTCACCAGCGCCACCTCGACAAAGATCAACGGCTCCCCCGGCATGCGCGGGTGAAAGAACGCGTAGCACCTGCGGTCGGAATCCAGCCGGTTTTTCAGGTCGCGCCAGGACCGGATGGCATGCACGGACTCATAGGTGACGAGTTTTTCCAACAGCGCCGCCGGGCTGTTCCAGTCGATGCGCCGAAGTTCCAAAAACCCGATGTCGAACCAGGACGCCAGCAGCCCGCGCAAATCCGCCTCCAGCGCCGTCAGCATCTTGTCCGATCCGCGCAGCCGCAGCAGCGCCCCGCGCAGATCGACCAGGAACTTGCACCCGTCCGGGATCGACGCAAACTGCATCAGCAGCCGCAACCGAGGCGGCTCCAGCGCGCGCCGCAGATCGGCTTTGGCGGCCGAACGCTCGGCCGGATCGTTCGCGGCGGTCACCCTGGTATAGGACGCTGCCACCGCATCGGGATCGGAGTCGAAGCCGGCCAGGGTGCGCAGAAAATCCCTCCGGCCGGGCTCGTCCGCCGCCAGATAGGTTTCCGCCAGCTTGGCCGCCCGGTTGCGTGCGCTGACTTCACCGCCGCGTCCGGCAAGGCAGGTCCGCATCTGCGCTTCCAGGGTCTCGTCCGGCACGCCGGAGGCCATGTCGCGCCAGACCGTGGTGATGCGCCGGATGGTGCGATCCAGCAGGCCCGTGGATACGGCTTCGCTCATGCACGCCTCATGCGGAGAGGAGGAAAGACAGCGCGCCTAAGGATGTGGGAGCGAGGCGGTTTCCGCGAGCACACGAATCAGTGCGGGCAGCAGGTCTTCGACGATCATGCCGGGTCCGGCCAGTTCCGCCGCCCGGCCATGCAGCCAGGCCCCGGCGGCGGCGGCGGCCCAAGGGGCCATGCCCTGCGCCAGCAGCCCGGCGATGGCGCCTGCCAGCACGTCGCCGGCTCCGGCGGTGGCCAGCCAGGGCGGCGCGGACAGGTTTATCGCCGCCGGTCCGTCCGGCGCGGCGATGACGGTGTCCGCGCCTTTCAGCAGCACCACCGCGCCCGTCCGCCGCGCCGCTTCCCGCGCGGCAAGGAGCCGGTTGGCCGGGGCGCCGAAGACGCGGGCAAACTCCCCGGCGTGCGGGGTCAGCACCGCCGCGCCGCGCAGAGCGTCCGGATCATCGGCGAAGGCGGTGAACACATCCGCGTCCGCCACCACCGCCCGGCCCGCGGCGAGCAAAGCCGGGAACACCGTCCGCGCTTCATCCGGCCCGAGGCCGGGACCGCACACCCAGACCATCCTCCGCTCGTCCTCCAGCAGGGACGAAATGGCGGCTTCGCTGACCAGCAGCCCCGGCTCGCCGGAGCGATAGGTCTCCGCCGCGCCGCGGGCGGCGATCGTCACCATGCCGGCGCCCGCGCGCCGGGCCGCCTCCGCCGCCAATCGGGCCGCGCCGGTCATGCTGGCGCCGCCAACAACAGTCACGTGGCCGCGCGAATACTTGTGCCCGTCTTCGCGCAGCACCGGCAGCGACCACAGCGACGGCAGATTGGCGCAGGTATTCGGCGCGATTTCGTCCAGCACTACTGGGGGAATGCCAATATCGGCCAGCTCGATCCGCCCGCACAGGTCGCGCCCCGGCAGCAGCAGATGGCCCGGCTTGAGGCGAAAGAACGTCACCGTCAGTTCCGCCGCGGTCACCGGGCCCATCGCCGCCCCGGTCGCTCCGTCCAGGCCGGATGGCACATCGACCGCAACCACCCGCCGGGCGGCTTGCAGCGTCTCGGCAACCCAACCATCGATGGGCCGGGTCAGGCCGGCGCCGAACACCGCGTCGATAACAATGTCCGCGCAAGCCGCTTCCACCGGATCGAATGCGGCCATTGCTCCGTGCCAACGCCGCGCCGCACCGGCTGCATCGGAGCCGTCGCGCGGGAGTTCCAGCGCCGCCACCCGCACCGGCCAACCAAGTTGAGACAGCAACCGCGCCGCAACGTAACCGTCGCCGCCATTGTTCCCGGGTCCGGCGAGCACCAGCACGCGGCAGGGAGCAAAGCGGCGTTTCACCGCTCGCGCCACCGCGCGCCCGGCCGCCTCCATCAACACCGGGCCGGGCACACCTGACGTGCGATCCGCTCGCCCCATCTGCTCCGGCGTCAGAAGCTCCGCGCGTCCGGTGAGGCGGTGTATCAGGTCGGGGTCGAACGGCATCTGCATTCCTTTGAGTTGACGAATACGAATCTCTTGTTATTTCGTGGCCGCATTACCTTTCTGGACAGCATCGGAAGAGTTTTGTAGAGTGTTGCTTTATATCGGAGGCTGCCGTGGCGTCGGAGCGACGGGTGGTGAGTAGCGGTTCGGCGGTCGCGGAACGCATTGCCGAATCGGCAGGGGCCTCCTGTGGCGAGGCCGATGTGCAGGCGATTGCATCGCGGGCTTCTGAGCTTGCGTTTGAGCTCGGTCGCGCCTCCACCCGCCCGCTCGAGACCGTTGTCGCCTTCTGGACGCAATTTTTCAGCGCGTATGTGACGCAGGCGCGGCAGCAGGGACCGGCAGAGCAACTTCACACCGATTCCGTGAGCGCCCGGGCCGACGAGTTGAGGCAATGGACCGGTCAATTTGATGCCAAGCTGGCTGATCTTACGGCCAGGCAGGACGCGTTCCTGATGCAGGTCGCGGCTCGGTCTGCGAAGTAGGCTCGAAGGGATGGTCTTTTCCAGCATTGGCGACATTGTCGGCGTCGCGCGCCGCGTCGATCGGCTTTTCGATAATGTCGACAAGGCCCAGAAGGGCATCGAAGCCCTGGGCGCGCGTCTGCGTTTGGTCGAGGATAGATTACTGGCCATGGAGGCGGGTCAGGAGTTGCAGGTGGAGAAATCGCGTAGCGCTGCTCAGACCGCCGCTTCGGGTGTCATCCACATGCATCTCGTCAACCTGGCCGGAAGGCTCGGAGCGGTAGAGGAAGCTCTTCGGAGCCGCGGCGCACCATCCGATAGGCAGGATCGTCTGAGGCCGCCGGACGGCGGATAACACTGGCCCAAGCAATGTTAATCCAGCGGCGTCCTGCGCTCCGCGATGCGGATCGGGTCGTGGCAAGATCACGCGGCGAGGGTCAGCCGCTTCACGAACGCGGAAATCCGGTGGCGGCGCAGTTCGCTGCGCGCCTTCTGGTCCGTCGTCATGTAATTGAGCTGCACGCTGTAACGCGGCCCGACAAACGGCCGATGCCCATGCCAGGTCGTCGGGCCGTTCGGAAACACCAGCAGAGTACCGTTCACCGGCGGCACCTCGACGGCAAAGTCCTCAAGGTCGTCCGGTCCGCGCAGCAGCCGCAGGCAGCCTTCCTGTCGCGTCCAGGCATCGGCCTGCCGGTTCAGGTAAAGCAACACCGTCACCCGCTTGGCCGTCGAGTCGCAATGAATTCGCCCGTCGCGTTCGCTTGTCCAGCCGCGCAATGTCACCATCGTCGGCGCGTCATGCAGGTCAATCCCGAACAGCCCCTCGATCGCTCCGCGCAGGATCGGTTCTTCCATTGCCTGCATTAAAGACGCGGCATTCGGTCCGAGCGGCACGGAGTTCACCGGAAACGAGCCCCGCTTCTCCAGCGGCGGCATATCGGCCAGCACGGCCTCCAGCGCTGCGGGTGGCACGAAGTCCGGCACCACGACATGCGGGAAGGGGTCGGTCGAAACCGGCGTCTTCAGCAGCTTGGCATAGTCCAGCGTGATCATCCTTACCTCTCAGTGGCGCGCCTTGGGCGACGCCCAAGAATAGCCGCTTTACGGGGCAGCACCCTCAAGACCGTCATGGCCCGGCTTGTTCGGGCCACCGCTCGCGGCACCTTGCCGACATAGGTGGCCCGGACGAGTCGGGCCATGACGGGGGGCGGGCGGCATCATTCGATTCGATCATTCATGGCCGTCGTATAAGGAAAAGCGCCTCGGTCAGTTCGAGCAGATCGTCCGGCCAGTAAACCTCGGGTCTGGGCCGCGCGGGATGCAGGGCCAGGTCGGGGCGGCAGGTCAGCACCGGCAGGGTCCACCGCACCGGGATCGAGGCCCGTCCGTCAGCGGCCCCCAGCAATGCTCCGGCGATCGCGCCGTTGGTGTCGGTATCGCCGCCGCTGCCGACGGTCTCGATCAGGGCCGGTTCGAGTCCCGTACCGGCGGCGAGATGGTAAAACGCATTTTGGAGGGCGATCAACACCCAGCCCATCTGGTGCTGGAAATCCCTCGGCGCCACCCCGGCGGCGGCATTTTGCAGAGCCATCAGCACCGGCTCGGCCTCCGGTCCGGCTTCCCGTGCAATTCTGAGGGCCGTTTCCATCATCGCGCCGCGGTCGCCGCCCGCCAGCGCGGCCGAGACAGCGGCGGCAAAAGCAGAGCAGGCGGCGCGGCACACCGGATGCGGATGGGACAGTCCGGAATCCGTGTCGGCTGCCAAAGCGGCCTCTTCCGGGTTGGCTGCCCAGACGCCAATGGGGGCGATCCGCATCAGCGAGCCGTTCGCCTGGCTGCGCGCATCGGCCGCATCCCGCGCGACCGCGGCCTTGTCCGCCGGGGCGGAGGCGGCGGCGCCAAACGCCATGGCCGTCGTGCCGCCGATATCGAACGGCCCGCTGGCATACCAGCGTCCGTAAGCCGCCGCGGCATCCTCCGGATCGTAGCGGCCGGTGCGCACCAGGCTCCGCGCCAGGGTCAACCCAAGCTCCGAATCATCCGTCGGCTGCCCCGCCAATGTGCGCCACACCGGGCTGGGACAGAGATCCCGCACGCCGTCCGGATAGCGCGCGCGGATCGCCGCCGCGGTCTGAAATTCCACCTGGCTGCCCAGGCTGTCGCCGATGACCATCCCCAGCATGCAGCCGAGGGCGCGGTCGAAGCGCTGATCCTCCGCAGCGCGCGGCCAGGTCAGCGTGACCCGGGCGGCGCGGCGAGGCTCCGTGCTGCCGCGCCAGGCGCGGGTCCGCAGGATCGACACGGCATCCGGGGCGCCGCCGAAACAGGCGAACGGGCGGCAGCCGCCGAGCGTGTCATAAGCCACGGACAGGCCGTCTTCAGCGACCAGCACCCCGCCGGCTGCGATCAGCAGCGCGTGCCCGGCGGCGATGTCATGCGCGCTGACCGGCCGCAGCGTGACCGTGGCGATGCCATCCCCGGCGGCGACCCTGGCGAGGCGATAGGCGATCGAGGGCAGCGGCATGAACCGGGCCGGCAGGCATGCCGCGCTGCTCCATATCGGCCGCTGGCCGGCGCCGTGGTTCAGGAACACCACGTCATCCTCGGCCAGGGTCCGGCGGCTCAGGTCGTTACGAACGGGCGCGCCGTTGCGGGTGATGCCGCCGCCCTCCGCCCAGGCGATCATGTCGGGGCCGCGGTCAGGGCTGGTGGGTGCGTACACAACGCCCAGCACCGGCTTGCCATCGCGCAGCAGCGCCACCGAGACGGCGCTGCCGCGGCGGCCTTCCAGGAAGGCGCGGGTGCCGTCATGCGGATCGACCACCCAGCAGTAGCCGTTCGCCTCGGCCGCGAGCACGCCTTCCTCCTCGCCGACGAAGCGCGCCGGCAGCAGCGCTGTCAGCCGTTCACGCAAAAACACCTCGATCTCGGTATCGATCGGCGAGGTGTCGGTATTGCTGAACCGCGGCCCGTCCGGCCGGACGAACTCCGCTGCGAGCCGATCGCCGGCCTGGCGGATCAGATCAATGACAAAGGGCAAGATTGAAAGCAGGTTTGATGTCGACATGAGACCGGGGAGTCTAGGCTCTTGCGGCCTCCGACGCTATCTGCACGGGTGCCCCGCCATGGACAAACATATCCCACCCCACCCGAGCCGGCAGACCGGGCCGCTCTCCGTCTACCGCGCCATGATCGACACCGGCTCGCTGGAAGCCGACGACGCGCAGGCTGACGCGGTCGCCCGCCTGGAGGATCTGTGGGAGCGGTTGCGCGGCTACGATCCGAAAGCGACTGCGGACGAAAGCGTCGGGTTCCTGTCGCGGATCATGCGGCGCCGCCACGCCGAGGAATATGTCCCGACCGGCCTCTACCTCGTCGGCGAGGTCGGCCGCGGCAAATCCATGCTGATGGACATGTTCTTCGAGACGGCGGACGTGCCGCGCAAGCTGCGCATCCACTTCCACCGCTTCATCCAGAGCGCGCATGCCCGCATCCACGCATGGCGGAAGGCCAATCCGGGCGGAGCGGACCCGATTCCGCCGCTGGCGGACGAAATCGCGGCGGAGGCGGCGCTGCTGTGCTTCGATGAGTTCCAGGTCAACGACATCGCCGACGCGATGATCCTCGGGCGGCTGTTCCAGGCGCTGTTCGACCGCGGCGTGGTCGTGGTGACGACGTCGAATACCGCGCCGGACGATCTGTTCAAGGGCCAGCCCGGGCGGGACGCCTTCCTGCCGTTCATCGGGCTGATCAAGCAGCGCCTGGATTTGCTGGTGATGGATGGCGGCCGGGACTACCGGCGGGAGCGAATGCGCGGCCTGCGCACATGGCTGGTGCCGGCGGATGGCATGTCCAGCCGCGCTTTGGACGAAACGTTCGAGCGGCTGACGGATGGGGCGACGGTGGAGCCGGTGACCCTGACGGTGATGGGCCGTGACATCGTTGTTCCGTTGGCCGCCGACGGTGTCGCCCGCTTCGATTTCGACACCTTGTGCAACACCGCGCTCGGGGCCGGGGACTACCTCGCCATCGCGACGACCTTCCACACGCTGGTGCTGGACGGCATCCCCCGCCTGTCGCCTGACAACTTCGACCAGGCACGGCGCTTCATCGTGCTGGTGGACGCGCTGTACGACCATCATGTGAAACTGTTTGCGTCGGCCGACGCGCCGCCCGACCAGCTTTATCAGCGTGGCGAGAACGCGAAGATGTTCGAACGCACGGCGTCCCGGCTGGATGAGATGCAGAGCGCGGACTGGCTGGGGGTGGCAAGGACGTGATCATACAGCGATTGATTCCGGTGGGCCAATGGCCCATCATTTAACCCCTGTGGACGGCCGGAGACATCGCGTTCGACATCGTCTATGACGAAACCGATCACCCGATCGTAACATTGTGCGTCATGACTCCCGCCGGTCCGATACGGTTCATGGCGGAACCCGTGATGTGCGGGGAGACGATGGTGCTGAACGGCCTGCACGTGCAGGACCTGAAGCCGAATCTGGTGGGTGCGGCCAACCTGGCGGTGATCGCGAGGGCGGTGATGGAAAGGATGGACCTCGATGGCATTGTCATTAAAGGAGCGGTTCGAACGACTGGGGCCAACCCGGGCCGTCGACCGCGTGACATCCGGTTCTCCCGCCGTGTTCGTGCTGCGCATTGCGCTTGACGTCGCTCGCCTGAAGCCGATCGATGCGGCGCATGCTTTGGCGCGGCGGGGCATGCCGATGCTGCGGGCCAAGCGTGCGGCTGAAGCGTTACTCCAGGACCAGCGGGTTTTCGCCGAGCTGCCGATGGTCGAGGACGTGCAGGCGGTGATGGCCGACATGGATGCGTGCGGGGTGTCCGCGGTGCTGCTGAAGCCCGACCTGACAGTGGACGTGCGGGCACTGCGCGAGCGGCTGCGGCTGACGCGGGAGCAGTTCGCCATCCGCTATGGCCTGGAGGTGGAAACGCTGCGCAACTGGGAAACCGGCAAGCGTGAGCCGGATAATACGGCGCGCAGCTACCTGCGGGCGATTTCGAACGCCCCGCAGGAGGTCGAACGCGCGTATTCCACCGTTCGTGTCATTTCGTAAGCTGGGTTGCCGGGGCGCCGGGGTCGCGGGACATCGCTAGGCTAGAGAAACGACGGAGAACGACCGAATGCCAACCCCCAGCAACCGGTCGTCTTTTGACTGCATGATATCGGCCGGACGAGCCGGGTGTTCGACATGAACTACGATCGACAGCTCCGTCCGACCCTCCGTGCAGGTCCGCGGCAGCAGCCACCGGTTGAGTCCATCCACGACATCAAGCGGTTCCAACGCGGTTCCGTTCACCGTCAAACTGACCGCGGTGTCCTGTAGCGGTGGCACCACGTTCATCTGAAAAGCGAATTCGCCCTCGAGCGGTGTTTCGAACGGCAGCGTCAAGGTTGCGTCGGCGGCTGCCGTCCAGCAGCCCCAGGGTTCCAAAAGGTGCCAGCCCTCCGCCAGCATGCCGCTGTTGCCAAGACGGCTGGACACCGCCACGGTTTCGCCGATGGGGCAAATCGCGGCGGTTTCGCGTTTCAACGTCACAGACCGCACACCGATACCCAGCGTGCGATCATCCGCCGTTTCCGCAAAATCGGCCGGGCGGAACAGGTCGGCCACCTGCAACCCGATGACGAGCTGACGCTGACCATCGGTGCATGCGGCAGGAAGCCGCCATGCGGCGCTGCCCCCTGACGTTTGGATCGACGGCAATTCGAAACCGGTGATCGTCACGGTGACGGTGGTTTCGATCGTCCGCTTCGCGAACTCGATTTCAAGCGAAAACGAACCTGACAGCGTTTCGCCGAAAGAAAGCTTCAATGCGGCTTCGGACGCCTTGGTCCAAGTGCCCCAACTTTCCGCCGTGTGCCAGCCGTCCAGCAGGACGTTGTCCAGATCGACCGGGAGCGCCAGCGGCAACGGGCGGCCGATCGCGCAAATTGCCGGAACGAAGGAGACCACCCGGAGGCCGCGCAACGCCACGCCGAGGGTGCGGTCGTCGCCCCCGTTCCCGGCCGCCTTCGGGCAAAACGTCTCGCTGACCGACAGGTCGATCAGCAGGCGCTTCCGGCCGTTGGTGACTTCCTGCGGCAGAATCCATTGGTTGGTGCCGTCCGTCATCTCGACCGGGGGCAATGGATGGTCGTTGACAAACACGGTCAGCGTGCCGCCGGTGGGCCGCCGCATCAGGTTCAGCTCCAGGCGCAACGAACCGTGCAAGGGATCGGCGAAGTTGAGTTGAAGAGATGCAGTCCTGCCGTTGCTCCAGCAGCCCCAGTCTTCCGCCCCGTGCCAACCCGCGAGCAGCACGTTCCTCGGCATCGCGTCCGCCCGTATGGGCATGTAGCGGCCCACTTCGCACCATGTCGGCTGGCGCGAAACCAGGCGCACGGTTGAGACCCCTATGCCCAGGATGCGGTCGTCCGCCGACTCGCCTTTCTTGTCGAGGCGAACCGTTTCAGCCACATGGAGCGTAACGACAAGCCGGGACTTGCCCGCGGTCAGTTCCGGCGGAAGGTCCCAACCGTTCCGGCCGGGGATCGGCTGCACCGCGTCGAACCGCTCACCATCGACGGCAACCGCCAGCGGTGAGTCAGCCGAGGATGGGACGATGTCGAGTTCGAGCCGCAACGCGTCGTCGATCGGGGCGGCCAGTTCAATCGTCAGCGACGCCTCGGCGCCATCGGTCCAACGCCCCCAGGACTCGGCTTCGTGCCAGCCATCAAGCAGAACCTGATGGTCCCATTTGGAACCTGACATCGCGAACGGCACATCGAGCGCGAAATGATAGGGCGTTTTCTCCGGCTGGGCGGCCGCGGCGGACAGGCTCGCCCACCCCGCCATGCGCCGCCTGCCGATCGGCGCCGACGGCAGGGGGATCGAACGCAACAGCGAGGCGAAGCTGGCGCCGCGCAGAACCGCGTCCCTCGCCTGCAGCACCTGTAGCCGGCGCTGCTCCAGGCGATCCGGATCGCGGACAAGCTCAAGAATGTCAGCGGCGAGGGCGGCGGGATCGTCGAACGCCGGCACCTGCCCCGCGATCGACGCTTCCAGGCCGCGCAAGCCGATCGGCGTGGTTGCCAAAGGATGGCCGGCGCTGATGGTCGTGAGCATCTTGATCGATAGGCCGGTGCCGGCCCGGTCCGGAACGACGGTCAGGCGGCAGCGCGACCGGAACGTGTCGAGATCATCGACATAGCCCAGGAACCGCAGCAGCGGCGACTCGTACAGCGCGGTGTCGAGCCGCTGTCCGGCCCGGCCGACGATCGCGACGCGCAACGAAGCCGCTTCGAGATGCGGACGCCACACCTCATCGAGGAACCAGCGCAATGAGGCGATGTTGAACACATGTTCGTCGCCGAAGAGAAGCACATCGAATGCGGTCGGCACCGGCGGCGGGGCCGGCGGCAGGTAGATCCGCGGCACCACGAGGGCGCTGCGCTGGCTGTGCCGCTTCAGGCGTTCCAGCTCTCCGGTGCTGATATGCACGCAAATGTCGGGCAATGCCAGCACCCGTGCCTGCGCCTCCCCGGCGGCCGCAACGGCAACTTCGATTTCGTTTTCGTTTTTCCCGGCCTCCTCCATCCACTTCCTGGTCGCTTCCGCCCGATCGTCGTGCACGCCGAGCAGCAGCTTCGCGCGTGGAGCGAAATGAATCGCCGCGCCCACGGTATCGATGTGGTTGGTGATGACCGCGTCTGCGCGGCTGGCCGCCTCGAGCGCGGCGCTGTCCCTGATTCGGCACGAGGCCGAGAGGGTCAGCCAGGTGGCCCAGTCCTCGGCGGGATCCTTGGCACTGACGAATGGCGGCGGCCCATCCGGCACGGCGCACAGGTTGATATGCGCGCCGACATACGTGCTGTTTTCGGGAACAACTTTTCCAAGCCGCGCGTCCAGGGTCGGACCGCGCCGGTATTGCGCGTTGGTGAACAGCCGGATCGTCAGATACCCGGCGCTCACCAGGTCTTCGATCTGGTTCTCAAAAACCGCCGTGCTGCCGCATCTGCCCCAGGGAATCTGCAACTGAACCGCGATTTTCTGGCCGGCCGTGGCGGCCGTGCGGAGGATTTCGGGCGGCTGGTCATCGGCATCGGGATCGGTGACGGGCAGTCCGAGCTGGCGGGAGAACGCGGCGGGATCGATGCCGTCCGTCACGAACACGCATTGCTCGAACGGCCACGCCGTGCGGAAGCGATCGGCGAACCCGCCAGCCAGCTTGCGCCGGGCGCCCGGCGCCAGGACAACCACCGAAAGGGCGCGCAGCGGCGGACGGTCCTTCAGCACCTGGGCGAGGCGCAGGTGGAAGAACGCATCCAGCTCGCCCGGCTCGACATCGGCGAACATGACAACGCCGCTTTGTTGCACCTGCCGCAGCAAATCCTCGAACGCGGCGGCGTGGTCGCCGTCGAACGTAACCCGGGGAAGCGACGCAGCCAGCGGCGGACCGTACAGGCTGGTGACCCGGTCGGTCAGGCCGGCGGAGACGACGAGGGATTCGGCGGTCAATGTCACAGGTTTTCCACGGGGCTTTTGCGGACAATCCGCCGCCGCCATAATGGTTCATTGCTGCTTTGCGGTCAAACTTAAAACGTAGGGAGAAATGTCATGCAAGCGGATCATCCGCGCGGGGGATCGGATTGCATCGCACCCGACTGCGCCGGCATGGATTTTTTCGCTGCCGATCAAGGGTTGCGCGATCTGCTAGGCATCTATCTGCCGGTAGGGGTGCTGGATCATTTGACTCCGCATTTTCAGAGGCTCGGGCGGCTTGCCGGCGGCCGGCTGGACGAACTCGCCCGCGCCGCCGACGGGCACGCGCCGGTGTTGCACGCGCGCGACCGGTTCGGCCGGGATGAAGACTGGATCGAATACCATCCGGCCTACCACGAGATGGAGCGGATCGCGTTCGGCGATTTCCAGTTCCATGCCATGTCGCACCGGGGCGGCATGCTTGGTATGGACCGCCCGTTGCCGCCGGTAGCCAAATATGCTCTCCAGTATCTGTTCGTGCAGGGCGAGTTCGGGCTGATGTGCCCGATCAGCGTGACCGACACGTCGATCCACCTGATCCGGCGCTTCGGCAGCACTTCGTTGCAGGACTATCTGCTGCCGCGGATGCTGTCGGCGGACCTGTCCATGTTGTGGAAGGGCACGCAGTTCATTACCGAAAAGGCCGGCGGATCGGATATCGGCGCGATCGAAACGGTTGCGCGCAGCCAGGACGGCGTCTGGCGCATCCGGGGCGAGAAATGGTTCTGCTCTCATACTGACGCCGACGTCGCCCTGATTCTCGCTCGGCCGGAGGGAGCGCCGGCGGGGACGCGCGGCCTGGCGTTGTTCGCGCTGCCGCGCCGGACGCGGGACGGGGCGCGCAATGCGTACCGGATCGTCCGGCTGAAGGACAAGCTGGGCACGCGGTCGATGGCCAGCGGAGAAATCCGGCTGGAAGGTGCCGAGGCGTACCTGGTCGGACAGCCGGATCAGGGCCTGAAGCAGATGATGGAGCAGGTCAACCTGTCCCGCCTGTCGCACGGGGTGCGCGCCGCCGGGATGATGCGGCGCTGTTTGAACGAGGCTCTGGCCGCTGCCCGCGGGCGTGTCGCGTTCGGCCGGACGGTGGCCGGTTTTCCGCTGATGCGGCGGCAGTTGATGAAGCTGCTGGTGCCGGCGGAGCAGGCGCTGTCGATGGCGCTTTGCACCGCCGACGCGATGGGGCGCGATGCGGCGGCGGAACTGCGGATCCTGACCGGGCTGCTGAAGCTGCGCGCCTGCCGCGACAACGTAGTGGCGGCGACGAGCGCGATGGAGGCGCGCGGCGGCAACGGCTATATCGAGGACTGGGTGAACCCCCGGCTGATCCGCGATGCCCATGTCGGCCTGTTATGGGAGGGCACCAGCAACATCAACGCGCTGGATGTCATTGGCCGGGCCGTCGGCAAGGCGGGGGCGCACCGGGCGCTGCAGGCGATGTTGCACGGGCGGCTGGAGGCGTCGGCCGCGCTGCCGGGTGCTTTGCGCGCGGCGCTGCGGGAGGCTTTGGACCGGGCCGCCGGGTTGGCGGAGCGCGTCGCGGCGGCGGGGCAGGAAGCGCTGGCACGTCAGGCGGCGACGGCGCTTTACGATGCGTCCAGCGCCGTTCTGCTCGCATGGGAAGGCTCACGGCCGGGCGCGGATGCGAGGCGGGTGCTGGTTGCGCGGTTCGTATTGGCGCACCGCTTGTCGCCGATTGATCCTCTGGCGCCGGCGGAGGCGGACTGGGAGCGTGCGGCGACGGATGCGCTGCTGAGTGACAGGGCGCTGGGGCTGGGGGAAGCGGCCGGGCTTATCGGGTAATCGGTTGTGCAACATCCCGCTGGCGGCCCCGGAGCGCATAGCCAACTCGCCGGAGGCGAAACCGGCCGCTCGCCCGCGGCGGCCGGAGTCCCCGCGGGCGCGCAGCCGATTACGACGGTTACCGGTGGCGGCTATTGGTTATTGGGCTGCTTGCGGGCGCGGGACCAGTCGGTGCCGTACTGCTGCGGCTGATAGCCTGCGGTGCCCTGGGTGTGCTGCTTTTGCGCGCCGCCATACTGCTGCGGCTCAGCGCCCGCGGTGCCCCCGGTATGCTGCTTTTGCGCGCCGGCTGAGGGATCCATGGCGGCAGCGGGTGAATCGGAGGAGGCCTTGTCGGCATCCGGCTTGGATTGCGCCAGCACGCCGGTTGATATGAATGCACCTGCGGCAAATCCAGCGATGATAAAATCACGAAATTTCATTATCGGCCCCCCGAAAAATTGCGACATGACCTGGACGTTCGGTCTTCGGTCATATGGGACCAACCCGTTGAAGGTGAAGTGCTGCACCAAAACCGGCGGCCGTTTTCATCCGATGGTGAGAGGCGCTTTACACCAGCCCGACGACGTCAGCCGGCGCGGCGGCCAGCCAGTCGGCGCCGGCATTGCGCAGTTCCGCTTCGCCGCCGTAGCCCCACACTGCTCCGACGGAGCGCAGCCCGTTTGCCTTGGCGGCGCGGATGTCGTGCATGCGATCGCCGATCATTACGGTAGCGGAGGGGTCGTAGCCTTCGACCCGCAGAAGTTCGGCGATCATGTCCTTCTTGTCGTCCAGCCCGCCGCCGGGCAGGGCGCCATAGACCGTTGGCAGAAATTCGCGCAGGCCGAGGAAATCCACCACGCGCTCGGCGAAATCACGCCGTTTCGATGTCGCGACGCACAACGTCCGGCGGTTGGCTTTCAGCGCCTCCAGCATCGCCGCGACGCCCGGGTAGATAGCGCATTCGTAAATCCCGACGGTGGAATACCGGGCGCGGTAGGTGGTCAGGCCGAGTTCGACCCGGTCGTCGCCATACTTTCCCAGTAACGTTTCGATCGACACGCCGATGGGCGGACCGACCGCCCAGGACAGGTCGTCGAGAACCGCGGGGTCGTGGCCGAGTTCCGCCAGCATGAAGCGGAAGCAGGCCTCGATGCCCGGGCGGGAATCCGCGATAGTCCCGTCCAGGTCGAGCAGGACCGTGCGGTTCAAGCGGCGTGGCCGAACAGGCCGCCGTGCCGGGCGAGCCAGGCCAGATGGGTGTCGGCGTCGCCGAACAACTGGTCGATCATGGTCACACGCTTGAAGTAATGACCGACGGCGTATTCATCAGTCATGCCGATGCCGCCGTGCAACTGGATCGCCTCCTGCCCGATATGCCTCGCCGAACGGCCGATCTGGACCTTGGCGGCAGAGATGGCTTTGCGGCGCTCGATGGGGTTTTCCTCGGCGGCCATGACAGCGGCGAACATTGCCATGCTGCGGGCCTGCTCCAGCGCCACCAGCATGTCCACCGAGCGGTGCTGCAGCGCCTGGAACGAGCCGATGGGTCGGCCGAACTGCTTGCGGGTTTTCAGGTAGTCCAGGGTCAGGTCCTGCATCGCCTGCATGCAGCCGACGGCCTCGGCGCACAGGGCGGCGATGGCTTCGTCGACGACGTGCTCGATCAGCGGCAGGGCGTTGTCGTTCAGCAGGCCGTCCGCCGTGACGCGGGCGTTGGTGAAGGTAATTTCGGCGGCGCGCAGGCCGTCCTGCGTCGGGTAGCCGCGGCCCGCCACGCCGGGGGTTCCGGCATCCACCAGGAACAGGCCGATGCCGGAACGGTCCCGCCGTTCGCCCTTGATGCGGGCTGTCAGCAGGATCTTGTTGGCGGCGTCGCCGTGCAGCACCACGCTCTTGGCGCCGTCGAGCAGATAGCCGGTGCCGTCCTTGCGTGCCGTGGTCGTAACGTCCGCCAGGTCGTAGCGGGAATGCCGCTCCATATGCGCAAACGCCAGCTTGACCTTCCCGGCCGCGACGCGGGGGGCCAGCGAGCCGAGCAGGGACTCGGATGCCGCCCGCCGCAGCAGGCCGCCACCTAGGATGACGGTGGCGAAATAAGGCTCCACCACCAGGCCGCGGCCGAAGGCTTCCATGACGATGGCGGTTTCCACCGCGCCGCCGCCGAAGCCGCCGAGGGTTTCCTCGAACGGCAGGCCGAACAGGCCGATTTCGGTGATCTGCGCCCACATCGCCTCGCTGTGGCCGCCGGCTTCGCGCCGGTATTTCTGGCGCTGCTCGAAGCCGTATTGATCAGCGATGAAACGATCGACGCTGTCCTTCAGCAGGCGCTGGTCGTCGGAGAGATCGAAATCCATGTCTATAGCCCCAGAATCGCTTTGGCGATGATATTGCGCTGAATTTCGTTGGAGCCGCCGTAGATCGACACCTTGCGGTAGTTGAAATACGAAGGCGCTGCCTCGGTCGCGTAGTCCGGGCCGACAGTCGGTTCGTTCTTGCCGTCGAAGTCGCGCTGATAGGGCAGGGCGTACGGGCCGACGACGTCCAGCAGCAGTTCCGTCAGTTGCTGCTGGATCACCGAGCCTTTCAGCTTAAGGATCGAAGACGCCGGGTTCTGCCGCCCCTTGGCCAGCCTGCGCTCATCCGAAACGACGCGAAGCTGCGTTACTTCCAGCGCTTTCAGCTCGATTTCCACGGCCGCCAGCTTTTCGAGGAAGCGGGGGCTTTCGATCAGCGGCGTCTCCCCGGCGAATTCCAGCGCGGCGAGTTCCCTGATGCGGGCGATTTTCGCCTTGGAGGCGCCGACGCGGGCGATGCCGGTGCGTTCGTTGCCGAGCAGGAACTTGGCGTAGTCCCAGCCCTTGTTCTCCTCCCCGACCAGGTTCTCCGCCGGGACTTCGACGTCGTCGAAGAACACCTCGTTCACCTCGCGGCCGCCGTCGATGGTGACGATCGGGCGGACGGTGATGCCGGGGGTCTTCATGTCGATCAGCAGGAACGAAATCCCCTCCTGCGATTTCGCCGCCGGATCGGTGCGCACGAGGCAGAAGATCCAGTCGGCGTATTGCGCCAGCGTGGTCCAGGTCTTCTGCCCGTTGACGATGTATTTATCGCCCTTGCGTTCGGCCTTGGTGCGCAACGACGCCAGATCGGACCCGGCACCGGGTTCGGAGAACCCCTGGCACCAGAAGATATCGGCGTTCGCTGTTGCCGGCAGGAAGCGCTGCTTGATCTCCTGGCTGCCGAACTGGGCGATCACCGGCCCCACCATGCTGACGTTGAACGGTATCGGCGGCGGGCAGTGGGCGAGCTGCATCTCGTCCTGGTGCAGGTAGACCTCCACCGGCGACCAGTCCTGGCCGCCCCATTCCTTCGGCCAGTTCACCGTGGCCCAGCCGTGCCGGTTCAGGATGCGCTGGGAGGATACGAGGTCGTCGCGCGTCAGGCCCGCGCCCTCCGCGACCTTGGCGCGGATCGCCTCGGGGATGGCGGAGCGGAAGAATGTGCGCGCTTCGTCTCGGAAGGCGCGTTCTTCGGGGGTGAAGTTCAGGTCCATGGGCGTGCTCCCTTCGTGTTCGGTTCGTTATAGGCGCGGCGAGGGGGCGTCAAATCGGTCCATGACGTTTGAGGCGCCGGACCCATCTTGCCTCCATCCATAACGGTGCCAAACTCACGATCGCACCAAAGAGGGAAACCCTGACCATGCGGGGCGTCGCCGCGATCCTGTGCCTGCTGCTGATGTCCGGCGTCGCCAGGGCCAACGACAAGATCACGTTCGGGTTGGACTGGAAGGCCGAGGCGGAATATGGCGGCTATTATCAGGCCGTCGCGACCGGCATCTATGCGCGGCACGGGCTGGATGTGACGATCCGCGAGGGCGGCCCGCAGGTGAACCATACGCAGTTGCTGATCGCCGGGCGGCTGGATTTCAATATCGCCTCCAATGCGTTCCTGGCGCTGAATTTCGTCAAGGAGAACATCCCGTTCCGCGCTGTCGCGGCGATGTACCAGAAGGACCCGGCGGTGCTGATTGCTCATCCGGGGCAGGGCAATGACAGTTTTGCCGCGCTGAAGGGCAAGCCGATCATGCTGAGCGGGGATACGCGGATCGGGTGGTGGGGCTTCCTGAAGGCGCAATTCGGCTATTCGGACAGCCAGATCAGGCCTTACACGTTCAATCTGGCGCCGTTCCTGGCGGATAAGGGCGCGATCCAGCAGGGGTATCTCGGGTCGGAGCCGTTTTCGATCAAGCAACAGGCGCATATCGACCCGGTGGTACTGCTGGTCGCGGATGCCGGGTTCCAGGGCTATGCCGGGCTGGTGGTGACCTCGGACAAGCGCATCGCGGAGCAGCCGGACCTGGTGCAGCGGTTCGTCGATGCCTCGATCGAGGGGTGGTATTCGTACCTGAACGGCGATCCGGCTCCGGGGAATGCGCTGATCAAGGCGGCGAATCCTGAGATGTCGGACGCGCTGATCGCTTATGGGATATCGTCGATGAAGGCGCACGGGATTTTGGAGTCGGGCGATGCCGCGACGCTGGGGATCGGGGCGATGCGGGCGGAGCGGTGGTCGGCGTTTTATGATTCGTCGGTGGAGCAGGGGCTGTATCCGAAGGGGCTGGATGTGACGAAGGCTTATACTTTGCAGTTTGTGAATCAGAAGGTTGGGTTGGGTAGCGGGCGGTGACGCTGGTCTTGCGTCACTCTGGTTCCATTGTGTCATGGCCGGGCTTGGCCCGGCCATCCACGACTTGCGGTGCTGGTTGCGGCAAAGTCGTGGATGGCTGGGCCACGCCCGGCCATGACACGGAAGGAGCGGGCATTCGCCACGAAGATCAGACTTCGTGCTGACCGTCAGCGGCGTCGGCCGAGTCTTTCCGGGGGGTATCGAGGCACTACGCGACACCTCGCTGCGGATGGACGAATCCGACTTCATCGCACTGCTTGGCCCGTCCGGCTGCGGCAAATCCACGCTGTTGCGGCTGATTGCCGGACTGGAACAGCCGGATAGCGGACGCCTGGACTGGGACGGCGGACCGCCCGTGCCGGGCGACATCGGCTTCGTGTTCCAGGACGCCACGCTGCTGCCTTGGGCGACCGCCACGGACAACGTCTTCCTGCCGCTGCGCCTGCGCGGCATGACCCGGGCCGAGGCGATGCCGCAGGTCCAGGCGGCGCTGCACCGCGTCGGCCTGGCCGGGTTCGAGACGGCCCGGCCCCGCGCCTTGTCCGGTGGCATGAGGATGCGTGTCTCGATCGCCCGGGCGCTGGTCACGCGGCCTCGGCTGCTGCTGATGGACGAGCCTTTCGCGGCGCTGGACGAATTCACCCGCCACAGGCTGCAGGCCGATCTGCTGGAGGTTTGGAAGCAGGCGGGGTGTACAGTGGTGTTCGTAACGCACTCGATTTACGAGGCGGCCTTCCTGGCGCGGCGCATCGTGTTGATGACGCCTCGGCCGGGGAAGATCGCGCGGGAGATCAGGTCGTCGCTGGTGGCCGCCGCCGAGACTCGGCTCGATCCGGCTTACGCCGCGCTGGTGGCGGAGGTCTCGCGGGCGATGGCGGAGGCGCTGGCATGAAGTGGGCGCCCGCCTTGTTCGGCCTGCTGGCGCTGGCGCTGTGGCAGGGCGCGGTGTGGATCGAGAATGTGCCGGTCTATGTGCTGCCGGGGCCTCTGGCGATCGTCGGGGCGTTTGCGGCTGATCCGGTGGGGCTGCTGACAGCGTTGGCCTCGACCCTGCTGGTGACATTCGCGGCGCTGTTGGTGGCGGCGGTGCTGGGCGGCGCGATGGCGGTGGCGATGTCCAGCAGCCGGCTGGCTCAGGCGGCGATCCAGCCCTGGGCGGTGGCGCTTCAGGTGACGCCTCTGCCGGCCATCGCGCCGCTAATCATCATCTGGGTCGGCAATCCGTTCGTGGCGCTTGTGGTCTGCGCCACCATCGTGGCGTTCTTCCCGCTGTTCGCCAATACCGCGAGCGGGTTGGCCTCAGCCCCGCCGGAGCTGGACGATCTGTTGCGGCTGTATGGAGCGCGGCGCTGGCAGGCGATGGCGCTGCTGCGGCTGCCCGCGGCACTGCCGTATTTTCTTTCGGGGCTGCGCATTTCCGGCGGGCTGGCGCTTGTCGGCGCGGTGGTGGCGGAACTGGTGGCGGGGTCGGGCGGGTTCGCCTCCGGCCTTGCGTATCGGATTCTGGAGGCCAGTTTCAGGCTGGAGATGCCGCGCATGTTCGCGGCGCTGGTGCTGCTGGCGCTGGCCGGCATCGTGCTGAATTTCGGGCTGGGGGCGGTGGGGCGGATGATCCTGCGGCGGCGAGGGGTGGCATGAACCGGTTGCTGATTTTCGGACTGGGCTATAGCGGGCGTGCCATCGCGCGGGCGGCGGAGGCGGCGGGATTTGCCGTCTCCGGCACGACTCGGGCGGGCGGTGGCGGCAGCATCGCGTTCGATGCGGCGGAGGCGGCGGTCCGGGCGGCGACTCATGTGGTCTCGACGGCGGGTCCGGATGCCGGGGGCGATCCGGTGCTGGCGCGCTACGGGGATCTGATTGCCGCTTCGCCGGGGATTCGGTGGATCGGCTACCTGTCGAGCACGGTCGTGTATGGCGACCGCGGCGGCGGCTGGGTGGATGAGGATACGGAGGCCGCTCCGTCGCAGGGGCGGGGGCAGGCTCGGTTGGAGGCGGAGGAGGCGTGGTGCCGGTTCGCGGATTTCCGGGCGGTGGATATCTTCCGGCTCGGCGGGATTTATGGCCCTGGGCGTTCGGCGTTCGACGATCTGCGGGCGGGGCGGGCGAGGCGGCTGGTCAAGCCGGGACATACGTTCGGGCGCATCCATCGCGACGATATCGCCCGGGCGGTGGTGGCGGCGATGCGGCAGGATCGGCTGCCGGGGCGGCGGGTGCTGAATCTGGTGGATGATGAGTCGTCGGAGAGCGCGATCGTGGTGACCGAGGCGGCGAAGCTGCTGGGGGTGACGCCGCCGCCGTTCGTGCCGTTCGAGGTGGCGGTGCGGGATATGAGCCCGATGGCGCGGACGTTTTGGGCGGAGAACCGGAAGGTTGCCAGTTTGAAGACGAAGGCGGCGCTGGGGATCGGGTGGCTTTATCCGACGTTTCGGGAGGGGCTGCGGGGGATTCTGGCGGAAGAGGGTGGGGAGGGGGCGGGGTAGGCGGCCCTTTCCGGGGCCGCGCACGAAGTCCCCGTGTCATGGCCGAACTTGGTCCCATACGCGCTAACATAAGGGCTGTCGGCACGGCCGCGGCCTCCGTGTCATTGCCGGGCTTGGCCCGGCCATCCACGACTTGCGCTGTTGGTTGCGGCAAAGTCGCGGATGGCCGGACTAAATCCGGCCATGACACACTGGGACGGGCCGCCGTCTCCCGGCTTATGTTAGCGCCTATGGGACTTGGTCCGGCCATCCACCACTTTGACGCAACCCGGTCATGGTTCGGCTGCCTGGTCTTGTAAATGTTAACTTTGTCCGTAGACCCCGGGTGCGCGATGATACGCGCCGGAGGTGGGCATGGACACGACGGCTCGGACGTTTGCGGAGATGACGGCCGCGGAGTTTCTTGCCACCGACCAGGCTAAGTTCGGCGATGGCTGGCGCTACGAACTCGATGAGGGCGTCATCGTCGCGCATGCGGGGCCTGCCCCGGAGCACGGCGCCATCCTGTCGATGCTGGACGTCGCTATCGAAAACCGGCTACGCGCTCGTGGCCGCGGCGGCTGCCGCTTCGAGTCCGGGAGCGGGGCCGCCCCCGGGAAGCAACAGCAGCCGAATATAAACGAAGAAAAATCACGACGTTCCAAAAGTCAGATGCCGCGGATCCCTCAGGCGCACGGCTTGTTGGCGAGTTGTGTGTTAAGTCTGCCCAAAGCTTGCAGTAAAGTGGTGACCGACATGACGAATTCAATTGATTCCGACTCGCCGTTAGGGATCAAAGAGATTTCCATCCTCGAAGACTCCCGGTATTTTGTTAATAGGTCTACCGAAGCGTTGAACTTACAGGTGCAACGGTTGAAGAAAAATACACCCGGAAATACAGATGAATTATGGAAATATCTTGCTGACGTCCATTTCTACATCGTGGTACTAAAACGACTGCGCCAAGCGATGCTTGTTAGTAGAAAAATTCATAAGGTCTGGGATAAAATACAAAGTGAATTTGATGCTTTTGATAACAATATAGCTGACATATTGCGAATGCGTAATACACTGGAACATATCGATGAATACATTCAAAATCGTGGAAGGGATCGTAATATCAAGAACGCATCCTTGTATGCCATCCACTTCGACGAAAATGGATGCCTAAACTGGGCAGGCCTTAAATTTGATTCACACAATCTCCAAGATAGTGCGGCAAGAATCGTTACGATATACCGAGAGATAACGAGTCAAGAATTTAATCTCTATAGAAATGCACTGAATGATGTACGCGCATCCGGCGCGCCAGAAGAATCACGCCCATGCGACGGACAGCGTGAATGATGATCTCGGTCTCTCGCATTCTTTTCCGTCAGCCTTCCCGAAGCCTAAAAATCGTCGTCCGGCTGACGTTGTAGCTGCGGACGAACGTCTCCCGCTCCGGCGGCGCCATCGCGTCACGCATCAGCCGTTGGGTGAAATCGGGCGCGGCAGAACAGCCTGTCGATGGCGCAGATGAGGTCATCCCGGTATTGCGCGATGGAGCCGACGGAGTGGCGCAGAAGTCGAGCCGGGAGATTGATGCCGAGGTTAAAGAAGCTCTGCGGCGGAGCGGCGAACCAGTCTCTTTTGTTCTTTTTATTTGCTCTTTTAATTTGGAAGTTTTCGCCTCACATAAATTTCCGCCGCCTGAAGGCGTCAATATCCTGTCGAGAGAGGACAAACCACTCACCTTTGGTATGCTTTGAAGCGAATCGTCTATGCCAATATTCCTCTATCCCGTATGCATCATCTGTGGTTATGGCATGAACCAGCTCCAAGTCCTCCGGTAGTTGTAATGATATTTGATCTCTTCGGCGCTCCACCAGCACTGCCTTGCCAATTTTATAGCGCTTTTCTCGGCCGAGTTTCAGCACGCCCAGATACACATAGCCATCTTTAGTGTTGGCGGCAGAATCTGCCGGTGACAGGAGTGCGGCGCGCTTCGGTTGCTGCGGCTCGGCAATGGGTTCACACAATGCCACGATGTCCTCGTATCCGGTCTTTCCCTTGCAGTATCCTACAATCCTTACCGCGAACTCACGTTTGGAGCCGAAGCGGGCAAACGTGTTATGCCATGGAAAACTGGAATCGCTACGAGCCTTCATCCTGACCTCTGCGGAAACGGGGAAATGACCAAGGTCGCGCGCAAGCCCGATAAATTTCTCGATAAGAAGGTCAGGGTCATAAGCCAACTGCAATTGGTTGGGTTGTAATCCTGCTTCGACAATTGCGTCGCCCCAGCGAGCCCAAATTTTCCCTAGCCAATCTGAGTCCTTGATCCCTGTTTCCTGGAGGAATTTCGCTCTGCCAAGCGGCACGCCGCCATTAGCTTCAGCGGTCCGCCTGATCTCGGCCAGGATGCGCTGCTTGTCGCTGTTGCCATTAAAGTCAGACTGACTCATTTTGTCGCAAGCCTTAAGATCGAACTGAGGCTGATATTATACGAATTTGCGGTGTCGGGCATAGGTATACAACCATCTGGCGACGCAGGGTATCCTTGAGCAGATGGGGTGTCCGCTTCCTCAGCTTTCCCAACCGGCCGTCCAATCTCCGCCGCCCGTCGAGACCCGGGCATGCCCGTTGATCACAGGCCAAGCTCGCTGTGAGAGCCGAGACGAACAAGCTCAAGGCTGGCATCATCAGGCTTGCGGTAGATAAGCACCAGATCGGGACGAATGTGACAGTCGCGGTGATCGCTCCAATCCCCCGTGAGGGGATGGTCGAAATTGCGACGGGGCAGGGGGCTGTCGGCAGCGAGCGTGTTCACCACCTCCATCAGAAGGCTATCCAGCTTCTTGCCATGCCGTCCCGATTTCTCGCGCCGGTAATCACGTTTGAAACGGCTGGTATATTTAACAGTCCGCATTCAGGCTCGCGAGAAGCTGGGACGGCTTGCCAACTGTGGTTACATCGCCCCGCCGGGCGGCTTTCATCGCTTCCACGGTTTCAGCGTTCGGCACGAGCGGATCAAAGGGTAGCGCCTTCTCCACCGCAACCCGCCTTAACAGCAGCCGGAACGCGTCAGACAGGGACAGCCCCATCGTGGCCAGCACGGCGGCGGCCTCGCTCTTGGTGGCTTCGTCGATGCGGGCGCGAACAACGGCGTTCTCAGTCATAGCTCAAATCTCCCTTTGAGCCACGTTGTAGCCCGGGCACCGGATATTGTCCACCGGGACGGCAGATGCGAACCCCTCAGCGCTCGGCATTGCCTGACTGTATCAGACCTATCGCGAAGTCCTGCGGGACGCCCTGGCCAACGAGCGGGGGGCATTCCGCATAGGTGGCCCGGGGGCTAAGATATGAATTGTTTAGGTTTTGGTCGCCGACCCCGCCGTCCGCGTGGGCCATATCGCTGTCCTCAAATAACAAAACGGCTTGCAGTTCGGGATCGCGCGCCGTTTCGTAACCGAGCACCTCAAGCGCGGCACGTTCCCCGCGATCCGCGGAACGGGTTTGTGGATTGATCGTCAGCAAAGCCTCGAACTAGGCATAAACCGTTGTCGGCGCAATTTGCACCGGGCCGCGATTGGCTTGCAGCCACTCGACCACCTCCACAGCCCCGAGCTTTGGCATGTCGCGCGTCACCTCGGCGTACACCATGTCTGGGATCAAATCCTGAACGCCGGGCATGAGAAGGCACGACAGGGCGCGGGCCGCTCCCAGCGTGATGAGCGGGGATGCGTCCGTCACGATAAGGCCAAGCCGCCCCGGTGTCACGGCTTGGCGTCCTGGAGGGCCTGCCTCAACAGCGCGCGCCCGCGTCGGCGGGCTTCAACGTTGGGGCCTTCCATCGGCGCGATGGGCGGACGCAGGCCAAGATCGCCAAGGGCGGCCAGAACATCGACGTAGTTCTCAAATCCCGTGCGGCGCAAGGTTGACCATGCGATTCCGCCAGCCGCGTATTGGCGGATAAGCTTTTCTTTTTCGTTCTCGGTCATGAGGGCCCCTTTTCCAGCGGCCGGCATACTAATAGTCCGCATCCAGGCTTGCGAGAAGCTGCGACGGCTTGCCAAGCCAAGCTCGCTGTGCGAGCCGATACGGACAAGCTCAGGATAGCGCCGGCATGGCATGAGCGTGGGTGGCGGCCATGGCCCCGGCGCGGTCGATAACCCGGGAGGTGGTTCACAAGGCGACCCGGCTTGTGTTAGCGGACCGTATCATCAGCGATCAGGTCGAAAATCGCCACGACGAAAGCACGCGCGGCGGCGATCGCCTCCGCGGCCTGCGCCGGCGTGACCTTCGAGCCGGGACCGGTTTCGTAATCGGCAATGGCCTTAAGGTTGTAGGTCCGGCCGAGGAACGCGCGCACCGCTTGGTCAATCGTCGGCTCATCTTTTACCGAACGGGCGAATTCCGATTGCACACCGCTGTGGGTCTTCGGCGTCCGGCCCAGCTTTTCGAACAGCAGGGCCTGCGCCGCATGGAAACCCGCGAGGTAGGCAGCCCGGCCCGCATCGTCCGTGAAGTCCTGCGCCAGCAGCGCCGGGGCGCGATCAAGAAATTCCCGGGCTTTGGCGAAAAAGGCGGCGGTTTCCGGCTTCATAGATCAAGCCCATCCTGCCGGACCTCGTGCATCAATGGCGTACGCTCATTGTAGGCGCCGGCGCGATAGGGAAGCGCGTGAATCACCCCGCCCAAGTCATAAAGGATGCCGGTCGCCAAGTCGGCCAGCCGATCCATCTCCCGTCCCCGATCCGGGATGTCGTGCAGGAACACCGCGACGTCATAGTCGGAATCCGGACGCGCCTCGCCGCGCGCGCGCGAGCCGTAGAGCACGACGCGTTCGAGCCGCCGGCCATAGACTTCGTCAAGCGCAGTGCGGAAGCGGCTTAGGACCGGATCATTGGGGGCAATTTTGGCCATGCTTTGTTCCTACCACGCCCGTGGCTGCGCGGCAATCGAAGTATGATAGAGCCCAATATGATATATAACCGCAAGCACTGTTTGGGTCATTACGACCCGAGTCTTACGCTCGGTTCGGCCGGAGAGGGTTCAGGTCGGGCGGCGTTCGGTCGATTCGGGTTGCCACGCGGGCGTAGCCGCAAATGATCAAAGATCATCGCGGTTGAGGCCCGTCGGCGACGACCGTGAATTTCACCCCAAGCGCGCGCAGCACGGTACTGACGGTTTCAAACCGAGGATGCGCGCCGGTGTTCAGCGCATCGTAAAGGCTCTCACGGCCAAGCCCTGCGTCCTTGGCGATCTGCGCCATGCCGCGCGCCTTGGCAACATCGCCAAGCGCGGCAAGGAACACGTCGGGGTTGGGATCTTCCACAGCGGCAGAAAGATATTCGGCAATAACCGGGTCATTGTCGAGATAATCCGCCGCAGCAAAAGGTGCGTAGGTTGCAGTCATGATTTCGTCTCCTTCAACGGCGGCGGCTTCGCTATTGGTAACTTCGTCGATGCGGCTCGACACCCCGCATTTTATCACCCTTCCAGCTTGCCTCACGACGTTCTTGCCTGATTCGAGTATTTTGAGAAGGCTGCCGTCCGGAGGTGCAGCATGACCACGCTGACGACATTGACCGACGGCACCGCGACGATGCCAAGCATGCACGACATGCTGCTGGCGGCCGAGTCTCGCCAGACGCTTAGCGCGTTTGCCCAAACGACCAGCGATCCGACGATCACCGTCACCGGGGAAGCCGGCACGACCGGCGAGATGCGCATTCCGGCCTCGGCGCTGCGTATCCTGGTCGCCGCTCTGTCCGAGATGGCATCCGGCAATGGCGTGTCGCTCCTGCCACTGAACGCGGAGCTGACGACGCAGCAAGCAGCCGATATTCTGAACGTCTCCCGCCCTTACCTGGTGGGCTTGCTGGAGAAAGGCGAAGTGCCCTTCCGCTTCGTCGGCAACCAGCGCCGGGTCCGTTTGCAGGACGTGACGGCCTACAAGGCGCGTTCCGACACCGACCGCCGCGCCGCCCTCGATGAGTTGGCACAACTCGGGCAGGAAATCGGCATCGGCTACGAGGTGTGACACCTGCCGTCGCGCTCCTCAATGCCAATGTGCTCTAACCTGCTGCTGCAGCTTGCCTTTTCGCGCCTCTACAAAGCGCGTTGGTCGGCCGAGATCGATGACGAATGGCGCCGCAATCTCTCGCGGCGCGCCCTGATCTGGCCGAACGAGTCGATCGCACCCGGGCGGTCATGCATCGCGCCATTCCGGATGCACTCGTGACGGGCCATGCGGCCTTGATCCCCGGCCTGTCTTTGCCCGATCCAAATGACCGGCATGTGCTGGCCGCGGCGATCACCGCGCCGGCTGACGTCATTGTCACCTTCAACATCAAGGACTTTCCGCCGGCGGCTTTGGCCCCGCACGGTCTGGTTGCCCAGCATCCCGACGCTTTTCTGCAAGCCTTGATCGACGAGATGCCGTCCGAAATCCAGGATGGCGTGCAAGAAAGCGTCGCCCGCCTGACACACCCAAGGGTCGCGGCTGCCGACTATGTAAAGCTCTTGCGCCGTTTGGGGCTGGCGGAAACGGCTGCGTTCCTGGAGGGCAGTCTGGCTCGCTGGCAAGCATAGCCACGACAGGCACGAGGCGGTATCCGGTCCATAGCAACGAACTACCCAAGCAACCCCGCAACCGTCTGCCGCAACACCTCCAGATCCGCCGGACGCGACAGCCGGTGATCTCCGTCCTTGATCAGCGTCACCCGGGCATCCGGCGTCTCCACCTGCCTGACGATCTCCAGCGCCAGTTCCCACGGCACGTCCGGGTCCGCCTGCCCATGGAGCAGCCGCACCGGGCACCGCAGCGGAACCCGCCCCGTCAGCACCAGGTGCGAAGCGCCGTCCTCGATCAGCGCGCGGGTGATCGGGGTCGGGTCGCCATACTGGCTCGGCAGATACAGCACGCCGTCGCGCTGCAATTCCTCCCGCTCCGGCGGCGCCATCGCGTCCCACATCAGCCGCTGAGTAAAGTCCGGCGCCGCGGCAATGCCGACCAAAGCGGCGATCCGGTCCGGGCGGGCAACCGCGGTCAGCAGCGCGATCCATCCCCCCATCGAGGATCCGACCAGGATCAGCTTCCCCGCCGTCAGCGCATCGATCGCCGCCACCGCATCGGCCGCCCAGGCGCCGATGGTGCCGTCCTCGAACGCCCCGGAGGATGCGCCATGGCCGGAGTAGTCGAAGCGCAGCATCGCCTGCCCACGCTCCGCACAAAATGCGGCGAGCATGGTCGCCTTGTCCCCGGTCATGTCGCTGCGGAAGCCGGGCAGGAACACGACGGTCGGTTCGCGCCCCTCGACGCGCGCCCAGGCCAGTTCGGTGCCGTTGCCGCGGTCGAGGCGGCCCGTGGTTTCGGTCATGGAGTTCATATCCCGCAAAACAGCCAGTCGATGGCGCGGATCAGGTCATCCCGGTATTGCGCGATGGAGCCAACGGGGTGGCGCAGCAGGCGAACAGGCAGGACCCCCAACAGCCGCATCAGCACGATGAATTCCTTGCCGTCATGCCGGATCGATGGCCGCAACCGCGACGCGGGTTCGCCCTCCGCGCGGGACAAAGGCGCGACAATGCGCTCGGCACCCTCCGCAATGTCCACCTGAAGCACCACGACCAAGGGGTAGGCGGCACGGGCGCGCCGGCTCGGATTGACGAACAGCTTATGCTGCATCGTCATCTTCATCAGGCATGAACATCGCCATCGATTCCGGGAACGGGTAGCCGTGTTTCGCGACGAAGCCGGCGACCCACGCGGCGTCTGCCTTAAGCTCCTCGCGGATCTTTTCTTTCTCCGCGGTCTCGAATGCCGCGATCAACGCTGCTTCGGCGACGCGGGAGATGTTGATCCCGTGCGCCGCGGAGCGCGCCACCAGATCGGCGTTCAATGTGACGCTGACCGTCTTCCGTTTGGCGTTGTGGTCATAGAGTGGGGTTCGCATTGTCACCTCCGGTTCCCGGCACTTCGTCATCGGGCATGAACATCGCCATGGACGCCGGGAACGGGTGGCCGTGCCGGGTCACATAGTCGTCCACAAACTCGGTCGCTGCCTTGATCTCTTGCAGCATCGCCGCCTTCTCCGCCGCCGAGCGAGCCACCATCGGCGTTAAGGTCAAACAACTCCACTTCCACAGGCGCGTTTCCGTGGTCGAAAGGCACGGGTAAAACTACCCGTGCTTCCTCCCGGCAACAAGCATGATACGGTCGCACCATGCCGCCGTCTTCCGATTCGCCCGTCATCCTGCAGGTCCTGCCATCCCTGGTCACCGGCGGGGTGGAACGCGGCACCGTCGAGATCGCGCAGGCCATCGCCGAAGCGGAAGCGACCTCACTCGTCGCCAGCGCCGGCGGCCCTCTGGTGCGGCCGATCGAGCGGGCCGGGGGCAGGCATTTTACGTTGAAGCTGACGACGAAGAACCCGTTCGGCATCTGGCGCAACGCCGTCGCGCTCGAGGCTTTGATCCGGGAGCAACACGTTTCACTGGTGCATGCCCGTTCGCGCGCCCCGGCCTGGTCCGCCTGGCTGGCCTGCCAGCGCACCGGCGTGCCGTTCGTGACGACGTATCACGGCGCCTACGGCGAGGAACTGCCGTTCAAGCGGCGCTATAACGACGTCATGGCGCGTGGACGCATCGTCATCGCGGCAAGTCGTTACGTAGCCGATCTTGTGATGGAGCGGCATGGTGTGCCGGCGGAGCGGATCAGGGTGATCCCGCGCGGTGTCGATCCGGCGGTGTTCGACCCCTCGACCATCAACGGCGGCCGCATCGCCCGGCTGGCGGAGGCGTGGCGGCTGCCCGACGGAGTCCGCCCGGTCGTGCTTCCCGGCCGGCTGACCTCCTGGAAGGGCCATGCGGTGCTGCTGGAGGCGATCGCCCGGCTCGGCCGCAGCGATGTGATGGCGGTGCTGGTGGGCGCGCATCAAGGGCGCCACCGCTACGCCCGTTACCTCGCGCAGCTTGCGACCCGATTGGGCATCGCCGAGCAGGTGCGGCTTGTCGGCGAGTGCGATGACATGCCGGCGGCGTTCTGCCTGGCGGACGTGGTGGTGCATGCCTCGACCCGGCCGGAGGCGTTCGGGCGGGTGGTGATTGAGGCGCAGGCGATGGGCCGCCCGGTGATCGCCTCGGACCTGGGCGGCCCGGTGGAGACGGTGCGGCACGGCGAGACAGGCTGGCGGGTGCGTCCGGGCGATCCGGACGCCCTGGCCGCGGCCATCGGCGTGGCGCTGGATCTGGCTCCGGAGGCGCGCTTGGCGCTGGGCGAGCGGGCGAGGGCGTCAGTGCCGACGGTGCGGGCGATGCAGGACGCCACGCTGGATGTGTATGAGACGGTGCTGCGGGCGGGGTGAGGGCGCTCGACGCCGCTTCCGTCGTCATGGCCCGCGCGCACCGTTCGTCATGGCCCGCGCGCGTCATTCGTCATGGTCGGCGCGCGTCATTCGTCATGGTCGGCGCGCGTCATTCGTCATGGTCGGCGCGCGTCATTCGTCGTGGTCGGCGCGCGTCATTCGTCATGGTCGGCGCGCATCATTCGTCCTGGCCCGAGCGCATCATTCGTCATGGCCCGGCTTGTCCGGGCCACCTATTCCGGCACCTGCCGCGAGAGGTGGCCCGGACAAGCCGGGCCATGACGGTTACAGAGCGACGGGCCGGGGATCCCGGGCGGAAACCGCCAAACCGCCTTACTGCCTCCCGGACAGCCTGCGCAGCAACCCCGCGGGGTCCGCGGGCGCCCGATCCGACGTCCAGGCGACGAACTGGTCCGGACGCACCAGCACCAGCGCCTGATTATACTGCTCCCGCCCGCCGCTTCGGCTGTCCCGGACCACGGTCAGGGGCAGGCCCGACGCGGCCGCGGCCCTTTCGAAGCCAGCCACCGCGGCGTCATCCGCGCCGAACGCCAGCAGCGTGAACCCGTCGCCCAGCGCGTCGAACACACTCCGTCCGTTCGACAGCGGCTGAGGCGCCAGATGGTGCCCGGGCCGGGCGATGAACATGTGCGACCCGAGCGCGCTGCATTGGCCGCCCACCGGGCCGTCGACGACCGCCGAACCTTCGTAGTGCGGCTCGAACGAATCCACCTCCGCCCTGGCAGCCGAGCCCCGCTCCGCCCAGGACCGCTCGAACGCCGCCCGGTTGCGGGCGGGATCGAAGGACACCAGGAAGTCGCGGTCCGCCTCGATCGAGGCCTCAATGAAGTCGCGGGCGGTGGACGCGGACACCGGCTGCCGTTCGGCCGAGTAGCTGTCCAGCAGCGCCTCGCCGCCCCAACCTTGCAGCGTCGCCGCCAGCTTCCAGCCGAGATTGCGGGCGTCCTCCAGCCCGGTATTCACGCCGTAGCCGCCATACGGCGGATGGCTGTGCGCCGCATCGCCGGCAATGAACACGCGGCCGCTGCGGTATGTGTCGGCGACCGCGAAGCGCAGGTCCCAGAAGCCGATATGCTCGAACTCGACATCGAACTCCGCGCCCACCGCCTTGTTCAGATAGGCGCGGAAGTCGAAATTGTCCTTCGTCGTGCCCGCGGGCACCGGCGCGTGGAAGAACCACGTCGTGCCCGGATCGACCCGGCCGAAGAACTGCCAGTATCCCTTCAGCTCCGGCGTCAGCACGCAGAAGAACGACTTGTCGGGATACCGCTCCAGCAGCGCGTGCAGTCCGGGCGAGCGGAACACCAGCAGCACCATCAGACGGTCATGGTCCGTCAGCGTCTGGGCGATCTGCGCGCGGTCGCGAACGATGGAGTGGGAGCCGTCGGTGCCGACGACGTAGTCGGCCCGCAGCCAGCGCCGGCCGGGGCCGTGCCGCTCCACCGTCGCGATCGACACGCCGTCATTGTTCTGCACCACTTCCTCGGCCTGCCAGCCGTATAGCGTTTCCACCGACGGGAGTTCTGCGATGCGGCGCCGCAGCACCGCCTCGGTCTCATATTGCGGAACGCGTTCGTTGTCGGCGGCGTAGTACGGCCGCACCAATTCCCGCTGCAGCCAGTCGTAGTGGTAGTCGCTCAGCAACGACCCGTACGCCGTCAGGCCGCCGATGCCGTACGACGTCGGCAGCGTTCGCGCCGCCCGCAGTTGCGCCTCGGCGCCCCAGTGCCGGACGTGCTCCATCGTCCGCTGCGTCAGGTTCTGCCCCTTGGGGATATGCAGAAGCTTGGTGTAGCGCTCGACCACGCAGCACCTGATGCCGCGCTGGCCGAGTTCGATGGCGAGGCCCAGCCCGACCGGGCCGCCGCCGACGATGACGACTTGGTGTGTGTGGCTCATTGCTGCTTCTTAGCGCGGCGGCATCCGCAAGGCACCATCCAAACGAATGACCTCGCCATTGAGGTACTGGTTGCGCACGATGTGCTCGACCAGCGCCGCGTATTCCGGCGGATGGCCGAGCCGGGCGGGGAAGGGGATGCCGGCGCCGAGGCTGGCCTGCACCTCGGACGGCAGCCCGTCCACCATCGGGGTGTGGAACAGGCCGGGGGCGATGGCCACCACGCGGATGCCGGAGCGCGCCAGTTCGCGCGCCGCCGGCAGGGTCAGGGCGGCGATGCCGCCTTTCGAGGCCGCGTAAGCCGGTTGGCCGATCTGGCCTTCGAAGGCGGCGACGGAGGCGGTGTTGACGATGACGCCGCGTTCCCCGCCATCCAGCGGGTCTTGCGCCGACATCTCCGCCGCGGCGAGGCGCAGCATGTTGAAGCTGCCGGTCAGGTTGACGCGAATGACGCGTTCGAACGCCTCCAGCGCCAGCGGGCCCTCGCGGCTGACGATGCGGCCGGGGGTGGCGATGCCGGCGCAGTTGACCAGAATGCGCACCGGGCCGTGCGCGGCGCGGGCGGCGGCGAAGGCGGCCTCACCCGAGGCGGCGTCGCCGACGTCGCATTTGATCCCGATCCCGCCGATGGTCAGGGCGTGCGCGCGGGCGGCGTCCTGATTGATGTCCACCACTGCCACCTTGGCGCCGAGCGACGCCAGAAGTGCCGCGGTTGCCGCCCCCAGGCCCGAGCCGCCGCCGGTCACCAGCGCCGCGCAATCTTTGATCTGCATCATTTTCTCCTGCGTCTCTTCCGCAGCACAAACCACCGGCCGCCGTTCCGTGCAAGACCATCTTGACCGGCGAACGGTCAGGCCCGACAAAGCGGCGAAACAGCTTGTAAGGGGAAACGCGCCATGACGACTGCCCATTCCTACGACGAAGCCTATGGCGCGTGGATGCGCGACCCGCAGGCCTATTGGGCCGCCGAGGCCTTCGGCATCACCTGGACCAAGAAGTGGGACAAGGTATTCGACCCGACGCTCGGCCCGTTCGGCCAGTGGTTCGCCGGGGCCGAGCTGAACACCTGCTACAACGCGCTGGACCGCCATGTCGAAAACGGCCGCGGCGAGCAGACCGCGCTGATCTGGGACAGTCCGATCACCGGGCAGCTCAAGACCTTCACCTATTCCCAGTTGCTGGCGCGGACCGAGAAGCTGGCCGGCGCGCTGTCGGCGCTGGGCGTCGGGCGCGGCGACCGGGTCGTTATTTACATGCCGATGGTGCCGGAAGCGGCGATCGCGATGCTGGCCTCCGCCCGGCTCGGGGCCATTCACTCGGTAGTATTCGGGGGCTTCGCGGCGGCGGAACTGTCCACCCGCATCGCCGACGCCAAGCCGAAGGTGATCATCTCCGCGTCCTGCGGGCTGGAGCCGGGCCGGGTGGTGAAATACAAGCCGCTGCTGGATGCGGCGATCGCGATGTCCTCGCACAAGCCGGAGTCGCTGCTGGTGCTGCAGCGGCCGCAGGCGGAAGCGACGATGGTGGCCGGCCGCGATTTCGACTTCGAGGAAGCGGTCGCGGCGGCCGAGCCGCATGGCTGGGTGCCGGTGCTGGCAACCGATCCGCTGTATATCCTGTATACCTCCGGCACGACCGGCAAGCCGAAGGGGGTGGTACGCGACAATGGCGGCCATGCCGTGGCGCTGTGGAACTCCATGCGGATGATCTACGGCCTGGATGCCGGCGATGTGTGGTGGACGGCGTCGGACGTGGGCTGGGTGGTCGGGCACAGCTACATCGTCTATGGCCCGCTGCTGCGCGGCTGCACGACCGTGATGTATGAGGGCAAGCCGGTCGGCACGCCGGATGCCGGCGCGTTCTGGCGCGTGATCTCGCAGCACAAGGTGAAGGTGCTGTTCACCGCGCCGACGGCGATGCGGGCGATCAGGCAGCAGGATCCGGAGGGGCTGTTGTCGAAGAAGTACGACCTGTCCTCGCTGGAGACTCTGTTCCTGGCGGGCGAGCGCTGCGATCCGCCGACGGGGGTGTGGGCGAACGAACTGCTCGGCAAGCCGGTGGTGGACCATTGGTGGCAGACCGAGACGGGCTACGCGATCACCGCGTCGTTCCGGCAGTTCGGGCTGTTCCCGTTCAAGCCAGGCTCGGGCGGACGGCCGGTGCCGGGCTACGACCTGCATGCGCTGGATGATAACGGCAAGGAGCTGCCGCGCGGCGAGACGGGGAATCTTTCCATCCGCCTGCCGCTGCCCCCCGGCTGCGGGCCGACGCTGTGGCAGGATGATGCGAACTATGTCCGGTCGTATCTGTCGGACTTCCCGGGCTGGTATCGCACCGGCGATGCCGGGGTGGTGGACGAGCATGGCGATGTCTGGGTGATGGGGCGCACGGACGATATCATCAACGTCGCCGGGCATCGTTTGTCGACCGGTTCGATGGAGGAGGTGCTGGCCTCGCACAAGGACGTCGCGGAGTGCGCGGTGATCGGCGCGAAGGACGAGCTGAAGGGGCAGACTCCGATTGGGCTGGTGGTGCTGAAGGCGGGGGTGAACCGGCCGCAGGCCGACATCGAGAAGGAACTCGTCGCCCTGGTGCGCGAGAAGATCGGCCCGGTGGCGGCGTTCAAGGATGCGCGGGTGGTGCCGCGGTTGCCGAAGACGCGGTCGGGGAAGATCTTGCGGGCGACGATCCGGAAGATCGCTGATCGCGAGGATGCGATCGTGCCGCCGACGATCGAGGATCCGGCGGCGCTGGATGAGATGCGGGCTGTGTTGGAGAGGTAGGAATACGGCTTGAGGCTGAATTAGTGCTCCAGCGATCATGTCGCCCGGCTTGCCGAGGCCGCGTGATCGTTGGGTGGTGTTTGGGAAAGCCGGGTCAGGCAAATGGTTTTAACGATCCCGACCCGTGTAGCTTACTGACTACTGATCATCTCAGGGAACTCTTTGCCCTCGGTGATGACATAGTCATCGTCGAACCTCACGAACCACAACACGGCACGCAACATATCCTCAAGCAACGCCTTTTGGATGTCGGGGCGTCTGCCACCGCCAATGAGCAGCTTACCGTCCGATCCCTGTTCCCATCGGATTTGTATCTGGTCGTACGGGTTGCCGACATGGGCGATTGTGCTTGTGACGGCATAAAGAGCATGAAGTGTTTCGATATCCACCCCAAGCGCTTCAAGCTTTTTCCGTATTTCCACGGGCGGCGGGCTTTTTTCGGCGTCATAAAGCCCGGCTGTTGTCTCGTCTTTGCATACGAGCCAGTAGAAGGCGGTGGCTTCGATCCCGCTTCTGATAGAGTTGAAGTAACTGCTCAACCCGGCTGAACGACAGAATCCCCGCCCAGAACCTCGTAAATCGCCTGATACCCATCGAGTCCGCGTCGTGCTGCCGTGCCAACAACCGATCGAACGCCGGCGAACAGGTCGGCACCCCACTTTGAACGAAACCCGCCCGTGACCTTGCGATACGTGGCCGTTGGCCGCAGTTCACGCTC
>Ga0326727_10005135_pt1 | contig 37931 bp, 29 predicted proteins | sample MB2enrmetagenome_FD_207643 | JGI IMG/M metagenome (GOLD analysis project Ga0326727, IMG submission 207643) | Lab enriched peat soil microbial communities from McLean, Ithaca, NY, United States - MB29MY | ecosystem: Environmental > Terrestrial > Soil > Wetlands > Peat | place: USA: New York... | reverse complement strand
CGCTTACTAACCACGGACTCCTAAGTCCGAGAAGCTTCTGATAGAGTTCTTTATCCTGCATATCTCAGGATTTTGACAGAATCCTTGCTTTTTTTCAGCCCACCCACACAAAAGTCCGAAGCCCCATGAATACTTTGTGTATTATAGCCCACAATAGTTATGAAGAGCAGGGAGGGGGGGGGATAATTCTTTTCTTTTCCACAAACGCAAACACTTATCGCCACGGTGTCATCAATTCTAATAGCAAATACTACACAAACGACAAGGTGCCAGCTGCTCAAGAATGGCAGGCACGCGGTAGGGCAGCCCCCAGGATGTGTAGTTATGTGTCGCCCAGATGGAGGCGGGGTGATGCATAAGATGATCTGCCCGGGCTTGGGTGACGCCCGCCATCGTAGTCGCCTTTAGCCATTCATATTCACCTAACGTGTCTTCCTTACCGTACGATGACTTTATGGAGAAGACACCCAACAAGGCCAGCCGCGCACAACCTTCCCCTCACCAAGCAGTTCAATAGAAGTCGCCGCCAAGAGAACTGTCTTAATACCTACATAAGTGAAGCCTTCATACATAGACGTAATAACTTATTTTTATCATGATAACTTTTTTGTTTACATATCAGAATATGTATGCAATACTCGAGATCCGAGGAGAGACAAATTGCAGCAACACGTAGTTTTTTCAGATAAGGCTCCTGCCGCTATTGGACCGTATTCGCAAGCGATCGCCTACGGTTCTTTGCTTTTCATATCTGGGCAGCTTGGAATAGACCCGGCTAGTGGAACCATGCGAGAGGGGATCCAGGAGCAAGCGCGACAAGCGTTACTGAACTTGAAGGCGATCCTTGCAGAAAGCAATTCAAGCCTTAAGTCCGTACTCAAGACCACGGTTTTCTTGAATGACATGAATGACTTCGCCGCCGTCAACGACATATATGCACAGTTTTTTCCCGATCCTTGCCCTGCTCGTAGCGCAATACAAGTTGTTCAGCTCCCCAAAGGAGGGCTGATAGAGATTGAGGCCATCGCGGGCATAAGTCCATAAGTCCAATAAGGAGGGCTAGATGAAGGATCTCACAGAAAAACTCCCTGATCCGCAGTACGAAAAGGAAAACTTACAACGCGGATTGAAGAACAGACATGTCCAAATGATCGCAATAGGCGGAGCGATTGGAGTCGGCCTGTTCTACGGCTCGGCTGGCGCCATTCAAATGGCAGGTCCGGCAGTTTTATTATCGTACCTAATCGTAGGTATTGCCATCTTCTTCATCATGAGAGCCCTCGGGGAAATGTCTGTAGCCGAGCCTGTATCAGGCTCCTATGCTTCCTACGCGAATCGGTATTTCGGCCGCTTTAGCGGTTTTTTTCTCGGATGGAATTTGGTTTTCATAATGGCTGTAGGAAGCGCAGCTGAATATAACGCCCTTGGCCACTATATTCAATACTGGTTCCCGAACATACCCATATGGGTAAGCGCAGCCGGAACATTGGCTCTGATCACCATCATAAACTTAATAACGGTATCGGCATATGGGGAAGTCGAGTTCTGGCTTTCGATGGTAAAGGTAACCGCTATTGTTGCCATGATCGTCTTTGGTTTCAGCATTATCCTCTTTGGCCTAGGCAATGGGGGTGTAAGTATTGGGTTCGGAAATCTCATCAATAATGGCGGTTTCTTCCCTAAAGGATTCAGCGGACTTTTATTATCCTTAGTTCTTGTCGCCTTTTCTTTCGGTGGCGTGGAAAGTGTCGGGTACGCGGCAGGAGAGACCGCCAATGTGGAAAAGACAATCCCCAGGGCGATCAATTCCATATTTTGGCGGATACTCATCTTCTATATTGGCGCAATCGGCGTAATGCTAATTCTATATCCTTGGCAGAAAATCGGTTCCGAGGGAAGCCCGTTTGTAATGGTCTTTTCAAAGATTGGCATCCCTGCCGCGGCATCGATAATTAATTTCGTTGTTATCACCGCGGCTTTGTCTACATTGAATAGTGGTATCTACGGATCCAGCAGGATGCTGTACAACCTCTCCTTGCAAAACAATGCGCCGCATTTCTTTAGCTCAGTCACGAAACGCGGGGTTCCATACTGGGGGATCATTGTCACATTGCTGGCCCAAATACTCGGTGTACTAATGAACTATCTTATGCCCGCGAATGCCTTCTCCATTTTCTCCTCGATTGTTGTATTCGGCCTTGTGGTCGGATGGTTGGCCATTCTGGCCTGCCAATTCAAGTTTAGAAAAACCCAAATAGCTTCCGGCCTGGATAATAAACTTATCTTCAAAATGCCGTTTTGGCCGTATTCGAGTTATTTCGCGTTCGGCTTTATGTTGCTCGTAATAGTCATCCTGGCAATACTCCCATTTACTAGAATCGCTCTTTTTGTCGGGCCCGCATGGATTCTAGTGCTTTTGCTCATCTATCGGATATTCCTGAGCAAAAAGGGGGTAAAAAAGCAAGCAAACTAATACTGCAATCTTTCTCCCCTTTGGAAGGGAGTGTATACTATTCGTCATCCTGCTTGTCTATGGACATCGGTTCATAGACAAGCATTGACATCAAGGATGTCTATGAACCCATTATTAGCGAAGTACTTCCCGCTTGTCGATTTTTTAGCGGAAGTATGCGGCAAAGACACCGAAATCGTTCTCATCGATATTACCGATATGGAGCATTCTGTCATTGCTATAAAAAACGGGAATATCAGCGGACGGACCGTCGGGTCTCCTGCGACAAATATTGTTCTAAAGATCATGAAAGCCGGAGTCAAGGGCGATAGCGCTTTCCTGGCTAATTACCGCGGAATAGCAAGCGACGGGAAAATACTTCGATCGTCGACTTACTTCATCCGCGATCCCGACGACAAAATAATCGGAATGCTATGCATCAATATAGACATAACAAAAGAAAACGTCATAAAAGCATTCCTTGATAATTTACCCCGAATCGATAGTATCGAAAAATCAAATGTTGAAGTGGAGCATTTCAAAAACTCGGTAGACGACATAGCCAATGACAGTATCGATACGGTTATTTCCGGGAAAGGCTTGCCCCCGAGCAGAATGTCCCAGGATGAAAAAATAGCGATAATCAGAGAGTTGAATAATAATGGCGTCTTTATGCTGAAAGGTTCCATAGCTCAGGTAGCCGACAAACTAAGTGTATCCGAAGCGACGGTCTATAGATATTTGAACACTATCAAGCGGGGTGTCTAATTGTATCCTTTATATTTCTATATCGGCCGACTGGAGGCATACTATGCATTATGATTTCGAGAGTATCATCGATAGGAGCGACATTGGTTCGGCAAAATGGCAGCAAATGAAAGATTGGAAACCCGACGTTTCCAAAGGGATTGTCCCGTTTTCCGTTGCCGACATGGAACTAAAGAATCCGCCTGAGATTATTGATGGCCTTAAGGATTATTTGGACAAAGCAGTATTAGGATATACAATTCCTACGGACGGCTACAACAAAGCAGTATGCTCATGGATGAAGAAAAGGCATGATTGGCGGATTCAAAGCGAATGGATCGTCGGTTCGGAAGGAGTCGTCGGTGCCTTCAACCATGCTATACGTGCGCTATCCAATCCCGGCGATGGCGTCATTATTCAGACGCCTGCATACTACCCATTTTATGCAGCCATTGAACGGAACAACCGGAAACTTGTAAAAAATCCGCTAAACTGCACAGGGAATGATTATGCTATCGATTTTGAGGATCTGGAGCGCAAGGCTAGCGACCCTAATAATAAACTACTCTTGTTCTGTAGTCCGCATAATCCAACAGGGAGAGTCTGGAAAAAAGAGGAGCTAGAGCGCGTCGGCAACATTTGCCTGAAGAACAATATAAAAATCATATCCGACGAAATCCATTTTGATCTTATCATGCCAGGCAATAGGCAAACCGTATTTGCGACGATTTCCGATCAGCTCGCCAATAACATAATTACGTGCACCGCCCCAAGCAAAACCTTCAATCTTGCCGGGATGCAAACATCGAACATTATTATATCTAATTCGGAATTAAGAGCCAAATTTGTAAAAGAAATAGAAACATGCGGTTTCTTTTCTATGAGTATTTTAGGGTATAAAGCTTGCGAGATCGCCTATACCAAGTGTGAAGCGTGGCTCGATGAACTGATCAAGCTAGTTTATCACAACCATCTTGAGCTTAAAAAATACATCGAGGAGAACATTCCCCAAATCAAAGTCTTCGATCTTCAGGGAACATACCTCCAGTGGATGGATTTTCGGCGTTTGAACCTCGATAAAGAGTCGCTCGAGACTTTTCTACACCAAAAGGCGGAACTATTCTTCGACGAGGGATATGTCTTTGGGGACGAGGGGATAGGCTTTGAACGGATGAATCTGGCATGCCCGACACAAGTAATGATGGATGGCCTCAAGCGATTAAAAAAAGCACTAGACAGTAAAGGAAACGAATAAACGACCCCGGAGCAAGCTCCGAGGTATCAACCCGCCTGCGAATGAACGTTTGCGGAGCTCAAGATAGTTCTCTTGAGCTCCGCAGTACATCACTCTTTACTTCAGCATCTCCATCCCCTCGAACTTGCGGTAGAGCGTCAGCTGATCGAGTATGGAATCTCGCTTGCCGTCGACAATGACCTCGGAGAGGATCTTCCCCAGGCCTGAGCCGAGCATGAAGCCCTGGCCGCACATGCCCACGGCGAGAAGGAAATTCTCGGCTTCGCGGGCATAGCCGACAATGGGCTGCCCGTCCGGGGTCATGGGGTACATGCCCCGCCACGTTCGCCTAACCTTCAGGTTCGCGAGCCTTGGATAGAGCTCGAGCATGCGGCGCGCGCAGCGGGGCAAAAACCAGGAAGTATTGTCTATATCGGTCGACCATATCTGGGGGCTCGGTGTGATGCAGAAGACGATCTGCCCGGTCTCGGCCTGGTAGAAATAATAGCTGCCCGACTCATCGTCTGTGCGTATGTCGACGAGCATGGGTTCCAAGAAGCGCTCGACCGGCTCGGTGACGCCCGCCTCGTGGCAGTCGGGGTGCACTGGGATGTCGGCGCCGGCCATGGCCGCGATGGCCGCCGCCTGGGCCCCCGCCGCGTCCACGAAGAGGCCCGCTTCGTAGGCGCCCTTAACAGTCCGCATTCTCCTAACGCGTCTTCCCTCCATATCGAGGCCGACTATCTCCTCGCCGAAGCGGAAATCGACGCCTTCCTCGAGGGCGAGCTTGTGGAAGGCGGTGTTCGTCTTGAGCGTCGAGGCATAGCCGTCCCCAGGGCTGAAGGTCCCGCCACGGAGGCCGTTCCGGTTGATGCCGGGGGCGAGAGAGGCCACGCGATCGGCTCCGACCCAGTCGATATCGAGGCCGGCGGCGTGCTGAACCTTCAAAAGGTCGCGGAAGGCTTTCTCCTTCTCCTCGTCGTAGGCCACGAAGAGGTACCCTCCTTGGCGCCATTCGATGTCGATGCCGTGCTCTTCCTTAAAATGCGACACGATTGCGAGAGACTCGGTGCAAATGCGGATCTTCGCGGGATCGGAGAAAGTGGCGCGCAGGCCCCCTATCGCGGCCCGGTTCTGACCGCGCCCCCAGGAGGCCTCCCTGTCGAGAACGAGGACCTTGAGGCCCTTCTTGGCGCAGAAATAGGAAAGGGGCACGCCGACCGAGCCCGAGCCCGCGATGACTATGTCGTAGACACTCACTTTGCGCCCCCTTTCGCGACGATGTCGCCCAGCGTTCCGAGCGGTACCTCGACGGCGAGGGGCCGCAGGCGCGCTTCCTGCACCGTCCCGGGATCGACCCCAGCTGCGCGGAAGGCGGCCGCGTACAAAGGTCCGCAGGTCTTCGAGCCGCAGGCGCCCATGCCCGCGCGGATCGACTTCAGCTGGTTCACATCGCGGACCTCGTTCCCCTTGATGTAGGATACGATCTCACCGAAGCGAATCCGCTCGCAGCGGCAGACGATGGCCTCGTCTGGAGCGTAGGTGAAAAGCGGCTGTGGCAGGCAGGCGGTCGCTTCCGGCGCCTGGACACGCAGCCCTATCGCCTTGGCCGCGTTAGGCGAGCTCACTTTAAAGTGCAGCGCCCAGCATCTGTATTTCTTATTGAAGACCTTAGAGAGGAGCTCCGCTTCCTCGAGCTCGGCTCCTTCCTTGTCGAAGAGCATCCGCTTTGATCCCGGCTCGAAGCGACTTGCGTCGAACTCGTAGGGCAGGACTACTTCGCACCAGTCCGAATCGAGAGCGCGCACGAGAGATATGGCGAGCCCCGGACATGCGCACACGCAAGCAGCGCATGCAATGCATGCGGCGCAGCCTTTGCTGTCCGTCCCCTTGTAGTAGGGCAGGTCGAGGAGGTTCCCTTTGCGGCCGCTCAAGGAGATGGAAGCAGTCGGGCAGACAGTCGTGCAAGGATTGCAGGGGATCTCCTCGTCGCAAAACAAGACCGGCATCCAGCCCTCGCCCGGCGTGACGTTTTCGCGCGTTACGCGGTTCCCAGGCCTCGACTTCAGAATATCGCGCTTTTGTATCCAGCTTGAGTCGACCTCGACCTTCCGGCCCATGGTGCGTGCGAGGGCGAAGGCCGCGATGCGTCCGCCGAAGAGTGCGCTCGAGGCTTCGGCTATCTCGTCCGCGTCGCCCGCCTTGACGGCGAGGAGACCGAAAGAAACAGCCTGACGATAGAGCTCGTCGCAGCTCGAAAGGCCTGTGGCGACGAGTACGGTGTCGACTTCGAAGGTCCTTGCCGTGTCGAGCAGGGGCTTCCAGTCTTTCCCGACCGAGGCGACCGTCGCGCGCTCGACCTTACCCTCGCCTTCCGCGGACACGATGGTCGTCGACAGGTAGATCGGAACGCCCATGCGGCGGATCTTGTCGGCATGGACTTTATAGCCGTTGATTTTATCCGCGATCTCGACAATGCCGGCGACTTCTATGCCGGCCTGGAGGGCGTGGTAGGCCGCGATGAGGCCCACATTGCCCGATCCCACGATGAGGACGCGGTCCGCCGCCTTCACGCGGTCGCGGTTCACTAACGTTTGAAAAGCCCCTGCACCGTAGACGCCCGGCAGGTCGTTGCCCGGGAAGACGAGCGACTTCTCGCGCGCGCCCGCGGCCACGAGCAAAGCCTTGAAGGACACGAGAAGGTAGGAGCGGTTGTCCTCGTAGATCCCCGCCACGCCGTCCTTGAAGACGCCGATGACGGGCGAGTTCGTAAAGATGGACACGTTAGGTTGAGCTCGAACTTGCGACTCCAGCTCGGTCGCTATGTCGAAGCCGCGCCTTCCGGCGTAGCAATCCGCCTCGGAACCGAAAAACTTGTGCGTCTGTAAAAGGAGCTTCCCGCCCAATCTCGCCTTGTCGTCGGCGAGCGCGACCTTGAGCCCGAGCGCGCCCAGCTCCTTGGCCGCGCCGAGTCCCGCTGGACCGCCCCCTACGATGAGGACGTCAACGATGAGCCGCCGCGTCGGAGAACCCGAGAAGGCTTCGTCACGCTCGCTCAGGCGAGGCAGGCCGGAAATAGTCCGTACGTCCATGCCCGCGGCGAGAGAAGTCACGCAGGCCTTGCGAGAGAGCCCGTCGACCAGGACCGCGCATTGGCTGCACTGACCGTTCGCGCAGAAGATTCCCTGAGGCGCAGAGCCTTTAATATGGAGGGAAAAACGCGCGACCCCGTTCGAGACAAGAGCGGAGGCGATCGTATCGCCCTCGAGCCCGATCATGTCACGGCCGTCGAAACTGAATTTGAGTTCAGGCCTTGATGTTGCAGATCCTAGTATAGGATGCGCATTTATTCTTCGCATAAGCGTTCTCCGATCAAGAACTGATCTTCTGAAATATCATTGATATTTCAGGCATGCACAGAAATAGCACTCTGTCTTGTTTCTGTCAAGAAAAGCTTAGCACTTGACTTAGTTGTATACCTACCGGTATAGTAAATTGATGGAACAAATACAGGAGCCTGGGAATAGGGCGGTCATACTCGAGACGGCTCTCAAGCTCTTCTCCGGGCGAGGCTACGAGGCGGTCGGCGTAGCCGAACTCTGCGAAGCTTCCTCGGTGACGAAGCCAACCCTCTACCACTACTTCGGCTCCAAGCGGGGTCTCCTCGATGCAATCATCAAAGAGAAGGGCGATCCTCTGCTCTCGGCAGTCGAGAAGGCGGCCACCGTCCAATCGCCATATGACGTTCCCCTTGCGCTCGAAGGAATTGCCTGGGCGTTCGCGACGAGGGCGGTCGCGGAACCGGACTTCGCCCGACTCCGCCTGACCCTCGCTTTTTCTCCCTCTGCAAGCGAGGGAGGAGAGGCGATCTCAGTCCTCAATAGGGCGCTCTTCAGCCATGTTGAGGCCTTCTTCAAGGCCGCAGCTGAATACCATGGAAACATGAAGGGCCGATCGATTCCCTACGCAGCGGCATTCATCGGCACGGTGGATACGTATGTAGGACTATACCTCGCGAAGCAAAGCGAGCTCTCCGCGGAAGTCGTAAAGGCTGCGGTACGGCAATTCATGTATGGTATCTTCTCTTAATTTGGTACGAAGTTTGTCGGCGGTTAGGTGTGGGCGAATACATTATACCTACTGGTATGTAAAGGAGAGGGCTATTAAAACCAACAGTTGGACTAAGGAAGCAATCTTCTATCACGTCTATCCCCTGGGCTACTGCGGAGCGCCGAGGAGGAACGACTTTTCCGCAGCGCCGGTGCCGCGTCTGGATAAGCTCACCGCAGACTTAGGCCGCATACGGAGCTTGGGCTTCAACGCCCTATACTTGGGGCCGGTCTTCGAGTCGGTCGCCCATGGCTACGATCCGGTGAGTTGGAGGATCGTGGACAGAAGGTTGGGCGACACAAATACGCTCCGTCGGCTATCCTCGGAGGCCAAACGCCTGGGCATGCATCTCGTGTTCGACGGTGTCTTCAACCATACGGGGCGGGAGCATGCCTGGTTTCGCGCGTTGCGCGATCGAGGCTCAGCCGCGCCTATTTCGCCCGAGGCTGCGCGCTACGCGTCGGTGCGAGAAGGCCACAGTCCTGCCGGAGATCCCTTCATGTACGAAGGTTGGGCCGGGCACTACGACCTCGCCAAATTGAATCTCCGCGACGAGGGCACGAAGGCCGAGCTCATCGGCGCGGCGCTTTCCTGGATCGACGACTACGGCATCGACGGCATTCGCCTCGATGCGGCGGACTGCCTCGACATGGACTTCCTCTCCGGGCTCGCATCGGCATGCCGCGGACGCAACGCGGACTTTTGGCTCATGGGGGAAGTCGTCTTCGGCGATTACCGCAGGTGGGTGGGACAGACCGGGAGCGCGGGGGTACTCGATTCGGTCACGAACTATGAGTGCTACAAGGGACTGTGGTCGAGTCACCTCGACGCGAACTACTTCGAGATAGCCTACGCCCTCAAGCGGCAGTTCGGCGAGGGCGGCTTGTACCGCGACGCCGATCTGTACTCTTTCGCGGACAACCACGACGTGGACAGGGTCGCCTCGAAGCTCGAGAAAGAGGAGCATCTGTATCCGCTCTACTGCCTCCTCTTCACGATGCCCGGAATACCCTCGGTCTACTATGGCTCGGAGCGGGGCGCGAAGGCGAAGCGGGACGAGCATTCCGATTGGCCATTGAGGCCGAGCATCGAGGAGGCGCTCGCTTCGGGCGCTCAGGCCGACCTCGAGGGCGCAATCACGCGGCTAGCCCTGCTTCGCCGCGACACGCCCGCCCTGCGCTTGGGCGACTACCGCGAGCTCTCGGTGGGGAAGGAGAGTCTTGTCTTCGAGCGATCGGCCGAGGGTCAGAAGGCGGTGGTGGCGGTCAATGCGGCTGGCGCGGCCGCCTCAATGGAAGTGAAGGCCGACGACGGTACCTGGCGTGACGCGCTTAATGGAGGCGTAGCGTATCGCGCTTCGAGCGGCAAGCTCCGCTTCGACGTGCCCAGGACCTGGGCCCGAGTGCTCGTGAGGGATTAAGGCATTTCCCCCGAGTTGCACAGTCGAGGCGCTGTGAGTACATTTGAGTCATGGAAGCCGACATCGGACTCATCGGACTAGCGGTCATGGGGCAAAATCTGGTCCTCAACATGAGCGACCACGGCTACTCGGTGGCGGTGTATAATCGCTCGCCCGAGGTCACGGAAGCCTTCGTATCGGGAGCGGCCAAGGGCCGCGATATCCACGGCGCGCGGAGCCTCGAGGGCTTTATCGAGCTTCTGGAGCGGCCTCGAAAGATCATACTCCTCATCAAGGCCGGTTCTCCGGTCGACGACATGATAGCTCGCCTGGTTCCCCTCCTCGAAAGCGGCGATCTCATCATAGACGCGGGTAATTCGCATTTCGAGGACTCGAGCCGCCGCGGCCGCGAACTCGCGGAAAAAGGCCTGCGCTTCATCGGCTCAGGGATCTCCGGCGGAGAGGAGGGAGCGCGCAACGGCCCCTCCCTGATGCCCGGCGGCGACGCGGGCGCCTGGCCTCTCGTGCGCAAGCTCTTCATGGACATAGCGGCTAAGACCGACTCGGGCCAGAGCTGCTGCGCCTGGATCGGCCCCGAAGGCGCGGGGCATTTCGTCAAAATGGTCCACAACGGCATCGAGTACGGCGACATGGAGATCATAGCCGAGACCTACCAGCTCATGCGCATGGCCTACGGCATGGGCTACGACGAGATGGCAAGGGCCTTCTCCGAATGGAACAAAGGCGAGCTCGACTCCTACCTCGTCGAGATCACCGCCAAGATCCTCGCCTTCAAGGACGAGGATGGCTCGCCGCTTGTCGAGCGCATACTCGACGCCGCGGGGCAGAAGGGCACAGGCAAGTGGGCAAGCGAGGCGGCCCTCGACGCCGGAGTTCCCCTCACGCTGATTTCCGAGGCCGTGTTCTCGCGCTCGCTGTCTTCGCTCGTCGACGCGAGAAGCGAGGCCTCCGATTTCTTGGAGGGCCCGACGCTCGATCCGGGGACTGTCCGAAAGCCTAGCGAAGCAGAGCTCGAGGATCTGCGGGACGCACTCCTCGCAGCCAAGATCATCTCTTACTCGCAGGGCTTCGACCTCATGCGCGAGGTAGGGGCTGACCGAGGATGGGAACTCGACATGGGTTCCATTGCCCAGACCTGGCGCGGCGGCTGCATCATCCGCTCGGTCTTCCTCGACAAGATCAAGGAAGCCTACGACACAGCGCCCGGACTAGGCTCACTCCTCGACGCGCCCTACTTCGCGTCGCTTATGAATAGGTGCCAGCCCGCGCTCAGGCGGACGGTCGCCAAGGCGGCGCTCTCGGGCGTGAGCGCGAGCGCTCTCTACTCGGCCCTCGCCTACTACGACGGCTATCGCTGCGACAGATTGCCCGCGAACCTTATACAAGCCCAGCGCGACTTTTTCGGCGCGCACACTTACGAGCGCGTCGATCGCCCCCGGGGCGAATTCCATCACACGGATTGGACGGGCTCTGGCGGAGGCGCAACCTCGAAAGCATATAATGCGTGACTGAGGGCCTACAGCAACACACGTTGTGCGCTTTCACGAGGCAAAGCCTGAGTCTGTCAATTTGAACAGCTGCTTAAGTTGCCAGGTTCCCACACATCGACGCATGTCCACGAGCGGGGGGGGGGATCGACCGGATGGGTGGCGCCCGACTTTCCTCGGAGGCCTGACTTCAAAAGCGTATATCGCGTTGTGCGACGTCAGAACCCGTATACGAATTTGCCCCCGACCGCGTAGCCCGTTTTATTGAAGAACGAGGCTTGGCGGAAACCATACATGACCGCCTCGTCCACCTCGCCTGAGCCCGACGAGGAGACTAGCCGCACGTCGACGAGCTCGACCTTGCCCTTCGAGATGGGGCCTACGGCGAACTCGAGGACGACGGGCGAAAGCTTGCTGTTTGTCCTATAATCAGCCGTCGACGCGTCGTAGCCCGCCGACTCGAGCATCGTCCAGATGTCGCCGCGCTGGGACACCTGCGGCTGCTCCTTGAGTTGCCAGTCGGCGCCGGACTGCCGGTAGTAGGAGCGAAAGGTTTCCTTGGCCGCGACATTGCGGTAGACCGCGTCGGAGACTACCTGGGGAAGCGGCATGTATAGATAGACGGGCACATAGATGTTTCGCCCGACCTGTCCGCTCGATGCGCCAAAGGTAGTCGTCAGGGCGTTTCCCATTTCGGAACCGCGGAAGGTCACGCTGCCAGTGCCTCCGGCCACGCCAGGCTCAGAACCCGTGCCGTTTCCGGTCACGGGAGCGCCGCCCGTCCCAGTTCCTGCGCTCGAGGCCGAGCCGAAGGTCTTTGTCTTGGCCGGCGCTGCTGATGCCTGAGCGGTGGCGGCGGCGGCGCGGACGGCCGCATCCTCGGCGGCCGCGCGTTCCTGGGCAGCCGCAGCCGCCGCAGCCTCTTCTTGAACGGCCTTGGCGCTCTTTTCTGGGATAGTCTTGGCGGAGGTCTTCGCGGGCGAGGCCTTGACCGTGGCTTTCGAAGGGACGACGCTTGCGGGCGCCTTGGGCGCCGTAGTCGTGGACGAATTAGGCGATGGTTTAAGCGGTGCCGGCTCAGGTAAGGCCGCAGACTCTGCAGCCTTACCTCCGCTCCCGGCCGCGGGCAGAGGAGCGGCGCCTGGGGGGGCGCCCTCGGGACGATCCGAGGCTCCAGCCAGGCCGAGCGGAACCTGGCCCGCAGGCCCCTCTCCGTTCCCGAGGTCGACAATGACCGTGCTCGGCACGGAGGCCAGGCTCACGGGCGCGATAAGCCCAAGGAGCCATGCCACGAGAAAGACTATCGCGTAGATGCAGGCCGTGGAGGCCGCGGCCACGAGCCCCCGCTTTCGATCCTGCGCCTTCACCCATGCTGAGGCCACGATTACCGCTCCACCCTCGTACGCAGGCCCACGGAATTGATGCCACTATTTCGGAGCGCGTCGAGGACCGAGACCATAAGCTGGTACGAGGCGCCTTGGTCGCCCTCGACTATAGCGCTAAGGCCGCTCGAGTCGCCCGATCCGGCGCGCTGCTTTATGAGGCCAGGCAACGCGTTGATGTCGGTGCGGGTTTTGTCGACGTAGATCTCGGACTCGGAAATGGCCGTGACCCTGAGCACCGAGCTCTTCACGTTGCTAGCCGTGCTCGAGGTAGGGAGCGTCAAAGACAAGGCAGGCGCCATCTTGAACGAGGTCGTGACCATGAAGAAGATGATGATGAGGAGGAGGACATCGATGAGAGGGACGAGGTTGATAGTGACCGTTGGCTGAAGACGACTCCTTCTCATTACTTGCCTCCCCGCTCCGAGGGAGTGTGGCCGACGGATGTCGCGGAAACCATGCGGCGATCGACGCCGTCCCAAGCGGGGCGGTTCTTATTGATCATGAGAATGAGGGCGTTGACCTGGCCTTCGAGCCTGAGCAGGTAATTATTGGCGCGGGAGACGAGGTAGTTATAGAAGATCGTGGCTACGACCGCCACTATGATGCCCGAAACGGTGTTGATGAGGGCCTCGGAGAGGCCGCCGGCGAGGATCGAGGGATCGCTCACCGCGCCGAATTTGCCGAGTACGCCCAGGGATTTCATGGTGCCCGTGACCGTACCCAAGAGGCCGATGAGGGGGGCTATATTGGATATAGTCCCGAGGGGGACGATATTCTTCTCGAGGCGAGGAGCCTCCTGGGCGGCTGCGTCCTCGAGCATCTCCTTCTGGATGGTGCGCGGGTAGTCCCGGTTCTCGATCCCCGCGCGCATGAGGGAGGCGAAGGGGGAGAGATTCTGATCGCAGATGGCGAGGGCTTCGTCGATGTGCCCTTTCTCTATGGCGACTTTGATGCGGTCGTAGAGCTTAGTCTCGTCGACGGAGATCCTCTTGAAATACAGGAGCCGCTCGATGATAAGCCCTATCATATAGGCCGAGATGGCCACGAGGATCCAGATAATGACGCCGCCCTTTACCAGGAATTCTACCATGATTCCTCCCGAATCGACTAATTTCAGGCGTACACGAATTATCGTCATGCTATGGTATCCCGTCGCCGGAGACGATTCAAGGTGCAGCACCATATTATGGAGAGTTTCATGGGGCTCTATTGCCCCTTTCGCACTTTCCGGGCAATATGGGAGCATAATATCAGAGCGGAGGTTCCGATCCCATGCGCCGTCATTTCGCAGTAATCGCACTTATCTTCGCGGCCTCGTCGCTGTCCGTCGTCGCCCAGACCGAGCAGGCGGGCGCAGATAACGCGGCGAGCGTGCCGACTACCGAAGCCGCGACCGTCGCCAAACCGCAGGCTCCCGCCGCGACCGCTCCCGCGCCCTCCCCCGCCGCAGCGGTTTCGGCTCCCGTCAGTGTATCCCCCGCGGGCGCCAAGCTCGACGCCCTCGTGCTGTATCGCCAGGGCCGCGACCTCGAGACGGCCGGCAAGATGACGGACGCCCAGACCAAATATACTCAGTCCATTTCGATCTGCGACACGGAGATAGCCTCCTCGCCCAAGCGTATCGAGGCGTACGTCGTCAAATGCTGGAGCCTATTCCGCCTCAACAGGCATGCCGAAGTCATCTCGACCGGCCAGACAGCGATGAAGATCAATTTCGATGCCCGCGTGTCCGAAGTGATGGGTGAGTCCTTCTACTTTCTCGGTCAGATGGACAACAGCATCAAATACCTGCAGAACTACCTTGAAGCCGCCGGCGACGACGGCGATCGGGGACCGACCGCCCTCTTCTTCCTGGGCGAGGACTACGTCAGGCTCAAGAAATACGCCCATGCCGATATCGCCTACTCGACCGCTCTCGCCAAGGAACCGAGCATGCCCCGCTGGTGGCTCCGCCTGGGTGCCGTCTGCGAGGCCGAAGGCGAATGGAAGCGAGCCTTCGACGCCTATACTAAAGCTCTTGCCCTGAGCCCCGCCTACCAGGAGGCCAAGGACGGCCAGGCCCGCGCGAAGGCCCAGATGGCGACGCACTGATGCGCGCGCAGTCGAAGTCCGCGGCGATCGCCGCCTGCATTGCGTTCGCCGTCTTGACGATGCCGCTCCCGGCTCAAACCGCCGCATCCCCATCCCAGACGGCCGCCACGGCAACCTTCGTCCCGGCGGGGAAACCCATCGACTCTCCGCTCAACCAACAGCTCGAGAAAATCTTTCCCGAGATAGCCCAAGGCTATCTCGACCTCAACGGCAACGGGAAGCCCGACGTCACTGCCGACCTCAACGAGACCATACCCGAGTCGAGAATTAAAGACGGTCAACTCCGGTCGCAGGATATCCTCGACTTCATCGTGGCCAACTGGCGCTTCATCAGCCTCGACAAGCTCAAGGCGGTCCAGGCGGCAGTCAAATCCGCTCAAGGCGCGATAGGCGAACTCATCGCGATCGACTACGCTTCGGCCCTGGACGACGCTGTGAGCCAGAGGGCCGAGATGGGAGACTCTCTCTACCTCACGCCCGAGGCTTATAAGGAGGCGATGGCCAAGCTCGGCGACATCATCACCGCGATGGCGACCGCCTACAAGAAAGAGGGCCAGAAGGCCGAATCCGATTTCGTCTCGAACAGGGACGCACTCTTCGCGATGCTGGAGAAGGGTTATCCCCTGCCCGAGGACATCCCCCCCGACGAGCGCGCCACGCTCTCCACCGCGATGATCAACACCGTGATGAAGGAGCAGAAGTCCAGCTCGGTCAAGACGAAAAACGCGATCAAGGCCCTGGGCAAGCTCGGCGCGACCGAATCGGCGCCGCTGCTCCTCGGCCTCGTCGACTCGGGCGACTACCAGATCGAAGCGATCACCGCGCTCGGCGCGATCAGCTATAAACCCGCCCTCCCAGTCCTCGCGAAGATAGTCAAGTCTTCCAAGGACCCCGAGGTCGGGAAGGCCGCCTTGCGCGCCCTAGGTGCGATAGGCGGGAATGAGTCCCTCGACGCCATCCTCGACCTCCTAAAGCCCGCGAACAAGACCTCCCTCAACAAGGACTTCGTTCTCCCCATCGCCCAGGCGCTCTCGGGCATAGCCCAGAAGGGCAATGCCGACCAACGTGTGCAGGCAGCGCTCAAGGACCTCGCCGCCTCCGACGACCCGGCAGTTCGCAAGGCCGCCGCGGCAGGAATGGGCGCCTTCGCCACTCCTGCCTCTTCCGACGCCCTCCTAGCCGTCCTCTCAGGCGACAAGGACCCCGCGGTCCGCGCTCAGGCTGTCGTTGCCCTGGGCAGGCAGAAGAGCGACGCGACGGTCCCCGCGCTCATGAAGGTGCTGCGCGAGAAGGACCTCGACCCCGCCCTCGCCATCGCGACGATAAGCGCCCTTGGGGATTTGCCTTCCGGATCGCAAGCGGTGAGCATCCTCGTCGACGACCTCGGCGACAAGACCCAAGGCGTGCGCGAGGCCGCAGCCGCGGCCCTTGTCAAGCTCTATCCCGCGAACTCGCCCCTAGTGTCAGGCGCCATCTCCCGCGCCCTTCTCGCGAGTCAGGACGAGGTATTCCTCGGGGAGGGGTCCGCCCTCCTCGCTGTACTTGCTGACCAGACCAGCCTGCCATCGCTTCTTACGCTCTTGCAGAAGCCCTTTCCCGAAGTAAAGCGCAATGCGGCCTGGGCCTTCTACCGCATCCGCAGCTCTTCTAACCAGCGAGTCATGGACGAGCTGCAGAAGCTCGCGACGAGCGAAAACGAGACCATCTCGGTACGCGTGACCGCCGTGCGCGCCCTAGGTGCGATAGGCTACGACAGCCCTCAGCTCAATCTCTGGCAGACACTTTCGACCATCGCTCAGATGCGCGGGGACAAGTACGCGTCGCTCCGCTACTACGCCGTCCAGGCGCTCGGCCAGGTTGGCTCGGGCCGGCCTCAGGCGATAGCGGCTTTGTCGCGCATCGCGACCAAGGACGCCGACGTGGATCTGCGCAAGCAAGCGGTCATGGCGCTCAGGGACATGGCCGCCCCCGATCAAAAAGCCGAAGACGCGCTCGCCGCTTCCTACTCCCAGGCCGAGGACGACGAGCTCAAGGTTCTCATCCTCGAGGCGCTCGCCGATATGGGCTCGGACAAGGCCCCCGGCCTCGCGGGTGAGCTCCTCTCCGGCAAGGCGAGCCTCGCGCTGAAGCGCAGGGCCATGGGCGCGATCTCCCAATCGGCGAGCGAGGAGGCGGCTTCCGCCCTCATAGACGCCGCCCGCGACGCGAAGCTCTCCGATTTCGCCGAGGCCCTCCTCGAGGGCTATCCTTCCTCGCTCATGTCGTCCTTCGTGCAGAGGCGTCTCAGGACGGAAACCGACAAGGACGCGATCTCGGTGCTCGAAAGCCTCGATTCGCATTTTGCGCAATAGCGTCTCGGCCCTTTATCAAGGCCCTCCGGATCGTTAAACTTCTCTGCCTATGCCTAAACGCTACATATTAAGAGTCGTCTGCCCGGATCAGAGCGGGCTCATCGCCGCGGTCACGCGGACTATCGCTGAATCGGGCGGCAACGTCCTGCACATGAGCCAGTTCACCTCCGTGGACATCAGTGTCTTTTTCATGAAGACCCAGTTCGAGACGCCCGACGATTTCGACGTCGCGCGATTCGAGTCGCTCTTCGCTGACGTAGCCGCGAAGAGTCGCATGGAGTGGAAGCTCTTCGACCGCTCGAGGAGACAACGCGTCGCCATCCTCGTGAGCAAGACTCATCACTGTCTCTACGAACTGCTCCTGAAGCACCAGGACGGGGACCTCGACTGCGACATCCCGGTCATCATCTCGAACCATCCCGACCTCGCCTCTGTGGCGACTCAGTTCCACGTCCCCTTCTACCAAGTCGATCCCGAGAAGGGAAAGGCGGCCTACGAGGAAGACCTGCAGGCCATCCTCAAGGAGTACGAAATCGACCTCATCGTGCTCGCTCGTTATATGCAGGTGCTGTCTGGGGACTTCGTCAAGGACTGGGAAGGCCGGATCATCAACATACACCACGGCTTCCTGCCCGCCTTCCAAGGCGCCAAGCCCTATCAACAAGCATGGGCCAAGGGCGTCAAGATGATCGGGGCGACGGCCCACTTCGTAAGCGACGTCCTCGACCAAGGCCCGATCATCGCGCAAGACGTGCTCAGGGTCGCCGACACGAGGTCGGTGGCGGAGTTCATTCGCCTAGGCAAGGACATCGAGCGCAAGGTGCTCTACGACGCGCTCCGGCTCTACCTGGACAACTCGGTCTTCGTGCGCGAGGGCCGGACATTCATCATCCAGTAGGAGAAAGATCATGACGAAATTCGATCCGCTGCCCCGCGGCGACCCCGAAGCCCAGGGTGTCAGAGCAAAGGCGATACGCGATTTCCTCAAAGCAGCCGACGAGAAGATCGACAGCGTGCACGGCTTCATGCTCCTGCGCCACGGCGTCGTCGTCGCGGAGGGCGCATGGAAGCCCTACCGCCTCGACGGTAGGCACATGCTCTTCTCCCTCTCGAAGAGCTTCACCTCGACCGCCGTCGGCCTCGCGGTGTCGGAGGGCAGGCTCTCGGTCGAGGACCCAATCGTCTCCTTCTTCCCGCGCAAGCTGCCCTCGCCGGTTCCTGCCAACCTTTCGGCGATGAAGGTGAAGCACCTTCTGTCGATGAACACAGGCCATGCCGAGGATACGACCGACCGCATCATGCACGACCGCGATCCGGTGCGCGCCTTCCTCGCCCTGGCCGTGGAGCACGAGCCGGGCACGCATTTCGTCTACAACTCGGGCGCGAGCTTCGTGCTTTCGGCCCTCGTGCAGGAGCTCACGGACAAGCGTCTATCCAGCTACCTCAAGAGCCGCCTTTTCGACAAGATCGGCATCGAGGGCGCCGCCTGGGACCGACATCCCTGCGGGGTGGACTTCGGAGGCTGGGGTCTCAACGTCAAGGTCGAGGACATAGCGCGCTTCGGCCAGCTGTATCTGCAGAAAGGCAAATGGAACGGCCAGCCCGTCGTTCCCACGTCATGGGTCGAGACCGCGACGGCCAAGCATTCCGAGAACGCCGACCCGAGCAAGCCCGATCCCTCTTCCGATTGGCAGCAGGGTTACGGCTACCAGTTCTGGCGCTGCAAGCACGGCTTCTACCGCGGCGACGGCGCCTTCGGGCAACTGTGCGTAGTCATGCCCGAGCAGGACGCCGTGCTCGCACTAGTCGCCGGGCTCCCGGACATCCAGGCCGAGCTCAATCTCGTGTGGGACATTCTCGTCCCGGGCATGGCCCCTTCGGCGCTTCCTCCCGATCCGGAGGGAAAGGCCGAGCTCGGGGCCTTCGCAGAGGGCCTCTCCCTCCGCATCCCCCAGGGATCAGACAAGAGCGCGAACGCCCCAGCCCGCGGCCGCACGTACCGCTTCGGCGCGAACTGGGCCGGGATCGCCGCGATGAGCTTCGACTTCGGGCCGGACGCCCTCGAGCTTCGATATCGCACAACGCGCGGAAAGGCGAAAGGCAACGGTCTCGACGGCCCGCTTGAGATAAAGCGCTGCTTCGGGACTCGCTCGCTCAAGGTTGGCTACGGGGAATGGATCGACGGCGTCTCCGCTCTGGGCGACTCGGGTCCGAGAAAGGCGGCCTGTTCGGGCGCCTGGACGGCGCCCGACACCTTCACGATGAAAATCTTCGAGAGGGAGACACCCTTCGTCCTCAGCATCGCCTATCGCTTCGAAGGCGACAGAGTGAGCGCCCTGGTCAAGCAGAACGTGAACATGGGCCCGACCGAGTTCCCTCCGATAGAGGGCCGCGCGAACGCCTATTAACGCCCCCGCTCTATCAACCTACCAGGTAAAGACCCGGTCAGTCCTAGCCGAGCGAAGACGCCGGCCTGTTGCGCTGGGCCTATTGCACCATCTTCACTCATCAAGGAACACGATCTCCTCAGGACGGGCAATGACTTTCGCGCCACGACGCCCCGCGACGCTCTCCAGCTCTTCGGAAGAAAGCCCTGTTACCAGTTTGGCCGCTCCCGAGCGAGCCTTGGCGACGCGCACGAGCACGACATCTCCCCGCTCGAAGCCGCCTTCTACGGAAACGACGCCCGCGGGAAGGAGCGAATGCTTGGCTTTTATAGCGGCGAGGGCGCCCTCGTCGATGGTGATCGTCCCATGGGCTTGGGAGTTCTTGATCCAGCGCTCGCGGTTCTTGAGGGCGTGCGAGGCGTCGAAGAGCGTGCCGATACCCTCTCCGGCAACAATGCGCGATATCGCATGGCTCATCCGGCCATCAGCTATCACGACCTTGCACCCGGCGTCGCGCGCAATCGCGACCGCCTTCAGCTTCGTGGCCATGCCGCCCGTGGAGAACTCCGAGCCCTTGCCTCCCGCCGCGGCGACGATCTCGGGCGTGAGATCCCGGACATAGGGTATCCTCTTCGCGTCGGGATTCTCGCGGGGATCGGCGTCGTATAACGCGTCGACGTCGGAAAGAATGAGGAGGAGCTCGGCGTCCACCTTGCTCGCGATGTAGGCCGAGAGCTGGTCGTTGTCGCCGAAGGCGTTGCCGATCTCGGCGGTGGACACGACATCGTTCTCGTTGAAGACGGGCACTGCGCGCGACTCGAGAAGGGCCTCGACCGAGGCGCGGAGGTTCAAGTAGGCCGATCGGTTGTCCCACTCGTCGCGAGTGACCAGGATCTGCGCGGGAGTGAGCCCGAATACTCCGAAGGCACGGCGGTACTCGTCCATGAGGGCGATCTGGCCGATGGCCGCGCAGGCTTGGCGCATGCGCAGCTCGGTGACGCGCTTCGTGAAGCCGAGCTCGCGGGCGCCCATGCCGATGGCACCAGAGGTGACGACGAGGACCTGCTTCCCCGCGCGCGCAAGATCGGCGATTTGTGCCGCAACGCGATGCAGGTACTCGACGTCGATCCCGCCGGTCGCGGGGCCGAGCGCCGCGGCGCAGAGCCTCCCGGGCGAGTCCTTGCGACGCATGATCGTGTTCGTCCCTATCTTGATGACGATGCGGTTAGCCGAGCCCAGGCTTGCGCGCGCCTGGCCCGCGGCCCGATCGGCATCCTCTCCCGGCTTCTTGCTTTTCATAGGGAGATGTCCTCGTGCTTGAAATGCTTCTCTCCCGAGGCGTAGTCCGCGACTATGTCGCCCATCCCCGCGAGTTTCCACTTATAAGTGCACAGGCCCTCGAGTCCGACCGGTCCCCGCGCGTGGAGCTTGCCCGTCGAAATGCCCACTTCCGCCCCGAGACCGTAGCGATAGCCATCCGCGAAGCGCGTGCTCGCGTTCCAGTACACATCGGCCGAGTCGACCCTGTCCATGAAACGCTCGGCCGCCTCGGGCGAAGAAGTCACGATCGCATCGGTATGGTGGCTGCCGTATCGATTTATGTGCCCGATCGCTTCGTCCAGACCATCGACGAGCTTCACGGCCATGCGCAGGTCGAGGTACTCGACCGACCAGTCGTTGTCGGTCTTGGTGGGTGCGCGGCCGAGCAGCGCCGCGCTCTCCGGGTCGAGGTCGAGCCGAACCTTCGCGGCCTCGAGGGCCGACGTTATGCGACCGAGACTGCGGGCGGCGAAGGCACGATGGACAAGGAGCACCTCTGCCGCGTTGCAGGCCGCGGGATACTGCGCCTTGCTGTCGACGACGACCCTGGCCGCCATTTCGGCGTCGGCGTCCTCGTGGAGGTAGACATGACAGATTCCGTCCGCGTGGCCGAGTACGGGGATCCGGCTCTCGGCCTTGATGCGCGCGACGAACTCCTTCGAGCCGCGGGGGATCAAGAGGTCGACGTACTGGTCTTGCTTGAGGAGCTCGCCGACCTCCTCGCGCGATTCGAGGAGCGACAGCCAAGCTTCGGGAAGCCCCGCGTCGACGCCCGCGCGGTAGATAAGCTCGGCTAACGCGCGATTCGTGCGCGCAGCCTCGCGTCCGCCCTTGAGGATGACGGCGTTGCCGCTCTTCGCGACGAGGCCCGCCATCTGCACGAGGGCGTCGGGGCGCGACTCGAAGATCATCGCGACAAGTCCTATGGGACAGCTCACTTGCCTGAGCACGAGGCCCTCATCCAAGCGCCGGGCCGAGAGCACGCGGCCGACAGGATCGGGAAGGTCCCGCAGGGCTTCGAGGCCGATTATAGAAGATTCAAGCTTACCTTGGTCGAAGGCGAGCCGCTTGCGTAAGGGGGCCGCGAGGCCCGAACGCCCGGCATCCTCCAGGTCGGCAGCGTTGGCCGACGCTATAGCCGCGGCGCCCGATCGCAACGCCTTCGCCATCGCGCTCAATGAAGCGTCCTTCGTCGCCCGATCGAGGCCGAGGGACGCCTGAGCCGCGGCCTTGCCCGAACGAGCCCTCTCGATTGTCGTCATGGGACAACAGTACTCAAAGACGAACTCTTTCAGCAACGACCGGAGACAGGCTCAGACCTGATATATTAGGGCCACAGACAACAAGGGCCAGCCCATCCGGGCTGACCCTTGTGCCTTTTTTACCTCGAGGCCGAGCGAGCGCTTTTTTACCTAGGGCGACCGTTCGCGCTAGGGATCCTTCAGGACGAATAACTCCCTAACGCAAGGTCAATCATTGTGCCGCGTCTTCGGCCGACGCAAGCGGAATTATTGCGAAAAGAGATGGATTATCGTCTATGACTGGCTTGAATGCAGTAGACGATCGTCTATTACCCTCTGTTCTGCATGGGGTTGTCATGTTACTATGACGAAGGAGGCAATAATGGCGAATACGAAACGTTTCTCCGATGCAGAATGGCAGGACATCGTCTCTATCATCGTATCTTCCTTTAATATGGACGACGCTAGGAAGGCGCGCCTTCTCGCGGCCCCGACGCCAAAACTCATCGCTGCCATACCTTACCTCGCAGGCTGCCGGGAGCCAAAACGCACGGCCCTCGCCCACCTAGCGACCTACCTTGTCGCGGCGAGCGAGGCGGGAGCGGCCACCTTTGACCACAATGCGGGAGACAATTACGATGTCCTAGCCCGCTTGGCCACGGGCGCTAACTTCGAGGGCGGAGACCCTGCCATCATCAACCGCGGGATGAAGAAGCTCGCAGTCATCATGATCCGCGGCTACCAGAAAGACCTCGAGTCGGACAAGACGAAGGGCCTCTACAATCCCGTTCTCGCAGGGAAATGGGACGCCCAGGCGAAACTCACCTCGCTCGAGAGCGCCATTGCCGCGATCGACGACGACGAGATGGATGCGCTCGTCAGCCCGCAAGACGGTATCTTCTGGAGCATGTAAGTTGTGATTGAGCGTCAATTACGGCTCACCGGTATCGTTACCGGTTCGGTGTTCCTCGCGGGCATGGTCTTGGATATCATTATAGGGATCGGACGCGAGGATAGCCTACAGTCTTTACTGACTAACCTATCGATCATAGGTTGCGCGGTAGTTGCGACCCTCTTCTTCGTCAGCGCACGTTGGCCCAAGCTTTTCTGGATTCAGCCAGTAGTTTATTTGCTGCTTACGCCTATCCCGCTCTTGCAAATGCCTGTGGCCTTCTATGGCCTAGGTTTTTTCGTATGCGCGATGGCCATATTATTTAGGATGGGATTTTTCGAGAAGTATCGCATAGTGAGACTTGCTTGTTGTCTAGCTTATTTGCTCTCAATCGAGGTCGCCGCGATCTTCACCGCCAAGAACACGATGATGGATGCGATAAGCGCGATCTTTTTCATTCTCGCTTTCCTCATGTTTTTCTATTTGATGTTCCAGGACAAGCTCATGGTCTTCCTGTCCGAGCCCAAACAGAAGCTCTCGCTCTATGCAAAAGGCCTCTCCGACACGGAGAGCGACTACATCATTGCCATAATTTCGGGCAAAAGCGTCAAGGAGACGGCCTTCGACGCCGGCGTGAGCGAGTCGACCGTGCGCAACATGCTCGCGCGGAGCTACACCAAGCTCGGCGTAACGAATCGCTCGGAGCTCTTCGCCCTCGCGGAAAAACACGACATCGTCAGATAACCCTTTTCTTACAATACTTGGGATAATATTAACACAAGGGAAACGATATCCTCATCCTCTCCTGTCATCCTGCGCTCGTTGCAGACAGCTCACACAATGACTAGGAGGAAACAAGATGAAGAGAAATCTCGCGCGCGTCCTCGTCCTCGCCGCGGCCATGGCCGCCGGGGCGACCGCCTTCGCGCAGGTCACGATCAATGGGTACTACAGGGTAGGCGGACTGGAAAATATCAATTCGAACCAGGCCGGTGCGGCCACGTTCTTGGACAGAATCCAGTTGAACCTTTCCTATGCAGCGCCCGACGACATGTTCGGGTTCAAGTCCCGGCTCCAGGCCGATTCGAGCACCGTCACTAGCACTTCTATCACTACTAAGACTGGTACCTCTGGCTCTACCTCTACCTCTACGTATTCTGGAATTCAGAACCTCTTCTTGAATACGGTGGGGACGGGCACCGATAGCAAAAACACTGTTATTGGTCTTCCCCCTGCCACCCTCAAATACGCCATGGGCTACGTGAAGTTCTTCGACGGGATGGCTAAGGTCTCCGTGGGCTATCTCGACGTCACCGATTACTCAGTCAAGCAGAATATCGCCAACCCCTATCTCGGCGATGTTTATCTTGACAACGTCCAAATCGCGAACAAGCCTCTCCTCGATGGTCAGAAGGGCAACACGAAGGGCTTCATCCTCCAGCTCTTTCCGATCGAAGGCCTTTCGGTCGCTGGCGTTATGCAGCTCGACACTAATAACCTACAGACCAGCCTCCACGACTTCGGCGTCGACGCCTACTACATGATCCCGGACGTCGGCAAGGTACTCATCTCTTCTCAGCTCGGCGTCTCGGGCGCTTCTTCTGGTGCCTACAATGCTGGCAACGCGGCGATAATCGACGACCCCTCGAAGTCTTTCGTGAGCGCCGGCTTCTCCTACACCGGTTTCCCCGGACTCGTCGCCTCGGCTGCCTATCGCTACACCAACAGCAGCTACTACAACAATGCGGCTTCCGGTGCCATCGCGATCGTCGAGTATACCCAGGGACCGCTCTTCGCTGACGTCGCGGAAGACTGCGATTTCACCAATAGCGCGTACTACACCGAGGGCGAGATCAGCTACCAGGTGATCCCTCAGCTCAAGGTGAGGGGCTATGGCGCCTGCTATTCGATCGGCCAGTTCCAGAATACTCTCCAGAAGCCAAATACGACTTTCGTTACGGCGAACCTTGGACCTGTCGCCTACAGCATGAGCACCAACCAATACCTCGCCGGCCTCGACCTCGTCTTCCCCGTCGGCAAGGGCGAACTCGACGTCGGCGCCAACATTGGCGATCAGTCGTACCTCTCCTTCCCGATCATCGCGAAGGTCAACTTCTAAGACTCTTCCCGCTCCGATCGGAGCAGCATAAAGAAACATCATATAAAGCAAAAGAGGCTGCCCCTAAAGGCAGTCTTTTTTGTTTGTCAACAAAGCAAGAAAAGTTCTTCTTTCCAGGCTGAAAACTCGGAATTATCAGCCTATAAACTCCGAGTTCTCAGCCTGAAAAACTCGCTGGAACAAGTTGCTGCGTCCGGCAGAAAAAGAAGAATAAGTTGAAGTCCCTAACAGATGTGTGTAATCGCCCATTTAAGCCGCATTATTCAGCCATTGTTTATAGCCGCGTTATTATGTATTGGTTATTTTGTTGAATACGTGTGTATTAGTAAATCCGGGAGGAATCGATGAAGCGAAATGGGGCGAATCGGCCCATCGCCAGCGCAGTAATGGCTGGCGTTGCTGTAGTACTGTTCTCCGGCGCTGTGCTTAGCTGCAAGGCCGGAAAGACGTCGGTGGCGCAAGGCGCTGCGGCGGGGAAAAACAGGACGGCGATATCCATCGCCGTAGCCAATCCCGAGTTCAAGACCGTTCAAGGCGAGATTTCCTTTAATGGAACCCTCCACGCCGAGGACGAGGTGGAGGTCTTGGCAGAGACTTCCGGCAAGGTGACCGGCGTCTTTGTCAAAATGGGCTCGCGCGTGGCCAAGGACGATGTTCTGGTGCAGATCGACGACGATCTGAAGAAGGCGACTTTCGAGACTGCTCAGGCCGCCTACGACAAGAGCAAGGCCGACTGGGATCGCGCTCAAGACCTTTTCGCGCAAAAGGTCATCACCGAAGTCGACAGGCAGGGTCTCAAGCTCGCCCTGGCGAGCGCGAACGCCCAGTTGGTCGGGGCTAAGCGCGACCTCGACAACGCGCGGGTCAAGGCCCCCCAGGCTGGCGTGGTCACAGTGACCCCGGTCAGCGTCGGTTCGATTCTCGCTCCCGGGGCTCCCGTCGCGCATATTGTGGATACTGCCGAACTGAAGATGACCATCCAGGTCAGCGAGCGCGACGTCCTCAAGATCAAGAACGGCATGAAGGTCTCGGTCGATTCCGACCTCTATCCCGGTTCTGCCTTCTCCGGAATCGTCTCGGGTGTCAGTCCGAAGGGAGACTCGGCCCTGACATTCCCCGTCGAGATAAAGCTCAGGACCGATTCCTCAAGGCCCCTGTACGACGGCATGTCCGCAAATGCGCGCATCAACCTTGGATCGAGGGAAATCTTGGCGATACCGCGCTCCAGCCTCGTCGGCTCGTACCAGAGCCCCCAAGCCTACATAGTCCGGGACGGCCTGGCCAAGCTCGTCGACATCAAAATCGGGAATGAGTACGGCACGAGCCTGGAGATCCTCGGCGGCCTTGCGAAGTCCGACGACGTGGTCGTCGACGGCCAGAACAACCTCTACGACGGCGCGCCTGTAGTCATCGCCGGGGCTTCGAAATGAAGATCCTGGATCTTCCGCACGCGCGGCCCGTCGCAATAGCCATCATCTTCAGCCTCCTCGGATTCCTCGGCGTCGTCGAGTATACGAAGATGAAATACGAGCTTACGCCGCCGATGTCCATGCCCTACATCATTATCCAGACCGCCTACCCCGGCGCCTCTCCTCTTGAGGTGGAGGACTCGGTCACGAAGAAAATAGAGGACGCGGTCTCGGGTACCGCCGGCATCAAGCACGTCACCTCGCAGTCGATGGAGAGCTACAGCATCCTCCAGATCGAGTTCACCGCCGGCACGGACGTGGACATCGCGGCCCAGGACGTACAGCGCGCGATCAACGCGAACATCTCAAATCTGCCCTCCGACGCCAAGACCCCCTCGATCAGCAAGTTCTCGATGGACGATCTGCCGATCATACAGCTCGCAATCAGCTCCAGCCTCGACAAAGGCCCCTTCTACGACTTCGTGAGCAACGAGGTGAAGAACCGGCTCGCCCGCATCAACGGCGTGGGCCAGGTCACGGTGGTCGGCGGCAATGCGCGCGAGATCGGCGTAACCCTCTCGCAGACCAAGCTCGAGCAGTACGGCATCCCCATACTCCTGGTCATACAGAAGATCAGGGCGGCCAACCTCGACTTTCCTGCCGGTACCATCAAGGACGCCGACGGCGAGTACGTAGTCAGAATAGCCGGGAAGCTCAAGAGCCTGGACGAGATCCGGAACCTCGTGCTCATCTCCACATCCGGCGCGGGGACTATTCGCCTTGGCGACGTCGCCAAGGTCGAAGACATCCTCGCCGATTCGGAGACAATCTTCCGCTACGACGGCAAGGATACGATCGGCGTCTCGATCATAAAGCAGTCGGGCGCGAACGCAGTCGAGGTGAGCAAAAACATCCACGCCGAGACCGACAGCATGAAGGCGCAGTTCAAGGACGACAATGTCAACTTCGTGTATGCCCAGGACACCTCGGTCTTCACCCTCGAGTCGGCCCACGACGTCATCCAGGACATCATCCTGGCCATCGTCTTCGTAGGGATCATAATCCTCCTCTTCCTTCACGACATCCGCAACGCCTTCGTCGTCATGATGGCCATCCCGGCCACCCTTCTTTCGACTTTCATCGGGATCGGACAGGCCGATTTCACGCTCAACATGATGAGCCTCCTCGCGCTGACCTTGGTCATCGGCATTCTCGTCGACGATTCCATCGTCGTCGTCGAGAACATACACAGGCACAAGGCCCTCGGATCGAACGCCCTCGAGGCCGCCCGGGTAGGTACGACCGAAATCGCCTTCGCGGCCACGTCGGTCACCCTGGTCATCATCGTCGCCTTCCTGCCTGTCTCGCTCTCGGGCGGAATGATCGGGTCCCTCCTCATCCAGTTCGGCCTGACCCTCGTCATCGCGACGGCGATAAGCCTCGTGGTCTCATTCTTCCTCACGCCCCTGCTCGCCTCCAAGCTCGGGGAGCATTCCAAGGAGGGCTCGGGCACCTTCATGGATCGCTTCGGCTCGGGCTTCGACAAGGCCTTCGCCAAGGTCACCGCCGGCTTCCTGGCTGCTTTCGACTGGTGCGTGAAGCGCAAGAAAATCACGATCTCCCTGGCGATCGTACTCTTCATCGGCAGCTTGGCCCTCATGGGATCGGGCGTCGTAGGCGCAGAATTCATGCCGCAGGTCGACCGCGGAGAGCTTTCCATAAACATCGAGCTTCCCCAGAGGGTCTCCCTGGAAGAGAACGACCGCGTCGTGCGCGGGATCGAAAAGGGGCTCCTTGCGAGGCCCGACGTCGAGCACGTATTCGTGAAGGTCGGCTATCAGAGCATGGGCACGAGCAACTGCAAGAGCCAGATCGAAGTGAACCTGATTCCCAAAAGCAAGCGCTCCAAGAGTTCGTCCGCGATAGGCTCCGAAATCGAAGCTTCCATCAAGTCCATCCCGGGTATCAAGGCCTGGGTGATCGAGGCAAGCCTCATGGGCTCGGGCTCGAACCCTATCTCGTATTACATCATCGGCCCCGACCATGCCGAGAACGCGGCCGTCGCCCAGCGCTGGGTGGCCATGATGCGCGGCATTCCCGGCACCGGTGAGATAGATAATTCCGAAGGCGAGGGCAGACCCGAGCTCCAGGTAGTCATCGACCGGAACAAGATGGCCGACCTGGGCTTGAGCCTCGACACGGTGGGCGCCGCCCTCAGGACCGCCCTCGCGGGCAACGAGGACCTCGTCTACCAGGAGGGGGGCATCGATTATACGATCCGCATCGTCCTCGACTCCTTCGACCGGACGAGCACCGCCCAAGTATCGAGGCTGTCATTCGTCAATTCGCAGGGCAGGCAGATCAGTCTCAACCAGTTCGCGACGATCAAGAACGGATTCGGTCCCACGGTGCTCACACGCTACGACCGCGAGGATGCCGTCTCCGTCTCGAGTCCGGCAATCGGACGCACGGCAGGACAGATCCACGCCGATATCATGAAGGCGGGTGCCGCCCTCAGCCTTCCCAAGGACGTGAAAGTACTCCCGACGGGTATGCTGGTCTTCCAGTCCGAGGCCTTCGGGAGCATGGGTTTCGCCATAATCCTGTCGTTCATCTTCATCTACGCGATCCTTGGAATCCTGTTCAATTCATTCCTCTATCCGCTCGCGGTCATAGCCTGCCTTCCTTTCGCGATGGTGGGCGGCTTCCTTGCGCTCGCAATCGCCAGGCAAAGCATCAATATCTTCTCGATTCTGGCTATAATTCTCCTCCTCGGCCTCACGGCCAAGAACGCCATCCTTCTTGTCGACCGTGCCCTAAAAAACCGCGGCGCCCGGGGGATGGGACCTGTCGAGGCCTTCAGGGAGGCAGTGTCCACGCGAATCAGGCCAATCTTCATGACCACCCTCGCGATGGTATTCGGCATGATGCCGGTGGCCTTCGGTCTGGGGTCGGCGGGCGAAATGAAGAGCGCCATGGGCGTCGTGCTCATCGGCGGCCTCATCCTCGGTATGCTCGTCACGATGGTCATCGTGCCCGTGACCTTCCTCGCCGTGGAGAATCTCAAGATCAAGTTCTATCGCCCCTACAGGGCGAATGTGGAGAAGCGTGATGCCCTCAACTAGCAAGGCGTATATAAAGGCAGGGGTGATCGCCCTGACGGCCGTCCTCCTCGTGGCCGCCCCTATTGACCTCTCGGCCGAGGCGGCGCCCGATTCGATCACCGTAGGGAAGGCCGTAGAGGCGGCCCTCGCTAATAATCTCTCCGTGATGTCGGCGTCCACCGAGAGCCGCATCAAGAAACGGGCGAGCGACTGGAGCTTCAACAAGTTCCTGCCGAGCGTAAGCACCTCGGCCACGTACTTGCACCTGAATCAGGCCCAGTCGGTACTCGTCCCATATCCGTACTCATCGAATCCGGTGTTACCCACGGTCATGGCTTACCCGGAGAGCGCGAACAACGTCGCCCTCGGCCTCACGATCCAGGAAGTCTTCAGCGCCACCTACTTCGGCCTTATGGACCAGGCGGCCATCGACTACCAGCGCAGCGCCATCTCGACGGCCCAGGCAGAGAGGAGCATAACCGCCGCGACGAAAAAGATTTTCTACCAGCTCATCGTGCAGGACCAGACGATCGAGCTTACCCGCGCGAGGCTTGATTCGGCGAAGGAGAGGCAGCGCCAGGCCAAGGTGCTCTTCGACCTCGGTCAGGGCACCGAGCTCAACTACGATTACGCGACGATGGACGTCGAAAGCCTGACGCCCGGCCTCCGCGCGATGGAGAGCGGACGGGCCGCCGCGCTCATGGCTTTCCAGGAGATGCTCGGCTACGACTCCAATCCTTCCATGAAACTGGAGGGCAGCCTCGACGACGAAGCGATCTCGGTCGACAACCTGCCGATTTCCGAAGGCGACCGCTTCGACGTGCGCCTCTCCCGCCAGAACGAGAAGCAGCTCGAGAGCGCGCTCAATATCCAGCGCTTCGCATTCCTGCCGAACCTCGTCCTGCAGTATAAAGCCGACCCCGCCATCAACGGGCCGGGGGAGACGATTCTGGGTAACAAAATCGATTTCTGGAATACGAACAATTGGAATCAGAGCACGGGAGGCATCTCAGTCACCCTCTCCTGGGACCTCAGTCCCCTCCTTCCCTTTTCGGATATCCGCAAGGGCAAGGCAGAGGTCGAGGACAGGCTGGCGCTCGCCCGTGAAGCCACGGCGCAGGCCATCCGGGCCGCCCGCGACGATGCGGCCAATCAGCTGCGCTCGATCAAGGACAGCGAAGAAAAGATCGTCAGCCTGATCAAGGTCGAGGAAGCGAGCAAGCGTGCCTACGAATTGACGAACGCCGCCTATCAGCTCGGCACAGGCCGCATCCTCGACCTTCAGGACGCGGAGGTCGCCTGGCAGGGGGCGCGCATCCAGCTTCTCAACGAGAGGCTGAATGTAGCCTCCCTCGCCTTCGACTTCGAGGCTAAGTACCAGAGCATGGAGATCAGCAAGCAGACAGCGAAGTAGCCGCATCGGAGTTCCCCAAGCGGCGCCTAGGCGGCGCCGCTTGGAGGATTGGTAGTCCGACGCCCTCCCGTTAGCGTTGCGTATCCCATCGCCTTTTGGATGAAAGGCTCGGCTTTGAACACCCACCGGCCTCCGTTGTATTCTTCCATTACCTTATTGCCGAGAGTTTCATTGGCCCTGGCGGCTTCGATGTCGATATCATACAGGGAGATGTTTCCCGCTATCCCTCTTTCTCGGCTTTCATATGTCCCTCCCAGCTGTCTTCGATCATGGACCGGGTACCCTGATGAGCCTGACCGGGCCGACCAGTCCATCCGGGGAACTAGGCCTTCCGTATTTCCCGGCGAGACTTCGCTTCACTTGCACGACAATGGTATTGCCGCCGGGCTCGAGGAAATCACCTATCGCAAAACGGTACGGCTTCCATAACCTTGAACCCGCGTCGCGACCGTTCACCCGAACCTCCGCGATTTCGCCCACCTCGCCGCAATCGAGCAGCCAGCGATCGGATGATTCTACCTGTATGCGATCGACTGAGGTTCTATATTCAAAGGCTTCCCATGGCGACCGTGGCTGACTGCAGCTCCAGGCATCGAGCAGGCGTATTTCCGGAGCGCGGCGAGTGTCTATGCGAAAAACGGCGCTTTCACGGTAACCGAGGCGAAGAGGAATGGAGCCATCGATCGAGGCCGCTTCCCCCTGGCCTATCTCGCCAGTCCAGGGATCCCAGCGCTCGATGGATCCCTGAATGGGGGGCAGGAGATTCGTGCGCAATTCCGCGCTCCCCTCGTTGACGAGCATGAGAAAATGGCTATCGCCTTTTTTCACATGCGAGACGCGAAGTTCCGGTTCATGGGGAATGGTAGAGACGGCATATCGGGAAAAAGAGCGCGCGAGCAAGGCGGCTTCGTCGGGTGTGTCCACATAATCGACGCCGGGCAGGCTTCGCGCCTCGCCGAAAGGAGCGAGCATGACGACTTTCCCGCCACAGGCCATATGCGCTCCGAGTTTCTCTACGAGCGACGACTCGGCGGAATCGCGATCCAGATTTTTTTCGGATACAATGACGTGATAACCCTGCTCCCTCATGGAAGTCTTTCCGTCCGCGGGAACACAGAGGCCGGAGGCGAATACGTCTATCGGGATGTAGTGAAAGCCGGTCTGGTGCCTGTAAAGCTCGCGCACGGAGCGCCAGGGGAGCCAGTCGTCCTCGGCAAGGACAGCGATATCGACTTGTTCGACCGAATCCGTGTTGAGCCAGCACATGCGGCGAATGTAATTCGCGATCGTCGGATATTCATCCCACCAGATATTGTTCGGGCCGACATCCGGCGGCCGCTCTCCATAGCGTTTTTCTCCCTCGACGGAATAGAAGAACGCATGAGGGAAGACCATATTGACACCGCGAACGAAGAGCCAATCGAGATACCATTTCATGTCCGCCGCCGAGAAGGCCCATTGGTTGCCCTCGGGGCCGCAACAGCCAAAGCACTCGTTGGCGTTCCGCCTGCGCCCCCACAAGCGCGCAGCATCGGAAGAGCATCGCGCCATGGTACTGTGACTGCCACTCAATGCTGTGCCATTGTCCGGATCGACCCAGCGCCAAACGATGTCCTGGCCGGGAATGTGGAAGTGCGATTCAAGGCCGATGTCGGCGGATTCGGCTGGATGTCCGGTAAGCGCAATGCCGTGAGCGCCGCACCAATCCGATAGCTGGCGGTAGTAGGATTCTCCGAGGCGTTCGTTCACGGCATTTCGAAAACGCCGCCGCCTAGTTTCGGTCTCGGGGCCGACGTCGAACCAAAGAGAGATAAAGTCCTCGGCCCGCCCGCCGCGCGCCTCGTACCATGCGCGAAAGCCCGGCGTCCAAGGCTGTTCACCAGCTTTGCAGCAGCGTCCCAGGATGCAGGGCTCGTCGGTGAACATGGCGGCTATGACGCTCCCGAACCATGGGGAGAGCACTTGGAAATAGCGTTCGTGAGTTATGCGAATGAACTCGGCCACTGCCTCCGGATTCAGGAGATCCGCGGCGGCAGGGGCGGAGGGTTCCCCATCATCCTCGCCGAAGTGGATTCCCCTGATCGTCCCATTGGATTTCGTCTCGATGAAGAACAATAGCCGATTGTAGATGGACCCGGAAACTGCGCTCAGCGCCGTTTCCCATGCAAACCCGTGCGATGAGCGGGGTATTTCCACGATGCCTTCGGTACCGATCGTGTTATCCGGATTTTGGCGTGCGAAGAAAACCGCTACGATCGCCTCGCCGGGCAGGAGTTTCGGCCCCGCGAAAGGAACTGGATCACGGGAAGGAGCGCCGGCGGCGGTGCCGGTGGAAAGATTCACAAGCCGCAGGGACCGGGCGGCGAAGTCGGGATTTCGCCTGACGACTTCGCCGTGGGCGGAGCCGGAGGGGTACATGGCCTCATCGTACAAGACCACGCGCATATCGAAGCCCGCGGCGGTTTCCACGGCCAATCGGACCAATGACATGAAACGATCCGACAGATAGGGAATGTCCTTGGGTATGCCCATGCGCGGATGGATCACGAATCCCGCTATCCCCTTGGAATGGAAATCGCCTATTTGGCGTACCAGTTCGGTTTCGCGGATAGCGTCGTTCCAAAACCAGAAAGGTATCGGGGAGAATTCATCGGGGGGGGACTTGAACTCGCGTTCGAGATCTACCGTCGACGAGCCTTTGTCGCGCTTCATATCATTACTCATGGGCGGTCTACCCTTTCACGGAGCCGAGCATCATGCCCTGCACGAAGTATTTTTGAAGAAAGGGGTATACGCACATAATGGGCAGGGTGGCGACCACGACGACTGCCATGCGGACACCCATCGGCGAAATCTGCGATTGCGCGAGAGAATCAGTGCCGACCCCCTGCGCGGAGAGGATTATCTGCCGGAGGATCACCTGGATCGGATACCAGTCGGGGTTGTTGAGATAAATAAGCGCCGAAAACCACGAGTTCCAGTACATGACACCGTAGAGAACGACGAAAGTCGCCAAGGCGGGCTTGGACAATGGAAGCACGATCCGAAAAAAAACCTGAGCGTCATTGGCCCCTTCGATATACGAAGCTTCCTGCAGCTCCCCGGGAATGTTTTTAATGAAATTGCGCATGACTATGAGCCAGGCGGGAAGGACGGCGACCGGGAGGATGAGCGCCCAGATGGAATCGATGAGTCCGAGGTCGCGTACGACCATGAAGGTCGGGATCATGCCGCCATCGAACACGAGCGTGACGATCACCAGTCCCATAAAAATGTTCTTCGACCTAAAGCGCGATTGGGCGAGCGGGTACGCCGTGAACATTGTCACCGAGAGAGAGACGAAGGTACCGATGACAGTGATGACTATCGATGAGCGCAATCCTTTGAAGATGGTCGGCGTCGCGAATATCTCCTTGTAAGCGAGCAGGTTCGCGTGCTCGGGCCAGAAGATCAGTCCGCCGCGCGCGAGTTGGGCCGGATCGGCGAACGACGAAGCGACGACATGGACAAATGGCAAAAAGGTCGCGCAGGCGAATGCGCCTAGAAACGCATAGTTGCATATTTGGAACAACCGCCCGAAGAAACTCTTGTTCTCTACCATGGCCGGCTCCTATGCTAAAAGATTCCCTCGCCGCCGAATTTCTTGATGAGCGAATTGGTGCCAAGCACGAGAATGATGGATACTGCCGATTTGAAAAGGCCGACGGCAGTGGTATAGCTGAATTGCCCTTGGACGATGCCGATGCGGTACACATAGGTTTGAATGACTTCCGCAATCGGACGATTCGCGGTATTCACCAGCATGAGTATCTGTTCGAAACCGATGTCCATGAAAGATCCGAGCCTCAGAAGGAGCAGAATAACGATGGTCGAGAGAATGGCAGGAAACACGATATGTCGGATCCTATGGAAGCGGTTGCCGCCGTCGATGGCGCAGGCCTCATACAGCTCCGGATTCACGGACGTGAGCGCCGCCAGGATGATGATGGTTCCCCAGCCGCCTTCGTGCCAGATCATCTGCAAGATCATGACCGGATAGAACCAGTCCTTGCTCGCGAGGAAGGGAATCGGATCGAGGCCGATGCGGGACAATAGATTATTGATGGCGCCGCCATCGGTGGACAGCAGCGCGTAGGTGATGCCGTAAATCACCACCCACGAAATGAAATGAGGAATATAGACCAACGTCTGGACAATGCGCTTGTACCCCGGATGCAGGACTTCGTTCAGCAGTATCGAGATAACGACCGGTATCGGAAAAAAGAAGACAATGTAGCAAACACCGACAAGCATCGTGTTCACGGTCACCTGGATGAAGTCCGGATCGGACAGCATGCGCCCGAATTGGGCGAACCCCACCCATGGACTTCCATGCACGCCAAGGAAGGGGCTGTATTCCTGGAAAGCCATCGACAGACCGAGAATGGGCCAATACTTGAAGAGGAGGAAAAAGACGAGACCGGGGGCCAGGAACAAAAACAACAGGGGATTCTTCTTGAGATCATAGAGTATCTTACGCATTGGGAACGCCTCCGCGCATCTTCATGGCATCTCCCGTCTTGCGAGGCTCACTTGTATATCTCTGCGTAAGCCTTGTTGTATTCGTCCAGGACCTTCTGACCACCGCGTTCCAGCCATGTATCACGGGCCTTCTTGAACGCCGCTAGATCGTATACGCCCATGATGTATCTGGTTATCGCGTCCGACTGCAGAGTCGTAAGCGTACCCTGCAACTGGCTCCATGTAGAGGAGAGCAATGGCAGGGTCGGATCAAGGATCGCATAACGTGTCGCTTCGTCACTAGCCTTCCGGTGCATCGCCGTGGAGGGTGCTTCCTTGCCAGCGCGCCCGAGGTCGAAGACGGCAGGGTCTATCTGCACCTGACGGTAAGGCTGCACCTCCCGATTGTACGCGTCCATCTGATCTTTATCCTGCACAAGCTGATTGTCGATTATCGATGAATGTTTCGGCTGGAATCCCCAGTGCAACAAGTCGGCCATCGGGTCCTCATTGAATTTATTGAAGAATGAAAGTATCTGACGAAGCCTCGCCTCTGATTTTACGGTCGATTTCGGGAAGGCGATGATTCCCGAGAAACCGGGGTCGGAAACAGCGACCGTTTCCCCTGCCGGCGTCTTCATTACGTTGGTGATCGAGAACCTTCCGCCCAGAGCATCAACTTGATCCCATACCAAATCGAGATCGGAGGTCGCGGACATGTAAGCGCCGGCGCGACCTGAGCGGACCTTGTTAAAGGTAGTCTCCCGATCGGATATGGGAAATTCCGACCAAAGCAGTTTCTCCTTGTACCATGATCGCAGCAGATCCAACGCTTTCAGGTATTCGTCCGTAAACATCTCCTGGACGAGCCTCCCGTTCTTTACACCATATCCGTTGACTCCGCCGAGCCATACAGCCAGGTTGGTGACCTGCGATATTATTCCCCGGTCCTTATCGTAGGGCATGACCAGGGGAATCGTATCGCCTTTTCCGTTGCCATCGGCATCGAGGCGAGCGAAAGCCTTGAGCATCGCGTCAAGGTCGTCGGCGGTCTCTGGATTTTTGAGATGCAATTTCCTTTGCCAATCCTGTCGCCAGATAATGCCCTGCCGGACGGCGAAACGAGCCCGGTACAAGCCGAAGTTCTTGCCGCCGATTGCCGAGTTTTTCCAACCGATATCGGGAAGCCCCGCGAGCCGAGGGTAGTCCTTGATGTACGGCGTTATATCCCAGAAGGCGCCCGCCTTGACCGCTTGCACGAACGCGGCGTTCTTCGTGTCGACTATGACCATGAACTCAGGCAGATTGCCGGAAGCGAGGGCTATGTTGACCTTGTCGACATAGCCTTCGCTCGGCACGAAATTGATCTTGAGCTTGCAGCCCGTGTATTTTTCGATCGCTTCCTGTATCGGCCCCACGGGCACCTCTCCGGCCGAGAAGCTGATGACCATGCCGGAAATAGTTTCGGGACTGTCCCCCTTCGCGTACGCTCCGGACAGAGCAAGGAAAGCCATAATCGCGACTGCGATATTTCGGACTGTCTTCATCTCCCCCCCTAATTCGCAGGCGGAGCGCCTATCGCTCCTTTCCTGACCGCTATCATGATCAAGCTGGAATTCGATATTCGCAATGGAGACGAAATTGATAAATACGAGGACGATATTGATATTCAAAGGGGGCAAGGATCAAAACGCGACTTTATTTCGGTATCGAGGGGCGATCGCTGAACCGGCTGGCGCACTATCGCGCGGACACCGCCCGTCTTAATATTTTCCAACTCGACGCCATACCCCGGGCCGAAGCGCAACCTGATGCGATTGTGAACATTGAAGAGTCCGACACTCGAAGTCCCGACTTCCCCCTGAAGTTGCCACCGCAGTTCCTCAAGGCGATCGGTCCCGATGCCGCATCCGTTGTCTTCGACGTAGATACGCAATTCTTCGCCGAGGATGGAGCTTGTAATTCTAATGATGCCACCAGTGTCCATCGTTCCGAATCCATGCGAGACGCAATTCTCCACAAGCGGCTGCAATACGAATCTGAGGCAATAGAGCTTGGTCAGATCCTCCGGTATGTCGCACTCGACCCGAAATTTGCCAGGAAACCGAATGGACAATATATCGAGGAAGAGTTTCGCGTGTGCTAGTGTGCCGTCTAATACAGACAACATGATAATAGCGTGATATAATTTGATGATGGGACGAGAGATATTTCCGAATGCGACAGATGCAGATATTGTGCTTATGGATAATATCCTTGCAGTGGGGA
>Ga0326727_10005134_pt1 | contig 37931 bp, 36 predicted proteins | sample MB2enrmetagenome_FD_207643 | JGI IMG/M metagenome (GOLD analysis project Ga0326727, IMG submission 207643) | Lab enriched peat soil microbial communities from McLean, Ithaca, NY, United States - MB29MY | ecosystem: Environmental > Terrestrial > Soil > Wetlands > Peat | place: USA: New York... | reverse complement strand
TTGCAAGAACCCAATTCGACCAAATCGTCATAACCCGCGTGATAAATTAACTCCATCCGAACGGGTGAGATATTTGCTATATCAGAAGAAACGGAGGTGATGATGCATTACCTTAATGACATTGGGCCATGTGCCAAAGGGGAGGACTCCCGTTATAGTCCAAAAAGTCCTAATACGCAACTAGGACTCATAATTTGACCAACTTAGGCAAATGTCCAAGATTGGCCAAATTTTCAATAACGGTATACTCTGGCAATAAAGGTGTGAACACCGCGAGCCGCATGGCCTACCTTTTTAAGAAGAATCGACGGCATGTCCCCTCGAGGAACTGGGACTAAAGCCATCGCGTGTGATGACTTGTGGTGTTGAAAATGGGCGAATCCGAAGGCAACGCGAGCGCAACCCTGACATTGAAGGACCAGATGAAAAAATTCGTCATCAAGGGACTCCTCGGCTTCCAGACCGTCGTGGTCTTCAACGTTGGGAAAAAGCTCGGCATCTTTGATTATCTTTCTAAAACCGCAAAGAAATCTGCAGGCACGAATAAAATATCCGAGGTTTCATTCACCATTGATGAATTGGTCGAAAATTTGCACCTGGATGCAAACTACCTCGACGGGTGGATCCACATGGGGCTCGTGTGTGGCCTGTTCGAGCTCGACGAGTCCCGCGAGAAATGTGTGAAAACCGCTCCGTATGTCTACGACCTGCTCGTCGACACATCCAGCAACTTTTACGCGGGCAATCCGCTCTCGATCTTCTCGAATGTTGCCCCCGTGGCTGATTTCATCCTAGAAAACTTTCGGACGGGCAAGTTGGAGGCTTGGGCTGATATCTCCGAAACATTGCTGCACGAGGCCGCCGAACCATCGGCCGCGGACGGGCGCCGCGTGGAGGATCTTTTCTACAGGAAGTTCAAGCGAGTCGTCCGCGGCCTGCGCGAGGGAGGGGCGATCCTCGAAGTCGGCTGCGGTTTCGGGGTCCACCTCTCCCACTGGGCCGATAAATACAGGAAGTGCCGGATCGTGGGGATCGATCCGGACCCGCGGGCGGCCGCTTGCTCCCAGGAACTGTTTGCCCAAGACCGGTGGGTCAACCGGGTGACGATCTACAACATGTCCATTGCTGACTATCTCCAGACCAACCCAGATCCATTTGATGTGGTGATCATGAACGAAGTGCTCCACGAGATGGACCCGAGCGACGACTACAGGCGCGGCGTCTTGGCCGACATTTATACCCTGCTCAAGGAGGGTGGCGTGCTCATCATCCACGACAGCATCATCCCCGGAACGTTCACTCCAGGCCAGCAGAAGAGCACGTTTGAAGTGATGCATAAGTGGTTGGAAGTGAGCTTCGGGTCCCGGTTTTATGACGAGGCGGGATTCGAGACTCTGGCGGCGTCCTCGCCCTTCCACGGCGCGGAAATGGTGCGCGAGGGCAGCGTGTATTTCTGGGCCTTGAAAAAGTGATCCTGGAGCACCGAGATTAAATTCGGCCTTTCCTAAGTCAGAAGGAAGATACTTATTCCTCGTAATAATGGATGAGTTTCTTCAACTCCTCTTTATCCTTCCCGAGAAAGACATCTTCGAAGGTCAACGCTTTCGCGTCGGCGATCATGGCATCATCGAGACTGTCTGGTATGCTTGGCTCGATACCGCGCTCGGACAAGAGATCGAGGAACTCGTGGAAGGAAAGGCCTGACAATATCCACGCGCGCTTCAAGCCAACTTTGTTTTTCTTATAAAGTTCCAAAGTCGCTTCAACGATTGCTGCATCTATCTCTTTCAACGTGAATTCCTTGATAATCGACGGGATACTCTTGTCGAGCAGGCTCGCAGCGAGTTCCAGCCGATCGTATTCCCTGTCGGAGAGACGAAAGTTGATCTGCTTCATGCTCATATGATTATAGCGTATTTTTTATATATCATTTGCTATCAAATAATATCATGATGATCATCGACACATGTTCGTGGTTAAAAATTCAAGCCATTCAGCAAGCGAATATCTTTGATTTAAGAGAGTTCCTGTACGAAAGTGATTTATGGACAACCCATCAATTGCTTAAGGAATACGAGCATTACTTGCATGATTTCTTGGATATTTCAAGATTCTCGATACAAGTGGTTAAGATTGAAAGCCTAACAACTTTTACGGAAAAGGAACTAGACGATGCGGATCTTTCCATTATTGAGCTTGGACGGAAGAATCAGGCCATTACTATTCTCAGTGATGACGGAGCAGAACTTTCGGTGATGCGTGCATTTCATATTCGCAGTTTCCAATTATCCGAATTCATATTATTTTTAGTTGAAAAAGATTTCTTGAGGAAACGGGAAGCAAATCGTGCTATTATCATGCTAAGAAAAATGGAGAACATAAGGGAACGAAAAAAAAAACAGCTATTAAGCGCGATTGACATCGCATAGGAAAATATCGACTTAGAACGCATCACGAATAATCAACATGCTTGATTATTTTGCGTTCGGGGCCTACTCGGGATTTACGGTAAAATGTCAGGAGCTATTCTTTTGGTTGGTTCACGGTGGGTCCGCTTGCCAGGGAGTGCTCGACTTGTTCTTGCAAACGAGCAAGGAAGACGATCGCGAGACCGATCAAGATGATGCCTGGAAGGAAGATCGCCCAGTTGCCCACCACCTGGCCGAAGATCAAGATGCCGCCGATAACGGGGACGGTCAGGCTTCCCGTGTTCTGAAGCGGTATCACGCGGGCAGCCTTTCCTTTCTGCAGGGATTGTTGCTGCCAGAGACCTGCAAGCAGATTGGGTCCCGCCCAGAGGAGCGCGGCCGGGATAAATACCAGCCAATCGATACCTGCAAGCGTTCCATGAACGAGAAGCGGAATGAGGGTGATCGTGACGAGCTGGGACCCGAGGGACGAAATGCCGAAAGAGATTCCTGAATTGATGGCGAGAATGTCAGCCTTCCCTTCTTGGGACCGCCGTCTCGTGTTGACGGCCATGAGCACCACGGCAACGATGGCGGCAATCCCTGAAAACACGGAAAATGCGATCCAGACGTTCGCGGTGATGCTGGTATAGGTTACTTTCGTCACGCCCGCGAACGACAGGCAAAATGGTGCGATCACGAGCAAAGCAATGGCGGCCTTCTCCACGGCCCGCAATCGTTCGCCAAAAAATCTCCATGCAAACAAGGCAAGGGCAATGAGGCCCGTGTTTGTTAATGGTGAAACTAAAGTTACGCCGGCAAGGGATTGCGCGAGGAGATAGGGCAGATTGCCCCCTACACCTAGGAAAAATCCGAACAGCCACGTGCGGCTCTTGAACAGGGCTAATATAGTTCTGAAGTCGGTTATCGTGATTTCCTTGAGGGCCAGCACGCCCTTTTTCATGTAAATGGCGCCGAGATTGAACATGATCCCCGTCACCACTGCCAAGGCGACACCGAGAACGAGATCTATCACGGGGGAGAAGGTGACGGTCATTATTTGTCGACTCAATTCATTATATGGTATTTCAAGGCCACAGGATAAAACGTTTCATTCATCGGCGATAAACCCGTGCCGGGCTAACCAGTCCCTGCAGAAGTCGATCCACGTACGGACCTCGAGATCCTGTTCGGCCAAGCCGAACCCGTGCACCCCCTGCTCGTAGAGGTGGAACTCGTGATCGATGCCGTGGCATTCGAGCGCATCGACAAAGTTCTTGGAATGTTCCTATGGCACCGTGCGGTCGGCCCTCGTGGTTCAGATAAACGTGGGAGGCGTCGATGTATCAACTTGGTTCTCCGTCGAAAGCACCACTCCCTATTGTGCAGCGTGCCGATCATTGACGTGAGATGACCGCCTGCCGAGAACCCTATTTTGCCGAGATGGCCGGCGTCGATGTTGAATTTGGCTGCGTAATTGCGTACGAGCCTCACCGCGCGCTGGGCATCCAGGAACGGGAAGGGAAACCTGTACGGGGCGACGCGATGGTAGAGCACCGTCGCCGATATCCCCAACGAATTCAACCATCCGGCAAATGGTGCCCCCTCGTGCCGCGCTCGACCGAGATACGCGCGATCGATAATTGCTTGAAAAAAGCACTAACTGAGTCTGCTAAACGAGACCGTATGGTCTCGACATAATTAAATCCAATAAGATTCAACCCGCTTCGAAAAAACCACGCTTCGGGAACATAAAGACGAGTCTTTTCCCTGCTTTCTCTGTATCGAACGTGATCTGCTAAAACACACGTCCTTAATCTGCGCGTTCTCGTGCAACTTCGAGATCAAGACGCATTGACCGAAAGAACTTAAAAGAGGAACGACGGAGGTCATACCGTGAAAGATGCACCCTTTCACGAGACATCCGGCGAACCTCGTAAGGATTCTCGCGTTACAGGATTAAAAGTCTTGGGAGATATCAGCCGGCTATTAACAACACGCACGAGACGTGACGCAATCGTCTCTCGCGAGCCCGGCACGATCGAAAAGGCGACCTTGATGGTGCTATCCGCCATCATGCTCGATTGCGGGCTCGATGATGCCAAGGCATTTCTTGATGCCGTGCAGTGGATTGTTTGGAGTTGTCTCAAGGAGATTGGGGCAGCAAGCGATCCATTGGCCACGCTCGACAAAGCAATCGAAGGTCTCGATCCTGATGGTAAAGAAAAGGCATTAAGTGTTCACCGGACCACCGTCACGAACATGATCCCGCACGCGGATCGCACCCAGCTCGATGCACGGCTGATGGACCAATACAAGGCGTGCGTAGGAGATCTTGAAGCAATGGGCGCGAAATCTGGGGCCCTGATCCTTGCTGCTGACGAGACTCACGAGAAAGTGAGGTCGATGTATTACAATGGCAATTATAGTTATGTTGTCGTGGGACAAACGTGCACGTGGCAGCGTGGATTTGTATACCCGACCGAGTACGATGCGACACACCAGTTATTCATGGGAACCCGCCACCGGAGCTATCGCCTCATCGATAGCGAGAAGAAGGGTGTTCGACCGTGGTTGCGGGACGTTGCGGCAAAGTGCAAGATGGCACGGGAGCTTGGCATCGAAAATGTTCTCATCGAAGGCGACCGGACGTATTTCAACGCGGAACTCTTTGCCATGCTAAATCTCGGGTTGATCGACCCAGGTAGCGGTCTTGACCGCCAGCCACGCGTTGTTGTCCCGCGGAAGTTTACCTGGGATAAAGATGACTTCAAGTGGCAATACCTGCTCGACGGCACGAAAAAGCAGGTATTCATGGGTTATATCTGCCTGAATCCATGCAAGAACCCTGCATTAAAATCAGAATGCGACAAAGCATTCAAGAAGGATTCCCACGGCCATTTTTTGGTGCCGTATACGTGTGTCGCGACGGTCGACGAGTACGGTGCCGGGAAAAGACGGACACTAGACGAGGTCCGTGCAAGGGCGGTGAAGATCCAAGCAGGCATCGAACAGGAGACTGCATGCTTGGAAAGCTCGATCGAAGCATACATGACAATCAGCGCAAAGGAAACCCGGAAGATCGTTAAGAGGCCATCCTTTGGACGAGGCATGAAACGAAAATGTTTTGCGAGCACAACGGAACGGCACGCGTACGAGGCGTGCTTCAATGCGCACGAGCGACTGGAAAAATGGAAGAAGGAAAAGGCATCCTTGCTAAAGAGCTTGATGTTCTTTGCAATCTCCTTGGCGCCCGGGGACGATCCGGATGGGAATCCGACGATGTTTGTTGCATTTGCGCAGGATTACCACGAGCGCTGGGGAATCGAGAATGGTTTCAGGGACGTGAAGGAGCGTTTTCTCGCGAAGGGACGCTCGAGGCATCCCTGTTTGCGCCAGATCCGCTTGGTTCTCGGCATGATGCTCTACAATCGTTGGGAGGTCGAACGGAAGAGAATGGCCTTATGCTCGAGCCGTAATCCAACTGCCACCGAAGATGTAACAGGCGGGGCTCGTCCTTGGATCCGACGTAAACACGAGCAGGAATGCCATCACTTGATTACTGCCGTGGGAATACTAGTCGATTCCTGGCGAATCGGTATTTTGTCGGCATTAACTTGCAAATTGGAATGAGAAAAAGAAGACTCATAAAGTGAAAAGAGAGAGTGAGCCTCAATCGGAGCTTGCATACCCGATTAGAGGCGATACTCACCACTTCGGCTTGACAACGGGGGGATTTTGCAGGCGTTTCTGGACGGTGATGCCATCGATTTTAGCGACGTCCTCGTCATCAAGGACGAGGTCTTGGGAGGCGAAGTTGTCCTTGATGTGTGCCTCGCTCGTGGCTTTCGGAATCGGGATCGTGCCATGGCCCATTTCCCACGCGAGAGATACCTGTGAATCGCTGACACCGTGTTTCTTGGCCACCTCGGCGATCTCCGGTATGGATCCAGCTTTCCCCCGAACGAGCGGCGAGTAGGCGATGAAATACATGTCATGGCTTGCCGTGTAGTCCCGCAGCTCTCTTTGCTGCAGGAGCGGGTGGTGTTCCACCTGTAAAGCGAGGATCTTCTTGCCGAACCCATCGCACACGCTAATCGCCTCGTCGAGAAGAGGAATATTGAAATTCGACACCCCGATATGGCCGACCTTTCCCTCGTCGACGAGCTGGGAAAATGCTTTCAGGGTCGTGGATGCCTTGTACCCGAAGGCCTTTGCCGGGTAATGCACGTACAGGAGATCCACGGACTTCAAGCCGAGTTTCTGGAGGCTGATCGCCGCGGTCTTGAGCACCTTCTCGGGCTTGTAATTAAACACGTTGATCTTGGTCGCGATGATCAAGTCGTCGCGTGCCAACCCGCATTTCGCGATGGCCTCACCCACGGCCTTTTCATTGCCATAGGCTTGTGCTGTGTCGATGAATCGGTAACCGACCTCGATGGCTTTCAGCACGGCCTGAGTGCAATCGGCGGGCTTGAGTTTCCAAGTGCCAAATCCGATTTTAGGTAGTTGAATTGCTGGCATGATCGTCATTCACCCTTTACATTAATATTCATTTTATGAGTTCGAGATGGCATCGATCTTGGCTATGTCCTCGGGGGACAGCTTCAGGTCGAGCGCCTCGAAGTTGGCCTTGATGTGCGCCTCGCTCATGGCCTTTGGGATGGGGATCGCGCCGTGGTCCATAATCCACGCGAGCGAGACTTGGCCCGGGTTGACCCCGAGCCGCGTGGCGATCTCCTGCAACACGGGCTGCTTGAACACGCGGCCCCGGGCGAGCGGAGAGTAGGCGACGAGATAGATGTCCTTCTTTTGCAGGTGCTCCCGCTGCACGCGTTGTTGCTTCATCGGATGGTGTTGGATCTGGTTCGCGATGACCGGCTTTCCAAACGTTGACAGGAATTCGACCGCCACGTCAAACTGCTTCGGGCTGAAGTTCGAGACCCCGATATACGAGACCTTGCCGTCATCGACGAGCTTGTTGAAGGCAGCGAGCGTTTTCTTTGGCCTATACGTCAACGGGAATGGCCAGTGCACATACAGTAAATCAATCGACGGAAGACCGAGCTTCTTGAGGCTGATCTCGGTGCTCTTCAGCACGTTGTTGTAACCGAGATTGGTGATCCAGACCTTGGTCGCGATGATGAGATCGTCACGAGGCACGCCGCAGGCCGCGATCGCCTCTCCGACCTCGGCCTCGTTCCCGTATATTTGTGCCGTGTCGATGAACCGGTAACCGACCTCGATTGCCTTCATGACAGCGGCTTTTGTATCCTTTCTTGCGATTTGCCACGTCCCGAAGCCCATTTTTGGAAGTTGTAATTCAGGCATCTTGAGTACCTCGACAGGATAAAACGATTGAATAAAATCTATCAGGCACGTCTATTAGAAGCTTCTCCCGTTCCATCGATACCTGTTCGAGTTCACCATTCAGGGGCGATGCCCTCGGGATCGATGATCCTGCGCTCGTTTCCGATAGAGTCGATCAAGGCGATGTCGTCCGCGTCGAGGGCGAGATCCTGCGCCTTGAAGTTGTCCTCGATGTGTTCTGGCTTGGCGGACTTCGGGATGGGGATGGCGCCGTGTGCTATGATCCATGCCAGCGAGACCTGCCCAGTCGAGACACCGTGCTTCTCTGCGACCTGCACGAGCTCGGGAACGTCCAGCGCCCGCCGCCTCGCCAGCGGTGAATAGGCAACGAGGTCCATGTCTTTGCCGTTCAGGTATTCCCGCATCTCCCGCTGCTGCAGGAGCGGGTGGTGTTCGACCTGGACTGCCATGATGGCCTTGCCATACCCCTCGCAGACAGCAATGGCCTCGTCGATCAGGGCTGGCGTGAAATTCGAGACGCCGATGTTGCGGACCAGTTCCAGGTCCACGAGCTCGCAGAACGCCCTGAGCGTCTCCTCGGGCTTGTAATTCGGTGGCGAGGGCCAGTGCACGTAGAGCAGGTCGACCGATTTCAGGCCGAGCTTCTTGAGGCTGACATTGGTGCTCTTGAGCACGTCCTTGTAGCCCAAGCGGTCGACCCAGACCTTCGTCGCGACGAAGAGATCGTCACGCATCCCCGAAGCAGCAATGGCCGCTCCGACTTCCTTCTCGTTCTCGTAATATTGCGCCGTGTCGATGAAACGATAGCCGGTCTCGATCGCTTTAGCAACGGCCTCGGTGCACGTCGTCCCGGTGAGCATCCACGTGCCGAACCCGAGGCGGTAGGTCCGTGATAGGGTTCCCATGGCAGAAACGTGGTGCTTGCGAGTTTTTATTACTTGTGGCGATCACGAAAAAGCAATACATGTATTTGCTATGGGCAATCCAAGTATTTCGTGCCATGTTCGACGCGTGCGGGAACGGAACCGTGAAACCCGTGCCAGAGTTTGCCGCGTTCAAGGCCTCGTCCATGACGCGCGACCGGTGCGGCGCCAAGATGCGCATCCAGTGAGCTTTTTTCATTTTCTCGTGATAGGCAAGTTCCGTTCAATTCTCTCATGGATCACTTTTTTCTGCACCGGCCACGACCTTTCGATCATGGCGAAATTCCGATCCGGATACATCCCGCTGGCGATCGTGGTTGGCCTCATCGTGTTCGGCGTGCTTGCCTCGAGCACGACGGTCTTTATGTCCGCGGACCGCAAGTTTCAGGTGAATTTCCTGCAAGAGCCGAACAGCCGAACGATCTTCACGACCTTCTTTTACTGGTACAAGGCGGATGGCTCGAAGCTGAATGAAACGCAGCATATCGAAGAGAACTGGACCCAAGCCACGATCGACCAGGTCAACCAAGACACCTACCCGGCTGGCTGGCCGGGCCTCGAAAATGCCTCGCAGATGGTGGTCCCCGATAACGGCAACCTGATCCACGACGAGCTCAGCCTGCACCCGCCCGCCCAGCAGCCCGCCTACTATCCCAACGGCACGGTCGTCCCGAGCAGCCTGAAGGACGGCGTGCTCACCAACATCACGTCGTGGTTCTCGTACACCGATCCCGCGTGGTACGAGTGGGAGATGCGAGGCATAATGCAAGCCGGCGTCGACGTGCTCATGCCGGATTACTGGTGGAACGGCATCAACAATGCCTGGGCCATTCAAGGGCTCCCGCACCTGAATTACTCGTGGTATGACCTCGCCCAAGCAATGGTCAACGAGAGCCAAGCGCCGAATCTCGCCGCCGCCGAGCACATGTTGCCGAAGATCGCAATGTTTTTCGACACGACCTGCATGAAACAATTGTACATTGATGATCTCTCAGGCGGGAACACGACATTATATAATGAATTATGGATGAATAACAACATCAAGGGACCAGACCTATCAAACTCAACTTGGGAACAATGCTTCTGGAACTGCATCAAGTCTTTCTACCAGTCCTTCAATGATACGAACCTGTTCCTGTTTAACAACCGCTACGTCGTCTGGCTGTACTCGAGCGGCTGGTTCTCGAACGTCGGCACCACCGTGCTGGACTATTGCCAGCAACAGGCGATGGCAATGTTCGGCCACTACCTGTATTTCGTGGGCGATTCCGGCTGGGAAAAGGCGACGAGCGATCCGGCCCACACGTTCGGGGTTTGCCCCTGGGGCGCGGCTCTGAACGTGATCGCCGCGCAACCGGTCGGCATCCCTGTCGGCGGGTATGGCCCTGGTTATTACGACATCGGCGTGATTGCCGGCGAGGGGCCGATATACAAGGCCCGGAACGTGGCCAATTTCATCAGTGGCTTGGAACAAGTCATCAACTCGGGCGCGGCGTGGATACACATCGAGACGTGGAACGAGTTCCACGAGGGCACCGGCATCGCGTGGTCGCAGGAATATGGCTACACGTTCATCAACGCCCTGCGGCAGGTCGCGGACCAGTTCCACGCGATGAAGGGCTACAACCCGGTGCAAAATTTCCAGGTCCCCTTTATCGTGACCGCCATCACGTCCCTCGTCGTGCTTGTCGGCGTAGCCGTTCTCATGGCCAAGCATGCAGATGCTCGTTGAGAGTTGTTCATTTTTGTGCTTTTTTTCCAAGCACGCGGTTTGAATCTACTCGATCTACTAGCTCCGGCTGGAGTTCACTCATGCCATGGACTTGCGTGGCAAGGCTTATAACCGATGCCCGGATGGCAAGCAACCGGTGAATCGATCCCGTGCAATCACATCCCTTTCCTGATGAAAATGGATATCTCGATGCTCTCGCGTGCTACCTGTCGGAGCCAATCTCCCCCGAACGTTGCTCGTGGCTTACCGCGGTTATGAATGAGGGAACCACCAGTGCGACAGGAAAGGTTAGCATTTTCATGGCCGGCGACGCCATGTTTTCGTTGATCGATGCAAGAAATCAAGTGAGCCTTGAAAGCTTGCAGGCACGGGACAATCTCGTCGTTCGCGTCCAGCCCGATCTCGCACGGCAGGCTGGCACCGCGCCGCTCATCGAATCGGCCCCGGTGCCCATCCGGCTAGAATCGGATGCCGACTCCTTCTGGAGCGCGTTGGTCGAAATGACGTCCATCCCGGGCGGCGAGCTGGCAACGGGCATGCTCGTCCTCGATGGACCCTACATGAGCACCCTGCCGGCGGATGCCATCACGTTGCTCAAGCACGTGGCGAGACAAGGCCGGTCCCCCGAGCTATATCTCTACCTCGATGGCGTGCACGTGGCACATACCAACCAGCACACGGTCGTGTTCGATGAGCTGGCAACTGCACTCCAATCGGTCTTGCATGATGCCGATGGAGCTGGCTTGCACCCGCGCGTGCTGGCCTGTGCCCGGTGCGCGGCGGCCAGGGGATACGAGGGCGAGCCATTCGATGACACGAACACGAAATCGCCCGTGGCGATCCCCGAGGTTGATTTCGTCAACCTGAACGACATCATCGGGATGTTCTCCCGTTCTGCTGCTATCCTGTCATCGAATTGCATCGTGGCCACGCACGAGGCGGGGGATCCGGGCGCCATTCCATCGCTGAACGTGATCGTCGCCTCGCCCCCGCATGGCAAGGAGCTGGCATTCGGGGGAATTTCCTTCGCGGTGGCCGCTGCTATGAACCATGAAATTCCCACGAACCTCGTCTTCGTTGAAGATGGGACCTTCCTGCTCGCGTCGAGGCACGAGATCCCCGAGGGCGGATTTGCAGGAGATCTCCAAGACCTTCTGAACTCGACGGCGGGGGAGGATAACCTACGCTACTTCTACCACGCGCCGTCGATGGAAGCACGAGGCTGTACATTGACACCTGCCCTTGACCATTTCTCGGCTCTTTCTGACCAAGAGCTCGCGAGCATCGTGCTCGGCGAGGCTTCGGTTGCAAGGATCACGCGCAGCATCATGTTTTAGCCGAGCTTTTGTTTAAGGAGAAATGGGGAAAAAAATCGGTTCATGCCCACGAGATCTTGAACGTGTATGCGTAATCGCACGGTTTCTCGGCCGGGACGGCGATCTTGAGGCCTCGATTCGTGAGCCGCCACTCGAGCGGCCCGTCGGCATTCCTGAGCAGCGAGATCGACTCGATGTCGCCGTCCTCGATGATATACCATTCCTTCGGCTACTCATCCTTGCTGGCGTACTTGGGCGGGGCAGTGAGAGTCTTGATCGTGAGCTCCTGCTCGGGCCAGCCGAACGAGAACGCGTAGAGCGCGTTCCCCTTGGTCGTGAACCGGATATCCTCGGCAGTGTAGGGGCTTGCGTAATCTTGGGCCTCGTTGAAGCCGCCGTCCTTCTCCAGCTTCATCGGGCCCTCCTCGGCCACGACCCACGGCGTGCTGCCGTAAATGGCTTCCTCGTTGATCTTGATCCACTTGCCGAGTTCTCTGAAGCGAGACTGCACCTCCTGGGGGATGTCCCCGCTCGCCTTCGGCCCGAAGTTCAGCAGGAGGTAACCGTTCTTGGCAATGCGATCGACGAACGAATGGATGAGCGAGTCGATGGGGATGTATTCCTCGTCCTCGATGTAAGACCAGCTCTTCCGGCCCAGTGATGTGTCAGTTATCCATTTATAGTGGGTCATGGAAGAAGACCTGCCGCGTTCGTAATCGAGCACGCCGACACCCGGGGGTATGCAGAAGTCCTTGTAGAGCACTTCAACGTCCGTTCCCCAATCCTCGGCGGCATTGTAGTAGTACGCCAAGAAGTTGCGTTTGAACTTGTCCATAAAGCGGCTCAAGCAGAAGTCAAACCAGATGAGATCGGGACGGTAGCTGTCGATGACCTCCTTCAGCTTCGTGAACCACTGTTCGTTAAATTCTAGATCCGGCCGGTCATGCGTCGGGTCAGAGAAGCCGATGCCCTCGGTAGCCACGTGCGGCTTGCCATACAAGCCTGCAAATTCGGGATCGCTCGTGTCGAGCTCGGGGAGGTGGTAGTAGTAATACCAGTTGTTGGCATGATGAAACGTTGTGATAAACTTCATTCCCTGCTTGCGGATGGCCTGCGCCATCTCGCCGACGATGTCGCGGTGGGGTCCCATATCCATTGCGTTCCACGGGTTCACCTTGCTCGCCCACATCGAGAAACCGTCATGATGCTCGGCGACGGGGCCTGCAAAGCTCGCGCCTGCCTCCTTGAACAGCGCGGCCCAGTAATCGGGGTCGAAGTTCTCGGCGGTGAACATCGGGATGAGATCCTTGTAACCGTAGCCCTCTTCAACCGAGCCAAAGTGCTCTTCATGGTAGCCAGCCCACATCCAGTACATGTTGTGCGGATACCACTCGTTTCCATACGCCGGGACCGAGTACGGGCCCCAGTGAAAGTAGATGCCCCATTTCGCGTCATCGAGCCACTCGGGCTGTCGGTGGCGTTTCAACGAGGACCAAGTCTCTTCGTAAGGTATGATAGTCCGAACTCGGTCGTGGGATTAAAAAGCAGTAATGTGGGGATCGCGCCGCGCCGCCTGACCGGTTCTGACTCGCTGCACGGCTTCGTCGTGAACGGTGAGGTGGATGTCGTGCTGGAAAATCTCGTGGTGGTTATGAAACCCGGCGGCAACGTCACGATCGTGGAGTTCAAGAAGGATGAGGAGGTTCCCGGCCCGCCCTTCGAGGACCGGCTCGCGCCCGACGATGTGGAAGCGGTTATGGCACGTATTGGTGGCATAGCCTTGTCGCAGTTCGAACCAAGCTCTTCACATTACGCTATCGTTTTCGCTATCCGTGGGGAGCTGGATTGATCTCTGTAATTCGACCCAAGTCTGGCACACGATTTCTCTCGTCGCAGGCAAATTTTTCAGTTTCTCCTTTAGAACGTCATCCTCGGTTACGAGGATCGCGTGGTATGATGCAGCACATCCTGCGATCCAGCAGTCCATCATATCCTCGTGACCAGCGTGGCGAAGTTTCATTGCAATGTCACTTGCCGCGACATCCAAGTAGGGGTGAACGATCGTGACAGGGGATGAACCGAGAAACGGTGGCAAGGCGGATGTGTATCTGTCCAAGATCCTTTCATCGCTCGAATGCTTGTATTCCTTGATAACCTTGTAACAGGCTTCGATAATGCAGACAGCTGGAAGGTAGATGTCATGATCAGGAATTCCATCTTCCCATAAAGTTGCCATCTCGTCTTCAAAAGACGGGGATACGTTCACGTCCACACCAAATGCAGGGAGAATATAGGTGGTGTCCAAGACTAAAGCAACGTGTCCTGCCATCAGTCTGTCCTCTCATCCTGCGCTCGTCCTTCTTCTTCGAGCTCCCTTTCGATTGATTCCGGGGTGCCAGATGAAATCTTGGGCAGGTTCATCAATTCCCTGAAGGATAGCACCTTTCTTACGATAATCTCGCCTTCCCGGGCCTCGATGAGAATCTTATCGCCTGGTCGTATTCCGGCTAGCTCCCGTTGGGCCTTTTTTGGAAGGATCTCGCCCTTGTTGCCCATTGATGATTGTTCAACGATTCCCATGATTCTCTGATAATGTCAACCATTCCGATTTTTTAACATTTCCTCGGAATACATACTAGGTTTCGGAAACCAATGATCAATATTCAGGCCTCGCTCTGGGCCTCGAACAGGTCTGTGATCGCGGGCCGCACCACCGGCCGCTCCAGCAGTGTCATGACGAGCATCTTGGCAAGGTCCAAGATCTCCAGCAGGTCCCAGCTCGTGAATATGTATGGTAAAATGTCTTGCGCAATGGCATTGAGCATGCCCTCGTAGCCGAGGTGCTTCACGAGCACCGATTTAGCATGGCGGAGGATGGCAAACAGCCCCTTCTTGAGCAGGGCCTTGGTGAGCTTGGTCGGGTCGAGCGTGATGACCGTCCACCCTCGGTCCTCGTCGAAGGTGATCTTCTGGAATTCGGCGTTTTCCTGGACGTCGAACACTCCCTGCAGGCTATCGGTGAAAGATTTTAGCTCGGAAAGCAATTGAGGCATATCCACGTTGCCGGCTTGGTTCTGGATGGCCGTCATGAAGAGGTTCAGGATCTGCTGGAACACGCCGAGCATGTCGAATAGTTCGCCGGCGTTCGTGATCATCTCAACCTCTTTCCACTGTTCGACGATGTTGTCCAACTCGGCATCGAACGCGGGGAACTCGGCCACGAAAAAGGCACTCTTTTGCATGGAATCCGCGGTGATGTTGAACTTGGCGACGAACGCGTTGAGGATGACAGAGAGTCTTGCCCGCAGGAGATCGGGGCTCGAGTTGGCTCGTTTGCTCTCCGCTGCGACGACGAGGATGTGAAGTTCTTTGTTATCGAGGTACACCCAATTCAGCCCACCCATCGAAATGGACTCGATGCCCTGGCTGCGCATTTCGATCTCCGAAAAATTATTGAGCGCGCCCAGGAGTCCAGAGACGAGATCGGGGTCGATCCGTATTTCCGTGAAATTCCGGTAATACATGGCCGACGAGGAGTCTTTCTGAATGATCCAAAGGTGATCCATGGGTAGTCTCCTTTCAATTGATAACTTCTCTTCTTTCCGCAAGCAGACCTATATATTTTGGTCTTGTTGCATCCGGGTGAGGATATCCCGGACAACATCGTTGTAGATGATGGTTCTGATAGCCTCGTAGCCGTGGACGCTGAGGTGCTCACCATCAGCGGAATCATAGGGTTGTGCAAGACAAAGGGCCTCGTTAGTCAAAGGTCGAACAGGGACACGACCGGGAACCCCATCTCCTCCCCGAGCCGATGGATGCCGTCGTTCGTCTCCCGGATCTTCTCGAAGATTGGCGGCACGCAAGTCACGGAAAGGATCTCGAGCCCGATGACCTTCGCGCCCTTCCCGGTTATTATTTTGAAGAGTTCCTCCAAGTCATCCAAGGTTTGTCGCGGGCTGGCGTTATACCAGACGACGTCATTGTTGCCGCCCATGATCAGCACGTAATCCAGCGATCTCTCGTCCTAGAGTTGCGTGAGCACGTCGCGGTAGAACCGATCGATCATCTACTCGACGACGTCACCGCCGACCCCGTAATTCAGGAACTCGGCCGACACGGCGGGAAATTCCTGCTTGGTGAGCAAGTCCAAGTAATACGAATATTGTAACGCGGGATTGCACATCCAACCGCCGTAACCCGAAAATCCCGGCGACCCGGCGGTCAAGCTGTCCCCGACATAGACGAACAGATGGCTTGTTTCCTTCAGCAATAACCTATGGGAAATGGAGGCCACGCGGTTGAAAACTTCGGACAAAAATTATATAGGCTCTAACTAACCGAGTTGCTATCACTACCGTTACTACTAGCATTCAAAACAATCTCAAGGAGAAAACCATGAAAGCCATGCAATTTAGCGGGCCAGGTGCGGATCTCGAACTCGTCGAGATCGATATTCCGGAGCCCGACGAGCGTCAAGTCCTGATCAAGGTCGAAGCGTGTGGAATTTGCCACGGCGACGCGATTGTCAAGCAGGGCTACTATCCCGGCCTCACCTACCCGCGGACGCCTGGTCACGAGGTAGTTGGCGTCATCGAGAAGGTCGGGTCGGAAAACAGCCACTGGCAGGTCGGCCAGCGCGTCGGCGTCGGCTGGCGTGCCGGGGCTTGCGGACAATGCGTTAATTGCAGGAAGGGAGACTTCTATGCCTGCCAGAATCCCCTCGCCACGGGCATCTCGGTCGACGGGGGTTATGCCGAATACATGGTCGCGCGAAGCGATATCATCACGATGATTCCCGATGACCTGTCGAGCGTCGAGGCCGCGCCGTTGCTCTGCGCTGGATCGACTACCCTCGGTGCCCTGAAAGCCCTCAATGCGAAGCCCGGTGATCTCGTCGCCATCCACGGCATGGGCGGTCTCGGCCACTTGGCCCTGCAATTTGCGGTGCACATGGGTTTCGACACCGCCGTGTTGTCGCGCGGAACGGAAAAGGAGGAACTGGCCCGGTCGCTCGGTGCCCACCACTTCATCGACACGGAGGCTGGCGATCCCGCAGAGGCGCTCTCCCAACTCGGCGGTGCCAAGGGGATCCTGTGCACCGCGCCCAATGCGGAAGCCATCGCCAACTTGGTGGGTGGCTTGGCCCGGTTCGGGCAGATGCTTATCATCACCTTCGTGAACGAGCCCATGTCGATCAATCCGGGCCTCCTGATGCGCAAGGTTTGCTCGGTGGGCGGGTGGATCGGCGGCAACATGGCCGACACGATCAAGCTCAGCATCCTCACGAAGGTCGTGCCCATGGTCGAGACATTCCCGCTGGAGCGGGCCCAAGAGGCATTCGACAAGATGATGTCAGGCACGGTGCACTTCCGGTCCGTGCTCACGATAGGAGGCGAGAACGATGGTTGATGTCAACGAGTTCTTGGAGCTGATCAAGAATCGAGAGTCGGCCCGTGGCCCGTTCGACCCCGACAAGCCCATCGCCACGGAAGACCTTCGCATGATCCTGGAAGCCGCGCGGTGGGCACCGACCGCGCACAACATGCAGAACTTCGAGATCGTGGTCATCGATGACCCCGCGGTGATGGAAGAGATCGGCACCATCAAATCGACCATCTCGCTCGACTTCCTCAAGGAGAACTACGAACAACTCTCGTTTTCGGTCGAGGAGTTCCAGCAGAAGAAGACCGGCGTACTCGGTATGATGTTCCCGGACGCGTGGAAGGATCCCGAGCAGTTCGAGGAGCTCGTCGCGAACGCGGAGCCCACGCCCATCGGCCAGCGCGTCGGGGGCTGCCCCGTGCTCCTGATCGTCCTGTACGACTCCCGGAAGCGGGCACCTACCTCGGAAGGCGACACGCTCGGGTTCGAGAGCATCGGCTGCATGATGGAGAACCTGTGGCTCCAGGCAAACGCGATGGGCATCAGCGTCCAGATCTTGGCCACGTTAGGCCAGAGCCCGTATATCGCCTCGGAACTCAAGACCATCCTCGGTATTCCCGATTATATGGGCGTCGCGTTCGGCATCCGTCTCGGCTATCCCGCCGGGGGCTCCTATCCCTACCTGCGGGTCAGGCGCGAGGTCGACGAGTTCACCCACCACAATGGGTACCAGCAAATGGGTTTGGAGTGAAGCTCCCGCTCTTTTGATTTTACCTTTTTCTTGAAAAACGATTGCAATTTGTGGCCTAGCACGGTTGGAATGGGGAAAAAAGGCAACGTGCTGTCTTGGCGGTCAATCAATACTTGTTAAAATGAACGAAATCTTCCACGTCCCGCCGCACGCGCAAATACGAGAACGGCGTGCTCGTGTATCCCAAGCGGATGGTTATGACCACCTGCCAGTTGTCGGGAATGGACAGCAGGCTTTGGATCTCCTCTGCAGCGGGTCCCGCCGCGAGCGAACTCACGATGTGAACGCTGACCCCGAGGGCGTTGGCCTGGAGCCACAGGTTCTCGAGTATGCACCCGAGGCTCATGATGCCAAGAAAGTCTCCCTCGGACGCCGGTGCCCGCTTGCTCGGGTCGTAGAGCATGATGACCAGCGTGGCGGTACTCTCGATTAGGCTTCCTTGGAACCGGTTGCGCCCTTCGCGTTCTTCCTGCATTTCTTCATCATTGGCCTCCACTTCCTCGTTCTCCTCGCCAGCACCAGCCTTGAGCCAAGACGGCGGGAACATTGTCCCGAGGAGGCCCACCTTCCGTTGCTTCAACTCTTCCTCTGACATCGACAGCCAGGGGAGGTTTTCCCTGATGAAGGTCGTTGACCCGCCACCCATCCTGATATTGCCGATGCTTGCGAGCACGTCCCTGTCATCGATGACGATAAGCTCGAAATTTTGAATGTTGTGGGCGGTTGGTGCCCACCGCGCGGCTTCCAGAATCTGTTGGAGGTCCTCCTTGGGAATCGACTGGTCCGGATCGAAGGGAATACGGGCCGAGCACCGTTCCTGGATGAGGCCGAGGACTTGGTCTGATTTTTCTGTTGTCATAGTGTCTCACGTTGTAAGTCTGTTACGTGTTTGGAGCCTGGGCTGGCGCACTTGCTTGGCGCATCTGCTTCATGGCCTTCCGCAGCTTGCTGCCGCCGGAGATCATCTTGCGGATCGAGTAGTCCCTGAACAGCTTGCCGTTGGCCTTGCAGGAGGGCAGGGCGTAAGGAAGCACGTGCTTCGTGGTGAGGTTGATGTCGGTGCCGATGTATTTCAGCACGATCTCCGTGTTGTCGCGCGACCGGTCTTGGCCGACCCAGTTCGGGACTATCTCCCCGCTATTGATAAGCCCGGTCTTGACGAAGCCGGGCTCGTAGATGTTGACCTTGATGTCTTCGGGGCGATGCGAGAGCTCCAGCGCGAGGCACCGTGAAAAGGACGTCACGCCACCCTTTGCGCCCGAGTAAATCACTTGGTTCTCGAGTGGGCGCTCCACACCCCCGCCGCACAGCGTGATGATCCGCCCGTATTTCTGCTCGATCATGTGCGGCAGGACGGCGGCGACGGTCTGGATCGTTCCTTTCAGGATCGTGCCGATCGTGATATCCTCGACTTCGACGAGCTCGTCCCACGGGACGTAGACAAACGGGCCGTACATCCCGTTCAGGCCGGCATTGGCCACGAGAATGCGGATCGACCCGAGCTCGCCCGCCACCTTCTCCAAGAATTCTTTATGGCGGCCGCATCGGCAACGTCGCACGGGTAGCCGATGATGCGGCCCTCACCATATTTGCCCGACAGCTCGGCGAGCGTCTCGTTCACGTGCTCCGCGCTCCGGGAGCAAATCGCGACCCTGCAGCTCGCTTCGAGGATGTATTCGGTAATACGCTTGCCAAGGCCGCTCGTGGCACCCGTCACGATGGCCGTTTCGCTTTGCATGCTCATTTCACGCAACTCCGTTCTAGATGTCCACATGGACGCCTCGGGAACATAAAAAAGATATGCCGTTGTTGGGGAGAAAGTGACCTGTTGTTGGGGAGAAAGTGAGTTAGACATTTCTGTATTCTTGAATGGTATCAACGATCCACGATCGACCCGTACCCGGGAAAAATCTTCGTTTTTATAGTACTCTCCGCAATATTGTCTTGCAAATTCAAGAATGCGAGGCGATCGCATTCTTTTGCCAAGATTAATACCGCAAATGATCATTCTTTGTGTATACCAACACAAAAATACCACCAATCAGGAGTGCTGGAGTGAATCCAATCAAATGCCTTGCATTCGAGCGAGCTATCAAGGCACGGGGCAATCATTTTATGCCCCCGGATGGATATGCCATGCATCACGGGTATTTTCCTCTCCCGTGTGTGGTGAACGGGATGCAGCTGCACGCGTTCGTATCGGGACGGGTCCAAGGCGTTGGGTTCAGGGCCAACACAGAGTGGATTGCCACGGGGCTCGGGCTTCGCGGCTGGGTACGAAACACGGGCGACGGCTATGTCGAAGTGCTGGCCGAGGGTCCAAGATCCGCCCTTGACAAGTTGCTCGATTGGCTCCGAGTCGGTCCATCGGCTGCCCACGTTGAGCATGTCGACTTCCAGTTCGTGGACGAGAATGAGGGCTTGACGTCGTTCGACGTGAAAGATTAAAAATATGGCAATTTTAGAAAATTGTTTGTATCCTCCTTGAAACCTTCTGCAATCACCTGATCCTTCTGTATCAAGTAATTGCAGCTGCCCTGCTGAACCCGGACTCGGCGCTGGACATGGTCCGGACCGACAAGGGTGAGCTGGTGCTCGTCTGGAACAATAACAAGAAGGTCGGCTCCATGGCCCAGAATCGCCGTTGCCTGAACGTCGGGTACTCGCCGGATGAGGGCAGGACACGGCCCATCATCAAGGTGTTTGAGCGGAACGATGAAAACCCCGAGGAAAGATTCTCCTATCCTGCGATCATCCGAGGATCTGACGGACTCTTCCACGTGACCTATTCCCTCAGGCGTGACCGCATCCGGTATGCCACGTTCGACCTCGAGTGGCTGTGGCAAGAAAACGGGACGAACTCCTAAGATGTATCTTGAATATTCATGAAAGATTACCGCAGCTGGGCCCGCTCGATTGCCCACGCGGCCTGGTCGATGAAGATCTGCATGAACCGGTCCTGCTTGATCTCCTCGGGGTGGGACTGCGACGTGGGCTGGATGCCGATGACCCCGACCACTTGGCGTTCCGTCGTGAAGGGGAGGAAGAGCTTGTCCGTGCTCGAGAGGGTGTCCGATTGAAAGCCGGCAATGGACCCGTGATTGTACACCCACAAGACAATCGACATCTCTTTCTCGTCCATATTGATGCCCGGGCTCGCGAACCGCACGACTAGCTTTTCTTCCTGGGGGCTGAAAACGATCGAATTCCATTTAAACACGCGCTTGACGTTATCAACGATGATGCGAGCGATTGCATCCACATCTGCTGCGGCAGCCAAATCGCGAATGAATTCGTAAAGACTGGCTAGTTGGCTGGCCTGAATTCTCAAGTAATCGAGTTGTGTATGTTCTCTCGTTACGATAAGGCTCACGACGAGGCCAACCAGCAGGAATATGCCCAAGAGGCCTAAATCTTCAGGGGTGAACCCGAAAATGCCTGAAGGCGTAATGAACAAGATATCAAATGCGGCTGCACTCGTGAAGGTCGAGAACAATGCCGGCCCCTTCCCCCACGCGACTGCGGAAATAACGATTGCGAAGAGGTAAAACATCGCAAGTGAAGCCGGCTCGAAAACGAGTTTCAAGAACGTGTTTAATACCGTGATCGCTGCAACGAGCAATAAGCTCCCCAAATACGGCGTGTACCCCTTCCCGACAAAGAAAAGGAACTTGCTGGGTTTAGTTTCGGGCGGGTTTTCCTCGGTGACTATGGAGATCTCGATCCAACCGCTAAGTCGTATGATTTCCTCGGTGTTAGAACCAAAGACCAGTTCTTGCCATCTGGATCGTATGGGCTTCCCCACGACCATCCGGGCGACGTTGTTTTTTACCGCGTAGGCCAGGAGTGATTCTGCAATTGCCTTCCCTGGCAGGATAACGGTTTCTGCCCCGAGGGATTTGGCTAGCGCGAGTGTCTTCTCGGCCTGTTCCCGCTCGTTCCGAGCCTTCCAGTCGATGGCGCTCGTGTCAACAAACACGGCGGTCCATGGCGTCTTCAGCTCGTCGGCCAGCCGTCGTGCCGTGCGGACGACGCGTTCCCCCATCGTAACATTGCCACTCACGCATGCAAGGAGGCGGCCAGATACCGGCCAGTTCGGGTGGATGGTATTGGCCACCGAGAAGTCCTGGATTTCCTTGTCAACCCGCTGGGCGGCTCGCCGCAAGGCCAGTTCCCTCAGGCCGATCAGGTTTCCTTGCGTGAAGAAGTTTTCCAGCGCGTGGGCGGCTTGGTTGCCCATGTACACCTTCCCTTCCTGGAACCGCTGGATGAGCTCAACGGGCGGAAGGTCGACCAGCTCGATCTCGTTGGCATCGTCGATGACGCGGTCGGGCACGGTTTCCCGCACGGTGATGCCCGTCATCTGGATGACGATGTCCTTGAAACTCTCGATGTGCTGGATGTTCAGCGTCGTGTACACGTCGATGCCGGCGTCGAGCAGGTCCTTTACATCCTCGTAGCGTTTCTTGTTGCGGAAGTTAGGTGGATTGGTATGAGCGAACTCGTCCACGAGGACAAGCTGTGGGTGGCGTTCGATGATGGCATCCAAGTCCATCTCCGAGATGGCGATCCCCCGGTACTCTATTTCCTTCCTTGGCACGAGTGGCAGGCCCTCGAGCAGGGCATCCGTCTCCACGCGGCCGTGGGTGTCCACGTAACCTATGACCACGTCCACTCCTTGGTTGATGCGTGAATGGGCCGCTTGGAGCATCTTGTAAGTCTTTCCAACACCCGCGGAATAGCCCAAGAATATCTTCAACTTGCCCTTGGCATGCGATTCCTCTTCTGCCTTGATCTGCTGGAGGAGGCGGTCTGGATCGGGTCGGTTATCAGGTTCCATATCGATCGCGAACGATTTTTTCTTGGAAAGGAGAGTAAATTTGAGGGCACTGTCTTGTGCATATGAGATTGCGCGGGATGCCGATTTAAATCATCGCCTCGGCAATCGGCCCCAATATCAGGACCGGGATGAAACTAAGCACCCCCACGATTATGATGACGGCAATTACCCAGCCAATGTAGAGCATCGAGTGCGTATTGAGCGTCCCGGCGCTGGACGGCGTCCGCTTGCGTTCTGCAAGCAATCCAGCTAGTTTCAATGTAAACCACGCAATGGCGAACCGGCCCACGAGCATGGCGATCGCCAGTGCGAAATTGTAGAACGGGATGTCCGCGCTCAGGCCAGCAAACGCGCTCCCGTTGTTTGCCACTGCGGACGTGAAGGCGTAAATGAGTTCAGTGAATCCATGAGGACCGGGACTCGATATGGCCTGCACAGCAGCGGGCACGAGGATCGCGATAGCAGCACCAGTCAGGATGGTCACGATTGGTAACAGGATGACGATCGTGACCTGCTTCATCTCTCGAGGGCCCAGCTTCTTCCCGAGATACTCGGGTGTCCGCCCGACCATCAAGCCCGCGATGAAGCCTGCAAGGAGAACGAAATGGAGCATGCCATACAACCCGCACCCGACCCCCCCGAAGGCGACTTCGCCGAGCTGCATCAGCAACAGCGGGCCGAGGCTACCGAGCGGCGTGAACGATTCCATGGCAGCGATCACCGAACCATTCGACGTGGCCGTTGCTGCTGTTGCGTAGAGCGATGAAAGCATTGAACCGAACCTCACCTCCTTGCCCTCCATGTTTCCCCATGACTGGTCGATGTTCAGCGGCGCGAGGAGCGGGTTACCACGCAACTCGGCCCAGATGGTCAGCACCAAGAACCCGACAAACAGGACCAGCATCGCGATGAAGATCGCGGTGCCCTCCTTGGCACTGCCCTCACCATCGTCGTGCACCATCTTCCCGAAGGTGAAGCAGAACGATGCGGGAAAAGCAATGATCATCACACAGAGGACGAAGTCCGTCAGGGGCGTAGGGTTTTCAAAGGGGTGCGCCCCGTTGGCGTTGAAAAAGCCGCCGCCGTTGGAACCCAGCACCTTGATCGCGGCCTGCGATGCCACGGGACCCACTTGGATGGTCTGGTGGGAGATCAGGTTTCCAGCGGCATCACGAACGGGCTGTAGCAAATTCACGTTTAGGGGCCCGCCAAGGGTTTGCGGGGAGCCCTGGGAGATCATGAACACCGCGATAATCGAGGAAACGACCAGCAGCATACCCGTGGCCCGGAGGATATCCCACCAAAAATTACCAAGCTGCGATGTGCTTCTTCGCACGAGGCCACGCATCAAGACGAGCAGGATGGCGATGCCGGTGGCGGCGGACAGGAAATTCTGGACGGTGAGGCCGAGCATTTGCGTCAGGTAGCTGAGTTGTGCCTCGCCGGCGTATGATTGCCAGTTGGTGTTGGTGACAAAGCTCACGGCAACGTTGAACGCCAAGCCGGGTGAGAGTGACGGGCAGCCGTTTGGATTGAGGGGAAGAAGGCCTTGGATTTCGCACAGGGTGAACAGGAATGCGATGCCAATGCCATTGAAGAGCAACAGGCTCCCGATGTAGGTTTTCCAGTCCATCTCTCGCGTGTGATCGACGTTGCTTGCCTGCAGGATGCTTTTCTCGATGAAATTCGGGATGCCATGCAGGAATTTCTTGTACAGGTAACGCCCAAGGGCCACGGCGATGATGGCGATCACTGCAAAGAACAAGGCTAGCTCCACCCAGTCCATTGGTTGCATCCCCGGCGCGGCGGAAATCTCGCTTTCCCACGCCTGCTCATCGAACGGCAGGGTAACATTTCGTGTTCCATTCGGATACTTGTCAAGGGCAAGATTCAATTCCAACACGTTGATGCGTGGTTCCCCGAACACGAAAAGCTGCCGAGGCTGAATATTTTGCTGGATGAGGGCATTCACGAGATTGATAGTCAGGTTTCTGTAGGTGGCCACGCGCTGGGCCTGGTAAACTGCCGCCCCTATGCTGATATCGGGATCGAGCCCGCTTCCCGACGAGGTGACGAGGTCGACGGGGATGGGGGCGGTGTTGTTCGGGTCTACCTCGTGCAAAGCATCGACCCGGGCTTGGACCTCGGCGAGAAAGCGAGGGTCGTTTGGGCCCAAGTTCGATGCGGTAGAGTAATTTGCATTGTAGGGAAAATCGGGGGTCGCTGACAGCCGGCCCCAGAAGTATTTCGGGTCGCTGAACGGCTGGCCGATTAGCACGGAACCGGTGACATTTCCATCGAGGATGATCTTGCTCCCGTTGGCCTGCGCGGGGAAAAAAGCCTGGCCGATGGCAGTAATGGCCAATGGATACCCGATCCCGGTGATTATTGCAAGGATCAGGAACATGGTGATGGCGGGGCGAACCTGCTTCAAGAATCCTCCCTCCATGTCACACGTGCACCCCCAAGCCTACCAACAGCATATCGATGAGTTTGATCCCGATGAACGGGGCAATAAGTCCACCCAAGCCATAAACTAGGAGGTTGATGCGCAAAACCTGCTGGGCGGAAATGGGCCGATACTTCACACCCCTAAGGGCCAAGGGGATGAGAAGAATGATGATAATGGCATTGAAAATCACTGCGGAAAGAATGGGGTTTTGCAGCTGCATGAAATTCAGCGATTTAAGGACCGGGTAAGTGGACGAGAATGCTGGCGGGATGATCACGAAGTACTTTGCAATGTCGTTTGCAATGCTGAACGTCGTCAATGCGCCCCGTGTCATCAACAATTGCTTGCCCGTCTCGACGATATCGCATAACTTGGTCGGGTTGCTATCCAAGTCTACCATGTTCGCCGCTTCCCGGGCTGGTTGGGTTCCAGTGTTCATGGCGACCGCCACGTCTGCTTGGGCCAAGGCTGGCGCATCGTTTGTCCCGTCCCCCGTCATCGCGACCATCTGCCCGTTTTCCTGGTATTTCCGGATCAAGGCAAGCTTCGATTCGGGCTTCGCCTCGGCGAGGAAGTCGTCCACCCCCGCCTCCGCGGCGATTGCCGCCGCGGTGAGCTTGTTGTCCCCGGTGATCATCACGGTCTTGATACCCATCTTTCGCAGCAGCTGGAATCGCTCCCGGATCCCGCCCTTCACCGTGTCTTTCAGGTGGATGACGCCAAGCGCTTGCCCGTCCTTCGCGACGACCAGGGGCGTACCGCCCGTGTGGGAGATTTGCTCCACGACGGTGACCAGCTCGTTCGAGACCTGGTTGCCCGATGCCTTGACGAGATCGTACACGGCGTCCGCGGCGCCCTTCCGTATCCTCGTGTTGCCAATGTCGACCCCGCTCATCCGAGTGTGCGCGCTAAACGGGATGTATCGAATGGATTCTTCCGTCTTGTGGATCCTCGGGCGGAACCTGAAAAGATTCTTGATGTAAACGACCACGCTTCGTCCTTCCGGTGTCTCGTCAGCCATCGAGGCGAGCTGCGCGGCCTCCGCGAGCACATTAATCGGAGTGCCATCCACGGGTATTAGCTCTTCGGCTTGGCGATTGCCCAACGTGATCGTCCCGGTCTTGTCCAGCAGGAGCACGTCAACGTCCCCAGCAGCCTCTATGGCTTTTCCCGAGACCGCTATCACGTTCTTGCGGATCAGGCGATCCATTCCCGCGATACCGATCGCGCTGAGTAACCCGCCAATGGTCGTGGGGGCCAAGCACACGTACAACGCGATGTCGACTGTGATACTAATGGGATGTCCTTGTGACGTGATCTGCGTGCTAAAGGTCGAAAATACGAGAAGCGTCGTGCACACGACGATGAAGATAACGGACAGGCCCGCGAGCAGGATGTTCAGCGCGATCTCGGTGGGTGTCTTCTGCCGCTTGGCACCCTCGACCAGCGAGATCATGCGGTCGAGGAAGCCTTGTCCCTGGTCGATCGTGCTTCGCCCTACCAGCCAGTCGGAGATCACGCGGGTGCCGCCCGTGATCGCGCTCCTGTCTCCGCCTGATTCCCTGATGACCGGGGCGCTCTCGCCCGTGATGGCACTCTCGTCCACGGCCGCCACGCCCACGACGACCTCGCCGTCGATCGGGATGATGTCCCCCGTTTCGACTAAAAAAAGGTCGCCGCGCCGCAGCTCCGTTGATGGTTTGATCTCGTATTGGTTGGGGTTGGGAGCCTGCCCCGACGAGGCATCGTAACTCTTCTTGAGGCGTTTTGCAAGGCTCTTCGCCCGCAGGCTCCTCATGGCCTCGGCCCGGGCCTTTCCACGTCCCTCCGCGAGCGCTTCTGAGAAATTGGCAAAGATGACGCAGAACCACAACCAGAGCGAGATCAAACCGATGAATGCAGGCGATTCCAAGCCGGGGACGATGGCAGCATAAACCCATGCGATCGTCGTGATGACCGACCCGACCTCCACCGTGAACATCACGAAATTGTGGATCATGTAGACCGGATTCAGCTTTACAAACGATTGAACGAGGGCCCTGAGGTAGATCGTGGACGCTTTCGGCATAGACTGTAACGAGCTGGCCGAGCTCGTGCCCGGACCCCCAATCATTTCCGACCTTTCAGTGCTCAAGGGAATTATCCCTCAAACTGCGCGATTAATTCAGCGCTGAACGCGGATGACGATCCAGCCTGAAAGAATGCTCGTGCCCCCGATCACGGCGCTTTTTTCACCGCCGCATTCCTTGATCACGGGGGCACTTTCTCCCGTTATGGCGCTCTCGTCAATAATTGCCACGCCTGCGATGATCTCCCCGTCAATGGGAATCAAGTCTCCTGCTTCGACGAGGCACCTATCATTTTCCTTCAAGGCGGTGGCTGGTACGATGGAATAATCGCCATTGCTTGGCTTCGTCCCGTTTCCCAGAGTCAAGCGAAATTGTTTTTTCAGCTTTTTTGCAACCATGTCCGTCCTTTTGCTCTGAGAGCTCCTCCCGAAATCCTTCATGGGTTTGCGGACTTGGTTCTTAATTTTAGCCACGAACGAATCAGAGGCAGGCTTGGATTCGACCACGGCTCGATTATCACCTAATCGTGGCTCATTTGCATGCTCGCTGATGCTATCCATCCTAATTGCACCCCTTGCAGTTATTTTGGCAATCAATGTTCCCGTGGAGAAATTCATCCGTCTTGACCGGTCCTGAATCGCCAGGCAGGATGACGGATGCATCCTCCGAGAGTGGATTTATTCGATTGTTTAGCATCGGTATGTTCACGGCTCGCCCCCACCCGATCCCCCACCGGACCTCGCGAGAAAGAAATTTTCTTTATTGCTGCCGCAAGGATCGAACTGCCGTGGAAGAGCGCAAGCAAGACCGATTCCCAGTGGAGAAAGAGTGAAGCATATTGCGTCAAGCGCGGATCCAAAAATCCGAAATCTGGAGCGGGAATTTCATTGGACTCACGGTTATTATTGGATTAGCGTCCGAGATTGACATACGAACTCAATATCAGGCTTTATTTAACCCTTGTGGGAAGGGTTTTCAGCCTGAATTGAATTAATTTGCACCCGTTCACATAAAAGATGCTCTTTCCGAAAAAAAGATGGATGAATGCGGTGGTATTCTGGAACCAAGGGCGAGGGGCCTTGGTGGGCCGGTTATCGGGCATCAATCGAAATTGATCTCCCACTCGAGTCGCCGGCCCGTGGCGTTCGCCCCGCTGAAGGAGATGATCGATCCCTGCTTGTCGAACTCGCACCCGGTCCCGTTAACCATGACCGTCATCGAGCGTTCCACCGAGTCCTCGGAAAGCGTGATCGATACCTTCCAGGTGCCTGCCACGGCCGGTGCATACCAGCCCTTATACCCCCCTGCAGTCTTCTGAAGGCCTACGAGCGGGGAGGAAAAAGTAAATTCTTCGAAGGGCAGGGCCGGGGCGAGTTCGAGCCCCTCCTCGGTGAACGAGATGCCGAGCAGCTTCGCGAGCGAGTAGAGCGGCCACGCGTGCGGGTGCATGTTCATCACGGGAAAATCGGTCCAAGCAATCTTGACATTGCCTGTCCACGCCGACGGAGCTCCGGTTTCCATTTCCTTGGGCGTGAAAATGGTCTGGCCGGCGTAGGGGGAGAAATGGCTGTTGTACGTGTCGGGTCCGCTCCAGATGCCATACCACACGTCGGGATAGGCCTCGGCGTGCGCTGCAAGGGTATTCTTCTGCCACTCGTCCCACGCCATGGCCCCGTCGGCGAGGGCAAGGGCCCAGACGAGCGTGCCGTTGATAGACGGCCACACACCCGCAGACGTTCCCATACCGGGGGCTTCCGTTCTCTTCTCGACCGCCTCGTTGATGAGGGTCGCCCCGATCGGGGAGGGTTGCCTCAACTCCGCATCGATGGCTTGTACCAGCGCGGCCCTCTGCTCGGCCGTGGCCGCTCCGCCGATGATCGCCCACGGCTGGGGCTCCAGCCACAGGTCCGTCTCGCCGATCCACTGGAGCTCGTCCGACAGCCACGCGCGCCTGAACCACCTGCCCGCCCACTGGGCGCGGACTGCTTCTCGCTGAGCGGTGGCCTTGGCCTTGGCGATATCGGCACCTGTCGAGTCGCCGGCGAAGGTGAGCAGCCGTGCGTAGTGGTCGAGCACGTAGGATGCCATCGCGGCGTTGAGCACGCTCTCACCTTGCTTCGTGACCGATCCGACCTTCTTTGGCGGGACGTTCCCGTGGACCACCCCATCGTTCCAGTCGCCGTTTGACAGGCGCTGGAGGCCGTGCCTGCCGGTCCCTGTCTCGTTCACGAGATGGTCGAACTCCCGGGCGAGGAGATCCCTGACACGGGCCTTCCTTGCTTTTCGGCCATAGACCGGGTACGTCGGCACCTCCTCGTCGAGGAACGCGGCGTCACGGGTTGCGAGGATGTACTCACTGGCCAGCCAGAGCAACCAAAGTTCCAAGTCACTCGGCGCGAACGGCGAGGGTTGGATCATCCCGCAGCCGGTCAGGCCGTAGGGGATGCTCCCGTTGGCTCGGATCTCCTTGAACGTGTATCGCAGTATTTGCTGCACGACCCCCGGATCCGTGAAAATGAATGGCAGGGCGTGCTGGAGCGGGTCCCGCGCGGCGCCTTGGAACCCGATGATGTACTGGTACACGTGGCCCTGCGACAGGATATGTTCCTTGAAAAAGCTGTCGTAGGTCAGGTTCCCGCGCAGGTAGTAGTGGTGCCACAGCAACTCCCTGTCTATCCACGAATCTTCCACGGTATCGAGGCTGATACGGCCCGCTTTCCACCTGTCACACGATTCCTGTAATAATGATGGGAGGTTGGCCTTGTACTTGTTAACAAGCGCGTCTTGCTCGAACCCCTCGGGCAAGTATCCATACGCGAAATACAGGGTGCGAGCCTCGCCCGCCTCCAGGTGAATGCGCCGCTCGAGAAACATGCCACCGATTCCAGCTTTTGTGCCGAATTCCATGCCAAGCGGCCCGTGTAGGCCGGGTGGGTCGAGCACGCTGCCGGCCCCGAAGAACGTGGCCGGGTCCGTCATCCTGCCGTCGGTGGGGGCATCGAGCGACACGAGGAACGTGGGGGGTGGCGCTAGGTCCTCGAACGAGGCCTCGGGAACCGTTGGCCTGACCTTGCCCCCGCTGATCTTCCTGAAGAACGTTTCCATGAAGAAGGCGGTGATGGCCCACTGCGCCTTCTCCCCTGCTGGCAGGCCCTTGAATCTTTTCGTGGCCATGATCCCGTCGGTACCGATCGGGGCGAACCGGTGCTCGAAATTCCGGTTGATGGCCCGCCGCAGATCCGGAACTGAAGTCTTCTTGGAAATCAGACCCTGGATGAATGCCTTGTACGAAAACTGGTACATCTCGCAGCCCCAGTATTCGACCCATCGGAGATCGACCGGAGCCGGCCGATTGTTCGTGATAGTCACTTGCGAAATTAGTATCGGGTCGTCGCCGAACGGCGCGAAGATGACCTGGTCGGCCACGAGGTCCGCTCCTGCCACGACCTTCTGGTAATATCCCACGCCGAAGATGCGCTCGAAGGAGTCGCCGTGGCTTGGGTACACGGTGCTCAGGACGGTCTCCCCGTCCGTCAGGTAGCCGAACCCGCCGGCATGCACGCCCTTGGCGGGATCTTGATCGTTGAGAAATTTAGGGCCGCCCTCGTCCTGGCGGACCTGCACGTGCCCGTAATTCGAGGCGACACCGATGATCCGGTCGTTGCCCACCTGGTGCAGGTGCTCGTTCGGCGGGCGCCAAAGACCTGTCACGGGCGAGACGGCCTTCGGGTCGTGTTCGTGGTCGCAGGTGTAGCGGTAGGCGGGAAGCCCAAATGGGTCGGTAATCCACTCGCCGAAATACCCCGACCCGCGTGGTTTCGATGACATGTATAATCGTCTTCAACTCTCGCCGAGTAGGTATAAATCATTGTGCGCGGCTATCCGACGATGCCGTTGGAGCCGCCGCAATACATGCTCAGTGGCGATCCTGGGCTTTCGACCAGCCTCGAAGGTTCTTTTTCACCGATGCCTTCATGGACGCCAGTTCGCCAGCGAGTTCCTCGGCCACCTCGGGGAAATTCATGGCTTGATTGTAGGACTCGTTGGGATCGGTCTCCAGGTCAAATAAGAAGGCGCCCGGCCGCAGCGTCCAATATGCCGCGTTGTCCGAGCCGTGGTTAGCGTGGTACTTCCACTTTCCCTTCCGGATGGCCTCGATTCTCTTGGCGACGAAGTAGAAGAGGGCGTCGTGGGGGCCCGGGCCGCTCGGATCGGCGAACAGGCCGGATATGTCCTTTCCATCGATGATGCGGTCCCAAGGCGGGGTGATGCCGAGAATCGACAGGAACGTGGGAAACAGGTCGATGTTACTCACGGGTTCGGCGCACGTCGTTCCAAGCAGGATACGAGAGGGCCAGCTCACGATCGCGGGCACGCGGTACCCGCCCTCGAAGGACTGGCATTTCCGGCCCCGCTGGTAGCCCGGGTTGCCCTCGTGCCATGGCCCGTTATCGCTTGTGAAGATGATGATCGTGTTGTCCGAGAGGCCATGCTTTTCCAAGGCGTCGACGAGTTTTCCGACGCTCCAGTCGATCTCCTGGACCGCGTCACCATAGAGGCCCGCATTAGAACCACCACGGAAGGCTTCGGACGCGTGGAGGGGGTTATGGGGAAATGGTTGAGCGTAATAGAGAAAGAACGGCCTTTCCTTGTTGTTTTCGATGAACTCAAGCGCATTTTCCGTCAAGTGCTGGATCAGATGATCTTGGTCTGCGGGTGCCTTGATCTCGACCTCGCGGTTACGGAAGATGTTGTAGGGCTTCATGTCATTGCTGAAATGGGCGCCGTAGAAAAAGTCGAATCCGAAATCGTTCGGGAGATGCGGCCAGCGGTCGCCGAGGTGCCACTTCCCGACCATACCGGTGGCATAGCCCGCCCGTTGAAGGACGTCAGGGATGGTGATCTCGTCGGTCGACAGCCCTTTCATGCCCCGCGAGTAATAGAGCAGCGACGCGAAGGGCGTCAATGGGGACGAGGACGGGATGAAGACAAAAGGAACATGCGCGCGCTGGCCATATCGGCCCGTCAAGAGGCCCGCCCTGGATGGAGAACAGATCGGATTGGACGCGTAGAAACTGGTGAACTTGCACCCCCGAGTTGCCAGCATGTCGATGTTCGGCGTCTTGATCGTAGTGCTGCCGAAACATCCCACGTCAGCGTAGCCCAAGTCGTCACACAGGTACACTATGATGTTGGGCGGGTTTGGTACCTGCGTTTTCTCAATTGATGCTAAATACGGTGGCTTTGCCTTCACGTGCAGGTCTCTGTTCCGAACTTGGTTGGCCTTCGCAGCGATGATGGCTGCAACCACTACCGCGGCCGCGATGCCGATAGGCAGGACGAGTGACATAAGTTGGATACCAGAATTCATTATCGAAGTAAATATACATTCCTGCCACCGAATAAGGTGCAATTACATTGGAACCCAACCAAACGGAAAATTTGCCTTGGATCAGATTATTTAGTATGATCAAGTATGATTTGATTGACATACTTGGTGATGTTTATGATAATGCATCGTAAGATAGGGCCGCGGGGTCAGATCGTGTTGCCGAAGGATGCTCGCGATTTCATTGGCTTGAAAATCGGGGACGAGATTTGCATCGAAGTTGAAAAGAATGCGATCAAAATAAGTCCTGCAAGTGCGCACGACGATTTCTTGAAAAAATTCTTGTCAACGCCAAGAAAATTGCACAAAAAAATCGATATACAAAAGGTCATCGATGAGCAATACGAGCAGGACTGAATCATGGAAAAGATTAATGAAAAAGTCTACGTTGATACGAATATTTTCTTGAACGCGATTTTGTATGACCCCTATGAGAATCAAGACGCCCAGCGTGCCTCGGAATTTCTCGATACGATTAAGCAGGATAAAGTACAAGCGATGACTTCCTTGCTCACGTGGGATGAATTAGTATGGGTGATTCAGAAGGAATTGGGCGAAGATACCGCCAGGACCAAGGGCAGGGAATTTTTGTCTTTTCCGCACCTCCATTTCATCGAAGTTACGATCGCGCTAATTGTCAAGGCGCAAGATATCTTGGAGAACCACGTTGTAAAACCAAGGGATGCTATCCATCTCGCTACTGCGATTACATCCGGCGCTAGCACCTTCGTCACTCTAGATGGCAGGTTGAAAAAAGTCGGCATTATCCCCTATTATAATCTGTCAACTTCGGAAAAAACCTGATTAGACTAGCGTTCCCTTCTTTTTCGACTTCAATCGATCGATTTCAAGCGTAATTTTGAAAGTCATTCGTCACATTTCTTGATCTCGTCCCTTTGTTTCGGGACCATATTCTTGAACAGCTCCTCCTTGAGCAGCTTGGCCTTGGCGACAATCTCACCTGTCTCCGGCGAGATTGCCTTTGGGTCGTGTTCGTGGTCGCAGGCGTATCGGTAAGCGATCTTTGTTTTAATAAGAAGATATAGCCTCCCTTGGTGGGTATAAGACCGCCCTTCCTTTTCTCATTCCGTGTTGAACGAATGAATCGTACCGCTCCTTGTACGACCCCACAAACTCATGACCGTGAAGCACGATGCCATCTCCGATCGAGTCGATGGCCGTGATGTTGTAAGACTCGAACATTGCCTCGAACTCGCGGGGCGTGTAGCAGAAAAGATCGATCGCCACTGGCGGGGCAAGTCTTCCGACGATATCCAAGCGATTGAAGTAGGTTTGCGTAAAATTGCCAATAACGACGACATCATAATCGCTATGAGGAAGTGCATCGCCCCTTGCCCGGGATCCGAACAGGATAACAGCGTTTATTTCCATCACATCTTCCAATGCGTCGATCATCGGCTGGAAAAGAGTGCTATACTCCGTCTTCATTTGGATCACCTGTTTTTACCTCCAAAGTATCCTTTACGAAATCAATTATGGCTTGGGATCGCTCTTTTAGGGTCAATGCTGTTGATTCGTCATATGCATCCATAGGGGTAATATCAGGCATAGCATCGGGATATCTTGATGCTGTATAGTGTTGATCAAGAGCACGAGCATTATCCTTTAATTCTGGATCAACATTTTGACCAGAACTTTCATAGTCTTGAATCAAATTGAGGATGGAATGACCCCATGGCTGGAGATTTGAATAAAGTAATAAGGATTTAATTGCCTTCTCGGCAGCTTGTTGAAAGTGAAATACTGCGCCGTTAAATATGTTCGCTGCTAATAATGTCTCGCCCATAATGAAATCATTCTGAGCCTCCGCAAGCCAGAGTTCGTATTTTTCTTTTTTAATCAAGGGCGATGCAACTCAAAATGTTTATAATTCAATCAGGTTAGCTGCGATTCATATTTAATCTTGGCTATAACCTCGGGGCACACAATTAATCTATCGATTTCATTCGGAGTTTTGATAGCCACTCGTCACACTTCTTGATCTCGTCCTTGGCCTTCGGGACCATGTTCTTGAACAGTTCCTCCTGAAGCAACTTGGCCTTGCAACTCGGTTGAACGCGCCCTGGTAAAGATCACGGATTCTTTCGGATATCCATCTTCTCCAATCCTGAAATAAGGCATCCCGGAAACGTCGGGTGAAGTTTTGTGATGGTGTCCAATTCTGACCACATATTCATGGATTAGTTGTGACTGTTTTAAATTTTAAATACACAGGCACCGAGATGGTTTCCAATTCAAGAGGTAGATACCATGGAAGCATCAACCGCGCAAGGAGAGAACGTGAACAAGAAAAGCGATAGATATCGTGTGAGCACACAAGTTGGCGTTAACATTGCCAATCTTGCCAGCAACGGGCAAGGGGGACTGTATAGTAGCCTGTTTATCCAAATACAAGGCTCGACAGGAATGACCTTGACACAACTTGGGCTGGTTAGCAGCGTAACCCCGCTGGGGCAGGCCTTCATCACGCCGCTCTGGGGATTCCTGGGCGACCATTATTCGCGAAGGATCCTTCTCGCGCTCGGGTGTATTGTGTGGGGCCTGTTCACGCTCTTGGAAGGCATCGGAACTTCAATCCTCTACTTCATGGCGATGGGCACGTGTGCCGGGATAGGCGTGGCCTTCATAGTTCCTACGACGCAAAGCCTCCTCTCGGACACCGTCAAACCAGGGTGGCGAGGCTCGGCATATGGCCTGCTTGGCCTTACGGGCACGGTCGGCGTCATTTTCGGGTCGCTCTTCGTCTTCATGCTCGTCGTAACCAATAACCAAGTTGGCGGCTTGGATCCGTGGCAGTGGGTCTTCATCTCGTACGGCATCATTGGTTTCGTGGCCGGGGCGTTAGTCCTCTTGCTTGTCAAGGATCCCGTGCGAGGGTGCATGGAACCGGAGCTTGGCAAGAATGCGGCTTCTGGCAGGTTCAACAAGGCGAGGGCAGACCTTGAAAGTTATAAAAGTATTTTTGCGAATCCTACCTTCTGGCTGATCGCCGTCCAAGGGGTCGCAGGATCGATGCCTTGGATGGGTCTTCTATTCTTGGTCGTTTGGTTTGAATATGTCGGGTTCTCCTCGCTTGTATCAGCCTTCTTGTACCTGATGATTTACGTCGGTCTCGCGGTCGGGAGCCTTCTCGGGGGTCTTTTCGGCGATCTGGTAGAACGATGGCGGCCTTGGGGACGGGTGCTGATCTGCCAGATCTCCATTGCTTTCAGTATCATCGCGCTCTCCATTACTCTCCTCGTGATCCCGAGGGAGACAAGTTCATTGTTTGCGTATGCCATTGCCGGGGCCGCCTTGGGCCTGTGCAGCTCGTGGAATGTCCCACAGAACACAGCGATGTTGAGCCGCGTCATCCTTCCAGAGGTCCGGAGTTTCGGGTATTCGCTCGTCCAATTTTTCAAGGGAATAAGCGGGCTAGGCGCCCTTGCGACAGTGATGGTCTCTCTTATCGCTACATTTCACGGTTACCTTTCTCCTGCGGAAGGCCAATCGCTCCAGTCCCTGTCGAGCGCGTTTCGGATGAATGATGCCACGGCCCTCGCACAGGGGATGCTCTGGGTGGCGATAATCCCGTGGATCTTGAGCCTCGTGCTCTACATTCCAGTCTACTTGACCTTTCCGCGAGATGCCAAGAAGGCAAGCTACATCTTGAAGGCAAGGGCAGTATATGCCAATACCGCGGGTGTGGAAACTGGTAATGACAGAAAGACCCTGCCAGATTCATGATGCCCGGCATGGTGCATTTCCTCCCCTTGGCAAATACGGGGGGCAATATTGCCTTCATTCCCCTTCCACGCGATTCCCAAGCGTGTTCAAGGTGTTCCAAGAATCCTTGGCGTGATGTTCAACATGGACTCGAACCAACTGGGACGTCCTCTCCACCTTTACGAATCCTTAACGTCCTCGATGTGCATCTCGATCACGCTTCAGGTGTGTGGGCATATTGCGAAGGATGCCGTCCTGAATGCCTTCTCCCTTGTCCGTGCTCGCCATCCATACTTCCGTATGCGCCTCGTGGCGGATCCCCTGCTCCCGAACAAGCTGAATTACGTCGAGGATCCCTTCCAGAAGGGACGCATCGTCGTGGAGAAGGGACCCGTGTCGGAGAGCACGTGGCAGACTCGCCTCGAACGGCTCTCCAACTCACACCGAAACCCAGATGGTTCGTTGGCCGAGATCGTGCTCGTGTCAGACCCACATGGTGACCGGCATCAAATCTTTTTCCGGATCAACCACGGGGGCATCGATGGTCCCGGCGTGTTTGCCGCGGTGGAATCCTTCCTTGACTATCTTGGTCAAGTCGTCGCGGGTGATGATGTCGAACCTTCGGAGAGCCTCAATTTTATTGACATTCTCGGACGCATCCCTGACGGCGCTGCCGAATTCCCGGCCCCCGATTTACCAACCGAATACATGCCCCCCCTTCAATTCGCCACGGATGCTGATCCTGCCACGAAAGCGACCATCAATGGCACGTGGTTCGATCTCGACGAGGCCACGACCGCGGCGCTCGTGTCAGCTTGCCACGGCCGCGGGTGCACGATCCAAGGCGCCCTGACCTTTGCCGAGCTGGTCGCCACCTGCATCGAGCAAGCTGGCTCGTACCCGCTTCCCCAAGACGTCGTGTTCATGGCCCCGGCCAACATGCGTCCCTTTGTCGACCCCCCGGTCGGGAACGAGAATGCCGTGTGCGGCAGCGCCGGCGTGCTGTGGAGTCAACATATCGAGCCTGATCAGCAGGCGTGGGACACAATCTCGGCCATGAACGAGAACCTCAGGAAACAGCTGGACAACCGGAGCGGGCTCGGCTGGTGGGCCCGGTTCGAGCAGGGGCAATTCAACCCACCACCGACATTCATGGTCTCGTCCATCGGGGTCGCCCCATTTCACAGGGACTACGGCCCGGGCCTGCAACTCGAGGCGGCGTGGGTGCTTGGCGGCGCTTACGACCAAGCCACTATCGGCCGCGCTGGTATCATGACCCACGCGTACACGGTGAACGAGCGTTTCCAGGTCACGTTCGCCACCACGCGGCCCCCGATCACGGCCGAGTGGGCTGTGCAATTCGCCGGCATCGAGCGGCTGGTGCTCGAGGGGCTTGCATCGGAAAAATGCGATTTGATTGCGATCGGCGAAATCATCGAGAAATTCGGGCTAAGGTCCTAGCGCGGGGCTCCTTTTTCCATCTATTGAAGGGTAGTTAACAGTTCGATAAACCATTGACAAAGTTGGACATTTCCAAGATACCGCTTCTCATCATGTCCGGCTTGGAAGTCAGGTGATTCGATAACGATTTCAGAAATTCCGTGGTCAA